>CAACWJ010000031.1_pt1 | contig 39068 bp, 34 predicted proteins | sample 2275621 | NCBI WGS metagenome assembly CAACWJ01 (sample SAMEA5312456, study PRJEB27640) | indoor metagenome | biome: indoor environment; feature: uncontrolled; material: polymer tiles stone | place: Germany | collected 2014-07-07
AACCTTGTTATTGAAGCAATTGCTAAAGCAGAAGGATTTGAAGCAAGCGACGAAGAAATTGAAAAAGAAATCAATGATCTTGCAACTGAGTACAATATGCCAGTTGAGCAAGTTCGCACTCTTCTTTCAGCTGATATGCTTAAACATGATATTGCAATGAAAAAAGCAGTTGAAGTTATCACAGAATCAGCAAAAGTAAAATAATAAGTATTGGATTGTAAAACAATCAAATTGACAATTGGACTGAAATTTATTTCAGTCCTTTTTTATAGGAGGAAAGTTATATGATATCTGCAATTGTGTTTGATATGGATGGTGTCATCGTTGATACTGAGTATCTTGATTACCAACTGCAAAGTGAATATATTTTATCAATTTCTAAAAACTCCACACCTTTGACTAAGGAAGACTTTTCGTCACTTGTTGGTCGTTCAGGATTTGACTTGCAAAAGAGGATAAATCAGCTTGCCTGCACAAATCTTAGTAGTGAAGATTTTGAAGTGGCCTTCCAACAAATTGAACGGCATAAATATCATCCAGAGACTGTGGTGCCAATCTTTAGAAAAGATATGGTCGCCATTCTGGAATGGGCTAAAAGTCAAGATATCAAATTAGCAGTAGCTTCTTCCAGTCCACTTGATGCCATTCTAACAGTTCTTGATGTCTGCCAGATTCGTCACTATTTCGACCGTGTCACCTCAGGTGAGTCCTTTAAGGAGAGCAAGCCTAATCCTGAGATCTATTTACATACCCTGCAGAGCCTTTCTGTAGAGGCAAATGAAGCAATAGCTATCGAAGACTCCCCTTCGGGAATTGCTGCCGCTAAAGCAGCCGGTATGAGGGTCTTAGCTTATAAAGAAGAGCGGATGCTGATTGACCAGTCTGGTGCTGACCACATTTTGGATGGAATGTCAGAAATTTATAGTTGGTTAAAAAAAGAGGTCAATAAAGCTGGGACTAACTGATAAAAGCTTTGACGAATGGGGAAATTTAGCGTAAAATAGTAAGGAATGATAAAATAAGGAGAATTGCCTTGAAATTAGACGTATTTGCGGGACAAGAAAAAAGCGAACTCTCAATGATTGAGGTTGCACGCGCCATTTTAGAAGAACGTGGCCGCGATAATGGAATGTATTTTAGTGATCTTGTAAATGATATCCAAATATACTTAGGAAAATCAGATGCTGATATCCGTGAAGCTTTACCATTTTTCTATACAGATTTAAACATCGATGGATCTTTTATTCCATTAGGTGAAAACAAATGGGGACTTCGCTCATGGTATGGTATCGACGAAATTGATGAAGAAATCATCACTCTTGAAGATGAAGAAGACGGCGCTCCAAAACGTAAGAAAAAGCGTGTTAACGCCTTTATGGATGGTGATGAAGACGCTATTGATTATAGTGATGATGATCCAGAAGATGAAGACTTCGAAGAAGAAACTGAAGATGCTGAATACGATGAAGAAGACCCAGAGGACGAAAAATCGGAAGTGGAATCTTATGATTCAGAATTGAACGAAATCATCCCAGAAGATGAGATTGAAGAAGTTGAAATCAATGAAGAAGATGAAGACGAAGAAGACGAAGAGTAATCTTTTGAAATTTCTCCTTTGAAAATTTTCAAGAAAATCTATTTGACAAATGAGATGATATAGTTTATATTATTATTCGGGCACCTCTTTATGAGGTCGATAAAAGCTCCCTATTTATTAGGGGGCTATTTTTATTTTTTAAAAATGGTGTATTTAGTTGTTAATGAGGTAATAACTACTCTCGAACCCCAAGATTATAGATAGCAAAGCTGTCGCGAAAAGGAGTTTTTAAAATTATGACAAAGTATATTTTTGTTACAGGTGGAGTTGTTTCTTCAATTGGTAAAGGTATCGTTGCAGCTAGCCTAGGCCGTTTGTTAAAAAACCGTGGCTTGAAAGTAACGATTCAAAAATTTGATCCTTATATTAATATTGACCCAGGAACAATGAGTCCTTATCAACATGGTGAAGTTTATGTTACAGATGATGGTGCCGAAACTGACTTAGACCTTGGGCACTATGAACGTTTCATTGATATCAATCTTAATAAATTTTCGAACGTAACAACGGGTAAAATTTATAGTGAAGTTCTGCGTAAAGAACGTAAAGGTGAATACCTTGGAGCAACTGTACAGGTCATTCCTCATATTACTGATGCGCTTAAGGATAAAATTAAGCGTGCTGCTGTGACCACTGACTCAGATGTGATTATTACAGAAGTTGGCGGAACTGTTGGGGATATTGAAAGTCTGCCATTCTTAGAAGCCCTTCGACAAATGAAGGCTGATGTTGGTTCAGATAATGTTATGTATATCCATACAACATTATTACCATATTTAAAAGCCGCTGGTGAGATGAAAACAAAACCAACCCAGCATTCTGTAAAAGAATTACGTGGTTTAGGGATTCAACCGAATATGCTTGTTATCCGTACGGAAGAACCAGTTGAACAAGGGATAAAAAATAAATTGGCTCAATTCTGTGATGTCGAACCGGAAGCTGTTATTGAATCTATGGATGTTGATCATCTTTACCAAATTCCATTAAATCTTCAAGCTCAAAATATGGACCAGATTGTTTGTGATCATTTGAAATTAGATGCACCGCAAGCTGATATGGCAGAATGGTCTGAGATGGTTGATAAGGTAATGAACCTTAAGAAAATAACTAAAATTGCCCTAGTTGGTAAATATGTTGAATTACCTGATGCTTACCTATCAGTTGTTGAAGCATTAAAACACTCAGGATTTGTTAATGATACAGCTATTGATTTAAATTGGGTTAATGCTAATGATTTAACTGCCGAAAATGCTCAAGAATTATTAGGTCGTGCTGACGGAATCATCGTTCCTGGAGGCTTTGGTCAACGTGGTACTGAAGGTAAAATTGAAGCTATTCGTTTTGCTCGTGAAAATGATGTTCCAATGCTTGGTATTTGTCTTGGTATGCAATTAACCTGTGTTGAGTTTGCCAGAAATGTTCTTAATATGGAAGGTGCAAATTCAGCTGAATTAAATCCAGATACAGAGTTCCCAATCATTGATATTATGCGTGATCAAATTGATGTGGAAGATATGGGGGGAACACTACGCCTTGGACTTTACCCATGTAAATTAAAAACCGGTTCACGCGCAGCTGCGGCTTATAACAACCAAGAAGTTGTTCAACGTCGTCATCGTCACCGGTATGAATTCAATACCAAATTCCGTAAGGATTTTGAAAATGCTGGATTTGTTTTCTCGGGTGTGTCACCTGATAACCGTTTGATGGAAATTGTTGAACTGCCAGACAAAAAATTCTTTGTAGCAGCCCAATATCATCCAGAATACCAAAGTCGTCCAAATAAAGCAGAAGAACTCTATACTGCCTTTATTACTGCTGCAGTAGAAAACAGTCTCTAAGGCTTGTGCCCGATTGTCCAAAAGGCAGATGCTTTTCCAAGTAATTTAGTACGTGATATAATAAACCAATGAGGTTACCATATGCTATCACTATTTTTACCACTCCTAGAGCGAGTTGGTCTAATTATATTGTTGGCTAATCTATTAATGATTAGCCCTTTTTATAAGAAAATGATGTATGAAAGAGATAAACCGCAGGTTCGCTGGGTTTTGATCATCACTTTCAGCATCTTCGCTATTATTAGTAATTTTACGGGTGTCTTAGTCTCATCTTCTGCTAACAGTGGAATTGGTGGCTTAGTGGCTTTGCCTGCCCATAATTCAATTGCTAATACCAGAACCTTAACAATTGGGATGTCCGGTCTGATTGGAGGTCCTTTTGTTGGGATTTTTGTCGGACTTATCTCAGGTACTGTTCGACTCCTACAAGGAGGTACAGCTCCGTATACCTATTTCATTTCCTCACTTCTTATTGGTCTGTTTTCCGGCTTAGTTGGTCAGGTTTCTCTCAAGAAAAAGACCTATCCAGAAATTTGGCAAGGTAGTTTATGTGGTGCCCTGATGGAAGTAATTCAGATGCTTTGTATCTTTGTCTTCCATCCTGATAAAGCACAAGCATTGGCCTTGATTCATACAATCGCTTTGCCTATGTTAGTGGTTAATGCCTTAGGAACGGGGATATTCCTCTCGATTATCCTGGGAACACTCAAACAAGAAGAAAGCATGAAAGCCATCCAAACTCATGATGTTTTGGAACTTGCCAACACCACTCTACCTTTTTTTCGTCAAGGTTTGACTTTAGAATCGGCCGAGCAGGCAGCTAAAGTGATTATGAAATACATGCGCGTGTCAGCTGTCAGTATTACCAATCGGCAGTCGATTTTAGCCCATGTTGGATTAGCTAGTGATCATCATATTCCCACAAAAAAAATTATCACTGACCTCTCTAAAGAAGTGATAGAAACTGGGAAAATCCATATTGTCCGCAGTAAGAATGAAATTGGTTGTCATTACCCAGACTGCCCCTTAGCGGCAGCCATTGTTGTACCCTTATATGTAAAAGGTAAAGTGGCAGGGACTTTTAAATTATACTTTTCAGACCCTGATGACTTAACTTACGTTGAAGAACAACTAGCAAATGGTTTAGGAGATATCTTCTCTTCTCAACTGGAACTTGGCCAAATGGCCTTGGAACAAGGTTTACTCAAGGATGCTGAAATCAAGTCCTTACAAGCTCAAGTTAACCCCCATTTCCTCTTTAATGCTATTAATACTATTTCGGCCTTGATGCGGATTGATAGTGAAAAGGCTCGTTATCTGTTGCTTCAATTAGGTCAGTATTTCAGGTCTAATATTACCTCTACACGTAAGAATGTTATTACGGTTGAAGAAGAACTGAATCACTTGAATGCTTATTTAACGATTGAACAAGCCCGCTTTCCAAATCGTTATCAAGTTGATATAAATATGCCAGATTCACTCAAGAAAGCTAGCATTCCTCCATTTATTATTCAAATCTTAGTCGAAAATGCTTTGAAACACGCTTTTCCAGGCCGCAAAGCCAATAATAAAGTTTGGGTAAAATTGACCCAAATGACTGCTAATATCTTGGAACTAGAAGTTAAAGATAATGGTGAAGGGATTGCAAAAGAATTATTAAGTAGGCTTGGTCGTGAGATTGTTCCTTCAAATCGCGGAACAGGTTCAGCACTTGAAAATCTGAATCGACGATTAATCAGTCTTTATGGGACTAGTGCCCACTTACAAATTGACTCAAGTAAAGAGGGAGCATCTTTTAAAGTTCTCATCCCACTAAAACTAATAGAAGAGGAGCAATAATGAAAGTAGCAATAATTGATGATGAGCCTTTGGCGCGGATGGAACTTACTTATCTTTTGGAACAAACCAATGAAGTAGCTAGTATCGTTCAAGGTGAATCGATTGAAGAAGCTTTTCAAATTCTTTTAACTGATCAACCTGACCTTTTGTTTTTAGATATTCATTTGACAGATGAAAGCGGGATTGATTTAGCCAGAAAGTTAACAATGGTGGCCAATCCGCCACTAATTATCTTTGCGACAGCTTATGATAATCATGCTTTAGAGGCTTTCGAAGTTAATGCCTTAGACTATATTTTAAAGCCCTTCGAAGAAGAGCGTGTCCGCAAAGCGATTGCCAAAGCAAAAGATGCCTTAATGGCTAAGGAAATTAAGGTTAATGGAATTAGTCATGAAAAGAACGTGTCTCGTTTGACTATTGAGACGGATGAACGGATTTACCTGGTTGACTTTGAGGATGTCTACTACTGTGAGGTTCAGGGTAAGGAAACGACTATTTACACACGTAAGGGGACTTATACCAGTCATACAACACTTGCTGCTATTGAACGGACTTTGTCGCCTGAGCAATTTATTAAAGTTCATCGGAGTTATATTATCAATCTTGAGGCAATCAAGGAAATACAACCTTGGTTTAATCAAACTTACCAGATAACAATGGCTAATGGTGGGAAAGTCCCGGTTAGTCGTTCTTACATCAAGAGCTTCAAGCAACAAGTTGGACTATAATTTAGCATTTCATAACTGATAAAATGCATTTCATACCAAGAAGAAAGCGTTTTATTCCAAAAAGAACCCAAGGGTTCTTTTTTTATTTATAATAAAACCATAAAACAAGTCGAAAAAATCAATAACATAACTAAAAAGGAGTGACTATCATGAAAAAAACATATACTACTATTTATCAAAGCGTACTTATTGGAACAATAGTATTGATTTCAAAATTAATTGAACATGCTCTTCCTTTTGTTATGCCTGCCTCAGTTATTGGATTGGTCTTAATGTTTTTAGCTTTAAGCTTAAATGTTATCAAGTTAGAACAAGTTGAAAAAGTCGGCGACGGATTAGTCAATAATATTGGTTTATTCTTCGTTCCAGCCGGTGTCTCAGTAATTAATTCTCTCGGCTTATTACAAAAACACTTTCTTTCAGATATTTTCTTAATTTTTGCTTCAACATTAATTTTACTTGTATCAACTGGTTGGATGACACAACTTGTCATGCAACTTGAACCAAGTCATTTCTTTAAATCATCAAAAAAGACTACAGATGCCACTTCAATGGCTAGTCAAAAATCCTACGCTAAATAAGAAGGAGTTCAATCATGTTAGAAATCATTAATTTATTTAAAACTAGCCCGATCTTCGGTGTCTTATTATCAGTTGGAACTTTCTTTTTAGGTCAAATTTTATTTAAAAAATCAAAAGGATTCTTCTTATTTGCACCTTTGTTCGTGGCAATGATTCTAGGAATTGCAACTTTAAAAGCCACTGGCATTACCTTTGAGGAATATAACAAAGGTGGACAAATTATCAGTTTCTTCCTTGAACCAGCAACAATCTGCTTTGCGATTCCACTTTACAAGAAACGCGATGTTTTGAAAAAATACTGGTTACAAATTCTTGGTGGTTTATCTCTAGGTAGTATCGTGGCAGTTTACGGCATTTACTTTATTTCTAGTCTCCTACAATTAGGTAAAGTCGTAACCGCATCAATGCTTCCACAAGCTGCAACAACAGCTATTGCTATGCCAACATCTGTGGCACTTGGTGGTTCAGCAGAGTTAACTTCACTTGCTTGCATTCTAAATGGTGTCATTATCTATGCCCTAGCCAAACCACTTATCAATTTATTTAAGATTGATGACCCAATTGCTCGTGGTTTAGCCCTAGGTACAGCGGGACATGCACTTGGTGTTTCAGCTTCAAAAGACTTTGGTCAAGTTGAAGAATCAATGGGGTCAATTGCATTGGTAGTTGTCGGTGTGATTGTTTCAGTAGTTGTTCCTCTATTAAGTACAGTACTTCTCTAAAAACAAAAAAAGAAAATAGTCTTTCTTTTTTTGTTGTTTTAGTGTAAACTGTTTGATATGAAAATGATTCGACTATCAAAGTATTTTGCAGTATTATTAGTACTTGCAACGCTCATTTCAGTAGGAGCAAGTTTTTATTTTTTCCATGTTGCACAAGTTAGAGAAGATAAGTCATTCATCAATGACGGACCTCGGCCAAAGTTAAATCCCCTTCATCAATCAGAAATAGCTTTTGATAAATTAAAAGTTGAAAAACGTTGGATGACTAATCGTGGGAAGAGACAAGTTGCTTTTTATTTACCGGCTAATCAGAAAACAAATAAGACAGTTATTGTTGTTCATGGGTTTACAACCAATAAAGAAAACATGAAGCCTTATGCCATGCTTTTTCATGATTTAGGCTATAATGTCTTGGTACCAGACAACGAGTCTCATGGTGAAAGTCAAGGCAAATTAATTGGTTTTGGTTGGAATGATCGTAAAAATGTGATTGCTTGGTCCAATATGCTAATTAAAGATAATCAGGAAAGTCAAATTACTCTTTTTGGTCTCTCGATGGGAGCAGCAACAGTCATGATGGCAAGTGGTGAGCAATTACCAACTCAAATTCACCAAATTATTGAAGACTGCGGCTACTCTAGTGTTTGGGATGAGTTGAAATTTCAAGCTAAAGATATGTATGGATTACCCGCTTTTCCAATTCTCTATGAGGTCTCAGCCATATCAAAAGTGAGGGCTGGCTTTACTTATGGAGAAGCAAGTGCTGTGAAACAGTTAGAGAAAAATAAGTTACCTGTTCTCTTTATTCACGGGTCTAAAGATGATTTCGTACCTACTAATATGGTCTATGATTTATACAAGGCAACAAGGGGACCTAAAGAACTCTTAATCATCAATGGGGCTAAACATGCTCAAGCCTATGAAACGGATATGAAAAAATATAAGGAAAGCGTCAGCAATTTTTTGAAAGAAAATCAGTAAAGACAGTTGACACAGAAACTCATAGTTGATATAATAATTAATGTTGCTAATGAGTAGCGGAAATGGCGGAATTGGCAGACGCGCAGGACTAAGGATCCTGTGACCGCTTTAGGTCGTGAGGGTTCAAGTCCCTCTTTCCGCATTATGTAAAGAGCTTTTGTGGCTCTTTTTTTGTGATTCAAAAGATTTTCAAGAAATGTGAAAAGTATAACATAAAGAAAACGCTTTACATTAGCCAACTAGTGGAAATTTGTTCATAATTATGCTAAAATGTACTTTGTAAACGGGTCAAAAGACTCGAAAAATAAGAGGAGGCCTAACAAATGGCAATCGTTTCAGCAGAAAAATTTGTACAAGCAGCTCGTGAAAACGGCTACGCTGTTGGTGGATTTAACACTAACAACTTAGAATGGACTCAAGCTATCTTGCGTGCAGCAGAAGCTAAAAAAGCTCCAGTTCTTATCCAAACATCAATGGGTGCTGCGAAATACATGGGTGGTTACAAAGTATGTCAATCACTTATTTCTAACCTTGTAGAATCAATGGGGATCACTGTTCCTGTAGCTATTCACCTTGACCACGGTCATTATGAAGACGCTTTGGAATGTATCGAAGTTGGCTACTCTTCAATCATGTTTGACGGTTCACACCTTCCAGTTGAAGAAAACCTTGCTAAAACTAAAGAAGTTGTTGCTTTAGCTCATGCTAAAGGTATTTCTGTAGAAGCTGAAGTTGGTACTATCGGTGGTGAAGAAGATGGTATCATCGGTAAAGGTGAACTTGCTCCAATCGAAGACGCTAAAGCTATGGTTGAAACTGGAATTGATTTCCTTGCTGCTGGTATTGGTAACATCCATGGTCCATACCCTGCAAACTGGGAAGGTCTTGCTCTTGACCACTTAGAAAAATTAGCAGCAGCAGTACCAGGATTCCCAATCGTATTACACGGTGGATCAGGTATTCCTGACGATCAAATTCGTGCAGCTATCAAACTTGGCGTTGCTAAAATCAACGTTAACACTGAAAGCCAAATCGCATTTACTGAAGCTACTCGTGAATTTGCTCGTAACTACGAAGCAAACGAAGCTGAGTACACTGCTAAAAAATTATTTGACCCACGTAAATTCTTGGCTCCAGGTATGAAAGCAGTTCAAGCAGCAGTTGAAGAACGTATCGATGTATTCGGTTCAGCTAATAAAGCATAATAAATTAAAAATTGCATAACAATAAGGTCTATCCGAAAGGATTGATCTTTTTTTAATTTTTGGGTTTCGATTAATATTTCCTAGGCTTCGTGTAAGACGAAGCCTAGGAAATATTAAGGAACAAAAAGTTATCTACCGTCAAAAAAGTTATTTTTAGTGGAAAAGGGCCAGGTGGTGGGGTTTCAACTTGTGCTGATTTAATGATTTTCATTAAGGTATTCTTCGAAGAAGAGTTCATCAATAGTCATCATTGGTCTGAAATAAAAGATAATTACTTTCTACGATGTAATTATACCTCTGTTATGTATGGCGGGGACACATGATGGTTTTAATTGGTAATGATGATAAAGTTAATCGTCCAAAATTTTATGGTAATTCCGGAACATCTGGTACTTTTGCCTTCTATTGTCCTCACCAATTGATGGCGCGTAAAAAGAGCCTCTAACGATTTTATTCACACATAATCCTGCTTTAATAATGGGCGTTTAAAATCCTTCTGGATTGACTTATACCTTTGAGTTTATTAATGAAATTGAAGATAATATTACGGAAGTTACTTATGATGGAACTCAAAAAAACTTATTTAACCGTATTTATGAGCATCTTAATCAACAATGAAATGTTCAGAAAAAAGCCTTGCCAAACCTATGTCCTTATGATAAAATAGTTAAGTATGTGGTGCTAGCACATCCGTAAACATATTCTACGTAGGAGGAAACAAACAAAATGGCTAAAGTATGTTATTTTACAGGTCGTAAAACTGTATCTGGTAACAACCGTTCACACGCTATGAACCAAACTAAACGTACTGTAAAACCAAATCTTCAAAAAGTTACTGTTCTTATTGATGGTAAACCAAAGAAAGTTTGGGTTTCAGCTCGTGCGCTTAAATCTGGTAAAGTAGAACGCGTTTAATAGAAATGAGCCTTAGGGCTTTTTTTCTTGTTCATTTTAGGGGATAAAGGGGCTTTGAAATCCCTTATCACCTACATCTTTTACATTGCTTCCAGTTTATGGTAAAATAAACTGGTTTTTTATTTGCAATCAATACATGTAAATGCTATCATTAAGAAAAATATAGGAGAACATTAACATGTCAGAAGAAAAATTCGAAGCAAAATTAGATCAAGTTAAAGGTAGCGTTAAAGAAAACGCTGGAAAATTAACTGGCGATAAAGAATTAGAGGCTGAAGGTAAAGCTGATAAAGTTATCGGAAAAGGTAAAGAGTTAGTTGGTGCTGCTAAAGATGCAGTAAAAGGCGCTATAAATTCTCTAAAAAATAAGTAAGCGAAAAACAATTCTCTTAATTGAGAGTTGTTTTTTAATAGTTATAATTTGAAAATTATGATACAGTTATTAAAAAAGTGATCGATTTTCTCTTGTTCCCTCTCTCTCCTAAGAATTGTGGGTCACTTTCCAGCTTTTCTCCCCGATTGCTGGTTTTTTTATGTCCAATATAACGGAAATAGAAAAAGTTGCCGAAAAAGTCCCAAAAACAACGCAAAACTACGTAATTTCACGTAAATTATATATTTCTACTACTAGATAAAAAGCGTATTTCGTGCGCATTCGGTGGATTACGTGACAAAACGGATAATGTTTAGTATAATAAACTGATAAAAACTTTTTGAGGTAGTAAATATGACTGTAAAAATTAATACAAATGATGGTCTCATTGAACTATCCGATGACGTTATTGCAACTGTCGTTGGTGGTTCAGCAACAGAAATCTTTGGCGTTGTTGGTATGGCTAGTAAAAGTGCTCTAAAAGACAATTTTCAATCACTACTTCGCAAAGAAAATTACGCAAAAGGTGTCGTAGTTAAATCAACAGATGCAGGTATTACTGTTGATGTTTATACTGTAATGAGTTACGGTGTAAAAATTAGTGAAGTATCAAAGAATATCCAAGAGCGTGTGAAATTTAACTTAGAAAGCCAATTGGGTCTTTCTGCTGATATGGTAAATGTCTACGTTACAAATATTAAGGTTGTGGGAGAAAATTAGTGTCTAAAATAACAACAAGCTTATTCCAAGAAATGGTCCAAGCAGCAGCAACTCGTTTAGGAAATCAAGCAGAATATGTCAATTCTTTAAATGTCTTTCCTGTACCAGATGGTGATACAGGTACTAATATGGGCATGACTATGGATAATGGCGCAAAAGAAGTAGCTGATAAACCTGCTTCAACAGTAGGTGAAGTAGGTCAAATTTTGTCTAAGGGTCTACTTATGGGTGCACGTGGTAACTCAGGAGTTATTACATCGCAATTATTCCGTGGTTTTGGTCAAAGTATCAAAGGTAAAGTAGAACTAGATGGTAAAGATTTAGCACTCGCTTTTCAATCTGGTGTTGAAGTTGCCTATAAAGCTGTAATGAAACCCGTAGAAGGAACGATTCTTACTGTTTCTCGTGGTGCAGCCTCTGCTGCATTGAAAAAATCAGAATCAACTGATGATGTTGTTGAAGTCATGGCTTCAGCTTTAAAAGGAGCTAAACGTGCTTTAGCTAAAACACCGGACATGCTTCCTGTTCTTAAAGAAGTTGGTGTTGTTGATTCAGGTGGTCAAGGTTTGGTCTATATTTATGAAGGCTTTATGTCAGCCCTAAATGGTGACTATGTTGCTTCTGAGGACTATGTTGCAACTCCAGCAAACATGTCTGAAATGATTAATACAGAGCATCATAAAGCAGTAATCGGTCATGTTGCCACTGAAGATATCACTTATGGCTACTGTACTGAAATTATGGTTGCTCTTAAACAAGGCCCAACTTATGTAAAAGAATTTAACTATGAAGAATTCCAAGGTTATTTAAGCCAATTGGGTGATTCGTTATTAGTTGTTAACGATGATGAGATTGTTAAAGTCCATGTTCATACAGAAGATCCTGGTTTAGTAATGCAAGAAGGATTGAAGTATGGTGCCCTTGTGAAAATTAAAGTTGATAACATGCGTAGTCAACATGATGCACAGGTTGTCAAAACGGATCAAGAAAGCAAAAAAGCTGAAGCTAAAGAGTTAGCAATTATCTCAGTAGTAGCAGGTGATGGTTTAGCTGACATTTTTAAAGCGCAAGGCGTAGACTATATTATCTCAGGTGGTCAAACTATGAACCCGTCTACTGAGGATATAGTTAAAGCAATTGAAGCTGTAAATGCTAAGCAAGTTATTATCTTACCAAATAACAAAAATATCTTTATGGCTGCTCAATCTGCTGCAGAAGTTGTTGATATACCAGCTGCTGTCGTTGAAACAAAAACTGTTCCTCAAGGCTTTACAAGTCTATTAGCTTTTGACCCTAGTCAATCCTTAGACGAGAATGTAGCAGCTATGACAGCAAGTCTTTCAGAAGTTGTTTCAGGCAGTCTAACTTTAGCAGTTCGTGACACAAGTATTGATGGCTTAGAAATTCATGAAAATGACTTCCTGGGTATGGTTGACGGTAAAATTGTAGTTTCTGTTAATGATATGGAAGAAGCAATGAAAGCTACTTTTGAACATATGATTGATGAAGATAGCGAAATTGTAACTATTTTTGTTGGTGAAGATGGAAAACAAGAGTTAGCTGAGGAACTTGCGAGTTACCTAGAAGATAAGCATGAAGATGTAGAAGTTGAAATCCATCGAGGGGATCAACCAGTATACCCGTACCTGATGAGTGCCGAATAAAAGAAGCAAAAGAGTAAAATATTTATTTTACTCTTTTTTTAAAATATTAAAATAATATGTTGACTTTACTAAAGAAATGATTATAATATGTATCATAACAATAAGTCAATATACTTCTTGTTATGAAATTGTCCAGATATAATCTGGCAGAGGAGGAGATTTTATGTTGTTCACTTTAATATTTACTATTATTTTAGTAATCATTATATTGTCAGTTATTGTTAGTACTCTTTATGTGGTCAAGCAACAAACAGTTGCTATTGTTGAACGGTTTGGGAAGTATCAAAAAACATCAACAAGTGGTATTCATATTCGCTTACCTTTTGGGATTGATAAAATTGCTGCGCGTGTCCAATTACGTCTCCTACAAACAGAAATTATTGTTGAAACTAAGACTAAGGATAACGTGTTCGTTACCTTGAATATTGCAACACAATACCGTGTTAATGAACATAATGTAACTGATGCCTACTATAAATTGATGAAACCTGAAGCACAGATTAAGTCTTATATAGAAGATGCCCTTCGTTCATCAGTTCCCAAATTAACTTTGGATGAATTGTTCGAGAAAAAAGATGAAATTGCCTTAGAAGTTCAACACCAAGTGGCAGAAGAAATGTCAACTTACGGTTATATTATTGTTAAAACGTTGATTACTAAAGTTGAACCAGATGCTGAAGTTAAACAATCAATGAATGAAATCAATGCTGCTCAACGTAAACGTGTTGCAGCACAAGAATTAGCTGAAGCAGATAAAATTAAAATTGTTACAGCAGCCTCTGCAGAGGCTGAAAAAGATCGCTTGCACGGTGTTGGTATTGCCCAACAACGTAAAGCGATTGTTGATGGGCTAGCTGAGTCTATCCAAGAATTAAAAGAAGCAAATATTAGTCTAAATGAAGAACAAATCATGTCAATTCTGTTGACTAACCAATATTTAGACACATTAAATACCTTTGCTGCAAAAGGTAACCAAACCTTGTTCTTACCAAATACTCCAAATGGTGTAGATGATATTCGTACACAAATTTTATCAGCACTTAAAACAAAATAAAAAAAACAAGTAAGACGGAGGGATTTGTCTTACTTGTTTTTTTGTCTGACTAAATGATCTGCTTATTTTTTACCAGATCGTTTGTGCTCATGAATGATTTTAAGCGCACGTTTTTTAGTTTTAATATTTGGACTTTTTAGCCTACGATATGCAGACGCCAAGTCAGTTTTTTCTGCCATTGAAACCTCCTATAATATAGATTATTAACGTTAATAGTAATAGTTTAACACAATATACTTAACCAGTAAAGCATATTGTGAAGAAAAAGAGAATCGTAATGATTCTCTTATTTTAAGAAGCGTTGTAAAAACTCTTTTGTTCGGCCTTGTTGAGGATTTTCAAAGATTTGTTCTGGTGTCCCTTCTTCAGCAATGACACCTTTATCCATGAAGATAACACGGTCAGAAACATCTCTGGCAAAATCCATTTCATGTGTCACAATTATCATTGTTAAACCAGATTGTGCTAACTCTTGCATGGTTACTAAAACTTCACCAACCATTTCAGGGTCGAGTGCTGAAGTTGGTTCATCAAATAGCATAGCTTCAGGATCAACAGATAGTGCACGAGCAATCGCAACACGCTGCTTTTGACCACCAGATAACTGCTTTGGTTTTGCTTTCCAGTATTGTTCAGTTAAACCAACAGTGATTAAATTTTCTTTAGCAATTTTTTCAGCTTCACTACGGCTACGTTTTAATACAGTAGTTTGAGCGATAATAGCATTCTCAAGGACATTAAGATTTTCAAAAAGGTTAAATGATTGAAAAACCATTCCCAATTTTTCACGGTAATGCGTAAGATTATAATTATCAGCTAGAACATTTTTTCCATGATAGAGTACTTCTCCGTCAGTTGGTTCTTCTAATAGATTGATTGAACGTAATAAAGTAGATTTACCCGAACCAGATGAACCGATGATAGAAATTACTTCACCTTTGTTAACAGTTAGGGAGATATCTTTGAGGACTTCATTGTTACCATAAGATTTCTTTAAATGTTTAATTTCGATAATTGGATCTGACATCTTAGGCCTCCTCTACGTGGATTTGATTAGCAGCTGTCGTATAAGTATCTTCATCAAATCGACGTTCAATATAACGTAAAATACGTGTTACAGTGAATGTTAAGATAAAGTAAATGACTGCGATAACAGAGAATGTTTGGAAGTATTGATAATTTTGTGTAGCAACTGTGTTACCAGAGAAGTAAAGTTCAACTACTGAGATAACATTCAATACAGAAGTATCCTTGATGTTGATGACAAACTCATTCCCTGTGGCTGGTAAGATATTACGCATGACTTGCGGAATGACAATTTTACGCATTGTTTGACCATGTGTGAATCCAAGAGCTGTCGCGGCTTCGAATTGTCCATTATCAACAGATAAGATACCACCACGAACGATTTCGGTCATATAAGCACCAGTATTGATAGAAACGATAAAAATAGCGGCTAGGGTCCGGTCAAGTGATATACCAAATGCTTGAGCCGTACCATAATAGATAACCATTGCTTGTACAATCATTGGCGTACCACGGAAAATTTCAATGTAGATATTCAAGAGGACTGAGAAAATCTTTTGGAGAATAGCTAGTGCTTTATTTTTCGCAATAGGAGCCGTCCGATAGATACCAATTAAAAGTCCAATGATTAGACCAACAACAGTACCAATAGTTGAAATGAGTATAGTTAAACCAGTCCCACGGAGAAATTGTTTCCAATTTTTCTGAGTAATAGCCCACATTTGTTCGAAGAAATTAGGTTTAGCATTGTCAGTTGATTTCTTTTCTTTTGGTTGAAGTGTAACCATTCTATCCATCAAGCCAATACGTTCTTTTTCGTTCATTCCTGCTAAAACAGTATTTACTTCATTAATGCGTGCATCATCTTTACGCATACCAACAGCGATAGCAGCATCTGATTCTGACACGGTAAAGCCATTTCCTTTTTTAAGTGTAATCATTTTAAAGGAAGCGTTAGCGTTTTCGGCGGTCATTGCTTCAGGACGCTCGGAAATGTAGCCATCAATTACGCCTGATGATAAGGCTTGCCTCATTTGTGAAAAGTCTCCCATAGGCGTTTGAGCTTTAACCCCTTTAATTTGAGGGATCAAGTTTACGTGCCAAACCCCTTGTTGGGCAGTGATTTTTGCTCCAGAGAAATCTGATAATGATTTTGCTTTTGCGAATTTACTGTTTGACTTAACCACTAGAACGGGCTCACTTGTATAGTAGCTGTTTGAGAATGAAATTTCTTTTTTACGTTCTTCAGTTGGGCTCATCCCCGCTGCAATCATGTCAATTTTACCAGATGTCAATGCAGGAATTAAACCTGTCCATGATGTCTTAACAACTAGTAATTTTTTATTCATTTGCTTGGCAACTTTTTGTGCAATTTGCACATCATAGCCATTTGCATACTGATTTGTTCCTTCAATTGGAGCAGCACCATTTGCATTTGTATCTTGTGTCCAGTTGAATGGCGCATAGGCGGCTTCCATTCCGACCCGTAGATATTGGTCTGCCTGTGCACTATTAACTCCTCCTAATAGAAGAAATAAGGTAAACAAGCAACTATATAGTAGCTTTTTCATAAAAAAGACTCCTGTCTTATAAATTGTAATACCCATTATTTTACAGCAAATACCTTTGCTTTTCAATCTAAAAATGTCACATTTTTGGAAAATTATACGTATAATTTAACTTTTTTTGAGTAAAAATAAGGGAGCACCCCTTAGGGTTAAAGCTTATCTTTTATGAGAATATGTGGTAAAATAATTTCAGAAAGCAGGATATAAAGTGAAAAAATTAATTTTTGTTTTTTGTTTCATTGTCTCATTTCTTTCCATTCAAGTTAGTGCAAACGATATTCGCTATCGAATTCCATCATATAAAGGTGAATTAACAATAAATGAGGATAATTCTGCCCAATTTAAAGAAGAAGTAGACTTTATCTTTAGTTCGGAATTTGGAGGACAATATGTCAGTTTAGGAAGTTCAGGAAGAGTTCCTAATGGTTTCATAATTGATAATAACCCCAAAGTAAATGTCTATAAAAATGGTAAACCAGTTCAAGTAAATACACAAATGTTTGAATTGGGTGATGGACTAAAGCTTAAAGTTTATAATCCTGGTCAAGAGACAGATCGGGTAAAAATAATAATCGTTTGGCATTTAAATCAGATTCTATATAAATATGATGACGTTGCTGTTTTAAATTGGATACCAATCTCGGATTGGGACCAACCAATAAAAAAAGCAACTTTCACAGTAAAAACACAAAAAGATAGTAAATTTCATCAATTAAATGTTCATCGCGGATATTTTGATTCAAATACTGTTGAACAAGAAGGAGATGTTTTTAAAACTGTTTCTTATGATGTCAAAAATCAGTTAGAGTTGCATGGTGCATGGGATTCTTCAATTGTTAATGCGCCTGTCATTCATCAAAATTATAAGGATAACTTTCTCAAAATAGAAGATAATATCAGTGCTTACACCAGAAAAGTACAAAATTTCTTCCGCTATCAGTTATTCTTGATTATTTCAGGATTATTAGCACTATCTCTTCTCATCAGATCTTTGATTAATCGTTCCTTGTTTCGTTACAAAACGGATAGTGATGCACAATTCTATGGTTTACCGGGAGATATGACTCCTTTAATGGTTGCTGACAGTATTTACAATTTGAATTTAAATAAGTTGAGTCCTCTCAACAGAGAGCGTTTTACAGATGATGTTAGTTTTGAGAATTTACTTCAAGCTACTTTACTAGACTTAGTAGATCGAAAAGTACTTAAGATTAAAGAGGAAGGTGCAAATCCGACAATTAGTATCTCATCAAGAAATAACGTGTCTGATTATGAAGAAAAATTTTTACAGATGGCTTTTGGTACTGAAACCAAATTAAAGATTCAGGATTTGTTTAGCCGTTACCTCTTTGATACAAATATCTCTGAAAAGCTCAAAGGAACATATTCAGGGAAAGAGTTAGAAAATCAGGTAAGAAATAGAGGAAACAGACAGGTTCAATTACTAAAAAATGCCCTAAATGACATAACTGAATCAGTCAAAAAAAGTTCTGGACCCTTAGCTAAAGAGCATTATAGAGATATGTCGACTACAGAATCTTTCTGGTTAGTGATTAGTAAAACAATCTTATTTGTTAGTATTTTTATTTTACTGCTCAGTATTTATTATTTAATGAATTTAACCCAGTACAATTTAGCAATGTTTTATTTGATTGCAATTCTTGTCTTGGTTGTAGTAGCTTACTTTTACCATAAAAAGGATCGCCATTTTAAACTTCAGGGAATTTTAACTGAAAAAGGAAAGATGGACCGTGAGGTTTGGGATGATTTCAGAAGAATGTTAAAAGATATCAATCGTTTTGATCAAGCTGAAGTTGAAAGTCTAATTGTATGGAATCGGATTTTAGTTTATGCTACTTTGTTTGGCTATGCTGATCAAGTCGAAAAATACATGAACTTACATGATATTAATATTCAAAATACTGAATTAGGTCAACATTATTATACTTTTGCTCCATACAGTTTTGGCGCCATAAATAATATTGGTAGTTCTGGTTTAGCTGCAACGCAAGCAAGCAATTTCAGCGTTTCAAATGGCACAAGTAATGGTGGTGGATTTTCAAGTGGTGGCTTCTCTGGCGGCGGAGGCGGCGGAGGCGGCGGAGCTTTCTAATAAGTGAAACTATTTTAAGCTAATCTTAAGAAAATTTGTTACAATGGATAATAGCAAAAAGGCAAGGAGAAAGTATGTTGTTTGTTGAATTATTAAAAGCCATTTTCTATGGTATTGTAGAAGGTATCACAGAATGGTTACCAATTTCTAGTACAGGTCATTTAATTTTAGTTGAAGAGTTTGTCAAACTAAATCAAAGTGCTGCCTTTATGGAAATGTTTAATGTTGTTATCCAATTGGGAGCAATTTTAGCCGTTATTGTTATATACTTTAATCGCCTTAATCCTTTCCAACCAGGAAAAAGTAAACAAGAAGTTCAGTTAACTTGGCAATTGTGGGCAAAAGTAATAGTTGCTATTTTGCCAGTTGTGATTATTGGTTTGCCTTTTGATAATTGGTTTAATGCTCATTTTTATAATTTTATTACTGTAGCTTTAATGTTAATTGTTTATGGGGTAGCCTTTATTTGGGTTGAAAAACAACATAAAAATGTTGAACCTGAAGTAACAAGTTTGGCTAAAATGTCATATAAAACAGCACTCTTCATTGGCCTCTTTCAAGTCTTGAGTATAATCCCAGGAACAAGTCGATCAGGGGCAACTATTCTTGGTGGTATAATAATGGGGACGAGTCGTACTGTTGCCACAGAATTTACCTTTTTCTTAGGAATCCCGGTAATGTTTGGTGCTAGTTTATTAAAAGTCTTGAAGTTTTTCTTAAAAGGGAATGTCCTTGGATTCGGTTCAATTTTAATCCTTTTAGTTGCTAGTCTAACAGCTTTTCTAGTCAGTCTCCTTGCTATTAAATTTTTGACTGACTATGTTAAGAAACATGACTTTACAGCCTTTGGAAAATACCGAATTGGTTTAGGTATCATACTAGTTATTTATTTTATTTTTACATTAATTTTTTAATTAAGACCAGTTAAGCTGGTCTTTTCTTTTATTTGGGATGAAAAATTGCTTAATAGTACCATTTCTAGTATAATAGAATGACTACGCGTGCGAGGTATATACTATGGAAATGAAACAAATCAGCGAAACAACGCTAAAAATAACGATCAGCATGGATGATTTAGAAGAAAGAGGTATGGAATTAAAAGATTTCTTGATTCCACAAGAAAAGACCGAAGAATTTTTCTATTCAGTTATGGATGAACTTGATTTACCAGAAAACTTTAAAGATAGTGGTATGCTTAGTTTCAGAGTGACACCTCGAAAAGACCGATTAGATGTCTTTGTTACAAAATCAAAATTAAGTAAAGACATCAATTTTGAAGATTTAGCTGAACTAGGTGATATTTCACAAATGACGCCTGAAGATTTTTTCAAAACGATTGAAAAAAACATGATGGAAAAAGGTGATGTCGATGCTCACCAAAAATTAGAGAAAATTGAAGAAATGCTTGAGGATGCCTCTGCTCAGGCGCAGGAGCAAGCAAAAGTTGCTGAACAAGAAGAGTATGAAGCAGAAGTTCTTGATTATGTTCACTTCGTATTGAGTTTTGCTTCTATTGAAGATGCAATTAATTTTTCAAAAACAATTGATTTCCCAATTGAAGCATCTGAGTTATATAAGGAAAGCAAAAGTTATCACATGACTATTTTATTAGATGTTCAAAATCAACCTTCATATTATGCAAATGTTAGCTATGCACGTTTAATTGAACATGCTAATCCTGGGATTAGGACCAGAGCTTATTTACAAGAGCATGGCATTCAATTAATTGAAGATAATGCTGTTGAAGAATTGAAAAAAATTGAGATGGTGTAATGTTGTATGTTTCCTTTTACTTTTAATCATATACTTGTCCTGATTGGTGCCCTATTAATATCTTTACTTATTACTCCAATTTTCCGCTTAGTAGCTTTCAAAATTGGGACAGTCGACAATCCTAATGCTAGGCGAATCAATAAAATTCCAATGCCTAGTGGGGGTGGAATTGCAATCTTTATTTCATTTATGATTGTAACTTTGGTGTTTATGCCTAAGGTTACACCGGATTTATCCAAAGAGCAAATAAGTTATTTTAGTTATATTTTTCCAGTCGTCATGGGGTCCTTGATGGTTACAGTGACTGGCTTTATTGATGATTTATTTGAAATTGCACCCCGAGTAAAAATGCTTGGTATAATTTTTGGTGCATCAATTATTTGGGCTTTTACAACCTTTCGATTCGATTCTTTTAAGATTCCATTTGGTGGCCCACTTTTAGAATTTGGTCCCATTGTAACTTATATCCTTACTGTTCTATGGATTGCATCAATTACTAATGCTATCAATTTAATTGATGGTTTGGATGGTTTGGTTTCTGGTGTGTCGATAATTAGTTTGATGACAATGGCTGTTGTGTCATTTTTCTTCTTACCACAAGCAGATTTTTATTTGACCTTAACCATTCTTATATTAGTTGCTGCAATTGTGGGCTTTTTCCCTTACAATTACTATCCCGCAATTATTTATTTAGGGGACACAGGAGCCTTATTCATCGGCTTTATGATTGGTGTTCTATCTTTGCAAGGATTAAAGAATGCTACAGCTGTCGTAGTGGTGACACCAGTTATAATCCTTGGTGTACCAATTATGGATACTGCGGTAGCGATTATCCGAAGAAGTCTATCGGGCAAGAAATTCTACGAGCCGGATAAAATGCATTTGCACCACCGTCTTTTGTCTATGGGTTTCACCCATCGCGGAGCAGTCTTGGTTGTTTATGCTATAGCCATGTTGTTTTCACTGGTTTCTTTGCTACTCAATGTCTCTAGTAGAATTGGTGGGGTTCTGTTAATGTTTGGTCTTTTGTTTGGACTGGAAGTTTTAATTGAAGGACTAGAAATTTGGGGTGAGAAAAGGACACCACTTTTTGATCTCTTAAAATTCATTGGGAACAGTGACTATCGACAAAAGGTATTGAAAAAACGAAAAGAAAAACACTGATTTTATAATCTATTGAAAAGCCTTTCAAGGCTTTTTTTGCTATAATAAAAGTATTGGTTTAAAAATGATTAGAATCCTTAAATTTTTAGAAAAAAGGATTACTATAGAATATATGAGGTAAATAATGTCTACTCTGGAAATTAAAAACTTGCACGTCTCAATTGAAGACAAAGAGATTCTTAAAGGTGTGAATTTGACATTAAAAACAGGTGAAATTGCGGCAATTATGGGTCCAAATGGTACTGGTAAATCAACTTTATCGGCAGCCATTATGGGTAATCCGAATTATGAGGTTACTGAAGGACAAATTCTCTTAGATGGTCAAGATATCTTAGAACTTGAAGTAGATGAAAGAGCCCGCCTAGGACTATTTCTAGCTATGCAATACCCATCTGAAATTCCAGGTATTACTAATGCTGAATTTATTCGTGCAGCAATGAATGCTGGTAAAGCAGATGAGGATAAAATTTCAGTCAGAAACTTTATTACTAAGTTAGACCAAAAAATGGAATTACTTGGAATGAAAGAAGAAATGGCTGAACGTTACCTCAACGAAGGTTTCTCAGGTGGTGAAAAAAAACGTAATGAGATTTTACAATTGTTGATGTTAGAACCTAGGTTTGCCTTATTAGATGAAATTGACTCTGGTCTTGATATTGATGCATTGAAAGTTGTTTCTAAAGGGGTTAATGAAATGCGAGGAAACAACTTTGGCGCAATGATTATTACTCATTACCAACGCCTTTTGAATTACATTACTCCTGATCGTGTTCACGTGATGATGGAAGGTCGCATTGTCCTATCAGGCGGAGCAGAATTAGCAGAGCGTCTTGAAAAAGAAGGTTATATGACAATCGCTCAAGAACTTGGAATTGAATATAAAGAAGAAATTTAATGATGTTTTTTGATTTGTGAGTGATTAGTGACATACTAAAACGAACAAGATTTAAGACAAGAAAAACAAAAGAAAAGGAAACATCATTATGACAATAGAAACAAATAAAGCATTTTCACAGTCAAAAGCTGAGCCTAATTGGTTACAAGAGCTACGTCTAGCAGCTTTTGATAAAATTGAAGAATTACCTTTGCCTTCTATTGAAAGGGTAAAATTTCACAGATGGAATTTGGGGGATGGTACTATTTCTGAAAGTACAGAAATAGCTGCAGTACCAGATTTTATGGCAATTGGAGACAATCCTAAATTGGTTCAAGTTGGGACACAAACGGTTGTTGAACAAGTACCCTATGAATTAGTTGAAAAAGGCCTTATTTTTACTGATTTTTATTCGGCTTTGGAAGAAATTCCAGAGGTAATAGAAAAACATTTTGGATCAGCTGTTCAGTTTGACCAAGATAAATTATCTGCCTACCACACAGCATACTTTAATAGTGCGGCTGTCCTTTATGTTCCAGATTTTATGGAAATTGCGGAGCCAATCGAAGGTGTATTCTTACAGGATAGCGATAGCGATGTGCCACTTAACAAGCATATCTTGATTATTGCAGGGAAAGAAAGTAAGTTTTCTTACCTGGAACAATTGGAAAGCATTGGTGGACAGACTGCTAAAGCGACAGCTAATATTACCGTCGAAGTCATCGCCCAAGCAGGCAGCCAAGTTAAGTTCTCAGCAATCGACAAACTAGGTGCAAATGTCACAACTTACATTAGTCGACGAGGAAAATTAGAGTCCAACGCTACAATCAATTGGTCACTAAGTATCATGAATGACGGGAATGTTATTGCGGATTTTGATAGTGATTTGTTAGGTGAAGGCAGTCACGCTGACTTGAAAGTAGTTGCTGTCTCTGCAGGTCGTCAAGTTCAAGGGATTGATACCCGTGTGACTAACTATGGTCGAAATTCTGTGGGGCACATTTTACAACATGGAGTTATTTTAGACCGTGGGACATTAACTTTTAATGGGATTGGCCATATTATTAAGGGTGCAAAAGGGGCTGATGCCCAACAAGAAAGTCGTGTCCTTATGCTTTCAGATAAGGCAAGAAGTGACGCTAATCCAATTTTGCTAATTGATGAGAATGAAGTTACTGCAGGACATGCAGCGTCTATTGGGCAAGTGGATCCAGAGGATATGTATTACCTAATGAGTCGCGGACTTGATAAGGATACGGCTGAGAAATTGGTTATCCGTGGCTTCTTGGGGACTGTTATCACAGAAATCCCGGTCAAAGAAGTACGAGACCGTATTATCAAAGTATTAGATGAAAAATTACAAACTAACTAACCATGTCAGAGAAAAGGAGTTTTAATGTTTGACCCAGTTGAAATAAAAAAAGATTTTCTAATCTTAAATCAGGTCGTTAATGATGAAGCCCTTGTATATCTTGACAATGCTGCAACAACCCAAAAGCCACAACAAGTTTTAGACAAATTGCAGGCTTACTATCTTGAAGATAATGCTAATGTCCATCGTGGTGTGCATACCCTTGCCGAACGAGCAACACGTTCATATGAAGCTAGTCGTGAAAAAGTGACTCACTTTATTAATGCCAACTCAAGCAAAGAAGTTCTCTTTACGAGAGGCACAACAACTAGTCTAAACTGGGTTGCACAGTTTGCAAAATCGATTTTACAGCCTGAGGATCAGGTGCTTATTTCTGTCATGGAGCACCATTCAAACATCATTCCTTGGCAGCAAGCCTGTCAGGCAACTGGTGCAGAACTAGTTTATGTCTATTTAAAAGATGGTCAACTAGATATGGATGACCTAAAAAGTAATTTGACTGAGAGGACTAAATTTGTCTCTTTAGCACATGCGTCAAATATTCTTGGAACGGTTAATCCTATAAAAGAAATTGCCCAATTAGTCCACCAGGTCGATGCATTTTTAGTAGTCGATGGCGCACAATCTGTGCCACACATGGCAATTGATGTCCAAGATTTGGATTGTGATTTCTTTGCCTTTTCAGGACATAAGATGCTTGGACCAACGGGGATAGGTGTTCTTTACGGAAAAGAAGTTCTTTTAAACCAAATGGAACCAGTTGAGTTTGGGGGAGAGATGATTGATTTTGTCTTAGAGCAAGATGCTTCCTGGAAAGAATTACCCTGGAAATTTGAAGCCGGCACACCAAATATAGCAGGTGCTATTGGCCTTAGTGCAGCAATTGATTACCTGGAACATTTAGGCATGGACCAGATTGAAAAACATGAAGCAGAGCTTGTTGCCTATATCATGCCAAAACTTTCTGCTATTGAGGGTTTAACCATTTACGGTCCAGCCAATCCAGCAGACCACACGGGAGTAATTGCCTTTAATATTGATGGCTTACACCCTCATGATGTCGCAACAGCTTTGGATTATGAAGGCATTGCAGTTAGGGCTGGACATCATTGTGCACAGCCACTTTTGAGACACCTCCAAGTGTCTTCAACAGCTCGGGCAAGTTTTTATATCTATAATACAAAAGAGGATTGTGACAAGTTAGTTGAAGCAATCATTAAAACAAAGGAGTTCTTTAATGGCACTCTCTAAACTAAATAGTTTATATATGGCAGTCGTTGCTGATCACTCAAAAAGTCCACATCACCGAGGAATATTGGAAGGTGTTGAAGCTGTTTTACTAAATAACCCAACCTGTGGTGATGTGATTAGTTTAACTGTCGATTTCGATGGTGAAATAATTAAGAATATTGCCTTCGCAGGGGATGGCTGTACTATTTCAACAGCGTCATCAAGTATGATGACGGATGCCGTGATTGGCAAGACTAAGGACCAAGCCTTGGAGTTAGCTCAGCTATTCTCCGAAATGGTCCAAGGAAAAGAAAATCCTAAGCAAGAATTGCTGGGAGAGGCTGAATTGTTAGCAGGTGTTGCAAAATTTCCGCAACGCATTAAATGCTCAACTTTGGCATGGCATGCACTTGAAAAAGCGATTGAGCGTAGTCGCCAAAATTAGAAGCCGCAATTAGAAAAAGGAAAGTATATATGTCTGAAATCAATGAAAAAATAGAACCCAAACCTATTGATTTGGGAGACTATCAATTTGGCTTTCACGATGACTTCGAGCCGATTTATTCTACCGGAAAAGGTTTGAGTGAGGCAGTAGTTAGAGAATTATCGAAAGCTAAAGATGAACCTGAGTGGATGTTAGATTTTCGTCTCAAATCTTTAGAGACTTTTAATAAAATGCCCATGCAAACATGGGGAGCTGATTTATCTGATATTAACTTTGATGATATTATTTATTACCAAAAAGCATCAGACAAACCGGCTAGATCTTGGGATGATGTTCCAGAAAAAATCAAAGATACCTTTGAAAAAATTGGGATCCCGCAGGCTGAACGCGCTTATTTAGCAGGAGCATCAGCCCAGTATGAATCTGAAGTTGTTTATCATAATATGAAAGATGAGTATGACAAACTAGGTATTGTCTTTACAGATACTGACACAGCCTTAAAAGAATACCCAGATCTTTTTAAACAATACTTTGCAAAATTAGTACCACCAACTGATAATAAATTAGCTGCTCTAAATTCAGCTGTGTGGTCAGGAGGGACATTCATCTATGTACCAAAAGGTGTAAAAGTTGATATTCCACTCCAAACTTATTTCCGAATTAATAATGAAAATACAGGTCAGTTTGAACGAACTTTAATTATTGTTGATGAAGGAGCAAGTGTTCATTACGTTGAAGGCTGTACAGCACCAACCTATTCAAGTAATAGCTTGCATGCTGCCATTGTTGAGATTTACGCTCTTGATGGCGCCTATATGCGTTACACAACCATTCAAAACTGGTCTGATAATGTTTACAACTTAGTTACAAAACGAGCTAAAGCGCAAAAAGATGCGACAGTAGAATGGATCGATGGAAACCTTGGTGCAAAAACAACCATGAAATATCCATCAGTTTATCTCGATGGACCAGGTGCGCGTGGAACCATGTTGTCAATAGCTTTTGCTAACGCAGGACAACACCAAGACACCGGTGCAAAAATGATACATAATGCACCACACACTTCGTCTTCAATTGTTTCTAAGTCAATCGCCAAAGGCGGAGGCAAAGTTGACTACAGAGGACAAGTTACCTTTAATAAAAATTCTAAGAAATCAGTTTCCCATATTGAATGTGATACGATTTTAATGGATGATTTATCAAAATCAGATACCATCCCATTTAATGAAATTCATAATTCGCAAGTAGCTCTAGAACATGAAGCCAAAGTCTCAAAAATCTCAGAAGAACAACTTTATTACCTAATGAGCCGAGGCTTATCTGAAAACGAAGCAACTGAAATGATTGTCATGGGCTTCGTCGAACCATTCACTAAAGAACTACCAATGGAATACGCAGTCGAACTAAATAGATTGATATCGTATGAAATGGAGGGTTCAGTTGGTTAAAACGACTAGAGTAAAATAGCAGATAGCTATTTTACACAATCGTTTATCAACTGAAGTTGTGGATAAGGAAAATGCAGTTTTGTACATTCTTAAGGCAGATAAATCTAAAATGGAGTAGCTTTTTGGCTACTCCATTTTAGATTTTAATCGTTGCTTGTAGAAATTGATGTTTGTCTCGTTTTTGCTACTAGCTTCACTATGTATAAACCTGACTATTATTTTTTAGCCAAGAGTATACATTATGACTTTGTCACTTTTACCTGTTTTTATACAGTCTAATTTTGTTTTTTTGCAATGGTTTTTTTGTCTTATTTATAAATTGCTATGAGACTGGTGATTAAAACAGATATAATAAAAAGACTTAAACAAAGAAAAACAAAATGATGGTGTCGGTCTACAAATTTTTCGAATTTATCATAAAATGTTTTTGGTTCATTCTTGTTTTTATAATGCCGGCTATGATTCTCATTAGTTTTATGGGTATCTGCAAGGATAATATTTGGATGATTATTTTGATGCAATGCATCATTGGTAAACCCATATTCAGTAATAGCATTAATAAATGGGTGTCTATGAAACTCTCCTTCTTGATCTGACCAATCACCGACACCCATGACAATCGAAATGAGTCGCGTATCATCTCTTTTTGCAGTAATAACAGCATTAAAAGCAGCGCTAGGGCTAGATCCTGTTTTTAAGCCATCCACACCTTTTATTCCGAATTTATCTCCAGGAAGGGAGTAGTTGTAGGAATGGAATTCTTCTTCGTAAGGTGTCCGATCCATAGTTTTGACTGAAGACTTACACGTAAATTCCAGAATTTCGGGGTAATTTTTTAAAAAATGATAACACAGAATGGCTAGATCACGAGCAGACGTTTTATTAGGTTGGTTGCTATCATAACCTTCCGGGGAATAGTGACCTTCAAAGGCGCTGGCTACAGCTCCGCTAGCATTTGTAAAAAAGGTGTTTTTCATGCCTAGTTTCTGAGCTGTCGCGTTAATCCGATTGATAAATGCACCGGCATCATTATCAGACATATAATTAGCTAACATTAGGGTAGCAGCATTAGAAGAAGGAACGGCAGTCATGATTATCAGGTCCCTAATCGGATAGTCGACCCCGGCAACAATTTTATTATTGCTAATGGCATAAATCTGACTAATATCCTGATCGGTCTGGCTAGCTCTTATATGATCAGAAAGAGAAAGTTTACCAGCTTTAATATCTTCAAATAGAAGATAAAGGGTGAAAAGTTTACTCATGCTTGCTGGATCACGACTAGCATCAATATTATCTTGCCAAATAATGTCCCCATTCTTTGCATTAACAACAATAGAAGAAACAGGTTTGTCGGCTGGTTTAACTGAATAACCATAACGTCGCGTCAGAGATAAGATATCATCTTGTTCTTCTCCCTTAACAGAAAATAATGGAATGAGAGCAACGAAAAAACACAATAACAACATTATTTTTTTAATCAAACGACAACTCCTTATCATAAATGATAGGATAATTATACCATTAGACTAATACAATTACAAAGTGTTTTTTTAGATTTAATAATCAAGAATAATATTAGAAATTTTTAAATAATCGGTAGATTTTATCAAAAACTGTTAATTTATCAACAGTGGTGCTTGCGTAGACTTTTGTTTTAGTCTTACCAAAGAGGTATCCCTCCCCAATTGTATCCTGATCATTAAATTCATAAGTTCCAATAAATTGATTTTTCTTAATAGGTGCAACTAGTTTATTTTTTGACTTGAAAGATAATTTAGGAGCAGTATTTATTTTATGAATAGCATAGATATTGGTTTTAGTTTTGATACTAATTTTGTCTTTTTTTCCGTTTTCTACAGCAATTCGGTTAGGCAAAGGTTGATCCTTTTTTACCATCAATTTCTTCTGATAGTTCTGAAAGCAATAATCTAAGAGTTGATTGGTTTGAGTGAAACGAGCATAGTGATCTTCTTTTGTATGATTAGCATGAAGCAGAACCGTTATCAAACGCATATTGTTTTCAGTGGCTGTAGCAATATAAGTTTGTCCTGCTAAATTGGTCGTACCAGTTTTTAAACCATCTACGCCAGCTCGGCCCATTTCTTGACCAGGAAGAAGGTAATTTGAGCTATAAAGTGTTTCATAACCCCATATCATCTGCGGCTGTGATGTGATTTGAAGAACTTCCGGAAAATCATGAATCAGATGATAAGCTATTATAGCTAATGATTTGGCGCTGAGCATGTTTTCGTCTTTTGGGGATGAACCGGGATAGGTATGACCTTTAAGGAGACTGTTTGGAAGACCAGAGGAATCGACTAGTAAATAATCTGTGATCCCCCATTGTTCGACTTGCTTTTTCATCATGTCGACAAATTTTGGCTCACTTCCAGCAATATGTTCAGCCAATGCGATAGCTGAGCTATTAGCCGAGACAATTAAACTTGAGTCAACCAATTCTTTAACAGAATAGGTATCACTGGTAAGCGGAGGGTTACTTATTTCAGGATCAGTCGCAAGGCTTTGTGCATATTCTGAAAGCTTAACTTGATCATTCCAAGAAATCTTTCCAGCTTTTATTTCCTTTAAAGTGATATAGATTGTTAAAAGCTTGGTGAGAGAAGCAATCGGTGCTTTTTTATTACCACTTTTTTCATAAAGAATTTTACCAGTGTCAGATTCAACAGCAATAGCATGGCGACTATCCGCTGAAAAGTCAGCCGCGAAAACTGTTTGAGCAGAAAACGTAACTAATAATGACATGGTTAATATGAGTATTACAATAAACTTTTTCATACTTTAATTTTATCAGGCTTTCCACTCTAGGTCAAAGAAGTTAAATAGAGAGTTGCACATATATCACTGCGTATCGATTATAAGACTAAAAAAGCTGAAAATTTTCTTCCCAGCTTTTTGGTTTTATAAATTAGTATTAACATAATCAACGAAGTGATTCCACCAAACTTTTAAGAAGAAACTGCGCTTAACTTCTTGATTGGCTTGAATAGTGACAACTGGTGATTTACCAATGTACCCCATTCCAATGATGTTTGGATCCTTATATTTTGCAGTCGCCAGTGTGTCACCATTGGCTAGTGGAGCATAGAAAGGATTTTCGTTCTTGTTATAAATGATTTCATTTTGATGTGTTGTACCAATTTTTTTGATAATCGTCATGTCTTCTTTTGGAGAAATTGAAACAGACTGATCCGGACTATCTTTAATAGCGAAGGATTTATCTTTGATGACTTGATTTTTCTTAAGTAAAGTGACGCGTTCAAAATTTTGGTAGAGGTAATCTAACAAGAGAGAAGTTGTCTTAAATGGCTCAGTCACATCGTTATCTTCTTGATGCGCTCCAATAACAATAGAGATGACTTTCATTTTATTAATTTTGCTACTGGCGATGAAAGTCGGACCACTTTTTTCCGGGCTTCCTAAGAAGAGTCCATTGATGCCAACTCTTTCATAAGGGTAGCCTTCTAACATATAATTATAAGAGTAGATATCTTGACCATCAAAAGTTGCCTTTGGCAGACTAGTATACTTAAGGACCTCGGGATATTCCGTCAATAAGTGATGGGTAATGATGGCTAAATCTTTAGCACTCAGTTTATTTTCTGCGGATTGCTTAGACTTGGGATAGATGTTATCACCAAGAATAGAGTTGGGTAAACCAGTTGCATTATAGAGCTTTGCATCATTGATGCCCCATACCTCCAGTTGCTTTTTCATCTTATCGACAAAAATGGGTTCTGTTCCGCCAATTTTTTCAGCTAAAGCAATGGCTGCGCTGTTAGCATTAGTCACTAACATGGCCTTCATCAATTGCTTTACAGTATATTTCCTTGCATCAAGTGGCACGTTACTAATTGTGTAGTTTGTAGTTAATTGAAAAGGATAGTCAGAAATAGTGACCGGTGAAGACCATTCTAGTTTACCTTGTTCGATTTCTTTATAGACCATATAAGTTGTCAAAACTTTGGTGGCAGATGCGACTGGTAAAATCTTTTTTGCATTTTTTTCATAGAGGACTTTCCCTGATTCTATATCAAAGGCAATTGCACTGTCTGTTTTTAACTCTATATCTTCAGCGGAGGTAGTCGTAATAGTTATCGTTGATACTAGCAATGATAGTATCATTATTATTTTTTTCATTATTTAGTCCCATTCTTGTCGTATGTTACCATTATATCATAGTATGACATCTCATTTTGGTCAAGATTTGTGTTTTATTCTAAGTTAGTAAAGCGTTAACATGAGAATAAAACTAAAATCATTAAAAGTACACAAAATCGCACTAAATAGGAGAAAAAAACGTTTCCAATATGATAAACAGTCACTAATGTTATTTGTAGATATAAAATATTCAGATAACTTTGTCTTCAATATTCTTTTTAAATAAAAATTATGATATAATATTTTTAATTAACACATAACTTTTGTGTTTTGTGTATAGAAATGAAGAAAAATTTTAGGAGTGTCTCTTATGAAAAATGGGAAATGGTTAGCGGCAGCGGGGATTGCTGTTTTGTCAGTTTCAACTTTGACTGCCTGTGGTAATGGTTCAAGTAAAGATAGCAAAAGTAAAACCTATAGCTATGTTTATACAACTGATCCTGATACCTTGGATTACTTAGTTTCAGGGCGTTCAACAACCAGTGAAATCACCCAAAATGGTGTTGATGGCTTGATGGAATATGACAACGAAGGGAATTTGGTTCCTTCTGTAGCTAAAAGCTGGACAGTATCAAAAGACGGTTTAACTTATACCTATAAAATACGTAAAGATTCAAAATGGTATACAGCTGATGGTGAAGAATACGCTAAGGTAACAGCGGAAGACTTTGTGACTGGCATGAAACATGCTGCAGATAGCAATTCTGATGCCCTTTACCTAGTTCAAGATTCAATTAAAGGTTTAAGTGATTATATCGATGGGAAAACAAAAGATTTCTCAACTGTTGGTGTTAAAGCCATTGACAAAAACACAGTTCAATATACATTGAAACAACCAGAAAGTTTCTGGAATTCTAAATTAACTTATGGTATCTTATCTCCAGTTAATGCAGATTTTCTAAAATCACAAGGTAAAGATTTTGGTAAAGCATCTGATGCTTCATCGATTCTTTATAACGGACCATTCCTTATCTCCGCATTAACAAGTAAATCATCAATTGAATTTACAAAAAATGAAAACTATTGGGATAAAGAAGATGTTCACTTAGATGCTGTTCAATTAACTTACTATGATGGACAAGATCAAGAGTCTCTATTTAGAAACTTTGATAAAGGTGCTTATTCGGCTGCACGTTTATTCCCAACAACTCCATCTTACAAGACAGCTAAGAAAAAATATGGCGAAAACATCACTTATGCACCTCAAAAATCAAATATTTATTATGCAACATTTAATTTAAACCGTACGGCTTATGACCATACTAAAAAGACAGACGATAAACAAAAAGAGGATACTCGTAAAGCAGTTCTAAATAAAGATTTCCGTCAAGCTTTAACATTTGGTTTTAACCGTAAATCCTATACAGCTCAATCAGCTGGTGAAGAAGCAGCAAGCAAATCACTTCGTAATATGCTAATTCCACCAGCATTTGTTCAAATTAAGGGTGAAGACTTTGGCAAGACTGTTGAAAAAGATTTAGCGACATACGGAGATCAATGGAAAGATGTTAGCCTAGCTGATGCCCAAGATGGTCTTTACAATAAAGACAAAGCTAAGGCTCAAATGGATAAAGCTAAAGAAGCCTTGGAAGCTGAAGGTGTTCAATTCCCAATTCACATTGATATGCCTCAAGATCAGACTGCTACCGTAAATATGCAACAAGCCCAATCCATGAAGCAATCAATGGAAGACTCACTTGGTAAAGAAAATGTTGTAATTGACATTATTGAGCTCAATGCTGATACCTATAACAATGTTACTTATATGGCAGAAACACCAACTCAACAAGATTGGGATATTTCTACAGCTTCTGGATGGAGTCCTGACTACTTAGACCCAAGCTCATATCTTGATATCTTTAATCCAAGCTTAGCTAATGCACAAACTAAATTTATTGGACTTGAACCAATTAAAGATAATACTATAGCATCTGAAGCTGGTTTAGATGAATTTACTAAATTAGCAAATGAAGCAAGTAAGATTACTGATGACAAGGATGCTCGTTATGAAAAATATGCAAAAGCACAAGCTGCTCTTGCGGATTCAGCAGTCTACATTCCAACATACTCACTTGGAGGAACGCCTGCAGTAACAAAAGTTGTTCCATTCTCAGCTGCATTTGGTTGGGCAGGTAACAAATCAGATAATACATATTTCAAATATGTACAATTACAAGATAAACCTGTAACGGCTAAACAATTCAACAAAGCAATGAAGGATTGGAAAAAGTCAAAAGAAAAATCAAATAAAAAATATGAAGAGTCATTAGAAAAGCATATTGAAAAATAAGGCTAGTTCAATTAAGAACTTTCTCTAAATCTGAGAAAGTTCTTTTGAACTTATTATGAGGATTGGAATGAAAAAGTATATATTCGAGCGCATTTTGAGGTCTTTGATTTCAATTTTGTTGGTAACGACATTAACTTATGTCATTGTTTTTACATTGGTACCAACAAACTTGATTTTTAAACAGGACCCCAACTATAATAAGATGGTGACTACACCAGATAAGAAAGATAACTACCGTAATACCATTTTTGAACGCATGGGTTATGTTAATTACTATAATAGTAAAGAACTTCAAAGCAAAGCTGAAAAAATGGATAAGACCGTGACGATTGAACCAACTGCTAAAAATAAAGCGGTCTACAAAAAATTCATCAAGCAACAAGGTAAAGGTTGGACGCTGAAAGAATTCGAAGAAAGCAAAGAATTTTATGCGGTTAGAGATATTCCAATCTATGAACGTGTTTGGAACTTCTTTAGTCATATCCTTGTTATTGATCATCCTTGGACGATACAAGATCCAAAGAATCCTAATTTGGAACGCTATATTAGACCCGAAATGGATCCAGCAGTCGGACCTGCTTTAGTTGGTTCTGGAACTAAGCATAAATACTTGCTCTTCTTTGATGGGAATTTCCCATTCATTCACCAAAACTTTGTTTCCTTTGACTTAGGAACTTCTTATCCAACCTATGCTAATATTCCTGTAATTCAGGTTATCACACAAGGACAAGGTAGAAGTCTATCAGAACAAACTAAATTCCCGTCTGGAGTTACTAAGTTTTCACCAATTGATATCACAAGTAGAACTTATAAATCACCTAAAGATGCAGATGCTCGTGACCGAGCTAATTTCGGCCCGAAAGATCCTTATACAGCAACTAAGAATAAACATGCTGAGCCATCAATGATTGCAAATTCATTTAAAATTGGAATCATTGGTGTTGCCTTGTCATATATTATTGGGCTACCTATTGGTATGCTTATGGCCTATTATAAAGATGGAATTTTTGATCGATTTTCTACAGCAGCTACAACATTTATGTTGGCTTTGCCAAGTATTGCCTTGATTTATATTGTTCGCTTCTTGGGTTCGAAAATTGGTTTACCAGATACTTTTCCATTGTTAGGAGCCAGTGATCCAAGATCTTATGTATTGCCTGCATTAATTTTAGGTATTTTAGGAACGCCAGGAACCGTTGTATGGTTCCGTCGTTATATCGTTGACTTACAAGGAAGCGATTTTGTTCGATTTGCGCGTGCAAAAGGATTAACAGAAGCTGAAATTTCAAAAAATCACCTATTTAAGCAAGCGATGGTACCAATTGTTAATGGTATTCCCCAAGCAATTGTTGCAACTATCGCAGGTGCGACACTGACTGAAACAGTCTTTGCCTTCCCAGGTATGGGTAAAATGTTAATTGATGCTATTAAAGCAGCAAATAACTCAATGGTCGTTGGACTAGTTTTTATCTTTGCAGTCTTATCAATTCTTGCTTTATTAGCAGGGGACATTTTAATGACTATCTTAGATCCACGTATTAAATTATCAAGTAAAGGAGGGAAATAATGGCATCTATAGATAAAAGCAAGTTCGAATTTGTCGAACTAGATAGTTATGCATCAGAAGTCATTGATGCCCCTTCCTATTCATACTGGAAATCAGTATTTAGACAATTCTTTTCACGTAAATCTACTATTGTAATGTTAGTTATTTTAATTGCAATCATCCTAATGAGTTTTGTATATCCGATGTTTGCTAACTATGACTTTGGTGATGTGTCAAACATTAATGATTTCTCTAAACGCTATATCTCTCCAAATGGGGAATATTGGTTTGGTACAGACAAAAATGGTCAGTCACTCTTTGATGGTGTTTGGTATGGTGCTAGAAACTCGATCCTAATTTCCGTTATTGCTACAGCAATCAATATGATTGTTGGGGTAGTTGTTGGTGGCCTTTGGGGAGTTTCAAAAGCAGTTGATAAGGTAATGATTGAAGTCTACAATGTTATTTCTAACTTACCTCAAATGCTTATCATTATTGTCTTAACTTATTCAATTGGTGCTGGTTTCTGGAACCTTATCTTTGCCTTCTGTGTAACTGGATGGATAGGGATTGCTTATGCTGTCCGTGTCCAAGTACTCCGTTACCGTGATTTAGAGTATAACTTAGCCAGTCAAACACTAGGAACACCAACTTACAAAATTGTATCCAAAAATTTATTACCACAGTTAGTTTCTGTTATTGTATCAATGGTTTCTCTTTTGTTACCAGCCTACATTTCATCAGAAGCCTTCTTATCATTTTTTGGTTTAGGATTACCATTGTCAGAACCAAGTTTAGGCCGTTTGATTTCAAATTATTCATCATATTTGACAACAAACGCTTACCTATTCTGGATTCCATTAACTACTCTTATTCTAGTATCTCTTCCACTTTATATAGTTGGACAAAACTTAGCAGATGCTAGTGACCCAAGAACACATAGATAGGAGTAGTCATGACTGAAAATAAAGAAGTAATTTTAAGTGCAAAGAATGTTGTTGTAGAATTTGACGTACGTGACCGTGTTTTGACTGCCATCCGTGATATCTCTATCGATTTACATGAAGGAGAAGTCCTTGCGGTTGTTGGCGAGTCAGGTAGTGGTAAGTCAGTACTAACAAAAACATTTACCGGAATGTTAGAATCTAATGGTCGCGTTGCCTCAGGGTCGATTGATTACCGCGGACAAGAACTAACAAAACTAAAAAATCATAAAGATTGGGAAGGAATACGTGGTGCAAAAATTGCGACCATCTTCCAAGACCCGATGACCAGTTTAGACCCAATTCAAACCATTGGGAAACAAATTACGGAAGTAATAGTTAAACATCAGAAAAAACCTAGATCAGAAGCTAAAAAACTTGCGATTGATTATATGAATAAAGTTGGTATTCCAGAAGCTGAAAAACGTTTTGATGAATATCCTTTCCAATACTCTGGTGGGATGAGACAACGTATCGTTATTGCCATTGCTCTTGCATGTCGTCCAGATATCCTTATCTGTGATGAGCCAACAACAGCTTTAGACGTTACTATCCAAGCTCAAATTATTGACTTATTAAAAACACTTCAAAAAGAATACGAATTTACAATTATCTTCATCACTCATGATTTGGGCGTTGTTGCAAGTATTGCAACCAACGTTGCAGTAATGTATGCTGGCGAAGTTGTTGAGTATGGAACGGTTGAGGATGTTTTCTATGATCCTCGTCATCCATATACATGGAGTTTATTATCAAGTCTACCTCAATTAGCAGATGACAAGGGGATTCTCTTTTCAATTCCCGGAACGCCTCCATCTTTATACAAACCAATTATTGGCGACGCCTTTGCTCCAAGATCTCAGTATGCTATGAAGATTGATTTTGAAGAAGCTGTTCCAAAATTTGATATTAGCGACAGCCATTGGGCTAAAACATGGTTACTCCATCCGGAGGCACCAAAAGTTCAAAAACCAGTAGTTATACAAAATTTACATGAGAAAATCTCAAGTAAGCAAATTTATCGGGAGGAAGGAAATGTCTGAGAAGCTAGTTGAAGTCAAAGACTTAGAAATTTCCTTCGGTGAAGGAAAGAAAAAATTTGTTGCTGTTAAAAATGCCAATTTCTTTATTAATCGAGGGGAAACTTTTTCTTTGGTTGGTGAGTCAGGAAGTGGGAAAACAACAATTGGGCGTGCTATCATAGGTTTAAATGATACGAGTTCAGGTGAAATCATTTATGATGGTAAACAAATCAATAAGAAAAAAAGTAATTCAGAACGTGAAGAATTAATTAAAAAGATTCAAATGATCTTTCAAGATCCAGCAGCAAGTTTGAATGAACGTGCAACTGTTGACTATATTATTTCTGAAGGACTATACAATCATAAACTGTTCAAAAGTGAAGAAGAACGTAAAGATAAAATCAAAAACATGATGACAGAAGTTGGACTTTTGTCTGAACATTTAACACGTTATCCTCATGAATTTTCAGGTGGACAACGTCAGCGTATCGGGATTGCGCGTGCTTTAGTTATGGATCCAGAATTTATTATTGCTGATGAGCCTATCTCGGCTCTAGACGTTTCGGTTCGAGCTCAAGTGCTAAATCTTCTAAAACGGATGCAAAGAGAAAAAGGTTTAACTTATCTCTTTATTGCCCATGATTTATCAGTAGTTCGGTTCATATCTGATCGAATCGCAGTTATTCATAAAGGTGTTATTGTAGAAGTAGCTGAAACTGAAGAATTATTTATCAATCCAGTTCATCCATATACTAAATCTCTATTATCCGCTGTACCGATTCCGGATCCAATTTTGGAAAGACAGAAAAAACTTCTTGTCTATAACGTTGATCAGCATGACTATACAGTTGACAAACCAGAAATGGTAGAAATCCAACCAGGTCACTTCGTTTGGGCGAATAAATTAGAAACAGAGAAATATAAAAAGGAAATTGCTGATAGACAGCAGTCCAACTAAAAAAACTCCTTAAAAGGAGTTTTTTTAGTTGGAATTGAAGGTATTGTTTGAATATATTAGATGTTATATTTTTGAAGAAAACACTCAACTTAATATAAAATAATATTATATAAGATAATATTGTTTTGGATATTGAAAAAAGTTGGATAATAATGGGAATATTGTTGATTTATTATGAATCAATCACACCTTCCGATATTAAGATCAGCCCCATTGCTATGACAGAAGTTATTTTACAGTAATTCAACAAACGATCTAAAAAAACATTCCATTTTTGACAAAGCCAAATAATGTAACTTTCGGAATGTCAAATAAACGACTACTAGCTTTCAATGACGGTTGATACTATTTGATGAACTTCGGATATGATAGTGTGGGCCGGAATTTAAATAGCTTAGCTGTGGTTTTAGATTAAGGCATACTAAATTTTAGTATTATTTTTACTGATGATACTTTTACTGTAGAAGAGGTCGATGATCGTGAAGTACTTGCATTTAGACAATTAGGTTTTGAACCACCCATATTAATATTAACTAAAGATCAAGAAAAACATCCATGAGTTAATGGATGAGGATGGGTAAGTAGCAAATCAAAGATAAAGATGTGAAGTCTAAAAATATTATTGGAAATCCTGAAATAATTTAGAAACTCTATTGACAATCCCTTCAAAAGCATATATACTAATAAAGTTGTCAGAAAGCGAGCTAGTAGTCGAAAACAAAAAACGAAAAAGTTTAAAAAAGTTATTGACAAAGGCGTTGTGACCTGATAGAATATAATAGTTGTCTCGTAAGAGATAAGAAGACCTTTGAGAACTGAATAAGACAAAAACCAAACGTGCAGGGTGATATGTT
>CAACWJ010000078.1_pt1 | contig 34058 bp, 29 predicted proteins | sample 2275621 | NCBI WGS metagenome assembly CAACWJ01 (sample SAMEA5312456, study PRJEB27640) | indoor metagenome | biome: indoor environment; feature: uncontrolled; material: polymer tiles stone | place: Germany | collected 2014-07-07
TAAAGGCGTAATTAAATTCTTGCAAGAGGCTGGACATGTTATTGATTCTGGTTTTGATTTATATGTCTTTGGTAATATTCCTAATGGCTCAGGCTTGTCATCATCAGCTTCTTTAGAACTGTTGGTTGGAATTGTCTGTGAAAAATTATTTGATCTTAAATTAGAACGGTTAGACCTAGTAAAAATTGGTAAACTAACAGAGAATCAATTCATTGGTGTGAATTCAGGAATTATGGATCAATTTGCAATCGGGATGGGCGCTGATAAGCGTGCAATCTATTTGGACACAAATACCCTAGAATATGATTTAGTTCCATTAGACTTGGGCAACCATGTTATTGTCATCATGAACACTAATAAACGACGTGAGTTAGCTGATTCTAAATACAATGAACGTCGTGCAGAATGTGAAAAAGCTGTAGAAGAATTGAATGATAAATTAAACATAAAAACATTAGGTGAATTAGATGCGAATACCTTTGATCAATTTGCTTACCTCATTAAAGATGGCAACCGTATCAAACGGGCACGTCATGCTGTATTAGAAAATCAACGTACCTTAAATGCTCGTAAAGCTTTGGAAGAAGGGCGCCTAGAAGACTTTGGACGTATAGTGAATGCTTCTCATGTTTCTTTGGAACATGATTATGAAGTTACAGGTATTGAATTGGATACATTAGTTCACACAGCTTGGGAGCAAGAAGGTGTCCTTGGAGCTCGCATGACTGGTGCAGGTTTTGGTGGCTGTGCAATTGCAATAGTTGCCAAAGATAAAGTTGAAGCCTTTAAAGAAGTAGTCGGCAAACACTATACTGAGGTCATTGGTTATGCTCCAGCTTTTTATATTGCAGAAATTGCCCAAGGCTCACACGTACTTTAAAGAAAGTGATAGAAATGAAACTAATTGAACAATTTGTTAATGCAGTTATTGCTGCATCCGATTACCAAGAAGAAGACTACATCTACTTGTACAACAGAGTTTTGACACTTGTTGGAGAGGAAGGTAGTGATCAAGAATGCAATCAAACAGAGCTTATTGCACTGAAAGATCAATTAGTTGACTTGGCAGTAGCTAATGGAAAAGTTGGAGCTTTACTAGAAGAAAAAGACTGTTTGGGTGCGGAATTAATGAACTTCATTACTCCAACCCCAAGTCATTTGAACAAGCAATTTTGGGATACTTATCAAAAATCTCCTGATAAGGCTATCTCTGATTTCTATGCTTTAAGCAAGGCTAATAATTATATAAAAGTGTCAGCTATTGCCAAAAATATTGCTTTTAAAACGGCGTCTGAATATGGGGATATGGAAATTACCATTAATTTATCTAAACCTGAAAAAGACCCCAAAGCTATTGCGGCAGCAAAATTAGTTAAAAGTTCAACTTATCCAATGTGTCAGTTGTGCATGGAGAATGAAGGTTATCAGGGGAGAATTGATCATCCTGCGCGTGCTAATCACCGAATTATCCGGATGGATTTAGATGGTGAAAAATGGGGCTTCCAATATTCGCCTTATGCCTACTTCAATGAACATTGCATTTTCTTAGATACTCAACATCTTCCAATGGTGATTAGTCAAAAAACATTTGACCAATTATTAGGCATTGTTGATCAGTTCCCAGGCTACATAGCAGGCTCAAATTCCGACTTGCCAATAGTTGGAGGCTCAATTTTAACGCATAACCATTACCAAGGAGGGCGTCATGATTTTCCGATGGCTTTGGCAGAATTGGACCAAGTCTTCACAATTGAAGGTTTTGAGGATATTGAAACAGCCACTGTTAAATGGCCAATGTCTGTGATCCGTTTAAGAGGAAAAAATGCTGAGAGAATGAGTCAACTGGCAGAAAAAATTCGACTCACTTGGCGTGATTATAGTGACGCGGAACTGGACATCCTTGCATATACAGGAGAAACACGACATCATACGGTAACACCGATTGCGCGCAAGCACGGCCAACTTTTTGAATTAGACCTTGTTCTACGTGATAATCACACGACAGATCAATTTCCTGACGGAGTCTATCATCCCCATAAAGGCTTACATCACATTAAAAAAGAAAACATCGGACTAATTGAGGTAATGGGCTTAGCGATTCTTCCGCCAAGGTTAAAAGATGAACTTTTGGAAGTTGAAAAATATCTTCAAGATGAGTATAATAGCATAGCAGACTATCACAAGGAATGGGCTGATCAGATCAAAGTAGCTGGTGCATTTGACCGAGCTAGTGTGCATGATTATGTTCAAGAACAAGTGGGACAAGTTTTCGTCAAAGTTTTAGAAGATGCTGGGGTTTATAAGAACACAGCTGAAGGTAAGGTCGGTTTTGCTCGCTTTATCTCAAACTTGGGCTTAAAAGGAGAATAATAATGGCAATTTTAGTACTCGGTGGTGCTGGTTACATAGGATCACATATGGTTGATCGTTTAATTGAAGTGGAGCATGAAGAAGTTGTAGTCGTTGATAATTTGGTTACAGGGCATCGTCAAGCAGTCCATAAAGATGCTAAGTTTTATGAAGGTGATTTAGCCGACCAGGCTTTTATGCGTCAAGTTTTTTCTGAAAATCCACAAGTAGATGCAGTAATTCATTTCGCGGCTTATTCATTAGTCGGTGAATCAATGGAGAACCCCCTTAAATACTTCGATAATAACACTGTAGGAATGGTTAAATTGTTGGAAGTGATGAACGAATGTGGCGTGAATAACATTGTCTTCTCATCAACAGCAGCCACTTATGGGATTCCTGAAGAAATGCCAATCAAAGAAAGTACAGCACAAAAGCCAATTAATCCTTATGGCGAAAGCAAGTTGATGATGGAAAAAATCATGGCTTGGTGTGATCAAGCTTATGGCATCAAATTTGTGGCTCTTCGTTACTTTAATGTTGCTGGTGATAAACCAGATGGTAGCATAGGTGAAGACCACAATCCAGAAACGCACTTGGTTCCTATCGTTTTGCAAGTTGCACAAGGAAGTCGCGACAAGATTACAATCTTCGGAGATGACTATGCGACTGCAGATGGGACAAATGTCCGTGATTATGTTCATCCTTTTGATTTGGCGCAAGCGCATAGCCTTGCTGTTAAGTATTTAAAAGAAGGTAATGAATCAACTGCCTTTAACTTAGGTTCCTCTACAGGCTTCTCGAATTTGCAAATTGTAGAAGTGGCACGAAAAGTAACCGGAGAATCAATCCCATCTGAAATTGGTCCACGTAGACATGGTGATCCGGATAGCTTGATTGCTGACTCAAGTAAAGCGCGTGAGATTCTTGGTTGGAAACCAGAATTTGATGATATCGAAAAAATCATCGCAACTGCCTGGACATGGCAATCAAGCCATCCTAATGGTTACGAAAAATAAAGCTAAAAAGACTAATTTTAGTCTTTTTAGTCTCTCTTCTTGAAAAATAATTACTTTTTGCATAAAATAGCAATATAAATTTAAAAGAGAAGAGTTAATTATGAATTTTGAGGATGCTTTAAATCATTTCACTGAAATTTCCATTCGAGAGTTGATTACTAAAATAGAAAATGAAGACAAGGTTATTGCTTTTTTAGGGCGTGAAACTTGTGGTTTTTGTCGACGATTTGCACCAAAGTTGGCGCAAATCAGTCAAGAATATGATTTAACAGTTTATTATATTGCTAGTGATAACATCGATGATATGGCCTTACTTTCTCGCTTTAGAGAGTTACATAATATTCCAACCGTTCCAGCCTTAGTGGTTACTGATCAAGGAACAATTCGTCGGATATGTGATTCATCATTGAGTGAAGAAGCAATTGCTACTTTTATTGATGCATAGACAAACTTGCTATCTGATAGCAATTTTGATATAGTTAATCATGACTTTTATATAGACTTAAGGAGAAATTATGGGACTTTCAACAATATTAATGTTTGCAGTAATGATTGGTTTAATCTTTGTTATGCAACGTCAACAAAAAAAACAAGCTAGCGAACGCCAAAACCAATTAAATGCAATTGCTAAAGGTGATCAAATTGTTACCATCGGTGGTATGTATGCATTTGTCGATGATGTTGATAAAGAGGCTAACCGGGTTATTTTAGATGTTGATGGTGTCTTTCTACCATTTGAGCTATCAGCGATCAAACGCGTTATCTCAAAAGGTGATGCTGTAACTGAAACAGTTGCAAGCACTGAAGAAGAAGCTGTAGCAACTGAAGAAGCAAGTCTTCCAGTTGTGGAAGATACTGACCTAGCTGTGCAAGAAGAATCAGCAATTAGTGAAACAAAATAATATTATTTTTATTTATATAATATTGATCCAAAATGAGTTCTTGTAGCTATTTGTTTACCATTTAGCTATAGGGGCTCATTTTTTACATAAATCGACTATAAAAGGTAAGTAAAATAGTGGTTATTATGGTAAAATATTATGTAAGTACGCTTAAAATAAGGAAAAGACATGTTTGGACTAAAAGTAAAATCAAAAAATACAAAATTAAATAAAATTCCAAAACATATTGGAATTATCATGGACGGCAATGGCCGTTGGGCAAAGAAACGCCTAAAACCACGCGTTTTTGGTCATAAAGCAGGAATGGATGCACTTCAAGAAGTAACAATCGCCGCTTCTGATTTGGGTATAAAAGTTCTCACTGTTTATGCTTTCTCGACTGAGAATTGGTCTCGCCCTGAAGACGAAGTTAATTTTATTATGAACTTACCTGTTGAATTCTTTGACAAATATGTTCCTGAATTAAATAAAAATAATGTTCGTATTCAAATGATTGGTGAAACACATCGTTTACCAGAAGCAACATTAACTGCTTTAAATAATGCTATTGAGAGAACACGACGTAATTCAGGCTTAATACTGAATTTTGCCTTGAATTATGGAGGTCGTGCTGAAATTACTTTGGCTGTTCGCAATATTGCTCAAGATGTTTTAGATGCTAATTTGAACCCAGGTGATATTACTGAGGACATGATTGCCAATTATTTAATGACTGATCACCTTCCATATCTCTATCGAGATCCGGATTATATTATTAGGACTAGTGGTGAGTTGCGTCTTAGCAACTTTTTACCTTGGCAGTCAGCTTATAGTGAATTTTATTTTACACCAGTCCTCTGGCCTGATTTTAAACAGGAACAGCTGATTGAAGCTTTAGAAGAGTATAACCGCCGTCAACGTCGATTTGGTGGGGTTTAGTAGGAGAAATTGTTTTTATGAAAGAACGCGTTATATGGGGCTTGATTGCGGCTGTCATCTTTTTACCCTTTTTAGTGTTTGGAAGCTTGCCCTTCCAACTATTTGTCGGAGGCTTAGCCATGATTGCAGTCTCTGAAATGTTCAAGATGAAACGGTTGGAAATTTTTTCATTTGAAGGAGCTCTCGCAATGATGGCTGCATTCGTGTTGACAATTCCCATGGATTCATACTTAACTTTCTTACCAATAGACGCCAGTTTTGCATGTTATGGCTTGTTTGTCTTCTTAATTTTAGCTGGAACTGTTATTAACAGTGAACGTTATTCATTTGATGACGCAGCTTTTCCGATTGCAGCTAGTCTATATGTCGGGATTGGCTTCCAAAACCTTGTTCATGCAAGAATGGCTGGAATAGATAAAGTCTTGTTAGCTCTCTTTATTGTTTGGGCAACAGACATTGGTGCTTATTTGATTGGTCGCCAGTATGGAAAACGTAAATTATTGCCAAAAGTCTCACCTAATAAAACAATTGAAGGTAGTTTAGGCGGTATCTTATCTGCAGTTGTCGTAGCCTTAATTTTTATGTTGGTTGATAAAGCAGTCTATGCACCATTTAATTTCTTCTTAATGTTGATTTTTGTGGCATGTTTCTCAGTCTTTGCCCAATTTGGAGATTTAGTGGAAAGCTCTATTAAACGTCATTTTGGTGTTAAAGATTCAGGGAAACTAATTCCAGGACACGGTGGTATTTTAGATCGCTTTGATTCGATGATTTTTGTTTTTCCAATTATGCATTTATTTGGTTTATTCTAAAACCAATAAATAGACTGAAAGGAATGTTATGTTAGGTTTATTTACCTTTATTATCATCTTTGGAATATTAGTCATTGTCCATGAATTTGGACATTTCTATTTTGCAAAGAAGTCTGGTATTTTAGTTCGTGAGTTTGCAATAGGGATGGGTCCGAAAATCTTTTCACAAGTTGACAAAGAAGGAACCCTTTACACTATTCGTATTTTACCTTTAGGTGGTTATGTTCGCATGGCCGGCTGGGGTGATGACACAACTGAAATAAAAACTGGAACACCGGTCACTTTGACCTTGAATGAACAAGGGCTGGTTAAACGAATTAACTTATCTCAAAATAAGATTGATCCAACAAGTTTGCCTATGAATGTGACCGCTTATGACTTAGAAGATAGGCTTGAAATCACAGGATTGGTGATTGATGAACGCAAAACTTATGCGGTTGATCATGACGCAACAATTGTTGAAGAAGACGGCACAGAAATTCGCATCGCCCCCAAAGATGTTCAGTATCAAAATGCTAGCATCTGGGGAAGATTGATCACGAACTTTGCTGGCCCGATGAACAACTTCATACTTGGCTTGGTCGTCTTCATCGTCTTAGCCTTCGTTCAAGGCGGTGTTCCTGACTATAATTCAAATCAGATCCGTGTTGTGGACAATGGCCCTGCTGCCAAAGCTGGGATTAAATCTGATGATCAAATTATCAAAATCAATCAGTACCCTGTTAAAAATTGGGAAGATTTAACACAAGCTGTTCAACAGTCAACCCAAAAATTAGCAGACAACCAAAGCTTGCAAGTGACAACGCTGTCGCATGGCAAGAAAAAAATAGTTAACTTAAAACCCAAAAAGAATGGCAAACAATATATCATTGGTGTTCAGACCAAGATAAAAACAAGTCTCAAAGATAAAATTGTTGGCGGCTTTGAAATGTCTGTTCGCGGAGCTTTGTTAATTATTACAGCACTGAAAAATTTAATCACAGGTTTTAGTCTTGATAAATTAGGTGGGCCCGTGGCCATGTACCAAATGTCTAATCAGGCTGCTAATAGTGGCATTGAGTCAGTGTTATCTTTGATGGCTATGCTATCAATCAACCTTGGAATCTTTAATTTAATCCCGATTCCAGCACTTGACGGTGGTAAAATTTTCATCAACTTAATTGAAGCTATTCGTCGGAAACCACTGAAACAAGAAACTGAATCTTATATTACGCTTGCAGGTGTTGCAATTATGGTCTTATTGATGATTGCAGTAACTTGGAACGATATTATGCGTGCTTTTTTCTAATAAACTAGGAGAAATGAAATACAATGAAACAATCTAAAATGCTTATTCCAACACTTCGCGAAATGCCAAGTGATGCTCAAGTTATCAGCCACGCCTTGATGGTTCGTGCTGGTTATGTCAGACAAGTCTCGGCTGGTATCTATGCTTATTTACCACTTGCTAACCGTACAATTGAAAAATTCAAGACCATTATGCGTCAAGAATTTGACAAAATTGGGGCAGTTGAAATGTTGTCTCCGGCTTTACTAACAGCTGATTTATGGCGTGAATCTGGTCGTTATGAAACTTATGGTGATGACCTTTATAAATTGAAAAATCGTGACCAATCTGATTTTATCTTAGGTCCAACTCATGAAGAAACGTTTACAACATTAGTTCGTGATGCTGTTAAATCTTACAAACAATTACCTTTAAACCTTTATCAAATTCAGTCTAAGTACCGTGATGAAAAACGGCCACGTAATGGACTGCTTCGCACTCGTGAATTCATCATGAAAGATGGTTATAGCTTCCATCCTGATTATGAAGATCTTGATATTGCCTATGAAGACTACCGTCGTGCCTATGAAGCTATTTTTACTAGAGCTGGTCTTGATTTCAAAGGTATTATTGGTGATGGTGGAGCGATGGGTGGGAAAGATTCTCAAGAATTCATGGCAATTACGCCTGAACGTACGGATCTTGATCGTTGGTTAGTTCTTGATAAATCAATTCCATCGGTAGATGAGATTCCTGAAGATGTCTTGGACGCTATTAAGGCAGAGCTAAAAGCTTGGATGATCTCTGGGGAGGACACGATTGCTTACTCAAGTGAATCAAGCTACGCTGCCAACCTTGAAATGGCCAGTGATGAGTATAAACCATCTCAAAAAGTTGAAGCACAAAATGAACTGGCTGAAGTGGAAACTCCAAATTGCAAAACAATTGATGAGGTTGCAGCATTTCTATCAATTGATGAAACAGCAACCATCAAAACACTTTTCTTTATGGCAGACCAAGAGCCTGTCATTGCTTTGTTAGTTGGTAATGACCAAGTAAATGATGTCAAATTGAAAAACTATCTTGGAGCAGATTTTCTTGAAGTAGCAACTGAAGAAGAAGCTTTCGCTGTCTTTGGTGCTCACTTTGGCTCACTTGGACCAGTTAACCTTCCTCAAACTGTTCGCATTGTGGCTGATCGGAAGGTGACCAATCTTGCTAACGCTGTTGCCGGCGCAAACAAAGATGGCTACCATTTGACTGGTATCAATCCTGAACGTGATTTCCAAGCAGAGTATGTTGATATTCGTGAAGTTAAAGAAGGTGAAATTTCTCCTGATGGACATGGGGTTCTTCAGTTTGCCCGCGGTATCGAAATTGGTCACATCTTCAAATTAGGCACACGCTATTCAGATAGCTTAGGAGCAACCATACTTGATGAGAATGGCCGAGCTGTACCAATTGTTATGGGTTGTTATGGAATCGGAGTGAGCCGTATTTTATCAGCTGTCATTGAGCAGCATGCGCGCCTGTTCGTTAGTAAGACGCCTAAAGGCGACTATCGTTTTGCCTGGGGAATTAACTTCCCTAAAGAGTTGGCACCATTCGATGTTCATTTGATTACTGTTAATACCAAAGATCAAGAAGCACAGGAATTAACAAATCGTATTGAAACTGACTTAGTGGCTAAAGGTTATGAAGTCTTAACGGATGACCGTAATGAACGTGTTGGTTCTAAATTCTCTGACAGTGATTTGATTGGTTTGCCAATCCGTGTCACAGTTGGTAAAAAAGCATCAGAAGGTATTGTTGAAATTAAGATTAAATCAAGTGGTGCCAGCATTGAAGTCAATGCTGAAAACTTAACTGAAACATTAGAAATTTTGACAAAAGAGAATTAAGAAGAGACCAGTCCGTCTGGTCTTTTTGTTTTTTCGAATTTTTCAATTATTAGAAGTGGATATGAGGTTTTTAATTTTTTTCAACTTGCTTTCATGGTATACTAAAAAAGAGGGAAAGGGGTTCCACCTATGAAAAGTAGATCAGAGTTAAAACGTCAAGCAAAAGATTCCCTAAAGGGCAATTGGAAGTGGGCATTGCTGACACTATCTTTACCAACAGCAATTGTAACCGTCATTTATATGGTGGCCTATATAGCAGTAATGCTAAATTATGGCTCAACTGATATGAATGGTAATACAACATTGACAACTACAGGGACAGTCTTAGCATTTCTTATCCTGGTTATATTTTCTTTGGTTATTGTTGGTTTATATAGTGGCATCACAAAAGGATCGATGGATTTAATTCGCAATCAAAAACAAGATAGTAAAAAGACAGTTCTTTTTGGCTTTACACCAAAGCACTATACTAATTTTTTAATATTAAATATTTTAATTGCGGTCTTTACCTTTTTATGGAGATTATTGTTGGTTATTCCTGGAATCATCAAAGGACTTGCTTATTCACAAGCCCCATATGTTATGGTTGATCGCTTGGTATCAGGTTTAGACGGCAAACCACTGGAATCAATTACCCGTAGCCGCGAATTAATGGATGGTCATAAGTGGCGTTATTTTGTTCTGCAACTGAGCTTCATTGGCTGGGCTATCTTAGCTTCACTTAGTGCTGGGATTGGTTATTTCTTCTTAATTCCATATGTCATGGCTACAAATGCGGCCTTTTATGATGATGTATTAGTTGATAAAGGACTTAATAGTTTTACCAAAAAACTTGATCCAGAACCAAGTCCAAAAGATATATTTGAATCAAAAGAAGAAATTGTTAAGGATGTTCCTTTAATGGGGCAACCAGAAGTTAAGGATGTTATCGTGAAATAATTGAAAGACTTGTTTCCCTTATGGAACAAGTCTTTTTTCTTTTCCTAATTGTCAGGGTCGAAATGTCTTGCTATTTATGGTAAAATATAGGCTAAGATATTCAGGAGAAAACTATGTCAGATTTATTCGTAAAACTAATGGAACAGATCCAAATGCCGCTTGAAATGAGAAATTCAAGTGCTTTTTCGTCTGGGGACATCATTGAAGTTAAAGTTCATTCTGTGTCACGACTCTGGGAGTTTCATTTTTCCTTTGCGGAGCTATTGCCCATTGAAATCTATCAAGAACTGGCCTATCGATTGAAGTATACCTTTGAAGTTGCGGAAATCAAGATAAAGTTTGATATTGCTGTTGAAAATCCAGAATTTTCGGATCAACTTTTACAAGCTTATTATAAAGAAGCCTTTGAACATGAGCCTTGTAATGGAGCTAGTTTTAAGTCTTCTTTTGCCAAATTAAAGGTTGCTTTTCAGGATGGTCAAGTCCAAATTTTGACCCCTGACTTTGTTAACAATGATCACTTTAGACAAAATCACATTCCAAATTTGGTCAAACAATTTAAGGATTTTGGTTTTGGGGAATTAGAGATTATCATGGTCTCTGATTCAGAAATGACCCAAACACTTCAAGAAAGTTTTGATAACAGTCGCCAGGCAATTTTGGAAAAGGCTGTTCAAGAAAATCTTGAAGCACAAAAATCACTTGAAGCGATGCAACCTGCCCCTGAGGAACAGGCAAGCAAACCATCTTATGACTTTAAAGAACGGGTTGCGCAACGCCAAGCTGGATTTGACAAGGCTCCTATTACACCGATGATTGAAGTGGAGACTGAGGAAAATCGGATTGTCTTTGAGGGAATGGTATTTGATGTGGAACGCAAAACAACGCGAACTGGTCGTCATATCATCAACTTCAAGATGACTGATTATACGTCAAGCTTTGCCATGCAAAAATGGGCAAAAGATGATGACGAACTGCGTAAATTTGACATGATTGCCAAAGGTTCGTGGCTGAGAGTCCAAGGGAATGTAGAGAATAATCAATTTACCAAAAGTTTAACTATGAATGTTCAACAGGTTAAGGAGATTGTCCATCATGAACGCAAGGATTTAATGCCAGCAGATAAGAAACGGGTCGAGTTTCATGCTCATACCAATATGTCAACCATGGATGCTTTACCAACTGTTGAATCACTGATTGATACTGCAGCTAAATGGGGGCATAAGGCGGTTGCTATCACGGACCATGGAAATGTACAAAGTTTCCCACATGGCTATCACCGTGCTCGTAAAGCAGGAATTAAAGCAATCTTTGGTCTTGAAGCCAATATTGTGGAAGATAAGGTTCCCATTTCATATGATCCAGTAGACTTGGATTTGCATGAAAGTACTTATGTTGTTTTTGACGTGGAAACAACTGGTTTATCTGCTATGAATAACGATTTGATTCAGATTGCTGCTTCAAAAATGTACAAAGGCAATATCTTGGAACAATTTGATGAATTTATTAATCCAGGGTACCCTTTGTCAGCATTTACAACCGAACTAACAGGAATCACAGATAATCATTTAGTTGGTGCTAAGCCATTGCATCAAGTATTGGTAGAATTCCAAGCTTTTTGTAAAGATACCGTTTTAGTGGCCCATAATGCCAGCTTTGACGTAGGCTTTATGAATGCTAATTATGCTAGAGAGAATTTGCCAAAGATTACCCAGCCTGTCATTGATACATTAGAGTTTGCGCGTAATCTTTACCCAGAATATAAGCGTCATGGTCTTGGTCCTTTAACCAAACGATTTCAAGTAGCTCTTGATCACCATCATATGGCCAATTATGATGCCGAGGCTACCGGTCGTCTCCTCTTTATTTTCTTAAAAGATGCCAGAGAAAAGCATAATGTGACAAATCTTTTAGATTTAAACACAAAATTGGTGGCGGAAGATTCTTATAAGAAGGCCCGTGTTAAACATGCCACAATCTATGTTCAAAACCAAGTTGGATTAAAGAACATGTTCAAACTGGTTTCCCTGTCAAATGTCGTTTATTTTGAAGGCGTACCAAGAATACCTCGAACAATTCTCGACCAATACAGAGAGGGCTTACTACTTGGTTCGGCTTGCTCAGAGGGCGAGGTTTTTGACACTGTCTTAAATAAAGGTGTTGATGCAGCTGTTGAAGTCGGCAAATATTATGACTTTATTGAAATCATGCCCCCTGCTATTTACCAACCTTTAATTGCGCGTGAATTAATTAAAGATCAAGAAGGTATTCATCAAATAATCAGAGATTTGATAGAAGTGGGAGCTCGTCTCAATAAACCGGTACTAGTTACGGGGAATGTTCATTACATCGAGCCAGAGGATGAAATCTATCGAGAGATTATTGTCCGCAGTTTAGGACAAGGGGCTATTATTAATAGAACCATTGGACGTGGGGAAGGAGCTCAGCCTGCTCCACTACCTCAAGCTCATTTTAGAACAACAAATGAAATGCTTGATGAAATGGCCTTCCTTGGCGAAGACTTAGCTTATCAAGTTGTCGTTCAAAATACTCAAGATTTTGCTGACCGAATTGAAGAAGTCGAAGTTGTAAAGGGTGATCTTTACACACCATTCATTGAAAAAGCAGAAGAAACAGTGGCCGAATTAACTTACCAAAAAGCCTTCGAAATTTATGGCAATCCTTTACCAGATATCATTGACTTACGGATTGAAAAAGAATTGACGTCGATTTTGGGGAATGGCTTCGCGGTGATTTATCTTGCGTCACAGATGTTAGTTAACAGATCTAATGAGCGTGGCTACTTAGTAGGTTCACGGGGATCAGTTGGTTCTAGTTTCGTTGCGACCATGATTGGGATTACTGAAGTTAACCCAATGCCACCTCATTACGTTTGTCCTAAGTGTCAACGATCAGAATTCATTACCGACGGATCAGTTGGTTCAGGTTATGACTTGCCAGATAAGGACTGTCCAGACTGCGGGACTAAATATCAAAAAGATGGACAAGATATCCCATTTGAAACTTTCCTAGGTTTTGATGGGGACAAGGTTCCCGATATCGATTTGAACTTCTCTGGGGATGATCAACCAAGTGCTCACTTGGACGTCAGGGATATTTTCGGTGCAGAATATGCTTTCCGGGCCGGAACTGTAGGTACAGTTGCCGACAAAACAGCCTATGGTTTTGTTAAGGGGTATGAGCGGGACTTTGGAAAATTCTATCGTGATGCCGAAGTTGATCGACTAGCCAAAGGTGCTGCCGGCGTTAAACGAACAACTGGTCAGCACCCGGGTGGTATCGTTGTTATTCCTAACTATATGGATGTCTATGACTTTACGCCAGTTCAATTCCCAGCAGAAGATGTTTCTGCCTCTTGGCAAACAACCCACTTTAACTTCCATGATATCGACGAAAACGTCTTGAAATTAGATATTCTAGGTCATGATGATCCGACCATGATCAAAAAACTAGAGGATTTATCAGGTATCGATGCAAAAACAATTCAAGCAGATGACCCTGGAGTTATGGCTCTCTTTTCAGGGACTGAAATACTTGGCGTTACACCAGAACAAATTGGCACACCAACAGGTATGCTTGGTATTCCCGAATTCGGAACGTCATTTGTTCGTGGTATGGTTAATGAAACACGACCAACAACCTTTGCCGAACTCTTGCAGTTATCTGGACTTTCTCATGGTACCGATGTTTGGTTAGGTAATGCCCAAGATTTGATTAAAGAAGGAATTGCAACCCTAAAAACCGTTATTGGTTGTCGTGATGACATTATGGTTTACCTTATGCATGCTGGCTTAGAGCCGAAAATGGCCTTTACCATTATGGAACGGGTGCGGAAAGGGATGTGGTTGAAAATTTCTGAAGAAGAACGTAATTCTTATATCCAAGCCATGCGTAAAAATAATGTACCAGACTGGTATATTGAATCTTGTGGAAAAATCAAATACATGTTCCCGAAAGCTCACGCGGCAGCTTATGTTTTAATGGCCTTACGGGTAGCTTATTTCAAAGTTCATCACCCATTAATGTATTACTGTGCATACTTTTCCATTAGAGCCAAAGCTTTTGAATTGAAAACAATGAGTGGCGGTTTAAAAGCTGTTAAGGCGCGAATGGAAGATATTCAAATTAAACGCAAGAACAATGAAGTAACTAACGTTGAAAATGATCTTTTCACGACTCTTGAGATTGTCAATGAGATGCTTGAGCGTGGTTATAAATTCGGCAAACTCGATTTATACCGCAGTGAAGCTATAGAATTTCAAATTGATGGCGACACCTTGATTCCGCCTTTCGTTGCTATGGAAGGTTTGGGGGAAAATGTGGCCAAACAAATCGTTCGAGCACGCCAAGAAGGCGAATTCCTATCTAAAATGGAATTGCGTAAACGAGGCGGTGCTTCATCCACATTAGTTGAAAAAATGGATGATATGGGAATCCTTGGAAATATGCCAGAGGATAACCAGCTAAGTCTCTTCGAAGATTTCTTTTAAAATAAATAAAGTCAATTACTTAATCAAGTAATTGACTTTATTACTATCTAGTGGTAAAATGACAAAAATAGAAATGAAGAGAAAGGAGATACCATGAGTGAATTTAAAAATAATGCTGTAAAATCAATGGTTGTGATGCGTAAAGCTTTTCGAACAATTGATGCTAAAGTTTCAGAATCTTATAAAGAGTTTGATTTAACGCCAACTCAATTTGCTGTACTAGACTTGTTACATGCAAAAGGAACGATGAAAATTGGCGAACTAATCAACAGTATTTTGGCAACATCTGGAAACATGACAGTTGTTATTAAGAACATGGAGAAAAAAGGCTGGGTTGAACGCATTTCGTGTCCTAATGATAAGCGGTCATTCCTAGTTAGCTTAACTGAAGACGGGCAAGCAGTGATTGAAAAGGCTTTGCCAAGCCATATTGGCTATGTTGAAGAGGCATTTTCTGTCTTAACAGAAGATGAGCAAGGGCAGTTAATAGAGTTATTGAAAAAATTTAAAAACTTATAAGCATATTCCTTTACATTTACTCTGAAGATGATATAATCACTACATAGTATTAATTTATCGCTATTTAGTAATAAATTAAGGAGGCAATAATGCTTTTTGTTGATACAATTAAAAACATATTCAAAGGAGAAAAAGAAATGTCATTTTTAGAAGAATTAAAAAACCGTCGCTCAATTTATGCTTTAGGTCGTAATACTGAAGTATCAGATGAAAAAATCGTTGAAGTTATCAAAGAAGCGGTTCGTCAATCCCCATCAGCTTTCAACAGCCAAACTACTCGCGTTCTTATCTTAATGAATGATGAAGCATCAGCATTTTGGAATGAATTAGTTGCTACTGATTTAGAAGCAACAATGAAAGAACAAGGTGCTCCTGAAGAAGCGATTGCTGGAACTAAAGAAAAACTTGCAAGCTTTGGAGCTTCAAAAGGAACTGCATTATTCTTTGAAGATCAAGATGTTGTAAAAGGTTTACAAGAACAATTTGCACTTTATGCTGATAATTTCCCAGTTTGGTCAGAACAAGCTTCAGGAATCACAAGTGTTAATGCTTGGACGGCACTTTCTTCAGAACTTGGCTTAGGCGCTAATTTACAACATTACAATCCTGTTATTGATGCATCAGTTATTGCTAAATACAACGTGCCAGCTAGCTGGAAACTTCGTGGACAATTAAACTTTGGCTCAATTGAAGCACCTGCTGGGGATAAAGAATTTATGAACGATGAAGATCGTTTCAAAGTAATTGGCTAATCCTAATTCCTAATAGAATGCTAGAAGCTCTCTCTGAATAATCCATAAAACACTCCTAAATTTAGGAGTGTTTTATTAATTTGAATAAACAATCATCAGCAAGCCAGCATCTTTGATGAAATAATTTATACAAAAATTTAAAAATATAATAAAGAGGAGCATATTTCTTTACATAATCTCTGAAGATGATATAATTACTACATAGTATAAATAATCACTATTTAGTGATAAAGTTAGGAGACAATAATGTCTATCATTGCTAAACTAAAAACCATCTTCAAAGGGGAAAAAGAAATGAAAAATATTTTATTTATCGACGGATCATTACGTAAAGGTTCATTCAACCACCAATTGGCAGAGACAGCTGAAACCGTATTAGCTGGTAAAGCTAATGTTTCTTTTCTTGACTGGGCTCAAGTACCTGTCTTTACTCAAGATTTAGAAGCAAATGCTCCAGAATCAGTAGTTAAAGTTCGTGAAGCTATTCAAGCTGCAGATGCTATTTGGATTTTCTCACCAGTTTATAACTTTTCTATTCCTGGTTCAGTAAAAAACCTACTTGACTGGGCTTCACGTGCTTTAGACCTCTCAGACCCAACAGGACCTTCAGCTATCGGCGGAAAAATTGTTACTGTTTCATCAGTAGCAAATGGGGGACATGATCAAATGTTCCAAATCTACAATGATTTGATGCCATTTATCCGTACATCAGTTGCCGGTGTATTCACTAAAGCCACAGTTAACCCTGAAGCTTGAGGGACTGGGGTTCTTGAAGTAACTGAAGATACTAAAGCTAGCTTGATAGCTCAAGCAGAAGCTCTATTAGCAGCAATGGAAGCGTAATTTCAAGTTAAAATTATATGGGATGCAATAAATAACCCTCTCCAAAAAGATGCTCCCACATTTAAAATTAATTGAAAGCAGTTGACACCTTAACCGAATCAACTTGCATAATGATAATAAAAAAGTTCTCAAGTTTGAAATTTGAGAACTTTTTGTCTAATTAACTTTGCAATTGTTATTCAATAATCAGCATGCCTTCTTTAATCGCAAAGGGTGTATCACTGTTAATACGGTCATAGAACATAATCCCATTAATATGGTCAATTTCATGTTGAACAACAATTGCATTGTAGCCTTTTAATTTAATTCTATGTTTTTCGCCTTCTTTGTCAAAGTATTCAACAGTCACACGAGCATGGCGAACAACGTAGCCCTCAATCAAACGGTCCACAGATAAGCAGCCTTCGCCATCAGCAAGTGCAGCATCTTGAACAGAATGAGAAACAATCTTAGGATTATACATAACTTCTTTAATACTGAATGCTTCTTTTGGAGGATTTCCTTCAGCATCTTCCATATTAGGAACGAGAACTGCGATGATACGTTTTGAAACATCTAATTGCGGTGCTGCTAAACCAACGCCACCACGTAGGCCAAGTTTTTCAGCCATTACTGGATCCTGTGAATTTTTCAGAAATTGCATCATTTTTTCTCCCAAGATAAGGTCTTGGTCTGAAAGAGGTAAGGAAACTTCCTCAGCATGTGCCCTTAAAGTAGGATTCCCTTCACGAATAATATCATCCATATCAATCAGATGACTGGCTTTAATAAGTTTATCTTGTGCAGACATTGTTACTCCTTTTAATCTTTTCAATGGCTCTACTATACCATATTTCAGGCTATTTTAAAAGTAGACAACTGGTAAGACTCTATGAAAAATGAGAAATAATAGAGCACAATCTGACTCAAAAAATAATTTTTCAGAATGACTGTAAAAGTCTTGACAGAGGGATTTGGTGGGACTATAATGAAATCATTATTTCGAAATAATAAAAAATATATAGTAAACACATAGGAAGAAAGTGTGAGATTTATGAGTGATCAATTTGAACAAATTATTGCATTTGTTTTGATAGTTGGGATGTTTTACGGAATGTATTCAGCAGTTAAGGCAAAAATATGGGTGACTAAGAATTTAGGTTATGATTACTATATCCGTTTCAATTATCCAGGAAAGATAATTAACCTTCAAAAAGATAGTATATTACTAAAACAAATAAAGATTGTAGCTAATAGTAAAGACTTGTCTTCTTATTCAGTTCAATCTAAAATGAATGATAAAAACCTCAAAAATTATCTTATGAAACAATATCATTTAACTGACCAACAAGTCGTGGTTCAGACTGAACAGTTTTCAGGGCCTTTAGGAATGATTTAAGTGGTATATATGTCTTGTTTTTTACAGACAAGCAACTTTTAAAAGTGAAAAACAAAGAAAATTAGCATATAGTGTTGTTTTTATCAGACAAATAAGATAAACTTAGGTAAGCTCCAAACAAGATTCTTAAAGAGAGAGAAGAATAAACTGGAAAACAATAAAAAAAGCCAATTCCTGGTGAGAGAGGAATTGGCTTTTTTGTCTATCAAGACTATTTAAAAAGTTTAAATAGTCTTGAAAGGAACCCTTCTTTTGAAGGACTTGGTTGGTTCTGAATAAGTTGGAGATTTTGTTGCTTATAGTAGTTTTCTTCTGCCATTTCGATAAATTTATCTTGAGCAGAATAGGCTTCTTGACCTTTGCTTAACTTGATATTTTGATAAGCACCATCAGTGGCAACCATCCGTCCTTTAATAGCATCAGAGAACTGCATATCTAAATACTTCATGATTTGATCTTTCAAAGATTCATCGAGGATGGGAGCAGCAATTTCCACCCGCTCTTCCATATTTCGAGTCATCAAGTCAGCTGAAGAAATATAAATAGCTCTGCTTTCATCTTTACCAAAAACATAAATTCGTGGATGCTCTAAGTAACGTCCCACAATACTGTGAATTTCGATTCGTTCAGTTAGTTCCTCAACACCAGGTAGTAGACATGTAATCCCTCTAATAATTAACTTAACAGTTACGCCAGCTTGAGAGGCTTGAACTAATTTGTCAATAAAATCTTTGTCAGTCAGAGAGTTAAATTTAAAGAAGAGATACCCAGCTTTACCTTTAAGAATTTCTTCATCAATTAATTCCAAAAAACGTTGTTTTAGACTTGAAGGTGCTTGCAGAAAATGTTTGTATTTACCATTGAGATTGCCCAGTGATAAATGATAGAAGAAGTCATTAGCATCCCAACCAAAATTTTTATTAGCTGTTAAGAGTGACAAGTCTGTATAAATCCGAGAAGTTTTCTCGTTATAATTACCTGTTCCTATCTGCGTAATAAAGTTCAAAGTCTCATCGGGATTCTTAAAGATTGCAAGAAATACTTTTGAATGCGTTTTGTAATCCTCATAGCCATAGATAACATGACAACCCGCAGATTCAAGAATACTTGAATAGGAAATATTGCTTTCCTCATCAAATCGGGCTTTCAGTTCCATTAAGACAGTCACTTCAATGCCGTTTTCAGCTGCTTTAATCAATTGCTCCACTATTTGCGAATTGGAAGCTAGTCGGTAAATAGTTATCTTAATCGCCTGACAAGTTGGATCTTCGGCAATCTCTTTTAAAAGAGCAATGAAGGCATCAATGTCATCATAGGGGTAAGATAATAAATAATCTTTTTCTCTGACAGCGTTGATAATTGACGGAGTATATTTAAATGGATTATAAGCGTGAATTGGTGGGTAGAGCAAGTCATTTTTGATGGCCGTTGGTACATTATCAATCATTGGAAAAACAAACTGCATAGTCAAAGGTGTTTGGCTTACCATATAGTGATCTTGATCAAAGCCTAGTTTCTTAAAGAGGTATTCTTTTCCGAGTTCTGGTAAATTGCCTTGCGATTCTAACCGGACAGTACTCAAGCGTTTCCGTTTCTTGACAATAGATTTCATGAATTCAGCGTAGTTACTAAACATATCCTGATTTTCATAATCTGTACTCAAGTCAGTGTTCCTTGTCACACAAATGATGTTTTTATGTTTAACGGTATAACCAGCAAACAAATCATCGATATGACTCATAATGATTTCTTCAAGTAAGATAAAATCAACTTGGTGACCTGGCAAAGATACAATCGGAGAAAAGTCATCGCGGATTGGCAATAATCCAAAAGTAGGCACACCATCTTGTTCTAATTCAGTAAAAACGTAATTTCGATTATTTTCTAAAAAAGGAAGCGGATGACTTAAATCAATAATTTGTGGTGATAATAAATGATGAAGTCTCTTTTTGAAATAACGATCCGTATATTTCCTTTGTTCCTCATTTAATTCAGTATATTGTAATTGTCTAATATTATAGTTTTTTTAAATCTTTCAAGATGGACTGATAAATACGATCCCGTTTTTGATATAAATCAGGCATCATTTTTAGAATCGCATCAATTTGTTGGGCTGGTGTCATGTCTGACTTGGTGTCAATTTTGTTTTTCTTCATTAACATCAAGTCATGAAGTGTACCTACACGAACCATAAAGAATTCATCTAAATTACTGGTAAAAATGGCGATGAATTTTAATTTTTCTAGTAAAGGTACTTCTTTAGCCTCAGCTTCCAATAAGACACGTTCATTAAAATGTAACCATGCAATTTCTCTGTTTTGCATGTATTTTAGTCCCATAACTTACTCCTTTGTTGAAAGTTGAAGATCTGATTTTTGCAGATAATCAACTAGGTAACCTTCTCTAAGGCCTTTATTTGAAATTAGAATTTTTTTAACTTTAAACCATTTGCAAACTTCTAAAAGGACAATGACCCCAGGGGTAATTGTATGAATCCGATCTGGGGAAACTTTAAAGATTGCAATCAGAGTGTTTTTGTCATGATTGAGCAATTTCTTACTAACACTCTTTAATTGGTCGACGGTAAACTCAGTAGCACTATCAGTGTTTTCAACTTTCTGAATAACTTTCCCAACTGCCCGGATACTACCACCTATACCAATCAAAGTATCGAACTTATCAACCTTTTCATCTTCTTTTTTCTTTAACAGTTTTTTGACTTTTTCAGTTATCCGATTATACTCATCTAAAGTGGGTAAAATTTCATCAACATAACGTTTATATAAAGATAAACTACCTTCAGAAAAGTTGAAGTCAGCAATAACCTTTTCATCTTCAAAAATAGAGATTTCAGTTGACCCCCCACCGATGTCGATTGACAAACCATCAGTTTTACCGTATACTTCCTCAATCCCTATATGGCCAAGACGAGCCTCTTCTTCTTGGGATAATAGGTTAATGGCAATGCCCATTTCCTTTTTCACTTGAGCAATAATCTCATCTTGATTGCTGATATTTCGTAATGAAGCTGTCGCAAAATAATGAATTGACTCTAAAGTTACAAAAGAAGTAGCGTTTTGAATTGATTTCAAAGTCTTTTTCAAGGTTTTGATCCCCTCTTCACTTAATTGCCCATCCTCAAAATAAGAGGCAAGACTAGCCGTATATTTTTTGGTAAACAGAATAGAATATTCGTTTTTTTCTACATGGTAAATATTAAGACGGATGGTGTTGGATCCGATATCGACAATTGCTATGTTCATAAGAGTCTCCTTTATATCTATTATAAATCAAACTAAAAGCGAATAAAACTCTTTGACAAAAATTTACAAAACATTTACATTAGAGAAAGGGAAAATGGCAATTGTTTCAGAAAAACTTAACATTATTTTGAAAACAAAGGAAAAATTAAGAAAAATGTTAATTGATAAAAACAGAGAAGCATGATTATGACAAGTAAATTAAGAAATAATCTTGAATGCTATATTATTAACCAATAATCTATTATAATAATAGAGCACAGATAGAAGAAATGAGGATTTTAAATGAAACAATTGACAGAGAAAATCAGTTTGTTAGGTTTATCCCTAATGATGATCACGCCATTTTCTGTTTCCCCAGCAATCTCGATGATGTTGGATTACTACCAAGAACAAGGCTATGCCAGTAATGATGTCAATATCCTCTTTTCACTACCCTCTTTTGCGATTTTGGCAATCTTGTTAATCAATCCCTTTGTTAGCAAATTATTATCGGCAAAAAAAATAGTTATTTTAGCTCTCTTATTAATTGCATTTGGTGGAGCAACACCTGTCTTTACACAACTTTATAGACTGGTTTTTTTATCACGACTATTACTAGGGGCAGGAATTGGTTTGATTAATGCCAAGGCAATTAACATAATCAGTGAACGCTTCACTGGTAAAGAACGGATTCAAATGCTAGGACTCAGATCATCATCTGAAGTTGTCGGGGCAGCTGTCATGACTACCTTAGCGGGATTACTGATTAGCTTTGGCTGGCAGTATGCTTTCTTGATTTACCTATTCGCCATCTTTATCTTAGCCATGTACCTCTTATTTGTTCCAGAAATTAAGATTGAACAGGTTGAAGAAAATCAAGAAATTCCCTTAACATCAAAACAAATGATTAGCCTGATCGCCATGGCCACTTATGCAGGATTTGTAATTTTAGTGAACACCTCAAATACACTACGTATTCCTCTTGCTATTGATCAACTCCATTTGGGAAGCCCAGCCCAAGCCAGCCTCATCCTAAGTTTAATGATGTTAATGGGCATCTTATCTGGGATCTGCTTTAGTAGTTTATTATCCTGGTTTCACTCCTATTTGATGGCAGTTGTAGCTACCTCACTAGGACTAGGTATGTTTGTTCTTTACTATGCCGATAACCTCTTCATGATCGGACTTGGTGCCCTCCTAACAGGTTTTATTTATAGTGTTGGTGTCACAGTTATTTTCCATACAGTCTCAGAAACAATCCCTGCAAATCAACTGACAGCAGCAACCACCCTTGTCCTTCTTGGTTGTAACATCGGGGGTGGTGGTGCAGCTCTGGTTCTCCAGTGGTTAACTAGCCTTACCAATTCAGTCATAGCACCTTATTTTATTTATGCCGTTCTCAGTTTAATTTTAGGTCTTGGTTTATTGATAGCAGAGCTAATCAGAAGGAAAACTGTCAGAAACTAAGTTGCTTCCAATTGCTAAATAAGTTGACCTTGCTCAGCGATTCTGCTAAAATAGAATGGTCGTAAAGACACACCAACTTTTTCTTGGTTTTAGGAGTGCCAATCCTAAGACTCGGATTAAGCAATAAAAGGAGAAAATACTATGGCAATCTCAAAAGAGAAAAAAAATGAAATCATCGCTCAATATGCACGTCATGAAGGCGATACTGGATCAGTTGAAGTTCAAGTAGCAGTACTTACTTGGGAAATCAACCACTTGAATGGTCATATCAAAGAACATAAAAAAGACCACGCAACTTACCGTGGTTTGATGAAAAAAATTGGTCACCGTCGTAACCTATTAGCTTACCTACGTCGTACTGATGTACCTCGTTACCGTGAACTTATCCAATCTCTTGGATTACGTCGTTAATTTTTTTGATAAAACTTCTTCAGGCTTCGTTAGCTTGCTTCGGCTAACTCTAGTTATGCCTTCAACGCGCTGCCTTGCCTGAGAAAAATTCTATCTAAAAAAATAAAAAAAGTCTCCAGAAATGGAGGCTTTTTTTATTGCTTTCAATAGATTTGAGTGTTATCGTCGCTCCTCTTCTTTGCTATCAAGAAATTTTAGTTAGAAAAATACTAGAGACTCCCCTGAGGGAGTCTTTTTGTTTAACTCAATAATATGTCTTCAGCGCGATGCCTAGCTATCAAGAATTTTTACTTAGAAAAATAATATAATTCTTCTAAAAAGAAGAATTCAATATAATGACAAAATTATTTAACTTCATTTTTGATACTTTTCTTGGTGTCCGGCAACAAGCGACTTCCTCCGGAATTCCATTGTTAAAAAGACTGTTTATAATAAAATCATACCATGGTTCTAAATGTTTATTATCGAAATACATATTAATAAATTCGAACATCGCTATATTGAATATTTGAAATAAAAGAGATTAATAGATTGTTACATTTTTCAGACTTTGACTAAAAAATTAGGTATGGAATTTCTTGGGAAGTCGCTGCCGTCCCACACCAAAGTAAAAAGTTTCTAAATACTATTTTATTGCACAATTTTAATATAGGTCATTCTGTCAAAAAATCTTATTCTAGTGGCGCTAAAGGCCATGAAATTTTTCACAAATTGTGGTAAAATGAACCAGATACGTCGTTTGATACAAAGAGGAGTAGATAAGCTATTATCTGTTGCTTTTTGTAGCAGAACAACGTAGACAAAAACAAGATATTTTTGAAAGGAATGGAACAGGATTATGTTGTCATAAATCTGTTTCAGGTAACGTATTTTATGTCAAAACAAACATTTACAACAACATTTGCTGGTAAACCACTTGTTGTTGAAGTTGGTCAAGTGGCAAAACAAGCTAATGGCGCAACTGTTGTCCGTTATGGTGAATCAACTGTTTTAACAGCTGCCGTTATGTCTAAGAAAATGGCGACAGGTGATTTCTTCCCACTCCAAGTCAATTATGAAGAAAAAATGTATGCGGCAGGAAAATTCCCAGGTGGATTTATGAAACGTGAAGGCCGTCCTTCAACGGATGCTACCTTAACGGCTCGCCTCATTGACCGCCCGATCCGTCCAATGTTTGCGGATGGCTTCAGAAATGAAATCCAAGTTATTAACACTGTCCTTTCTTTTGATGAAAATGCTAGCGCCCCTATGGCAGCTATGTTTGGTTCGTCATTAGCTCTTTCAATTTCAGATATCCCATTCAATGGCCCAATTGCTGGAGTACAAGTTGGTTACATCGATGGAGAGTATATCATCAACCCAAATAAAGCACAGCTTGAAGCTTCGCTATTAGAATTAACGGTTGCTGGTAGTAAAGAAGCCATCAACATGGTTGAGTCTGGTGCTAAAGAATTATCAGAAGATATCATGCTTGAAGCCTTACTTCGTGGTCACAAAGCAATTCAAGAATTGATTGCCTTCCAAGAAGAAATTGTAGCAGCTGTTGGTAAAGAAAAAGCAAAAGTTGAATTATTACAAGTCAATGCTGATTTACAAGCTGAAATTGTTGAAAAATACAATGCAGATCTTCAAAAAGCTGTTCAAGTTGAAGAGAAAAAAGCCCGTGAAGCAGCAACTGAAGCTGTTAAAGAAACAGTGAAAGCAGATTATGAAGCTAAATTTGCTGAAGACGAATCTCTTTCAACAATCATGCGTGACGTGGCTGAAATCCTTGAACAAATGGAACATGCTGAAGTTCGTCGTTTAATCACTGAAGATAAAGTTCGTCCTGATGGTCGTAAGATTGACGAAATCCGTCCTTTAGACGCCCAAATTGACTTCTTACCCAAAGTACATGGTTCAGGTTTATTTACGCGAGGACAAACTCAAGCATTGTCAGTTTTGACTCTTGCTCCAATGGGTGAAACTCAAATAATCGATGGTTTAGATGATGAATACAAAAAACGTTTCTTACACCATTATAATTTTCCACAATACTCAGTTGGTGAAACAGGGCGTTATGGAGCAGCTGGACGTCGTGAAATTGGTCATGGTGCTTTAGGTGAACGTGCCCTTGAACAAGTTCTTCCAAGTTTAGAAGACTTCCCATATGCTATCCGTTTGGTTGCTGAAGTATTAGAATCAAATGGTTCATCTTCACAAGCATCAATCTGTGCTGGAACACTTGCCCTGATGGCTGGTGGTGTGCCAATTAAAGCACCGGTTGCTGGTATTGCCATGGGTCTAATCTCTGATGGTACAAACTATACTGTCTTAACAGACATCCAAGGTTTAGAAGATCACTTTGGCGATATGGACTTTAAGGTTGCTGGTACACGTGAAGGGATTACTGCTTTACAAATGGATATCAAGATTGAAGGTATTACACCACAAATTCTTGAAGAAGCATTAGCTCAAGCTAAAAAAGCACGTTTTGAAATCTTAGACTTGATCCAAGCAACAATTGCTGAACCACGTCCAGAATTAGCACCAACAGCACCAAAAATTGACACTATTAAAATTGATGTTGATAAAATCAAGATTGTCATTGGTAAAGGTGGTGAAACAATTGATAAGATTATTGCTGAAACAGGCGTTAAGATTGATATTGATGATGAAGGTACAGTTCAAATTTTCTCAAGTGACCAAGTAGCCATTAACCGTACTAAAGAAATTATTGCTGGTTTAGTCCGCGAAGCTAAAGTTGGTGAAGTTTACCATGCTAAAGTAGTCCGTATTGAAAAATTTGGTGCCTTTGTTAACTTATTTGATAAAACAGATGCACTTGTTCATATTTCAGAAATTGCATGGACACGTACAGCTAATGTTTCAGATGTTTTAGAGTTAGGCGAAGAAGTTGACGTTAAAGTTATTAAAGTTGATGAAAAAGGCCGTGTAGATGCTTCAATGAAAGCATTATTACCAAGACCTCCAAAACCTGAAATATCTGAAAATGCTCAAGAAGGTTCAGCAGATATACCTAAAGAAAGACACCACGGTTTTAAACAACATGGTAGTAAACCACACCATGTTGATAAAGCTGAAAATGTCGAAACAAATAAAGAAGAAAAACATGACTAATAATACAAGTAATGAATTAGATAATCGTCTAAGAGCTTTTATCAATGCACCAGACAATTTTTTAGATGGTGTTGGACTGGTCAATGCTTTGCACCATTTCCCAGTTTGGGCAACAAAAGAACCTTATGCTATTGAAGTAGATGACCAAGTTGTAACGCCAGTCTTTACAGATGAAGAAGATATGGCACTCTTTAAAGCAGATCAAGAAAGTGCTCAAAGTCATTATTGGCTTGAACGCTCTGCTATTGCTGTTCTTGAGGAGGTGATTAAATCAGGCGTTTCTGGTTTAGTCTTCAACCTTAAGAAAAGTGGTGATTCTAGCAATTCAACTATTTTTAAAAGTAGTGATTTAATCCGTTTTATGAATGATTACACTGCTATCTTAAATGCTATTATGGGGGACCAAAATCAAGCAGCTGATACAATGGATAAATTCTATTTAGTCCCAGCTTTTGTCTTACCACGTGAAGATAATCTTTATGATCGTCTATTCCCAACAATGGCTACTCCTGACGGGAAATCATATATTCCAGCTTTTTCAAATTTAGAGAGTTTTGCTAAATGGTATAATCACGAAAAATTTGGCGGAGCCTTTCGTGAGAGTCATGGTGTTATATTAACTTGGAAAATTGAGGATATCTATCAACCGCGTAATGGGGAAAATGAAATTGACCAAACTGTAGGTGTCGCTATCAATCCATTTGATGACCAACAGATTTTGCTCAATTGGACAGATATTGAAAAGTAAGAAGGAGTTTGCATGGGTTGGTGGAAAAAAAGTATTGATATTATTAAAGAAAAAGACCCTGCAGCACGTAGTTCACTTGAAATTATATTAACCTATCCTGGGCTCAAAGCATTGGCAGCCCACCAATTATCACATTGGATGTGGCAGAAAAATTTAAAACTATTGGCAAGAATGCACAGTCAAAGCTGGCGTTTTTGGACTGGAATTGAAATCCATCCAGGTGCTTGCATTGCGCCCGGTGTCTTTATTGACCATGGGGCAGGTTTAGTAATTGGAGAGACAGCTATTGTAGAAGAAGGCGTTATGCTCTACCATGGAGTTACCCTTGGCGGAACTGGTAAGGATAAAGGTAAACGCCATCCAACTATCCGTCGTGGCGCCCTTATTTCTGCACATTCCCAAGTTATTGGCCCAATTGAGGTCGGTGAGAATGCTAAGGTTGGAGCTGCAGCTGTTGTCTTATCAGATGTACCGGGTGATGTGACCGTTGTAGGAGTACCTGCTAAAGTGGTCCGTGTACACGGGGAAAAAGACGAAATAAAAATAAAAACAATAGAACACAAACGTGAAGAATCTTATTATTCTTCTAAACTATAAGTGAGACAAAGGAAAAAAGCGATGATAAAAATATATGATAGTATGACACGCAGTTTACGTGACTTTTACCCTATAAAAGAAAATCAGGTAAATATGTATGTCTGTGGACCAACCGTCTACAATTATATTCATATTGGTAATGCACGGTCGGCTGTAGCATTTGATACCATTCGTCGCTATTTTGAGTACAGGGGCTATCAAGTTAACTATATCTCCAATTTTACGGATGTTGATGATAAAATCATTAATGCCGCAGCGCAAGCTAAGATGACACCAAAAGAACTGGCAGATAAGTTCATTGCAGCCTTTATGGAAGATACTGCACAACTTGGTATTAAACCAGCAAGCCAAAACCCGCGGGTAATGGACTACATGGATCAAATTATTGATTTTGTAGCTGCCTTAATTGAAAAAGGCTTTGCTTATCAATCAGAAGGAGATGTCTACTTCCGTGTTGACAAGTCTAGTAATTATGGCAAATTAGCTAATAAAACACTTGAAGATTTAGAAATTGGGGCTTCTGGTCGAACGGATACAGAAACTGATTTGAAGGAAAATCCGTTGGACTTTGCCCTTTGGAAGTCAGCTAAAGCTGGTGAAATTTCATGGGAAAGCCCTTGGGGAGCCGGTCGCCCAGGTTGGCACATTGAATGTTCTGTCATGGCGACGGAAATTCTCGGTGATACCATTGATATTCATGGTGGTGGTGCGGACCTTGAGTTCCCTCACCATACTAATGAAATTGCCCAGTCGGAAGCTAAAACGGGTCAAACCTTTGCCAATTACTGGATGCACAATGGTTTTGTTAATGTCGACAGTGAAAAGATGTCTAAATCATTGGGCAACTTTGTGACAGTTCACGACATGCTTCAGACTGTTGATGGCCAAGTCTTGCGTTTCTTCCTAGCGACGCAACAGTACCGTAAGCCGATTAATTTCACAGAAAAGGCCATTCATGATGCCGAAGTTAACCTCAAGTATTTAAAAAACACCCAAAGTCAACCATTGACAGGGGATGCTTCTGCAGAAGAATTGCAAAGCTACGTCACAGCCTTTACAGATGCCATGGATGATGACTTCAATGCAGCCAATGGGATTACTGTAGTCTTCGACTTTGCCAAATGGATAAACTCAGGTCACTACACAGAAGCTGTTAAGGCAGCCTTTGAAAGTATGTTAGATGTCTTTGGAATTATTTTCCAAGAGGACGTGCTGAATGCTGATATTGAAGCTTTGATTGCCGATAGACAAGCAGCGCGTGCTAGCCGTGATTTTGCTAAAGCCGATGCCATTCGTGACCAATTAGCGGCTCAGGGTATTAAATTGCTGGATACAAAAGATGGTGTGAGGTGGACACGTGACTAAAGTCGATGTCAACTTGATCAACGGGATTGCACTGGCCTTTGAAGGGGATGCTGTATATTCTTATTATATCCGTCGTCACTTGATTTTTTCAGGTCAAACTAAACCTAGTCAGTTGCACCATAAATCAACTCGCTATGTCTCTGCTAATGCTCAAGCTATGCTGATTACAGCTCTCTTAGAGGCGCAGCTATTGACCGAAAAAGAAGAAGATATTTTTAGACGGGGTCGCAATACTAATAGTCATACCAAGGCTAAAAATGCCAACATCATCACCTATCGGATGTCGACCGGCTTTGAGGCTTTGATGGGCTACTTGGATATGACTGAGCAAAAGGAACGCCTTGAGGAGTTGATTGCTTGGTGTATCAATTATGTTGAAAATCACTAACAAGAGTAAGGAAACTTTCTCTTGTTTTTTTGTTATCTATAGGGAAGACAGTAAAATATTGAATAATTAAAAATAACCTTTATAATAAAAGATAATCATTAAGAAAATGGAGGATTTCCTATGATCAAAATGAGAAAATTACTAATTTCTGGAGCAGCATTAACAACTAGTCTTGGTTTGATGCTAATTTCCGACACACAAACGGTTGTCGCGGAAGGGCAAACGCCAGCTGTCGCTGCACCTGGACCAGTCACAGGGCGCCAAGTTATTGTGACTAGCAACTACAGAAAAGATACAACGATTATGGATATTGGTATCCAGCTTGGGGCTGACTTGCAAGGTGGTAGTCAAGCTAAAATCAATTTGCTAGATGCTAACAAACAGGTGATTAACACCATTGATTATACCCTTGCCTCTGGCCAGGGGAAAATGACTGCTTGGTTTGATATGAAAGGTTATCCAGCCGGTCAATATAGTATACAGGTCACGATTTCCGACAAGAAAGGGAATGAAACAGTCGAAGCAGATCCCTTCACATACCCCCTCAACTAATAAAGCCTTAAGTAATCAAGACTAGTCAAATGACTGGTCTTTTTATTGCAGAAAACGAGAAGTCTAGAAGCCAAGTGACAGCTTTCATGCTATAATAAGAATTATGAAAGATAACCAATTAATAGAAGAAAACAATGACATGGTCTATGGCGTCCATGCCGTAGTTGAAAGTTTAACAGCTAACACAGGGAACAAACTCTACATCCAAGATGATTTGCGCGGCAAAAATGTTGATAAGATTAAGGCCTTAGCAACTGAGAAAAAAGTGTCAATCTCTTGGACACCAAAGAAAAGCTTGTCTGAAATGACCGACGGCGCTGTTCATCAGGGCTTTGTTTTGCGTGTTGCGGAATATGCTTACGCAGAATTAGACGAAATTATCAGCAAAGCTGACGCAGAGGATAATCCACTGATTCTGATTTTGGATGGGATTACAGACCCTCACAATTTTGGTTCGATTTTGCGGACTGCTGATGCTACAAAAGTTGCTGGTGTAATCATTCCTAAGCATCGTGCTGTTGGTGTAACACCAGTTGTTGCCAAGACTTCAACAGGTGCTATTCAGCACATGCCAATTGCTCGAGTAACCAATTTGAGCCAAACCTTGGATAAGCTGAAAGAAAAAGGCTATTGGATTTTTGGAACAGACATGGACGGCACACCATCACCTAAATGGAATACTTCAGGCAAATTAGCCTTGATTATTGGTAGTGAAGGTAAAGGCGTTTCGCACAATATCAAGAAACAAGTCGATGAAATGATTACTATCCCAATGGATGGTCATGTTCAGAGTCTGAACGCTGGTGTCGCTGCTGCCGTCCTCATGTATGAAGTCTACAGAAATAAGTTGTAGGATTTGCCTATGAAACGGAAAATCATGTTGGTCGACGGCTATAATATGATTGCTTTTTGGCAGGAGACAAAACAACTCTTCAAAACCAATCAGTTGGACCAAGCACGGACTATTTTTTTAAATAAATTGAACAACTATGCCCATTTTGAGAAAATTGAGATTGTCTGTGTTTTTGATGCCCAATTTGTGCCGGGTGTGCGACAACGTTATGACCAATACATGATTTCGGTTGTTTTCACTGAGGAAGATGAGACAGCTGATAGCTATATTGAACGGACAGCAGCTGAACTGAACACGGTTAGAAACTTAGTTGAAGTGGCCACCAGTGACCTCAATGAACAATGGACCATCTTTTCCCAAGGTGCCCTCAGAGTACCTGCCAGAGAACTAGAACGCCGTGTCAACACGGTCAAATCAGACCTAGACAAAATGTCCCAAACCATAGATCTCAAAAAACCAAAACTTGGCCCATGGGACCCTAAGCAAATGGACAAGTTGCAACAATTGTTAGAGGATTTATAAAGAAAAGAAGACAGAGATATCTGAGAATAGAGTAAAGGCAACTATTTGTTTTTACTTTTTTCTAGATTCTTGCTGGTCCGGCTATAGTATGCTCTTTTTTTAGTTTCAAGGAGAGCAGGTCAAAAGGTCCACTGGACCTTTTGATTCTATGAAATTTCATTTTTAATATTTTTGCCTCTGGTCAAAAATATGCCGGGAGTGGCTGATTTTTTAAAGTTTTTCAGCCGCTTTTACCACATTGAAAAGTAGCATAGAATCTAATCCTATCTCAATAAAAATTAGATAATCTTATGTAATATCTTGAGTATATTTACTCATAGAAATAGACTATTCTTATTAAAATAGAAAGTAGAAATATTTTTGAATACTCTTTATGGCATTTTGGGTTTTCTTGTTTTACTCTATTTGTAACGTTTATTTTTATTATTACAGCTAAGGAAATTATCAAGAAAGAAGGATTTGATGAGGCCAGAAGCTTGCTGACGATACGCTTTTACAAGTTGGACCAAGAGATTGATTTGCTGGAAAATCCTCGAGTCACGGATATTATCTAAATTGTTTTACTAAGACCGGATAAGTCAATCTACACTGTCAATTCTATGCTTAATGATGTAAACTTACGTCAGTTTTTTTATGAAAGAGTATCGCCTAAATAAAGGGAAGTTGTCGTAACTCGAAAAAAGATAGGAATTTCCTAACTTTTTTGTCAAAAATTCTGACCTTGCTATTCAATTTCATTTTTGGTAAAATATTTCAATAATACTTTGACAATCAAATTAATTTTTAAGGGGAAAACATGACCTTCACTATATTAACAGACTCAACCTGTGACTTAAGCCAGGAATGGTCGCAGGCTAATAATATTGATATCCTAGGACTTACAGTTGAGCTCAATGATCAATCCTATCAAACCGTCGGCGACCAGGCCCTAGACTCTAACCTACTGATTGAACAAATGAAAAAAGGGGCTAAACCCAAAACCAGTCAAATCAATGTCGGTACTTTTGAGGTTTACTTTAAGGAAAGAGCAGAGCTTAAGGAACCAGTCCTCTATCTAGCTTTTTCATCTGTCTTATCAGGAACCTACCAAAGTGCTGTGATGGCGCGTGAGATAGTTTTGGAAGAGCATCCAGAGGCGGTGATTGAAATCATTGACACCCTGGCTGCCGCTGGCGGTGAAGCTCTCTTGGTCCTCAAGGCAGACCAAGCCCGTAAGAGTGGTAAGAATCTGCAAGAAACCAAAACGTTAATTGAAGGCTTAGCCCCACGCATCACCTCCTATTTCTTAGTCGATGATCTTTATCACCTCATGCGAGGCGGACGCCTCTCTAAAAGCTCTGCCATTCTCGGAAGCATCGCCTCAATTAAACCGATTCTAACCATTGCAAGTGAAGGTACCTTGGTACCAATTTCCAAGGTTCGCGGTCGCAAAAAGGCTATTCGGGAATTGCTGGCCTTGGCCTTGGCAGATGTAGCTGAGGAGCCATTGGTTATCTCCTACACGGGTGGCAGTGAGCAAGCTGAGAAGTTGAAGGCTACTATTGAAGCTGAATCACAAGTGTCAGAAATTATTTTGATCCCAATTGGCCCAGTTATTGGGGCACACGTTGGTCCAGACACACTTGCAATTTTTAGCATTGGACAGTATGAACGCTAATGAAAAAGCTTACAGATAAATTGAAAAAATATTCCTTAAATCAAGTAGAAAGCACTTGACTTGAGGGGTGTTTTTTTGGTATGATATAAGACGGTATTGTTTACCCCATTTGAGAGGCCCCGGAACCTTCCAAATACCTTTGCGTGGGACGGAACACCCACCACAACTGTAAACAAATATTACGAATTCGTATAGGAGAAATCATGAACAAAACAACTTTTATGGCTAAAACTGGCCAAGTTGAACGCAAATGGTACGTTGTTGACGCAACAGATGTACCTCTTGGACGTCTTTCTGCAGTAGTTGCTAGCGTACTTCGCGGAAAAAACAAACCAACATTCACACCTCACACTGATACAGGTGATTTTGTAATTGTTATCAATGCTGAAAAAATCAAATTAACTGGTAAAAAAGCAACTGATAAAATCTACTACACTCACTCAATGTACCCAGGTGGTTTGAAACAAATCTCAGCAGGTGAACTACGTTCTAAAAATGCTGTACGTTTGATTGAAAAATCTGTTAAAGGCATGCTTCCACATAACACTCTTGGACGCGCGCAAGGCATGAAATTGAAAGTATTCGTTGGAGCTGAGCATACACATGCTGCACAACAACCAGAAGTACTTGACATTTCAGGACTTATCTAAGAGGAAAGGAGCATTAAATAATGGCACAAGCACAATATTTAGGTACTGGCCGTCGTAAAAACGCTGTTGCACGCGTACGTTTGGTTCCAGGTACTGGTAAAATCACTGTTAACAAAAAAGATGTTGAAGAATACATCCCACACGCAGACTTACGTCTTGTTATCAACCAACCTTTCGCAGTAACTTCTACAGAAGGTTCATACGACGTTATGGTTAACGTTGTAGGTGGTGGATACGGTGGACAATCAGGAGCTATCCGTCATGGTATCGCTCGCGCATTGCTACAAGTAGACCCAGACTTCCGCGATTCATTGAAACGCGCTGGACTTCTTACACGTGACGCACGTATGGTTGAACGTAAAAAACCAGGTCTTAA
>CAACWJ010000022.1_pt1 | contig 33862 bp, 35 predicted proteins | sample 2275621 | NCBI WGS metagenome assembly CAACWJ01 (sample SAMEA5312456, study PRJEB27640) | indoor metagenome | biome: indoor environment; feature: uncontrolled; material: polymer tiles stone | place: Germany | collected 2014-07-07
AAAACGATTAAAGCTAAACATAAAAATGTTAATGTTTTACCAAATTTTTCTAAACGTGAATTTTTAGATGGCGAAACTAATTTTTTAGCTAATTCCTGATCTTTCATAATACTCCCACTATTTCTTTGAAACTTTTCCATCATGAGATTTAACAACTTTCATCTCAGTCATTGGAATATAACCCATATGTGTAACAACTTTCTTTTGTACTTCTTCAGAAGTCATAAAGTCAAGAAATTCCTTAGTTAAACCATCTGCTTTTCCATAAGTATACATATGTTCATAAGACCAAATTGGCCAGTCATTGGTTTTTACATGTTCCGCATTCGGAGAAAAACCATTTAGGTTAGGTGCTTTAACACTTTTATCAACGTAAGAAAATGCTAAATAAGAAATAGCTCCCGGAGTTTGAGCAACAATTGATTTAACCATACCGTTTGAATCTTGTTCTTGACTTTGTTTAGCTGGAACATCCCCCATGATAACATTGTCAAATGTCGCACGTGATCCAGAACTTGCTGCTCTATTAATAACAGAAATTTCTAGATTTTGACCACCAACTTGTTTCCAGTTTGTATATTCACCAGAAAAAATCCGTCTTAATTGGTCAGTTGTAAGATTTGAAACTTTAACTTTTTTGTTTGTAATAATTGCTAGTCCAGCTACTGCCACTTGATGATCAGTAAGTTTTTTAGCATCAATACCATCTTTTTCTTCAGCGAACAAATCACTATTCCCGATTTGAACTGATTGTGATTGAATTTGAGAAAGACCAGTTCCAGAACCACCGCCTTGAACATTTATTGTTTTACCAAGGTGTGTACTTGCAAATTCATCAGCTGCCGCTTCAACTAGTGGCTGTAATGCCGTTGACCCAACAGCTGTAATGGATTCACCTTTTTGAATCCAACTTGAACATGCTGTCAAAAATAGTGTTGATATTGTTAACAAACTAAACAAAAAGAATTTCTTTTTAATATTCATTGATTTATTTCCTATTCATAAAATATTAGGGTAGGTTGATTTTTCAACTCAATCATTATAGTAACATAACTAGCATTTCAAAGGAAGAACTTTTATCTGGATTTTACGAAAAAAGCAGACATTATATTTTTCTTTGAAATCTAAATATATTATTAGTATTTCAAGCTTAATTCAATATTTTTTTTAATACTGGAAGCTCTGCTTCTGGAACAAACATTACCTTCTGCCGAGTTTGAAAATCTGGTTTTTCACCTTTAATAGTGAGAAGTACATAACCTAATCTTTCACCAAAAATATACGCAGCTGCATAGTCCCAAGGCTGAATATATGAAAAGTAGCCAAATACTTGTTGCCTTAAGACTTTAATGATTGAAATACCAGCTCCGCCATAAATCCTAACACCTAATGACTGTCTAATTAAATTCATCAAACCACAATAATTTTCTAAATACATTCCTGAATTACAAATGACTAATGATTCTGATAAACCCTTAGGCTCATAAGGAAGTACTTTTTTATCATTAAATAAAACATCAAATTGACCACCACCCGCAAGGAGTTGATCTTTCATAACATCATATATAAAAGCAAATTGGCCTACACCATCTTCAAAGTAAGCTAACATAATAGCAAAATTTTCACCCTGTACAATAAAATTGACAGTTCCATCAATTGGGTCAATTACCCAAACAGAACCATCATTGATAGGATGTCTGACATCATTCTCTTCAGCTAATATATTGTCTTGAGGGTAGTGTTTTTTTATTTGGGAAATCAAAAAGTCCTGAGTTTCTTGATCCACATTTGTAACTAAATCGTCATGGTTGCTTTTAACCTGGATATCCAATTGTCCAGACATTTTTTCTTTAATGAAATCAGCTGCATCATAGATTAATGATTTTGCAAAGTCGAATTTATTTATCAAGTGTAAAATATCCTTCCTCAAGTTTTTTGGCAGCTTGAACTACTTTATAGGTAGAATAGCCACTACTTTTTTCAAATTCACGATCAATTTGTTTTTCTTGAGCTTTACTCGGAACTACTTTTTTAAACGCCGAGTATGCCTGCAAGAGATTTTTAGCATTAACTTTTCCTTCATAAGCAAGTTCAACTTGATTTAAAAAATGAAGCACTGATGTGATATCGTCAGTGCTCCAGTTTATATCAAGTGGATAATTATAATTAGTTGACATGTCATCCCTCAATTTCTGCTTTAATTGTTGCTTGACGTAATTCTTGTTTACGGTAATCTCTTGGTAAAAATGCTCTGATTTCATCTTCGTTAAAACCAATTTGCATTCTTTTTTTATCCATGATAATTGGACGTCTCAAAAGACTAGGATTTGATGCAATTAAATCAATTAAGTCAGAAATGGATAAATCTTCTACATCTATATTTAATTTTTGAAATACTTTTGAACGAGTTGAGATAATATCTTCTGTCCCATTTTCCGTAAATGATAATATTGATAAAAGTTCATCTCTTGTTAAGGGACTGGTAATTATATTATGTTCTTGAAAATTCACTTCATGTTTTAATAGCCATGCTCGTGCCTTACGACACGAAGTACAACTTGGTGATAAAAATAAGGTAACCATACTTTTCCTCTAATTTTTCTACTTACCTCATTATACAAAAATTTAATTAAATTTGCTATCTTTTTTCCAATTTAATGCAATCTCTTTATCATTATTTAATTGATCTATTAAATCTTCAATCCCCTCAAATTTAGCCATATCTCTTATTTTATCTAACCAGATAATTTCTAAAGATTCTCCATAGATATCACCATCAAAGTCAAAGATATTAACCTCGAGACGCAGCTCGTCTCCGCCGAAGGTAATATTTTTACCAATACTTGTCATTGAGCGGTAGATTCGTCCATTAACTAAGACATCTGTAACATATACTCCATCAGCTGGCAGATAAGTACGATCAATTGGTGCTAAGTTAGCTGTAGGAAATCCTAAGGTGCGACCACGCGCATCCCCGTGAACTACCATCCCTCTTGTCGTAAAATCATAACCTAATAATTGATTGGCAGCATTCACATCACCAGATTTGATAGCTTCTCTAATCCATGTTGAAGAAATCTTTCTTCCATTAAAAGAAACTTCATCAATTGTATAGACTTTCCCATCAAAATTGCGTTGTAAATAATCACTATTAGTACGATTATGACCAAATTTATAGTCAAAGCCAACTACTATATATTTGGCATTTAAACTTCCAATATAGTTTTTTATAAAATCATCAGAGGTAATTTTTGAAAAAGCCGTTGTAAAATCAATCAGGTAGAGATGGTCTACTCCATGTTCTGAAAATTTTTGATATCGTTTTTCTGGGTAAGTAATGTGTAAAAGTAACTCTGGATTATATTTGGCAAAAGCGAGTTTTGGTGTTTCATTAAAAGTTAAGCTTACAATTTTTAAATTTTCTTTTTTAGCCAAACTTTTTGCTTTATCAAATAAAGCTTTATGCCCTCGGTGCAAACCATCAAAATAACCCAGTACTAAGACTGTTTTGTCATCTTCACTAATATCTTTATATGATTTAATTTGTTGAATTTTCATAATACCCTTTTTCTAGTAATCCTATAATAGGACTTTTTTTGGTTTATAACCATCTTCTCTTTGTTCAAGAACAGCGACTAACTGATCATCAAAAAAGGCAGCAATTAGTTTTTCCTGGCTTGGTAAAACTATCCTTCTGCCAAAAGATAGTTCCTCTTTTTCACTTTCACTAATCATCATTTTTGCTAAATCAGAAACACCTAAACTAATTGGAAGAAAGAAACTGTAATCTTGATTTTTTACAAGTTCCTCAATCTCACTAAGTGTTAGAGCATTGTCTAATGTCAAACCAGCTGAAGCTGTCCGCATTAATTTTGACATATGACTTGGGTAATCAAGCTTTTCACCTAAATCCACAGCTAAAGTTCTTACGTAAGTTCCTTTACTACATGCAACTTTAAAAGAGAAACGACATAGTCCGCCAACGAAAGTTAAAGGACTAGTTCTTTCAAACTGATAAATAGTAACTTGTCTTTCCGGACGCTCAACAGTTTGACCAGCTCGAGCATATTCATATAGTTTCCGTCCGTTTACTTTAACAGCTGAGTACATAGGAGGAATCTGAGTAATTTCACCAATAAATGTTTTCATCGTGGCATCAATTAATTCTTCAGTTAAATCTTTCGATACAGGAACTTGTTCAATGATTTCACCACTAGCATCTTCTGTTGTTGTTGAGAAACCTAGCGTTACTTCTCCCTCGTAGACTTTCCCTGCTTCAGTCATATATTCAATGACACGAGTCGCCTTTCCAACTGCTATTGGTAATACACCAACGACGTCTGGATCAAGGGTTCCACCATGACCAATCTTTTTCTCTTGCAAAATGCGTCTTAATTTAAAAACCACATCATGGGAAGTCATTCCAGCTTCCTTTTTAACATTTATTATTCCATTTTTCATAATTTTCTTTCATTTTCTGATTATTTTATCAATCTGGATTATACGTTTTTTCTTTCTCTTAACATACCAAAAGATTTTAAAGCAGCCTATTTACTCATTTCTTAAAGCATCAAATTTCTCACGCATTGTTGGATTCTGACGCGTTAATTTTTTTATTGAGACATCATCTAGTTTATTGTTTGCCAGACGGAGTTGATTCTCACTGGTAGTTAAAAAGCGTTTGACTTCTTCCATGCGTTTAATCGACTTGTCTATTTCATCAATAGCTTTTTTAAAGTTACTACTTGCTGACTGATAATTCTTAGCAAAGGCATTTTTAAAGAGATCCAAATCTTCTTCAAAGTGTGTAATATCTATATTTTGCTCACGAACTAAAGCAAGTTCTTGTTTGTAGGTCATGGCATTCATAGCAGCGTTTCGCAATAAACCTATAATTTGAATAAAGAATTGAGGACGAATGATATACATCTTTGGATATTCATGACTGACATCTACTATCCCTGTGTTATAGTAATCATTGTCTGCTTCAAGCATAGTGACTAAAACGGCATACTCACACCCTTTTTCACGACGATCACGGTCAAGTTCTTTCAAAAAATCACTATTTCTATGTTTGGTCTTGGTGGTGTCTGCCTCATTTTTCATTTCAAACATGATAGACAAGAGTTCTATCCCATCTATATTCTCCTTAAAAATATAGTCCCCTTTTGAGCCACGACTTGATAATTCATTATCTTTAGCAAAATAAGCATTCGGAAAGGCATAAGCGCGAACTTTATTAAATTCAGTTTCTGAGTATAATTCTAAACTTTCTCCTATAGCTTTGGTTGATTGCTGTGCTTTAAAGTTTTTATAGAAATCAACTTGTTCATTTGCTGCTTTAAGTTGAGCATCGTAATCACGTTTTAAGGAAGCAAGAGATAGCTCGCTTTCTTTCTCCTGAAGAAGAATTTGATTTTGTAAGGCATCGCGCTCTTTTTCAATACTTGTCATTGCTGACTGTAATTTACTCTGATTTTCCAGTTCCATTTTTTCTAGCTTATTTTGTAACTGGGTTAATGCTTTATCTTTTTCAGTTAATGATTTGGCTAAATCTAAAGCATTTTGAGATTTAATCTTTTCAAGTTGACTTTCAAGTTCATAAATCTCTTTATCCTTTTGAGCTAGAGCTTCTTGCCGAACCATAGTCTGATCTTTTTCAGATTGGCTGAGTCGATTACTTAACTCTTGAATCGACTTATCTTTCTCCGCCAATTTTTCTTGTAACAGTCCTTTAGCTTTTTCTTGATGGATTGCTAATTCATTAGTAAGTCGTTGTTGAATTTCACGGTCAAATTCTTCACCTCTTATTTGTGACAATAATAAACTATATTCTGATTCATCAATTGTAAATACTGTATGACATTTAGGACATTTAATTTCTTTCATGATTACTCCAATCACTGATATTCATGCTTACTATTATAGCAAAAAAGACTAAGAATATGCTCATCTTAGCCTTTGTAATTATCTCTTTGTTAACTCACCCTCTTGATAAGTTTGATAAAAATTTGTTTTTTCCAATATAAAAGATTCCAAATCATTTAATAGTTGAAATAGCGAGGCACGATTTTCAAATTCTAATCGTGTTTTTGGTAATTCTTCATGCCTAAAAGTCTCTAATAGTTGTTCAATATCATCAATCAGTGTCAATGCTGGATTTCCTTGACTGAGTTGACTAGCTGTTTCGTGAATCAGGTGGGCTAGTAAGATACTTTGCCTTGTCGTTACTGATACTTTTGATATACTTACGAACATCTGTTTCATTAATTTAGTTTGTTGTTTGCGCATTTCAAAATAATGTACTTGATAGTTGCTAGCTTGAAATAATTGATTATAACTATCCCGATAAACAAGACCTAATGCCTCTTTTAAACTAGATTCTAAGTGTTGGATTTCTGACAAGCTACTTTGACTTGATTCTTCCAACAAATCTGCTTCCATCTCAAATAAAATTGTTTTCATTTGCTCTTCTACTTTTCTATGGTATTGGGCAATTTTACGTTGATTTGATCCCATATAACTATTAAACAAAAGAGCAACACATGTTCCAATGACAAAAATATAAAATTCATTTAATAACATTGATAGAGCAATTGACTGGATAGCCCATAAATGGCTGACTAAGACAGTAATTGGAACTAATCCAGATTCCAATTTAAAGAGATACAATATTGGAATTGTTAGTAAAAGGTATACTGAGAATGCTAATAGATTATAACCTGTTACTTTAAAAATTAGTATGGCAATTGCAAATGCTAGAAAGAAGGATAAGAATCTGCTTAAGGCCACCGACAAACTAGATTTCCGAGTATCCAGTATACTTAGTAAAGCAATAATGCCTGCAGAACTGGCAAAGTCTAATTTGAAATATTGTGCGATTAGAATTGAAATAACTGTAGCAAAGACCATCTTAAGGGTCCGTTCAATAATATTCATGTGAACTCCCTCAACTTAAAGCCTTTTCAATTTCATTTTGAAGATGTTGCCATTCTTGTTGGGCTCGATTCAATTTGCGATGATAATCGTTCAAACCCCTTAGATAATTATTTATTAAATAATCTTGTTTAACTAAGGGAATTACAGGTATAGAGATATCCAGTAAATCTTTGGTCGACAGATTAATAACATCTTTGCCATGATCTGCTTCATCTAATAAGGCTTGGCCAATTGGTGAATCCAAAAAGAACTTGATGTAATAGCCCCGGAAAGCTTTTTTTGGTCTTAATACTGTAATATTTGATGAAGCAACAATGTCATTTTCTTGTTTATGAAAAACACAAACTTTTTTAACTGTTCCTTTAGAAGCAATCAGGACATCCCCTTCTTCTAAAATATAACGTAATAGTTGGCGTCGTTCCATTTGGAATGTTCTTAAATGCTCATAATTGATTCCATCTTTTTGCATATCAGATAAATTAATCAATCCAAATTCGCCTTCTTCAATTTTGCTAGAAATTGCTTTGCCTTTAAAGCAGTCTACAGTTTCTGCTAAAGTCATTTTCTCTCTACCATCATTAATGTAAGTATCAATAATGCTTTTCATATTATCTAGTATCTTTCTATCAATTCTTGGTATTTAAATACTATCATATTGTACTAAGAAATACAAGAAAAATGGATGCATTTTGCACCCAAATTTTTAATCAACTGATTTTAATGCATCTAGCATATCTAGCCTTTTTAGTGACAAGTGAACAATAAAGCCTAAACCAATTATAAGAAGTGTAATTGTTATGACCGGAACCAAATAAACATATAAGTCCACATCCGTTCCAAAATTCATATTAGAAGCACCCATTAAAGTCATTAAAAGCTGATGGAGATAATAACCACTTATCAATCCTAATATAATACCAATTCCTGACAAGAGAATTGTTTCCTTGAAGATATACATGGTGACCTCTTTATCAAAGAATCCTAAGACCTTGATTGTAGATAGTTCTCGAATGCGCTCAGCAGTATTTATTGTCGTTAAGTTATATAAAATGACAAATGACAGTGAGGCTGACAAAATGACAAGCAATGCCATCACTTGATTTAATGAATCAACAATTGATTGGACATAATCAGTAATCATGATATTTTTGGATAAACTGATCACTTCTGGCTTATTCATGAAAAATTTTGAGATGGATCTGACATCTTTTCTTGAATGCTTAGGGAGATTTATCAGAAAGGCTGGATTAGTCTCAAGCTGCTTAAAGGCTTTTTGATAATAGTCGTTTGAACAAATAATATAATGTCCAACTCGCATATCAATTACATTTGCTACTTTTACATTAAAGTTTTTCCCGTGTTTATCTGTTAATGTTAGATTTTGTCCTGGTTTTACGTTATAAAAAGATGCGAGTTTAGTAGAGATGAAAACGCCATTTTTAGGAATTAATAATGGTTTCTTTGTTCCATCATCAATTAGTTCCATATAAGGCTTTAAAGACGGTTTCTGGCTTGAAAGAACAGTGACCTTGGAATTAGTTCTCTGCCCTTTAATGTCCAAGTCCAAACTAGTTAAATTGATTTCTTGATAGGATGAGATATTTTGTATATGAAAATAGTCCTGAATAGTTTTCTGACTCTCTTCACTTTTTTTGGACACTAGTAAGATATCATATGGAGTTAATTCAGAAAATTGCTTATCAATTACTTTAGAAAGCGAAGATTGTATACCTAACCCTGAAAATAGTAAAGCTACTGAACCAGCTACACCTACGATAGTCATGATCATTCGTAGTTTATATCTAATGATATTTCGGGCTGTCACTTTCTGTGTAAAAGTGAGACGCGACCAAATAATAGGAAGACGTTCTAAAAATATTTTAGCACCCTTGCTTGGTGGTTTTGGGAGTAATAGCTGAGCAGGTGCCTGATTAAGTTCTTTTCTAGCCACTAAATATGCTGGTAAGAGAGCTGATAAAGCAGCTAAAAAGAATGCCAAAGCAGTATAATTCCAATAAAAATGATAAGTGACACTCTCAAGAATTAAATTATTTAAACAGATTTTAACAATCATGGCTGATAAGAGATAGGTTCCTCCAATCACACCGATAAGTGTACCAAGTGCACTAGCAATAAATCCATAAATAATAAACTTTTTATAGATATCTTTTCTTGAATAACCAATTGCTAGTAATAATCCTGAATTAGTCCGTTCTTCATCGACAAAGCGGGTCATCGTAGTAAATGTAACTAGAGCTGCAACTAAGTACAGAACTACTGGAAATATATTACTGACATTCGCAATTGAAATGGTTGATGAATGATAAACCTGGTAACCTTCTCCACCTTCTTGGGTCTGACGGTTAGAGATTAGATAGACTGGTTTAGGCATTGCTTTGACATCTGATTTAGTCTGCTCAATTGTTTTTTCTTTTTTGGCTATTTCTTTTCTTGCCTGATCAATTTTTGTTTTAGCAGTTTTTAAAGCTGGGCCATTTAAATAAATTAGTTTCTTTTCTTGATTTGAAAGATTAGTTTCTGCTTCAGTAATTTTTTGCTCATTTTCAGCAATTCGTGATAGGGACTTCTTTTGTAAGTCCTTAAGTCGCTCTTTACTATTATTATAAAAAATATTTTCTAAGGACTCCTCCTTTGTTTGCAAACTTTTATCATATTTAATTCCAAAAGGATTTAATTTTGCTAAATCATTATAGCGAATGCGAGCAAGGTTTTTTTCGCCTTTAAAAGCATTTGGAGCTATGAGACCATAGAGAGCTAAATTACCATCTCCTGTGCGAGATGCGCCTAAATTTTTCTTTGACCAAATTTCTGGATTTTCGTAAAAACCAACTATTTTGAATGAATCTTGGTTTAATAGTTGTGTTTTTGGGCTATGGATTCTGACAGTATCCCCGATTTTATAATCCTTTTGATACCAGCTCGAGAGAGCTATCTCTGAACTAGTGCTTGGTAATCTACCTTTTTGTAAGCTACTAGTTGAAATTCTTTTGTCAGGTGATTGTAGCCGAATGGCAGCACCGCTAGTATCGAAATTTGCTTCAACTTGATGAGACAACTCATAAGTAGCATTGGGGATTGATTTTATCTCTTGGAGATCTTTTTTTGAAAAGCCGTGACTTCCCATTATTGAAAGATCCATTAGCCTATGCTGATTAATATAGTGTCTGGCTGTGTTTTCTAGGTTTGGTCCTGAGACTTTTAATCCAACTAATGCAAATGAGCCTAAGGCCATGAGCAAAAAAAGTGATAGAAAACGGCCCTTTGTTTGCCATATCGATCGGAAGATATCTTTCCATAAGGTTTTTTTCATCATAGTGTCACCTTAATATTCTATCTGATCAATACTGAGTGGATTTTCGTTCTTAGTAACCTTTGTAACCTTAGCATCATGCATATGGATAACTCGATTTGCGATTGGTGCAAGGGCAGTGTTATGTGTCACTATTACGACTGTTGTTTCTTTATTTGCTGCCATCTTTTGAAGTAATTTCAAAATCTGCTTACCAGTTTGGTAATCTAATGCTCCTGTAGGCTCATCACATAAGAGAATTTTAGGTTTTTTGGCTAATGCTCTTGCAATTGACACCCGTTGTTGTTCCCCACCAGATAACTGACTTGGAAAGTGGTCCAAACGATGTGAGAGTCCAACCTCTGTTAGGACTGTTTCTGGATCTAATGCATTTCTTACTATCTCTACTGCTAATTCAACATTCTCTTTGGCTGTTAAATTTGGAACAAGGTTATAAAATTGGAAAACAAAGCCAATATCATTGCGTCGATAGTTGGTTAATTCCTTACTACTATAACTGGAGACGAGCTGACCATCTACTAGCACCTGACCTTGGTCATTGGTATCCATTCCACCTAAGATATTTAAGACAGTTGATTTACCAGCACCAGAAGCTCCTAGTATAACGACCAACTCCCCTTTTTCAATATCAAAAGTAACCTTGTTATTGGCAATAACTTGGCTTTCTCCTATTTGATAATATTTGGATGACTCTTTTAATTCTATATATGCCATTGGATATCTCCTTATATCAACATGCTGTTGATTTAACTTTATGTCTATTATATAATGTCTTTAAAGTATCTTCAAGAACAGACTAATGCAATCTGTTGATTTAAGGAGAGAATTTTGGTAAATAAACGACATACGAATTCAAAAGCAGCTATTAATAAGGCTTTTATTTCATTAATGAATGAGAAAGAGTTGGAAGCAATTACTATCTTTGAATTAACGAGAAAGGCCCACTTAAATAGAGGGACCTTTTATCTACATTACAAAGATAAAAATGATTTACTTGAACAGATCAAAGCAGATTTTTTCAATCATTTGTTTATGATTTTAGATGATGAAATAATTTACACGGATACTGCTCATATTTTAGAAAAAACTTTAGAAGCCTTTAAGGCAAACTATCCCCTTGTTGCAGCCTTATCTCAATCTACAAATTTAGATTTTAGAAAAACACTTGCTGATTTTATTTATAGTGTTCTTTTGAGTATTGATAACTATCAATTTTTGATTCAAGAATCATATGATATACCTTTAGACTATGCTCTTGAAGTTTATATGACAACGATTATTTCAATTATCTCACATTGGATAAGTAAAGGATGTTTAGAAGAGCCTGAACAAATTTCTAGATATATTTTAAAAATAATTTCTGTCGCAAACTAAAAAGTACCATTTGATAATGGTACTTTTTAGTTATTTGATTGCTTTTAAGGCTGTGATTGCAGAAACATAGTCAGGTTCATTATTAACATTTTCTAAGTATTGAGTATACACAATTTTATTGTCTTCATCAAGTACTAGTACTGCGCGTGCTAATAGATGCCATTCTTCCATTAATAAGCCATAGGCTTTACCAAATGAATTATCATAGTAATCTGATAGCATGATCACATTATCTAGTCCTTCCGCTGCGCAAAAACGCCCTTGGGCAAAAGGGAGATCACAAGAAATTGTCAGTACATATGTGTCATCTGACATTGTCAATTCTTCATTAAACGTACGCGTTTGAGTTGAGCATACACTAGTGTCAATTGAAGGCACTACACTAATAACTTTTTTCCCTTTGAAATCTGAGAGTGATTTTTCTACCAAATCCGGTGTGATCAGTGTGAAATCTGGTGCAATTTCTCCAACTTGAAATTGTTTACCAACTAATGTTACTGGTTTCTCAATAAATGTAGTCATAATTTTCCTCCTTTGTAAATTCAAACATAAAACAAGTTCTTACAGTTCTATTTTATCGTAGAAAGGAATAGATTGAAAATGAAAGGTTTTGTTAATTTATCAAATTAATTTGGGATATTATAAGCCCATTCTTAAATTAAAATAATTTTTCATGCGTGAAAGTACAGACTCATCACCGACAAAGTAAATATGATCACCTTTTTCTATGACGGCATAAGGTCCAGGAGAGATAACGAAATGGCCTTCATGCTCGATAGCAACTACTGTAGCACCTGTCTGATGCCATAAATTTAGGACACCAATAGATTTACCAAAATGATCAGAATCCTGGCTACAAATAATTTCATAGGGTGCTAATGGATATTGCTTACTGATTGATTGACTTTGCATCATAAAGTCATTAACCAATAAAGACAACTCCTCCATTTCTTGCTTTTGTTGGTGAATGTTTTTTCTGATATTTTCTTTGATAACAGCAATAGAATGAGTTGTTTCATATTGATTAATGAATTCCATTGCTTTCTCTTTAGATAATACAATTGCCCCGCTACCATGTTTTAAGGTTAAAATTTTTAAATCTGCTAAAATATTTAAACCTTTTCTAGCGGTTTCTGGTGACACATTAAAAGTGGAGGCAATTGTTGTCCTAGACTTTAATTTTTCTCCTACTTCATATTCACCACTGGCAATCCTTTCAGCCACTGAAATAGCAATCTGCTGATATTTTGAGCTCGTTAGTTCGCTCTTATTACCCTTTGCCATATTATCGCTCCTTTATACTAACTAAAACATTCCTATTATTTCATATTTCCAAACTTTTTTCAACACCACCTTTTAAGGTTGTTTCAAACTTATAGAAAAAGCTGGAAAAAAACCAGCTTTTCGGGTTAACACTGTCAGTTATCTGAAAACTAGTTCACTAATCCATCAGTTTGATTTGAAGATGAGGTATTCTTTTTCATTTTCTCAGTTTTTTCACTGACAAATTGTGATGTTGAATTAGCAGCTTTAGACATACGATCTTGGACTGTTACTTCTGCTTTTTCTTGTTCCTCTTTTGTACGAATATCAACAACGTTAACATTAACTTCAATGACCTTAAGATGTGTCATCTTATCAACGTTTTCTGCTACAATTTCCTTAATATGATCAGCAATTTTTGGAATATCTTTACCGTATTCAACAATTATATCCAAGTCAACAGCAACTTCTTCGCTACCAACTTCTACACTAACTCCGTCTGTAACTGAATTGGAATTAACCATATTGTTTTTCACGCTAGAGAAGAAACCACCTTTTGCGGATAGTAAACCATCAACACTTTCTAGTGCATGTCCAACGATTTTCTCAATTACTTTGTCATCATAAGTTATCTTATTTTTTATGTTAGTGTTAGTTGGATTTGATGTATTATTTTTTGAATAGTTTTCGGTTGTATTTGTATTGATTTCAGTCATAGTGTTCTCCTTATTTAATATCTTTCAGACCTTTTGAAAGCCCTTTTAGTGAGTCTTTTACATCAGTAGTAAATTCGTCTACTTTACCGGATGTATTTTCGACTTTACCTTCAGCCTCTAATGACTTGTTATTAGAAGCTTTACCAAAAGTCTCTTTCACTTTACCACTTACCTGACGTAATTTAGCATCTACTTTTTCTTCTGACATATGATTCACCTTCTTTGTAAGATAATTAATTATTTAACGCGAGGCTCGCTTTGCATGTTTTCAGCACCAGACTTAGCGTTATTTACTTGTTTTTTTGTAAATTGGCTTGTTGTTTGTGCAGCATCAGACATTTTATCTTGAAGAGTTACTTTGTCTTGTTCATGTTGCGCACGAGTTTTAATATCAACTACGTTAACATTACATTCAACCACATCTAAATCTGTCATTTTCTTAACTTCTGTTTCAACAATTCCTTTAATGTCTTTAAAGATTGTTGGAACATGTTTTTGATATTCAGCGACGATATCAAGATCAACGGCTACCTGTTTTTTACCTACTTCAACGTTGACACCATCTCGAACATTATCAGTATTAACAAGTTTTCCTTTAATGTTTGAGAGAAGACCACCAGTTACGGCTAGTAATCCATCAACGTTTTCAATAGCAAGACCGACGATTTTTTCAATAACTTTATTTTCATAAGATAATTCGCCACGAATTCCTGCACCATTTGCGTTAAAATCATTAGTGTTACGAGTGTTAGTTGTTTGAGTGTTTTTAATGTAAGTTTCAGTCATAATCTTTCTCCTTTAAATCAAGTCAATAACTAATAAAATGATTTTTCCATATATTAGCGACGATTAATAAAATTATCTATAAGTCCAGTGCTTTTAACAAATAAGCCAGCATAGATACCTAAAACAATGAATATGATTGCAATTAAAGTTTTAAGGAATCCAAATGACATAAGTAATATTGCTAATACTAGACCTACTACGCCACCAATAATTGGATATTTATATTTTTCGAAAAATGCCATACATAACTCCTATTCTACTCGGTTTTTCTTACCGAATGTCATATCTGAATCAGAAATGTCCTTAACTCGAACTTTGAAGTTAACGGGTTTATCTAAACCAAAGAATTCGTTAAAACCTTTTTCAATACCTTCTTTGATACCACTAACTTGTTCATTTACACCGATACGAGAATCTAAACGTCCAGCAACGTCAATATCAAATTTACGTTTATAAAGAGTTGCTGAAACATTTGGGTTTAACATTAAACCAGTTTCTTTTAAAGCTGTTTTTACATATGCTTCAATAGCTGATTTTTTTAATAGTAAACTACCATTATTTTTTCCAAGTTTAATTTCTGTATAAGTTCTTGGATAAAAAATTACTGCTAAAATTCCGATTATAGTTAAAATAGCTAATGTGACTGCAGTCCAGAAGAAAAAGTACTGTAGCCCTGGTGTAAGATAGTCAGGTACGCGATTCATGTCGAATCCCATCCAGTCATAGCTATGAGGCATATTCAAATAACCTTGAGTCACTCCAATTATCAATAAGAACATCGATAATAATATCAGACCTAACAGTGTATAAAATACTTTCAATGATTTTGCCATAATTACCTCTTTTCTACTGTGCGACTAATTTAATTAATAAAAATTAGTTCATTTTACTTAAGATAATTGAGGTAACAAAAACTACCAGTACTGCACCAATGATCGAAGGAATCAATGCCATTCCTGCTAATGATGGTCCCCAAGAACCTAGTAATGCTTGACCAACCCAGGCACCGACTAAACCAGCAACAATGTTAGCAATCCAACCCATTGAACCACCATGTTTTGTAAGAGCTCCGGCAATCAAACCAATGATACCACCTACGATTAATGTCCATAATAATCCCATAATATTTCTCCTTTACTGAATTTTGCTACAAACAAGTTATAGCACCTATTTTAAATAAATTAATCCATTTTACTTAGTACAAATGATACGACAACAACGACGATCACTGCACCAATAATTGAAGGAATCAATGCCATCCCTGCTAATGATGGTCCCCAAGCTCCGAGTAAGCTTTGACCTAACCACGCACCAACTAAACCAGCAACGATGTTAGCAATCCAACCCATTGAACCACCATGTTTTGTAAGTGCTCCGGCAATCAAACCAATGATACCACCTACGATTAATGTCCATAATAATCCCATAATATTTCTCCTTATATGTCTAACGATGAAAGTTTCATCGTCTAACGGTATTTAATATATTAATGCATTTTACTTAGTACAAATGATACAACAACGACGACGATCACTGCACCAATGATTGAAGGAATCAATGCCATCCCTGCTAATGATGGTCCCCAAGCTCCGAGTAATGCTTGACCTAACCAAGCACCAACTAAACCTGCTACTATGTTAGCAATCCAACCCATAGAGCCGCCTTTTGTAAGAGCTCCTGCGATTAAACCGATTAAACCACCTACAATCAATGTCCATAATATAGCCATAATGACATCTCCTTTTCTTTGGACAATTGTCCTTGATATTTTTTATCACCTAAGTGACCATATAAATTAACTTCATAGTGTCTTTAAAATATATTTGTTAGATAAACAATTATATAAAGCTTATATAACAACGTTTTTAAAAGTGACCACTCGTTATTTAATTTATATTGTTATTATACAATACTGATTTCAGATTGCAAGGAATAACACTCGATTTATTGAAAATATATTTATAGAATTAAAAATAAGTTCTTGCAAATCCTAATCTATAGGATTTACAAGAACTTAAAATTTTATTTTTTTGTAATTGGAGCTACACTTGCTAGTAATTTTTTTAGGCCAACGTCAGGAAATTTTATTTTTAATTCCATTGTTTTTCCACTGCCAGACACTTCTAGGACAGTTCCATCCCCCCACTTTTTGTGCTGGGCAATATCTCCAATTTGCCAATCTATACTATCTGATTGCGCTAAGTTATTGCCAAATGGTAAGTGACCATCCGCTAATGAAGTGACTCTTTCTTTATTTTGAGCTTGGCTCTTACGAGCTTGAATGGCTTGTGAGAGACTCATACCTTGTCCGAATTCAGATGTTTTTTGTTGACTGTAGCGAACACCAAAGGAAGAATTTGCTGGACGAGCTAGTCCTTGATAAGATAACAACTGGTCAGAAATTTCTCTTAAGAAGCGTGTTGGTCGATTATAGCTGCTTTTACCAAACAAGGTTCTTGTATTTGCATTTGTTAAAAAGAGTACTTGTTCAGCACGTGTAATACCAACATAAGCAAGACGACGTTCTTCTTCAAGTTCAGCTGGATCTTCAGAAGCTCTAGATAGTGGGAAGACACCTTCTTCCATACCTATCAGAAAGACCACTGGAAACTCTAATCCCTTAGCAGCATGGAGGGTCATCAGTGTCACTTCAGCTACATCTGCATCGCCATTATCTGTGTCAGCAATCAATGCTAAGTCATTTAAGAATCGACCAAGTCGGTCAAGCCCGCTTTCATCTTCTTCAACATTGTTTTGATTGTCATCGAAGTTTTTAGTTACCGAAATGAATTCTTCAAGATTTTCTATTCGGGCTTGACTCTCAAGTGTATTCTGAATCCGCAGAGCTTCTAGATAACCCGATTGATCGATTAACTGCTCTGTTAATTCTGTAATTGTTAAGTTATCCAATTTTAATCGAAAATCTAAGAATAGATTTGCCAGGTCCATAATTGACTGCGCAGCTTTTCCCTTTAGGGGAGACATTAACAGATTTGATGAGGCATCCATTAATGACATCTCATTTTGAAAAGCAAATAAACGGAGTTTTTCCATTGTTCCTGGTCCCACGCCACGTTTAGGTTCATTGACAATGCGCTCAAAAGAGATGTTATCAGAAGGGTTGGCTATAATATTAAGATAAGATATAACATCGCGAATTTCTTTTCGGCTATAGAACTTAGTCCCACCAACCATAGTATAAGGTATATTTGATTTCAAAAATGCTTCTTCAATAGTACGTGATTGAGCATTAGTACGATATAAAACGGCGAAATCTTTGAAATTTTTCTCATTACCTTGGCACATATTTGAAATAGTTGATGCTATAAAGACTGCTTCATCATGTTCATCGTTTGCTCGATAATAGACAATCTGTTCACCATCAGCATTCTGTGTCCAGAGTTTTTTATCACGTCTATTTTGATTATTTTTTATGACATCATTTGCAGCTTGAAGAATTGTTTTAGTTGAACGATAGTTTTCTTCTAATAATACCACCTTAGCAGATGGGTAATCTTTTTCAAAATCCAAGATATTTTGCATATCCGCTCCGCGCCAGCCATAGATTGACTGGTCGGCATCACCGACAACACAAATATTTTTAAAGCGAGAGGCCAATAATTTTACTAACTGATATTGAGCATGGTTAGTATCTTGATACTCATCAACATGTATGTATTGGTAACGTTGTTGATAGTAAGCTAAGACATCTTTATTGGTATCAAAAAGACGAAGGGTCATCATAATTAAATCATCGAAGTCCATTGCTTCACTACGTCGCAATTCCTCTTGATATGCCTTATAACAACGAGCTACAATTTGGCTATACATGTCAGCTGCTTGAGCTTCAAATGCTTTTTCATCCAATAAGTCATTTTTGGCATTGGAAATAGTCCCTAAGATTGAGCGTTCACTCCATTTCTTAGGATCCAAATTAAGTGATTTAAGAATTCGCTTCATCAATGTTCTTTGTTCGCCTGGATCAACTATCGTGAAATTACGATTATAGCCAATATGGTCCGCTTCACGTCTTAAGATTCTGACACACATTGAGTGAAAGGTCGCAATTAAAGTGTCTATAGTTGCAGGATTCAAAGCAAGTGCTCTGTCTCGCATTTCACGCGCAGCTTTATTGGTAAAGGTAATTGCTAAAATGTTCCAAGGATTGACAAATTTTTCATCAATCAAGTAAGCGATTCTGTGAGTTAAAACTCTTGTTTTACCAGACCCTGCTCCAGCCATAATTAACAACGGTCCTTCCGTTGTTTGGACTGCTTCTGCTTGTTTTTCATTCATTCCATTTAATAAAGGATTCATTATTACTCCTTGTCGTAATTATCCATACAGTTATCAACTTTAAAATTATACCATGATTAGATGAAAAAATAAAAAGCATTTCTTTTTGAACCAAATAAAAAAAGAAAGTTTAACTGACAATAAATTAGATTTTAAATTAAATATCGTTTTTATCTATACTTTTACAAAATTATTATTGACAACATTCGTAATTTACTGTATTATTAATACAATTTAATATAACCGATTGATATCATACAGGAGAAGAAAGTTTTTTCGCCGAAGGAGTTATACTCTCAGGTGTTCAATTTATTTGAACGGGACTGCATGATGGACGGACTTCTGGAGAGACCTATCTAGGCGCCGAAGGGGCAAGGCAATTTCGCTCAATCTCTCAGGCAAAAGGACAGAAGATAATAATAATTACTAGTTAAGGTTTTTCCTTTATTGGTTTATTTTATCTACCTTACATTTCAGAAGTCATCCTCAGGATGACTTTTTTTGTATTATCATCGGTGAAATAAAAAGGAGATAGCATGTTAAATATTGTTAAAATTATCGATGATTTGGTTTGGGGACCTCCTCTACTAATTCTTTTGGTCGGAACTGGGATTTACTTAACAGTTCGTTTAGGACTTTTACAAGTTACAAAATTGCCAATGGCATTCAAACTAATCTTTTCAGAAGATGAAGGTCATGGCGATATTTCTTCCTTTGCCGCTTTAGCCACTGCATTGGCTGCAACAGTAGGAACAGGAAATATCGTAGGTGTTGCTACAGCCATCAAATCAGGTGGTCCAGGGGCATTATTTTGGATGTGGATTGCCGCTTTCTTTGGGATGGCTACAAAATACTCAGAGGGAGTCTTAGCCATTAAATATCGAACTAAAGATGCTAATGGCGAAATTTCCGGTGGACCAATGTACTACATACTTAATGGTATGGGCCAAAAATGGAAACCTTTAGCCATTCTATTTGCAATTTCTGGTATATTAGTTGCCTTATTCGGAATTGGAACTTTTGCTCAAGTCAATTCCATTACTTCCGCTTTAGACCATAGTTTTGGAATTTCAGGAAAATTTTCAAGTATATTAATGGCAATTATTGTTGCCTTTATTATCTTTGGAGGAATCCAATCAATCTCGAAAGTTGCAGAAAAATTAGTACCTTTTATGGCATTTATATATATTGTTGCCAGTCTGGCTGTTATCATCATGAAATACGATCAAATCATTCCAGTCATTTCCTTAGTCTTAAAATCTGCTTTTACTCCAACTGCTGCTATTGGCGGATTTGCTGGTAGTCTGGTAAAGGATGCTATCCAAAAAGGGATTGCCCGCGGGGTCTTTTCAAATGAATCTGGACTCGGATCAGCACCGATTGCAGCCGCTGCAGCAAAAACAAATGAACCCGTAGAACAAGGATTAATATCTATGACAGGTACATTTATTGATACTATTATCATCTGTACTTTAACTGGTTTAACCATTCTAGTTTGTGGTCAATGGACAAGTAACCTTGAAGGAGCTCCATTAACCCAAGCATCATTTGCCTCTGTCTATGGTAATTTCGGAAGTATGGCATTAACAATCTCACTTGTATTATTTGCCTTCACGACTATCCTAGGGTGGAGTTATTATGGTGAAAGATGTTTTGAATTTTTATTTGGAACAAAACATATCCGCATATTCCGTCTTCTTTTTGTATCAATGGTTGCCCTAGGTGGCTTCTTAAAATTAGAACTCATCTGGATTATTGCTGATATCGTAAATGGACTAATGGCCCTTCCAAATTTAATTGCCCTTCTAGCACTTTCACCAATTATTATTTTTGAAACCAAAAATTATTTTCAACGAAAAAACATCTAGCCAAAAATGGATTTCAGTAATGACACACAGCTCCACTAGCACAATAAATACGATGACTTATGGTATAATGGTGTGATTAGTATAAAGGAGTTACAATGACAAGAGATCCGAGTGCAGACCTTAAATTAGCAAAAAGAGGTCCAATTTTAAGTATAGTAGTCTACCTATTAATTAGTTTGGCAAAATTGATTTTTGGCTATAGTTTAAACTCAAATTCACTGATTGCTGACGGGTTTAACAACGTTTCAGACATTATCAGTAATGTCGCTTTATTAGTCGGACTCCATTTAGCAAGTCAACCAGCCGACTCTAATCATCGTTTTGGTCATTGGAAAATAGAAGATCTGTCAAGCTTAGTCACATCATTCATCATGTTCATCGTTGGTTTCCAGGTTTTGATCCAAACGGTGCAGAATATCATAAAAGGTGACACCGCACCAATTGATCCACTAGGAGCAATTGTCGGACTAGTCTCCGCAGGACTAATGTTTATTGTTTACTTGTATAACCGAAAATTATCAAAAAAAGTTAAATCCAGTGCACTGGTAGCTGCTTCTAAAGATAACTTGTCTGATGCCGTAACGTCAATTGGAACCTCAATTGCTATCGTTGCAGCCTCACTGAATCTACCAATTATCGATAGAATAGCTGCCATTATTATTACTTTCTTTATCTTAAAAACAGCTTATGATATCTTTTTACAAAGCGCTTTTAGTTTATCCGACGGATTTGATAACAAACATTTAAAATCATATAAAGACGCCATATTAACAATTCCAAAAATAACTGATATTAAATCTCTCCGAGGTCGCACTTATGGGAGCAACGTTTATTTAGATATTGTCCTTGAAATGAATCCTGATTTATCAGTATTTGAAAGTCATGCCATTACCGAAGAAGTTGAACAACTCCTAAGTGATAAGTTTTATGTTTATGATATTGATATTCATGTCGAACCTTCAGTCATTCCTGAAGATGAAATATTTGATAATGTCAAAAAGAAGATTTTTAGAAATGAAAAGATTATTCTCTCAAAAGTCCCCGACTATCACCGTTACATTGCAGATGACTTTACTTTAATTGATAAAGATGGACAAACTTATAATCGGATGCAATTTTTAGAAAAAGAAGACTATTTCCCAAGTAACTTTGAAGAATTCAATATGATTTCGATTAGTCAAAAAACTAAATTAGTGACCTATAAATTGAATGGTTGCCAACATACCAGTATCTGGCGACGCCACGAAGTATGGTTCTTAATTTTCCATCAAATATCACCAAATCAAATACCTGAATTAAAACATAAACATTATACAGTTAAAAGACTACATTAATAAGATGACAAGAGTGAGGACAAAAATATTTGTCTTCATTTTTTTAATCAAGTGTTTGAAGCCAACAATTTATCCTTGCTTCGATATATCTAGGATTGCAAGTAAAATGAACACTGAACTATTGCTTTCAAAATTATACAACAAGGACATTAGTTATGATAGATTAAACAGGAATTTATCAATGATAATCATCCTTAACATAAAAATAATACATTTTTCTGTGGTGGAAGTATTATAGAAAATCTTTCTCGAGATATCTATACATTAAAAAGATGACCATACGGTCATCTTTTTTTAATTTTTAACTTGATCAGTTGCTACGTCTTCACCAAACCATTTGTTAGAGATTTCTTGGAATTTGCCATCTTTATATAGTTTTTTAAGTGATTTATTTAGATTTTTAACAAGTGTTTTGTCTTCTTTACGAACACCAACAGCAAAGTTCTCACCCTCGTATTCACTTTTTACAATATTATAGTTAGCTAATTCGCCCTCTTGTTTCAAATAGTAGTTAGCATAAACTTTATCAATCAATAAGCCATCAATACGACCACTTTTAAGGTCGATAAAGGCTTGTGTGAAGGTTTCATATTGAGTTGCATCTTTATCCTTAACAATGTCTTTAAGGACCTTAGGATTTGATGTAAAGGCGTCATAACCTGATGAACCGGATTGAGCTCCTAAAACTTTTCCTTTCATCCCTGAAAATGAGGTGATATTAGCCGATTTTTTGGTTACTAAAACTTGTTCATTCTTCATATACGGATTCGAAAAGGCCACTTTAGCTTGACGTTCTTTTGTAATGGAATAACCATTCCAGATCATATCAATTTTACCGTTTTTAAGCTCAGTTTCTTTCAAATCCCAGTTAATTGGTTGGAATTTAACTTTAATACCGTATTGATCAAAAACGGCTTTAGCCAATTCCACATCGAAACCAGTATTTTTACCAGATTCATCTTTATATCCCATTGGAACAAAAGTATTATCAAAACCTAGGGTAATTGTTTTTGTTTTTTTATAGTTAGCCCAACCATCACTTTTAGTTGAACTTTCTTTACTGCCGCATGCTACAAGAATAATAGCCATAAAAGCTGTCATTGCTGTCAAAATTAGTTTTTTTAATGTCATAAGTCTACTCCTTATTTCGGATTCACTTTAATGATTCGATCAGAAATGGTTTCAGCAAACTGCAAATCATGGGTTACCACAATTTGAGTAATACCCATTTCTCGATTTTGAAGAATCAATTTCTCTACCTCCTGGCGTAGTTCAGGATCGAGAGCACTGGTTGGCTCATCATAGCCAATTATTTGGGGGTCAATCATCATTGCTCTGGCAAGGGCGACCCTTTGTTTCTGTCCGCCAGAGAGTGAATGGGGATACACCAGCATATGGTCTTTTAGCCCCAAACGCGTCAACAAATCTTCAGCTTTCTTCTTAGCTTCAGCTTTTTTAAGGTCCATGGTAATTGTCGGAGACAAAATGAGATTATCTAAAACTGTTAAATGAGGAAAGAGCTGAAAATCTTGGAAGACAAAGCCCAGTAAATTACGATTTTCCAGGTGGTCAATTGGAACTGGTTCATTATTATAAATGATTTCACCTGAATCAATCGGTTCCAGCCCTGCTAACATTCTTAAGAGCGTTGTTTTACCACCACCTGAAGGTCCTACTAAGGATAAAACCTCACCATTGGATAAGGTTAAATTAAATTGGTCAAAAATGTGTTTGTTACCAAATTGTTTGGAAATATTTTTTAATTCTAACATATGATCTCCTTACTTATAGTAATTGAAACGTTTTTCGACATGACGAGAAATTAAAGTCACGATACCAATCAAGAGCAAGTAAATAATTCCAGCAATAAACATTGGTGCTAATGTTGCATCTCGGTTAGCAGCTGTCTTGCTAGCAAGTAACAAGTCACCAACTCCTAAAACATAAACTAATGAAGAATCTTTAACTAAGTTAATCACTTCATTAAAGACACTAGGAAGAACAATCTTAAAAACTTGGGGCAAGATGATGTGACGAATTGTTTGTAACTGTGACATTTTCAAGACTTTTGCAGCTTCATATTGCCCTTTAGGAATAGCTTCAATTCCACCTCTGAAAATTTCAGCAAAATATGCGGCATAGTTCATTGTAAAAGCAAGAATTGCTGCCGGCATCCGGTCAAAGGTAATACCTACATTAGGTAAAACATAATAGAAGAATATTAACTGTAATAATAAAGGTGTGCCACGCATTACCCAAACATACAGTGTTAATAACCATTGCAAGGGTTTGAAATTGACTTTCATTAAAAATGCTAAAACAGCTCCTAAAGGAATAGACAGTATAATGACTATAGAGAATACTTGTAAGGTAACCATAGCCCCATCTAATAAACTGGGTAAAACTTGTAATATATATGTCATAGAAGCTCCTAAAAAAATAGTTGTTCTCATTATATCAAATTTTCAGATTTTTTGTTTCAAATATGAATAAAAATTCACTGAAAGAATGAATACACATTTTATGATTTACAATTTCTTTACAAATTCTGACTTTAATTTCATTGGTCCAAAACCATCAATCTTACAATCAATATTATGATCACCTTCAGCAAGTCGAATATTTTTAACGCGTGTACCTTGTTTTAAATCTTTTGGTGCACCCTTAACTTTTAAATCTTTTATGATTGTGACTGTGTCGCCATCTTGTAAGAGACTGCCATTACTATCAAGGACTTTTAGATCTTCTTTAAGATCTTCTTCAATCTCTTCTTGACCTGGTGTCCATTCTAATCCGCACATTGGACAAATCAATAAATTACCATCTTCATAGACATATTCAGATTGGCATTGTAAACAATTTGGTAGTGACATAATTTTCCCCTTATATTTGTAGATTTCTAATAGTTTACAGTAGATTCCATAATTTTACAACATGAATACGTTCACAATATGAAAAAACCTAGCAATAACTAGGCTTTACTTTTAAACTGCTTCAATACTTGCAACAATTTCATTAATTAATTCTTGATCTTCTAAAGATGTCACATCAGCCACAACTTTTGGAAGGTCATTTTCTGAAAGCATGACTTGAAGTTGTACACTTTGTTCATCGTTTGGATCATTGTATTTAAATACGTAAGCAACTGTCTCGAGGAGATTAGAGTAAGACAAACCACGTTCTTTTAGTTCACGAATCGGACGGATAAATCGTTCATCATAACCAAGTTTACGAATAGGAGTTCTTGCAACACGAACAACATCGTCAACAATAAATGGATTTTCAAAACGACTAATAATCACATTGTGGTAAGCAACTAAGTCTTCTTCGTCAAAGTTCCATTTAGCAACTAGTAATGAACGTATTTCTGCTAAAACAGCATGAAGTTGTTCTTTAACAGCTGGTATTTGCAAAGCTTCTAAAATTGTTTTAGCTCCAGCATGTGCTCCGGTGTATGCTGATGTCGCATGACCTGAGTTTACTGAGAACAATTTACGTTCAATAAATGGCTCCAAATCTTCTTCGTAATGCACGCCTTCTAATTGAAGGTCTCTATTTTTCATACGACTTGTTTCAACAACCCACTCATTAAATGGTTCAACGACAACAAATAATGGATCTTCATGGATCTGAGCAGGAACAATTCTATCAACAGCCGCATTGGGGAAACCAACAAATTCTTCTACATAAGCTTCATTTTCTTCAGAAAGGTATTTTTTTACTTCTTCCAGTAAAAATTGTGACCCCCCAATCATATTTTCACAAGCCAAAACATCAATTGGGTTATTATTTCCATCTGCTTGACGTTTTTGAATACCTTTTGCGATTAATTCTGCTATAAAAGGCAAGATATTTGGCCCAATTGCTGTTGTAATAATATTAGCTTCTGCAACTGCATTAACAACTTCTTCAGGATTGAGACGGTTATTAATTCCTGAAACACTTTCAACTAAGATATGACGTTTGCCATCTTCAGCAATCTCAATTTCATAGGCATGTCTGTCATTTAAGGAGTTGATAATAGCTTCATTAACATCAACAAATTGAATTGAAAATCCATTTGCGGCTAATATTTCACCAATAAAACCACGTCCAATATTTCCTGCTCCGAAGTGTACTGCTTTTTTCATTCTTTTTCTCCTTTAGAAATCTTGTAAGAGTATATTAAAAATTAGTCGACTGAGTTTAGTAATGCAATAATTTGACTTTCTGTTTTTGCATCAGCTAAGCGAACAACGTTATCAACATCTGCACAGAAGATTGAAATTTTTTGAATCAATTGTAAATGTTCATCACCAATTCCAGCAATCCCAAATAGTACTGTAGCTGTTTGAGGGGCTTCTTCTGTTCCAAAATTAACACCATCTGGTACTTGAACAACAGACAATCCAGATTTAATCACTTTTTCTTTTGCTATATCTGTACCATGAGGAATAGCAATAAAATTACCCATAAAGACTGATAGTTCATTGTTACGATCAATCATCGCCTGAATATAATCTTCTTCAACGTAACCATTTTCAAATAGTAATTGACCACAATAACGGATTGCTTCTTCCTTGTCATTAAATGACTGGTTTAATTTAATAAGTTCTGGTTGAAATTCCATCTTAATTCTCCAATTTTTTAATTCTCTCTGTAAAAATCTGATTTAGTAATTGATAGATAATATCATAGTTTGCTTTTTTATAAATTTCGGTGTAGAGATGATTTTCAATGATTGATTGACTAATGGCAGTCATCAAATCTCTAATTTCATCTCCCTCATCAATACGGGTTAGCATAATCAAAACACGAGTTACTAACTCATCTTGTCCATTCATTGACTTAGCCATTACTGGGTGTTCCAGCTCCACAATTCTAAAAATGGACTTGTCCGTTTTACTAGACTGAGTATGTAATAAAGCTAAGTTAGTATCAGGAATAGCCATTGGACTATCGTGAAAGCGACTAATTAGTTTATTTGCCAAATAAGCTTTATCTGCCACAAAATCCAACTCATTAATCAGTTCATTAATGGTTTGATCAAATTGCTGTGAGTTATCTATTCGATGCAATGAGAATTCTTTGAGGATTAGCTGACTTGCAGATAGGTAATCTTCAAAATTTTTTTGATTGCTGATCGCGTCGCTATCTCGCAACTTAACATCTCGATTTAATTGAACCTCTTGAAGAAACTGCTCGATTTCAAGAATTTCAGCTGGATTTGGGAAGGTAGATACTAGTCGAATGCGATTTTCATTTAGTAGCTTAGTCGACAAAATGGCATCATAGGCATCGAAGTCTCTTTCTTCCAATCCATTTGTCCCTTTAGTATGAATCATTTCAATAAAAGGAGCAATATTTTTAAGGCGAGAAACTAATAACTCAGTTGCAAGTGGCCGCTCATCTGTTAGCAATAAGATTCTAACTGGATAAATCTGTGGACTTCTGCGTAAACTTGATGCAAAATGTAGGGTCAATAATTCCAGTTCACTATCTGTTCGTAAGTAGGCTGGGAAAATTTCCATGACTAATAAGGTAATGACCCGATGTAAATATTCATTGTGGATTAATGCTTCTTGTGCTAAGTCAGCAATGTTTCGGTCAGTATATAGGATTGGTACTGCTAAATTCAATCTAATATGATTGAATAAAAATTTAAAAAGTGTTTGATCCTTTGTAAAATTAATTTTTGTATAAAGGGAAACCTTATCAATTAAATTTGACACATTATAATAAAATTCACTGTCAAAATTCTCTTGAAAAAGAGGTGTTTCTTGTCTTTTTAATATCAAATTATCAAGCATCTTGGCAAAATATAGAATTTCTTGAATAGCATATAACTCATTCATTTCAATTGATAATTTTGCAAAAACTCTTTTTGAAAAATCTAAGGCAACTTTACTTACCGGCTGTTTGTCAACATCAATTAATGACCAGTTGCTCAATGCCAATAAGATAATGAAAAATTGGACTAGTTTAGCATCCATCTCAGGTAAATCTGATTGATATGACTGAAAAATATCTTTGGTCAAACTGAGTCGTTTTTTACTAATAAAGTCAAAATACTGTGTCTCTAAGTGCCAATAATCAGATAAATGCAGGTTATTAGCAAGAAGGATAGCTAATAGTTGACGTTTCTTATGAAACTCATCAACTATAGTATATCCTTTTTGTCTACTAACAGTTAGACCAAAATCAGCTAAACGTTTTTCAATATCACTAATATCTTGAATAATAGTAACATTGCTAACACCAAGCTGTTCTTGTAAGTACTCATTTGTTACTTCCTTTGTTTGAATTAACAAAAAATAAGTAATTAAATTCAGGCGTTCCGTTTTTGTGAAGTTTTCCTGACTCGAAAATTCGGATAAACGGTCAAGTTGGCCAGTTAAATAATATTTTTGATCTTCTTTGACAATTCCAATATTCAGTGTATTTAAAGAGTTTGTCAAATCATTCAGTACACGATAAACTGTACGTCTTGAAACTTTTAAAATATCACTTATATTATCAATTGAAAGCTTCCCATAATTCAGGAAAGCTTTCAATAATTGTTCTTCACGTTTTGTTAATAGCATATGTTAATTATACACCATATTTAGTCTTATTTATGCATTCTATCAACCATTTTGTCATATTCTGGTGTAGTAACCAAACTATCTACTACAAGAATTTGAGCATTTGGCGCATATTTTTGTGCTTCTGCTTGATTAGCAATGTTAGATACAACTAAAATGTTTTTGGCATTGAAACGACCAAGTTGAGAATTTTCTACTTTTGATACAGGAATATCGACTTTTCTCACTTTGAAAATTTCGGCTAAGGTAGCTTGACCCATTGTTGCAGATCCTTTTGCTTCTCCATAAGCAAATACTACTTCATCAATATAGTTCAAATCAATAGATTCTTCAGATCCTGAATCTTGATTTGGAGTTACAAGACCAGCTTCAGGCTTTTTTGCAAGTTTCGCTACGATTTCATCATATTTTGGAGTTGCTAAGAAATTATCTACAGACACATGTGAAGCACGTGGTGTTTTTTGTGCAGCACGTGGTGCTAATTCTTGTTGAGTAACAATCAATGTATTAGTTACATCTGTTAAGTTTGAGATTGCTTTATTTGTAACTGGGATAGCAAGACCAGCTTTTTTAACTTTATCACGAAGGATTGAAGCACCCATTGCTGAGCTTCCCATACCTGCATCACATGCAAAGATAATTTGTTGAATATCATCGTTTGCAAATTCTTCTGAAGCGACACCGTTAATAGATTGGCCTTTTGATTCTGCTTTGGCAGCTTTAGTAGCCGCTTGTGCTTCTGCTAGGGCGCTTTCATCATCCTCAGATTTATCTGCTTTAAGAATAACAGAGGCAATTAAGAATGATACAGCTGCTGCTGAGAATACACCGGCTAGAACTGCTAATAAGTTACCTACGTAGTTTCCTGCTTTTGGAACCATACTAACGATTGCAAAGATAGATCCAGGTGATGCTGGAGCACCTAAACCAGAACCTAGTAATTGGTTTGTGAATGTACCTGTAACACCACCACCGATAACTGCTAAGAATAAAGCTGGTTTCATCATTACATATGGGAAGTAAATTTCATGGATACCACCAAAGAAATGAATGATTAATGCACCCCATGAAGATGATTTAGCTGCGCCACGACCAAAGACTAAGTAAGCTAATAAGATACCAAGACCTGGACCAGGGTTTGCTTCAAGTAGGAAGAGGACAGATTTTCCTGTTTTAGCAACTTGTTCTGCACCAAGTGGTGTAAAGATACCATGGTTAAGAGCATTGTTTAGGAATAAGATTTTTGCTGGTTCAATTAGGATATTTGCTAATGGTAACAATTTCATATCAACAATTGTTTGAACACCATTACCAATAGCTGTTGTAAATACTGCAACAAAAGGACCAACTAATTTAAAGGCAATTAAAAGTAAGGCAAAACCGATTAAGCCTGCTGAAAAATTGTTAACCAACATTTCAAAACCAGGACGAATTTTTTCTTGGAAGGCTTGATCAAATTTTTTGATAGCCCATCCACCTAGAGGACCCATAGCCATAGCACCAATAAACATTGGAACTGTTGAACCTGCAACAGCACCGAAGGTTGCAATTGCACCAACAACACCACCACGTTGACCGTGAATAACATAACCACCAGTATACCCAATTAAAATTGGGAGTAAGTATGAGATCATTGGACCAACAGCTGCACCAAATTCTTTATTTGGTAACCAACCAGTTGGAATGAATAGGGCAGTTAAGACACCCCAAGCAATAAATGCACCAATATTGGGCATAACCATATTAGACAAAGCTGTTCCCAGCTTTTGTACTTTAACTTTAAGTGAAGATTTTTGTTCCATCAGAACGCCTCCTAGTTTATTTACATTATTATCTTATCACGAAAGCACTTTTCCTAAAACTCAAACTTTGGCACATCTTTTGTGACAAAAAAAGACATCTGTGACACAGACATCTTTTTGGATTAAAACTATTACTCAACAGTTACTGCTTTCGCAAGGTTACGTGGTTTGTCGACATCAAGCCCACGTTGTAATGATGCGTAATATGCAATTAATTGAGTCGGGATGACCATTCCAATAGTAGCTAAGTAAGGGTGAACTTTATTAACAACGATATCGTCGTCTTCCCGTTCTAAACCTTCTTCTACTACGGTTAATACGCTAGCGCCACGAGCAGAAACTTCTTGGATATTGCCTCTCGTATGCGCAGCAACTAATTCGCTAGATGAAATCAGTCCAATAACCGGCGTACCATCTTCAATCAGAGAAATTGTACCGTGTTTTAATTCACCAGCGGCAAAGCCTTCACATTGAATATAAGAAATTTCTTTCAATTTAAGCGAAGCTTCCATTGCTACATAATAATCGTTACCACGACCAATGTAGAATGCGTTACGAGTAGTTGCTAATAATTTTTCAACTTTTGAAGCAATTAAATCTTTTTCAGAAAGTGTTGCTTCAATAGATTGTGCAACAAGAGACAATTCATGAACTAAATCAAATTCAATAGCTTCTTTTTTACCATTAGCTTCACCAACAGCTTTAGATAGGAATGCAAGTGCTGCAACTTGTGCAGTATAAGCTTTTGTGGAAGCTACGGCAATTTCAGGACCTGCATGAAGAAGCATTGTGAAAGTCGCTTCACGTGAAAGAGTTGAACCGGGGACGTTTGTTACTGTCAAACTTGGAATACCCATTTGATTAGCTTTCACAAGTACTTGACGACTATCAGCAGTTTCTCCTGATTGGCTAAGTAAGATAAACATTGGTTTTTTACTTAGTAATGGCATGTTATAACCCCACTCTGAAGCTACACCCATTTCAACTGGAGTGTCAGTTAATTTCTCAATCATTGATTTAGAAGCAAAACCAGCATTGTAAGAAGTACCAGCTGCAAGTATATAGATACGGTCAGCTTCTTGTACTGATTTAACAATTGCTGGATCAATAACCATCTGTCCAGATTCGTCTGCATAAGTTGAAATTAATTTACGCATTACAGTTGGTTGCTCATCGATTTCTTTCAACATGTAGAAAGGATAAGTTCCTTTTCCGATATCAGACAAATCAAGTTCAGCAGTGTAAGAACCACGTTCCATTTGATTGCCTTCATAGTCAAGAACAGTTACTGAATCTTTGGTAAGAATAACGAGTTCTTTATCATGAATTTCCATGAATTCACTTGTTTCACGAATCATAGCCATTGCATCAGAACAAACCATGTTATAGCCTTCACCTAAACCAATCAATAATGGTGATTTGTTTTTAGCGACATAGATTGTTTCTGCATCTTCTCTGTCAATAAGTGCAAAAGCATATGACCCTTCAATAATTGATAATGCTTTTTTGAAAGCTTCCAAAACTGACATACCATCTTCATCGACGAATTTACCAATTAAATGAACAGCAATTTCAGTATCAGTCTGACCTTTAAAGTCATGACCTGCCAAATATTCCTCTTTCATTTGGAGATAATTTTCGATAACACCATTGTGCACTAACACAAAGCGTCCAGTTGCTGAGGTATGCGGGTGTGCATTTTCTTCCGTTGCTTGACCATGTGTAGCCCAACGTGTATGTCCAATACCTGTATGTCCTGCAACGTCTATACCGATTTTAGCACGAAGATCTGCAATTCTTCCTACAGATTTTACTAAGCTAGATCTGTCACCATTTGCAACAAAGATTCCAGCTGAATCATATCCACGGTATTCAAGTTTTTCAAGTCCTTGCATTAAAATATCAGTTGCATTTCGATTACCAACAACGCCAACAATTCCACACATAATTTACTTTCCATCAGTAAGTTTTCTTACTGCTTTCTATATTTTTCATTATATTTTTAAAATTGGTATAGTCTAATTTTACATATCAGAAAACCTGTATTTAAAGTATAAACCTTTGATAACTTCTTGTCAACAATTAAATTGGTATAGTTTGATAAAAATTCTACAAAGAAAAAGTAGAGTAGTTTTACTACTCCACTTCTACGAAACCAAACTTATTAAGAGGTAAAACTCTGAAAATAACAATTCCTTTAATTTTTGATTTATCAATCAAACCAAATGACCGACTATCATCTTTGTTTAAACGATTATCATTTAGCACTAAAAACTTATTTTGCGGAATAACATCTGTTTTTCCCTCAGTAAGTGTTGAGATATTAAAATCATCGGTATACAAAGAACCCATCGGAGCCGTTGATAAATAATCTGTTTTTTCTTTTTCAATATAAGTTTGAGGCTCAACTCTATCATTTAAGTAAAAAATGTCATCCATATATGTGACTTTTTCACCTTGAGTAGCCACCACTCGGCTCATGTATTTTTTCCCATTCATATTATAAACAACGAAATCTTTATATTTAGGGGTTATATTCTTCTTTATTGTTATTAAATCACCTGGTTGTAAATAGGAATTAGCTGAATTATCTGTTACTTTATAAGTTGAAAACACAAATATCTTTAACAAAATTGCAACTATTACTATTATCAAAGCAAGTATAATGTTTCGTATAAAATCTCTTTTTACCATGTTCGCTCCTAGTCTTTAATCTATTATAACATGATATTGATAATAACTAAAGTATGGTAATTTCAAACTGTTTGAAAATTCCTTAAATAAGAAAAAGACATAAGCTAATCTTATGTCTTTTAATATTTATTTTATTTAACAGTACGAACACGCATTGTGTTAGTTCCACCAGAACCAACTGGTACACCGGCAACAATAACAATGTTGTCACCTGATTTAACAAGACCAGCTTTAAGTGCAACTTCTTCAGCAACTTCAAACATATCATCAGTTGATGCTGGTTTAGTAGCAAGAACTGGAATAACACCCCAATAGATCATCAATGCTTTTTGAACTTTTTCATCGAAAGTAATAGCAAGGATATCCGCATCAGGACGGAATTTAGAAATTGAACGAGCAGTGTAACCTGATTCAGTAATAGTTACAACTAATTTAATGTCCATTGAATGTGTAGCATCTTTAACTGCTGATGCAATAACATCTGTTTTATTTGTACGTGGGAATTTAGAAGAATCTAAACGACCATATTCGTTAAGCAATGTTTGTGCATTCTTATCGATTGTAGCCATTGTACGTACTGATTCTACTGGGTATTTACCATTTGCTGATTCACCTGATAACATTGTTGCATCAGTACCATCAATAACAGCATTGAATACGTCTGAAACTTCTGAACGAGTTGCACGAGGTTTATCAGTCATTGTTTCAAGCATGTTTGTTGCAGTAATAACTGCCTTACCTGCAGCATTAACTTTAGTGATAATCATTTTTTGGAATACTGGAACCATTTCGAATGGTACTTCAATACCCATATCTCCACGAGCAATCATGATACCATCAGCAGCTTCAATAATTTCATCTAAATTATCAATACCTTGTTGGTTTTCGATTTTAGC
>CAACWJ010000111.1_pt1 | contig 31296 bp, 29 predicted proteins | sample 2275621 | NCBI WGS metagenome assembly CAACWJ01 (sample SAMEA5312456, study PRJEB27640) | indoor metagenome | biome: indoor environment; feature: uncontrolled; material: polymer tiles stone | place: Germany | collected 2014-07-07
GTATATAAAAAACAGAATGATGACTAGCATCATTCTGTTTTTGTTTTAGACTCATTATTATCTTTTTTATCTCCTTGCTCTTCGCTGGAAGAAGAACTAGAGGATGAAATTTCTTTTCCTCCACCGTCAGGGTATAAATCTAGATATGAAGGAGCCTTAAATAAATCACGTGTAGTCTTCAGATCTCGTTTATCATATAAACTAGTTGATTTATTTCCTAATTTCTTTTCGAGTGCTTTCATTTGTTTAAGCTGTTTTGTATAGATAAATTTAGTTGCATCAACTTGTTTTAAACCATTATCTTGATCAAAACGTAACAAATCACCAGTTTGGACAGTATCACTAGCAGTTAATTGATTAGTGATAGCTTCTCTGATTAATTTAGTCTTTTCTATTGTTGCCTGATCCGGATTGGTAATTTCAGCACCAGTTTTGGTGTCATATAATCGACCACTATAGTTTGTAAAGTCAGGTGTCATATAAGTACCGCTAGTCCTTTGGGCAACAATTTGCTTGTTTTGAGGAGATAATAAATCTTGTCCTAATAGGACATAATTACTTGTGTTAACTCCTAAAATATGTAATAAAGTTGGTAAGGCATCAATTTCACCACCAAAGGTTTCTTTTATGCCACCTTCTTTATATCCTGGGATATGAATCATATAAGGGACTCGTTGAAGCATTGCATTATCATATTCTGACCAAGTCTGAGGGTCTTTACCAAGTAATTCAGCTAAGCTAGTATTACGTGAATTTGAAATACCATAGTGGTCACCATACATAACGATAATTGAATTATCATATAAACCAGAGGCTTTCAGATAATCAAAGAAGGATTTTATTGAAGCATCTAAGTAATTTGCTGTTGCAAAATAGCCGTTGATAGTTTCATCATCAGTATTAGCTAATGGGAATCCTTCTTCTTGTTCTTCACCTTTTAAACTAGTATATGGGTAATGATTACTTACTGTAATAAATTTAGTATAGAAAGGTTGTTGCATTCTTTCTAGATAGCGTATGGAATCTTTAAACATATATTTATCATTAAGGCCATACTGGAAGGAGTTATTTTTATCTTGCTTTTGGAAATAACTAGAATCAAAGAAGTAGTTATAGCCCCACTGCTTATAAGCATTATTTCGATTCCAAAAAGTTCCAACATTTCCGTGGAAAACAGCACTTGAGTAGCCGCCATTTTGATTTAAAATAGTAGGTGCAGAAAACTGAGTATTGTCGCCACCATAGTTAACCATAAAGGAACCACTATTTAAACCAAATAATGAATTTTCCATCATTGTCTCTGCATCCGAAGTTTTCCCAGCTTTGACTTGATGGAAAAAATTAGAAAAGGCTAGGGTTGAGTTTGAATGATATAAAGAATTTAAAAATGGTGTAACTTCATATTCTTTTCCATCTGCTTGGAGTTTATAATCAATTATAAATTGTTGGAAGCTCTCCAAGTGAAGAACAATAACATTTTTGCCCTTGGCGATTCCGTAATATTTTGAATCTGGAGCAGCATAATGTTCTTTAACGTAAGATTTAACGTCAATTAATTCGTTTGCAGTAGCCCCATTTCTTTCTTTTTGAGCCTGATAAGTTTGGTTACCACTATAAGCAGTAAATGCTGGTAAACCTAATGCCCTAACTACATATGTATTTGAAAAACCACGTGTTAGAAGTTCTGGGCGATCAATTTCAGCCATAAATAAATTGATAGAAGCAAAAAGTAAGGAAAGTGCAGTAATTGCAAATGACGCACGTTTATTAAATGGTCGATGATCAAGTGTAATTCTTTTTCTTGCAAAGAGATATCCTAAAATAATAAAGTCGATAATAAAAATGATATCCCAAATTCGGACCAGATTAACAGCAGAATCGCCTAAACCGGCTGAAACTTTACTTGAAGCAAGCATGGCGCTTACTGTTATGAAATCTGAGAATTCACGATAATAAATTGAATTTGAAATTAACAGTAAGTTTAAAATGATATAAATTATCCAACTTACAATATAAAAAGCCTTAGTATTTCTGATATATAAGGAGCAACCTAATAATAGTAAGGCAAATGGTATTGGATTAATTAAAGATAGAAGAACTTGGTAAAGATTACCTAGTTCAAGACTAAAGTCGAAGTGATAGGCCCAAATTGTTTTGAACCAATAAATAGTAACTAGGATAATAATAAATCCTAGTCGTGTGTTAATTAAGTTTGATAAACGTTTTTTTAATCGATTCACAGTAAGAACATCCTCGTTTATTTTCCAAGTTATGAAGGGTTAATATGTTAAAGTATAACGATGTTAACTAAAAACTAACTTAAAGTTTAAATTAAGAAAATAGTTTTTAGCTCGTCATTTTTTAAAATATTAACGGACTAGGAATGTGTAATATTATTTTTAATGAGTTCTGTCATTCAGAAGTTTGTGTCGCAAATTTTATCGAGCACAAAAATCCCAAATTAAATTATATCAAAAAATAGGGGCTTGTGCTCACCATAAGTTCAAATTTAGTATGAATTTTACTTATAATTTGTTATAATATAGATTATGAACAAACTCTATATTAATTCTTTTGTTGAAAAGAAGTTATCATCTGGGGTTCAATTGCTTGATGAAAGGGACTTTGATCAACTCGATCAACTCGATCAACTAGTTAGCCTATTTGGTAAATCAAATAGGCAAATTGGAACTGCTTATCTTTCTAAACAAAATAAAGGCATTGGTTGGTTTATTGGGAAAAATATAGATCAGTTAAGTATACCTTTCTTTGAAAAGTTGTTTAAAAAAGCTAAAGAAAAGCGGTCAAACTATACTAAAACAGATAGGACAACTGCTTACCGTGTTTTTAATCAAGAAGGAGACCATTTTGGTGGCCTAACGATTGACATCTATGGCGACTATGCACTTTTTTCTTGGTACAATACTTTTGTGTTCAAGCACAAAAAAATGATAATTGATGCATTTAAATCTGTTTTCCCGGATATAAAAGGTGCCTATGAAAAAATTAGATTTAAAAATTAGATTTAAAGGTTTAGACTTCGAATCTGCCCATTTGTTTGGTGAAGTTGCACCAGAAACTTTTATTGTTAAAGAAAACTCTGTCAATTATGAAGTATTTTTAAATGATGGATTAATGACAGGTATTTTTTTAGACCAACATGATGTCAGAAAAGCTTTATCAAGTGGCCAGGCAAGTGGTAAAACTCTACTAAACATGTTTTCTTATACAGCAGCATTTTCCGTCGCAGCAGCTATTGGTGGCGCGAGAGAAACAACTTCTGTTGACTTAGCAAAACGCTCTCGTGAACTATCACAAGCCCATTTTAAAGCAAACCAAATTGATACAAGTAACCATCATCTGATAGTGATGGATGTTTTTGACTATTTTAAATATGCTAAGCGTAAAGGCTTAAGTTTTGATATAATAGTTATTGATCCACCCAGTTTTGCTAGAAATAAAAAACATATATTTTCCGTTTCTAAAGATTACCATAAGTTAATCGCTGAAGCATTGGAAATTTTAAACCCCGAAGGACAGATTATTGCTTCTACAAATGCATCTAACCTAACTGTAGAACAATTTAAAAAACAGCTCCTTAAAGGGTTTGGAAATCGGAAACCACAATCGATGAGTTTGCAACAATTACCCAAAGATTTTACAATAAACCAATCAGACGAAAGAAGTAATTATTTAAAGGTATTTACAATAAAGGTACGATAATGAAATTAGTAGCTCCGATAATGCCAAGTAGTTTTGAAGAGGCGCGTGAAATTGACGTCTCTAAATATGATGGTGTAGATTTAATTGAATGGCGAGCAGATTATCTTCCTAAGGAAGATATTATGACTGTTGCACCAGCTATTTTTGAAAAATTTTCAGGACGTGAAATTATTTTCACTTTACGAACTAATCGTGAAGGGGGGAGAATTGAACTTGAAAATCAAGAATACATTGACTTAATTAAAGAAGTTAATGCTATTTATAATCCAGACTTTATTGACTTTGAGTATTTTTCACACAAAGATGTCTTCAATCAATTGCTTGAATTTCCAAATTTAGTTTTGTCTTATCATAATTTTGAAGAAACGCCTGAGAATTTAATGGAATCATTTTCAGAAATGACAAAATTGGCTCCAAGGGTAGTAAAAATTGCTGTTATGCCGAAAAGTGAACAAGATGTTTTAGACTTAATGAACTACACTAGAGGATTTAAAGCATTAAATCCTGAACAAACCTTTGCAACAATGTCTATGGGTAAACTTGGAAGACTGTCCCGTTTATCAGGTGACGTCATTGGTTCATCTTGGACCTTTGTTTCAATGGACCATGTCAGTGCTCCAGGTCAGGTTTCTTTAACAGATATGAAAAAAGTAAAAGCAATTTTAGAAGCCGATAATTAAGTAAAAATGAGCATTATTCTAGTGAAAACTAAAATAGTGCTTTTTTAATGAAAGGATAATAATGCGATTTTTAACAGCAGGAGAATCACATGGTAGTCAATTAACTGCCATTATTGAAGGAGTACCGGCAGGATTAAATCTGAACGAAAATATCATTAATCAATCACTAAAACGTAGACAAGGTGGTTATGGCCGTGGTGCTCGCATGTCGATTGAAAATGATAAAGTAATTATTTCATCAGGAGTTCGTCATGGACAAACGACAGGGGCACCTATTACATTGACTGTTATTAACAAAGATCACCAGAAGTGGCTCGATATTATGGCGGTTCAAGAAGTAGACGGAAAGATAAAGTCTAAACGCCGAGTTAAGCATCCTCGACCAGGACACGCCGATTTGGTAGGTGGTATTAAATATGGCTTCGCAGATTTAAGAGATGCTTTAGAGAGGTCATCGGCTCGAGAAACGACGATGAGAGTTGCCGTTGGAGCTGTCGCAAAACAAATTCTCGTAGAGTTAGATATTGCTATTTTAAACCACGTTCTTGTTTTTGGTGGCAAAGAGGTCCAAGTTCCTCTTAACTTAACTTTTTCTGATTTACAGCAAGCTGCTTTGGATTCTGACTTGTCAATTACCAATAAAGCTCAGGATAATGAAATTAGAGATTATATAGATCAAGTCAAAAAAGAAGGCAACACCATTGGTGGCGTAGTTGAGACCATTGTACGAGGTGTTCCAGCTGGTCTAGGTTCTTATGTTCATTGGGATAAAAAGTTAGATGGGAAAATGGCACAAGCAGTTCTATCTATCAATGCATTTAAAGGTGTTGAATTTGGGATGGGATTTGAGATGGCCTATTTAAAAGGGTCAGAAGTGATGGACCCCATTCAATGGTCTATGGAAGAAGGTTATAGCCGTCAGTCAAACCATCTAGGTGGATTTGAGGGGGGTGTAACTAATGGCGAAGATTTAATCATCAAAGGTGTGATGAAGCCAATTCCAACTTTGTACAAGCCTCTAATGTCCGTCGATATAGATACCCATGAACCGTATAAAGCAACGGTTGAACGCTCAGATCCAACAGCTTTACCGGCTGCTGGTGTGGTAATGGAACATGTTGTGGCTACTGTCTTAGCAAATGAACTATTGGAAAAATTTTCATCTGATACGATGACTGAGTTAAAAAAAGCTTTTGCTGATTACAAAGCTTATGTTGACAGTTATTAGGCGACAGATGTAATTATCTTATGATATGATATGAACATAAAAGATCAAAGGAGAAATCTTATGTCACAAGAAATTTATGACTATGCCAATAAAATTGAAAGAGCTTTAAGAGCTCTTCCTGAGTATAAAAAAGTAGAATCTGCTAAAGATGAAATAAAAGCAGATGAACAAGCCAATCAATTGTTTGATGAATTTGTTGGAATGCAAGAAAAAATTCAAAATATGATGCAAACTGGACAAATGCCAAGTCCAGAAGAACAAGCTGAAATCCAAGGTTTAAGTCAAAAAATTGAAGCAAATGACTTATTAAAAGCATACTTTGATGCACAACAAGCATTATCAGTTTATGTAACTGATTTGGAGCGCATCATCTTTACACCACTTAAAGATTTACTTTAATACTCTTAAAAACTTAGATTGTTTTCAATCTAAGTTTTTTTGTCGATTTTATTTCTTGAGGCCAGTTTTTAAATGTGTTACATTATTATCAGAAAGTATGAAGGTAAATGTATGAAAAAATATGATTATATAGTAATTGGGGGCGGAAGTGCAGGCATTGCTTCTGCTAATCGTGCAGCTATTTATGGTGCTAAAGTATTGCTAATTGAAGCTTCAGAGATTGGGGGAACCTGTGTAAATCTTGGATGTGTACCTAAAAAAGTGATGTGGTATGGTGCTCAAGTGGCAGAAACAATCCAAACCTATGCTAAAGATTATGGTTATACTTTAGAAAATGTTGACTTCAATTTTGCAACATTAAAAGCTAATAGACAAGCCTATATTGATCGTATCCATCAGTCCTATCAAAGAGGATTTGAATCAAACGGAGTGGAACGTATCAATGCCTATGCTAGTTTCATTGACGCCCATACTATAACAGCAGGAGATGAAACCTATACTGCTCCGCATATTCTGATTGCAACTGGTGGACATCCGGTTATTCCTCAAGACGTTCCTGGAGCAGAATTAGGAATTACTTCTGATGGTTTTTTTGCTTTGGATGATATTCCTAAACGGACAGCTGTTATTGGTGCAGGCTATATTGCTGTAGAAATTGCAGGTGTCTTAAATGCTCTAGGGTCACAAACTCATTTACTTGTTCGACATGATCGTCCACTAAGAAGCTTTGATAAAGATATCGTTGCAAGTTTAATTGATGAAATGGCAAATACGCAGATCCAACTCCATACACAGACGCAAGTACAAAGTTTGCAAAAACAAGAAGATAATTCAATTTTATTGACTAAAAATGATGGTAGCCAGTTGGAAGTTGATCGGGTTATTTGGGCAATAGGGCGTCAATCAAATGTTACAGGATTTGGCTTGGAAAATACAGGTGTCGAACTAGATGAGCAAAACTACATTAAAACTGATGAATATGAAAATACAAGTGTTCAAGGGATTTATGCAGTAGGTGATATCAATGGTAAGCTTGCACTTACTCCGGTTGCAGTTGCTGCCGGTAGAAGACTCTCTGAACGTCTATTCAATGACAAACCAAATGAAAAGTTAGACTATACCAATGTTCCGACAGTTATTTTTAGCCATCCAGCAATTGGTTCAGTAGGCATGACAGAAGAAGAGGCAATAGAAGTTTTTGGTGAAGACGATATCAAGGTTTATCAATCTTCATTTACTTCAATGTACACTGCCGTAACGGACCATCGCCAGGTGTGCAAAATGAAGTTAGTTACTCAAGGGGAAAATCAAAAAATTGTTGGGCTTCATGGTATCGGCTATGGAGTTGATGAAATGATTCAAGGATTTGCAGTTGCAATCAAGATGGGGGCGACAAAGGCAGATTTTGACAACACAGTAGCAATTCACCCAACTGGTGCAGAAGAATTTGTGACAATGAGATAAATAAAAGCTCTCCATCAGGAGAGCTTTTATTTAATATTTGAATGAATGTAATCCCTTACCTCTGAAATAAAGTAGAGCGAGCCAGTAACGACATATAAATCATCACTTGATTTACTGGATTCAATCCAATTTCTAAAATCACTAATTCTTGGAAACTGATCAGGATAGTTTTCCAATTGTTCAGCTTCGAAAAAATTAAAAGTTGTCACTATAACATCAAATTCGCTTAAAATTTCAAGAAGCTCGCGGAGTGGCTTACGACGAAGGCCAGCAAAAAGAATATGAATTTTGCTGTCATCGAAATTTGTAACTAGCAAATCCTTCAGTTTTGTTACCGAGTCAGGATTATGTGCGCCATCCAACATCAGGTTTGAAGTTACAAATTCCGTCCGACCAGGCCACCTAACATCAGCCAAAGCTTGAGGGAATGCCTGTGGATTTAATTTCGGAAATTCTTTTTGCAATAGCAAAGCTGTCATGATTGCTAGACTTGCATTTTCCTGTTGGTGTTTGCCAAGAAGCTGTAGCTTTACACGCTCGATCGATTGATTCTGCCAGTGGAAATCAAATGTCTCTCTGTTAGAATTTATGGAAAAAGCTGTGCCTAAGGAGTACACGTTACTCTGGTTTTTGTGAGCTTGTTCCTCAAACACTTTGGCTGCGCTGGATTCCAATTTCCCTAAAATCAAGAACTCATGTCCCTTTAAGACACCTGCTTTATGTTGGGCAATGCTTGACAAAGTTTGTCCCAATTTTTCTTGGTGATCAAGGCTAATTGAGGGACAGACAACAGCTAGGGCTTGAAAAACATTTGTCGCATCATTTTTTCCACCAATGCCGGCTTCTATGATGGCCAGATCAACCGGATTAACTTCTGCAAAATAAATGAACATCAGTAAGGTTACAATTTCAAATTCAGTTGGACGATCCCATTTGGTTTCTAATGGGAGACCTTGAATATGCGGTTTTAAAATTAAAACGCATTGGATTAAATCTTGGTCTGATATATCTTGTCCATTAATGGCAATCCGTTCATTAAATCGGGTAATAAAAGGTGATGTAAAACTACCAGTCTTGTAACCTGCTTGAGAAAAGATGGTGCGTAGATAGGCAGTTACGGATCCTTTGCCATTCGTTCCAACAACATGGATAGCTGGAAATTTTTTTTGTGGGTTATGCAGTTGATTTAGCAACCAGTTCATCAGTTCTAAATCAACCTTTCGACCAAATGCTTTAAAACTATGTATCCAATTGAGTGTTTCTTGAATAGTCATCTTTATTTCCTTATATTTGGTAAAATTTGACAAAAATCAAGCCTGAGTATTCACTCAGACTTTCGATTTATTGTGTATTTGTGCTTGTTGTGGTATCACTTGGAACGGTTTCTTGACTAGATGATGATGACTGATTACTATCAGGATTATTAGTTGTAGTAGTTGTGGACGTATCAGTTTCGATTGAACTACTTGGAAGACTTGAACTTTGATCAGTTGATTCTTGACTATTGTCTGATTGCTTGCTTGACTCTTTTTCAATAATTTTAACAATAGTTGAACTTGAATGATCTGCAGAATTATCTTTATTGTTTGTATCCTCAGGGTGAAGGGTACGCATAATCGTAATGGTTGCGACTATAATGGATAAAATCCCCCCGACTAAGGCAATTGTCTTTTGCAGTGCTGACAAGCCAGTTACGATGTGTTTTGCTGGGACCGATTTTTTGTTTGGCGTTTTAGCTTTACGTGAATAATTTGATGACATGCTTACTCCTTATATATAAGTATTCCTTATTTCATTCTTACAATTAACTTTTGAATAAAAAGTTCACTTAATAGTATATGCTTCAAAAAAAACTTAGTCAACCATTTACCTTACCTTTTAGCTACAAATTGGTGCCGATAATTTTTCTTAAAAATTATGCTTCTGGCATTTCAATTAATTTGTGATAAAATAGAGTGATTGATTATAATAGGAAGTGACAAATGATATATTTTGATAATGCTGCAACTACAATGCCTGACCCTCAAGCTTTGAGAACCTATCAGGAAGTTGCCAGTAAAATTTATGGTAATCCCTCTAGCTTGCATCAACTAGGAACAAATGCTAGTCGTATTTTGCAAGCCTCACGTAAACAAATAGCTGATCTTTTAGGATGTAATGAGCAAGAAATCATCTTTACTTCAGGGGGTACAGAAAGTGATAACTGGGCCCTTAAAGGTTTAGCCTTTGAAAAAGCAAGTTATGGCAAACATATAATTGTTTCTGATATTGAACACCCTGCGGTTAAAGAAAGTGCTAAATGGTTGGAAAGCCAAGGTTTTTCAATTTCATTTGCACCGGTCACTAAGGATGGATTTGTTGATGTAGAGAAACTAGCGAATTTAATTCAACCTGATACAATCCTTGTTTCGGTTATGGGGGTTAATAACGAAATTGGTTCTATTCAACCCATTAAAGCTATTTCAGAACTTTTATCTGATAAGCCAGGCATTGCCTTTCACGTTGATGCTGTTCAGGCAATCGGTAAAATTCCAACTTCAGAATTTTTAACAGACCGTGTCGATTTTGCATCTTTTTCGGGACATAAGTTTCATGCTGTTCGAGGCATTGGCTTCCTCTATATGAAGACCGGCAAACGACTTAGTCCCTTATTAAATGGTGGTGGACAAGAAAAAGGTCAACGCTCGACAACTGAAAATCTACCAGCTATTGCTAGTATGGCTAGGGCTTTACGTCTTTTAAATGAACGTGAAGAAAGTGCTTTGAAAAAGATATCAGTTATGAAGCAAGTCTTATTTGAAGCCTTATCAACGTATAAGGATGTAACTGTTTTTTCAGGTATAGAAGGCTTCGCACCGAACATCCTGACTTTTGGGATTAAAGGAGTACGAGGAGAAGTTTTGGTCCATGCTTTTGAAAGTCATGAGATTTATATTTCTACTACTAGTGCCTGTTCTTCTAAGGCCGGCAAACCAGCAGGAACGTTACTTGCTATGGGAGTGCCTTTGCAAGATGCTCAGACGGCCGTTCGAATTAGTTTAGATGACGATAACGATATGGGACAAGTTGAACAATTCTTAACAATCTTTAAGCAGATTTATGATAAAACACAGAAAGTAAGATAAAATGCAATACTCAGAAATTATGGTTAGACACGGTGAGTTGTCTACTAAAGGAAAAAATCGCATGCGCTTTATTAATAAATTAAAGCGCAATATACAAGATGTTCTTTCAATCTATCCAGAGATTAAAGTCCATTCTGACAGAGATAGAACTCATGTCTTCTTAAATGGCACCCCCTATGAACCAGTGATTGAAGCTTTGAAATTAGTTTTTGGTATTCAAGGTCTATCTCCAGTGTATAAAGTAGAAAAAAGTGTACCTGTTTTGGTTGAAACCGTTCAGCAAATTATGACAGGCCTCTACTTTGAAGAAATGACATTTAAAATTTCTGGGAAGCGCAGCGATCACAATTTTGAATTAGACAGTACTGAATTAAATCGCATACTTGGTGGAGCTGTTTTTGAAGTTTTACCTAATATTAAAGCCCAAATGAAAAAACCAGATGTTAATTTAAAAGTTGAAATCCGAGATGAAGCAGCATATATCTCATATGAAGATATTAAAGGTGCTGGCGGATTACCTGTTGGAACTTCTGGTAAAGGGATGTTAATGCTATCCGGTGGGATTGATTCACCAGTTGCAGGCTACTTAGCATTGAAACGTGGTGTAGAAATTGAAGCTGTTCATTTTGCTAGTCCTCCTTATACAAGTCCAGGTGCTTTGAAGAAAGCGCAAGAATTGACACGTCGTTTGGTTAGATTTGGTGGAAATATTCAATTTATCGAGGTTCCATTTACTGAAATTCAAGAGGAAATTAAGGATAAAGCTCCGGAAGCCTACTTAATGACATTAACTCGTCGTTTCATGATGCGTATTACTGATGCTATTCGTGAAAGTCGTAGTGGTTTAGTAATTATTAATGGAGAAAGTTTAGGTCAAGTAGCTAGTCAAACTTTGGAAAGTATGCAAGCAATAAATGCCGTAACTACAACACCGGTAATTCGTCCTGTTGTCACTATGGATAAATTAGAAATCATCGATATAGCTCAAGCTATTGATACCTTTGATATTTCAATTCAACCATTTGAAGATTGTTGTACAATTTTTGCACCTGACCGTCCTAAGACAAATCCGAAATTGAAGAATGTTGAAAAATATGAAGAACGCTTTGACATCGAAGGATTAGTGGCGCGTGCAGTAGCCGGTATAATTGTTTCTGAAATTGGTCCAGAGCAAACAAGTGATGATATGACAGATCTAATCGACTCAATTTTATAAAAAGAATCCAACTGTTTGGATTCTTTTTTCTATATTAAAGGGCTTTCAAATATGATATACTAAGGGGAAGAAGGGGTGATGTTATGAATGAAAATAAAAAAATCCGTAAAATAATGTACTATGTTTTAGTGGCAATTGTTTCCACGTTAGTTTTTGCCTTGATATATGACTTTCTTGGTTTTCACAAAGGCGATACACAAACAGCTACTAAGGAATCTCAATCCAAAGTGACGAAAACAGCACGGATTGTAGCTAACGGTGATATTCTTATTCATGACGGGCTCTATATGAGTGCTGAAACCAGCAATGGTCATTATAATTTTACCCCCTACTTTGAGTTTGTCAAAGGCCATATCAAAAGTGCGGACTTAGCGATTGGTGACTTCGAAGGAACCATCAGTCCAGACTATCCACTAGCGGGTTATCCACTTTTTAATGCCCCCAAGGAAATTGCTAGTGCCATTAAGTCAACCGGTTACGACGTGGTTGATTTAGCTCATAATCATATTTTAGACTCAGGCCTAGCCGGAGCAATTAATACTAAAGATACTTTTAAAAAGTTAGGAATTGATAGCATTGGTATCTATAGTAAGAATCGTTCAAAAGAAGATTTCCTAATTAAAAAGGTTAATGGAATAAAAATTGCCATCTTAGGTTATTCTTATGGATATAACGGAATGGACGCAAACTTAACAAAGTCAGAATATGAAAAACACATGTCCGATTTCGATGAAAAGAAAATTAAAGCAGATATTCAAGAAGCCGAAAAGAAAGCTGATATAACAATTGTAATGCCTCAAGATGGCGTTGAATATCAACTTCATCCAACAGACAAACAAAAGGAATTATATCAAAATATGGTTAATTGGGGAGCAGATCTTGTTTTTGGAGGACATCCTCACGTTGTTGAGCCTGCTCAAGTGATTAAAAAAGGAAACGAGAAAAAGTTTATCATTTACTCAATGGGGAACTTTATTTCAAACCAACGGTTAGAGACAGTTGATGATATTTGGACTGAACGTGGTTTGTTAATGGATGTAACAATCAATAAAAAAGGTAAGAAGACGACTATTAAATCAGTCCTTGCTCACCCAACAATGGTATTAGCTAAAGAACGGGGTGTTGTTGGAAAAGATGGCTATGAATTATATAATTATCGCACCTTAATTCTTGAAGATTTCATCAAGGGTGGTAAATATCGAAAAAAAATTGATAGTGCTACCCAAGAAAAAGTTGATATTGCTTATAAAGAGATGAATGAACATGTTAATTTGAATTGGTAATAGTTAAAAAAACTTGCAAAAGACTTGCCAAATTATATTAGAGTGCTATAATAGTAATGTTGACTAAGTGCACATCCTGTGCAACCGCACCAAAATCGTCCATAAGTAGATTTTATATCTCACGGTTACAGGCGAGTCTTCACAGAGGGAAACCTCACAACAAATTTATAGGAGGTGCATAATGAGCACATACGCAATCATCAAAACTGGTGGAAAACAAGTTAAAGTTGAAGTAGGTCAAGCAATCTACGTTGAAAAAATCAACGCTGAAGCTGGAGCAGAAGTAACTTTTAACGAAGTTGTTCTTGTAGGTGGCGAAAACACTGTAGTTGGTACTCCAGTTGTTGAAGGAGCTACTGTAGTTGGAACTGTTGAAAAACAAGGAAAACAAAAGAAAGTTGTTACTTTCAAATACAAACCTAAAAAAGGTAGTCACCGTAAACAAGGTCATCGTCAACCTTACACTAAAGTTGTCATCAATGCAATCAACGCTTAATTTTATATCATGATTAAAGCAATTTTTACACGTCAAAATGATGGTTCATTGAGCAGTGTAACACTGACTGGCCATGCTGGTAGTGGTAAATATGGCTTTGATATAGTTTGTGCTTCCGTTAGTACTCTAGCAATTAACTTTGTTAATTCCTTAGAAGTTCTTACAGATACACAGGCTGATATAGATATGAATGACGTTGAAGGTGGATATATGAAAATTTCTATTCCACGTGACAATCAGGAGAAAGTTCAATTACTTTTCGAATCTTTTCTTCTGGGAATGACTAATTTGTCTAATGATTCTTCAAAGTTTGTTACGACAAAAGTCATCTAAATTTATTTTAAGAGAGGAAACAACATTATGTTAAAAATGAATCTTGCTAACTTGCAACTTTTCGCCCATAAAAAAGGTGGAGGTTCTACATCTAACGGACGTGATTCACAATCTAAACGTCTTGGAGCTAAAGCAGCTGACGGTCAAACTGTCTCTGGTGGTTCTATTCTTTACCGTCAACGTGGTACTCACATCTATCCAGGTGTAAACGTTGGTCGTGGAGGAGATGATACACTTTTTGCTAAAGTTGAAGGTGTAGTACGTTTCGAACGCAAAGGTCGTGACAAACGTCAAGTATCAATCTACCCAGTAGCTAAATAATCAAAACTAATAAAAGTCTCTGGTTATCAGAGGCTTTTTTCTTTCAAAATTTAGCTTTAAAGAAATGTTGACTGAATTAATTGTTTAATGAATCAGTTTTAATAACCTAGTTTCTAAATGTCATCATTTTAAAAATAGATTGCTGTTTAGTCTAGTAGGACTAATCACTGTTTTCTGATATAATAGACTAACTAGTAAAGGAAAAAAGTATAGATGAACATTCAACAATTACGATATGTAGTAGCTATCGCAAATAACGGAACATTTCGTGAAGCTGCTAATAAATTATATGTTAGTCAACCTAGTTTATCAGTATCCGTCAAAGATTTAGAAGAAGAATTGGGCTTTCAAATTTTTACACGGACAAGTACTGGAACTGTTTTGACCAGTCAGGGCTTAATTTTCTATGAAAAAGCATTAGAAGTTGTCAAATCATTTGATAGTTTTGAAAAACAATTTTCACAATCTGATTTAGATCAGAATGAATTTTCAGTTGCTAGTCAACATTATGATTTTTTAGCTCCTTTAGTGACTAGGTTTGCTGAAGAAACAAATGATCATAAGTTATTACGTATCTTTGAAACAACGACCATCAAAATTTTAGATGAAGTGGCTCAAGGTAATAGTGAAATTGGCATTATTTATCTTAATTCGCAAAATCGGAAAGGTTTATTTCAAAGGATGGAAAAATTGAGCTTAGAATATGTTAATGTTACCCCCTTTCAAACGCATATTTATCTGCGAAAATGCCATCCACTATCCAGTCATACAGAATTAAGTATGGCTGATTTGTCAGGATTTCCTGTTGTAAAATTTACTCAGGAAAAAGATGACTATTTATATTACTCAGAAAATTTTGTAAACACTGATCAAACCAATTTAATTTATAATGTAACGGATCGAGCAACACTGAATGGGATTCTTGAAAGAACGAATGCTTTTGCGACCGGATCAGGTCTATTGGACCAAAGTAGTGTAAATGGGATAAAAGTGATTCCTTTGATTGATCATATTGAAAATGAAATGATTTATATTAAACGGAAGGATAAAAATCTTTCATCATCAGCTTTGCGATTTGTAGGGCTATTAGATAATTATTTTAAATCTGAAAAAGAAAGTTAAAACATGAAGTACATTAAATTAGTAATAGGTAGTCTATTACTCATCGTCTTGGATCAACTCAGCAAATGGTGGATTATTAATAACATACCCTTAGGAGAAATGAGACCATTTATTCCTGGAATCGTTAGCTTAACTTATTTACAAAATAGAGGGGCTGCCTTCTCAATCCTTCAAGAGCAACATTGGTTTTTTGCAATAATGACCCTATTTGTTGTAGGCGGCATTCTCGTTTATTACTTTAAGCACCCAGAGATGTCAAAAATCAAACAATTTGCTTTAATACTAATACTAGCTGGTGGGCTTGGAAACTTTATTGATCGAATGCGTTTAGGTTATGTTGTTGATATGGTCCATACTGATTTTATGAATTTTGCTATATTCAACATTGCTGATTCCTATCTTTCAATAGGAGTTGTTTTACTGATGCTCATTCTATGGAAGGAAGATTAATGGAATTAATAATTAAAGAAGCAGGCAGTCGCTTAGATAAAGCGATTGCTGATTTAACAGAGCTATCACGAGGCCAAGCTAATGACGCCATTAAGGCTGGTATTGTTTTGGTCAATGGCCAAGCTGCAAAAGCAAAGTATTCTGTCAAAACAGGTGATATTATTACCTATGAGATTCAGGAAGAAGAAGTTCTGGATTATCAAGCTGAGGACATTCCTCTGGATGTCGTTTATGAGGATGAAGACCTGGCAATAATTAATAAGCCTCAAGGAATGGTCGTCCATCCTTCAGCTGGTCACAGTTCAGGTACAATGGTTAATGCCTTGTTATATCAAATTAAAGATTTATCAGGCATTAATGGTGTGGTCCGGCCAGGAATCGTCCATCGTATTGACAAGGACACTTCGGGCTTATTGATGGTAGCCAAAAATGACGCCGCGCATCAGGCCTTGGCAGATGAATTGAAAGCAAAAAAATCACTCAGAAAATATTTGGCTATAGTGCACGGCAATTTACCAAATGACCGTGGAATAATTGAGGCACCAATTGGACGTAGTGAAAAGGACCGCAAAAAGCAAGCAGTTATTGCCAGAGGAAAAGAGGCAGTAACCAGATTTCAAGTTATTGAACGGTTTGGTGACTATACCTTGGTTGAGCTAACTTTGGAAACAGGAAGAACGCATCAGATACGTGTTCATATGGCTTACATTGGTCATCCAGTTGCTGGTGATCCACTATATGGACCGAGAAAAACTCTTCCAGGCAATGGACAGTTTCTACATGCCCAAACTTTAGGTTTAACCCATCCACGTACTGGTGAAGTCATGACTTTTACAGCAGAGCCACCATTAATTTTTCAACAAACGATTGAAAAGTTACGAAAATAGAAATTAACTTTTTAAAAAAATTTTAAAAATACTATTGTTTTTCGAAAAATATTTTGCTATACTAGTAAAAATTTAATAATCCTTTAAAACGGTCCCGTGAGGCTGGCAAGGAGAAAAGCTCAAGAAAAGTGTGCCTTTTTTTAGGTATGCCATAATTTGTAAATCTCCTTGTAATCAAGGAGATTTTTTTGTGATAGGAGGAAATAATGAAACAAAAAGAAATTGTCGATCAAATGACAATGAAACGGGCAATAACAAGAATAACTTATGAAATTATTGAACGCAATAAAAGTTTGGATAATATTGTTTTGGCGGGTATCAAGACAAGAGGCGTTCACCTTGCCAAGCGTATTCAAGAACGTTTATTAGAGTTAGAAGGTAAAGAACTTCCACTTGGGGAACTTGATATTAAACCTTTTAGAGATGATATAAAAGTCGAAGAAGATACGACAGAAATGCCAGTTGATATTACAGGGAAAGATATTATATTAGTTGACGATGTTCTATATACAGGAAGAACAATCAGAGCTGCTATTGATAACCTTGTAAGTTTAGGGCGTCCTGGTCGTGTCAGTTTGGCAGTCCTTATTGATCGTGGCCACAGAGAGTTGCCAATTAGAGCTGACTATGTGGGAAAAAATATTCCGACAAGTAGTATAGAAGAAATCGTTGTAGAAGTTGTAGAAGTTGATGGTAACGATCGTGTTATCATTGTCGATCCTTCATAAGGACAAAGGAGTAATAATGAAAGATGTAATTTACGATGTCGAAGAAATGCCCAAAGCAGGAATTCTGTTTGGCCTATCCTTCCAACATTTATTCGCTATGTTTGGAGCAACTGTTTTAGTTCCAATCTTAGTCGGAATAGATCCATCAGTTGCTTTGTTATCAAGTGGACTAGGAACCTTAGCCCATTTATCTGTAACAAAATTTAAAATTCCAGCATATATGGGTTCAAGTTTCGCTTATATTGCAGCGATGCAGATGTTGATGAAAACTGACGGCATTGGCGCAGTTGCTCAAGGTGCAATAACAGGTGGTTTAGTTTACCTGATAGTAGCCCTGATCGTAAAAGCAATAGGAAATGATTGGATAGATAAAATATTGCCACCGGTTGTAGTTGGACCAATCGTAATGGTCATCGGTTTAAGCTTAGCATCGACAGCAGTCGGAAGTGTTATGTTGAAGGATGGTACCTATAATCTACTCTATCTACTAATCGGTATGGTAACCTTACTATCCGTTATTTTCTTCAACATTTATGGTAAAGGCTTAGTAGCAATTATTCCAATTTTACTAGGATTACTAGTAGGTTATGCCTTTTCTTTGGTAGTAGGTTTCGTAACTGGACAAGAAATCATTAATTTCACAGCAGTTGCACAAGCAAAATGGTTTAGTGCTCCTTCTGTCTCAATCCCATTCTTAAGTTACGGCTTAAAATTTTATCCAAGTGCAATCTTAACAATGGCACCAATTGCATTTGTAACGATGACAGAACATTTTGGTCACGTTATGGTATTGAATAGTTTAACGAATCGAGATTACTTTAAAGATCCTGGACTTGAAAAAACTCTAACAGGTGATGGTCTAGCACAAGTAATTGCCGGTTTCCTAGGTGCACCGCCAGTAACATCATATGGTGAAAACATTGGTGTTATGGCTCTAAATAAAATTTTCTCAGTTTATGTCATAGCTGGAGCAGCAGCAATAGCAGCGCTCCTAAGTTTTATAGGTAAAATTTCTGCTCTGATACAATCAATTCCTTCACCAGTTATCGGTGGGATTTCAATTGCACTCTTCGGAGTCATTGCTTCAAGTGGTTTAAAAATTCTTATTGAATCGAAAGTCGATATGGATAATAAGAAAAATCTCTTGATTACAAGTGTTATCTTAGTATCAGGAATTGGTGGATTAATGCTTCAAATTAACGGATTACAAATTTCCGGTGTTGCCTTCTCAACATTGTTAGGAATAATCCTTAATAAAGTATTACCAGAATAAGAATTTTACAAAGACAGCAATCAATTAGCATAAAGGGGAAATTATGTCAGTTATTAATAATCAAGTCTCACTTAAAAATTTAGTATCGATGGAACTATTATCTAATGAAGAAGTCATGGGGTTAATCACTCGAGGACATAAGTTTAAACAAGGTAAGGTTAAATTAGAAGATAATAGTAAAATTTTTGCGACAAATTTATTTTTTGAAAACTCAACTAGAACACATAAATCTTTTGAGGTTGCTGAGCGAAAATTGGGATTGCCAGTAATCGATTTTAATACTGATACTAGTTCTGTTAATAAGGGTGAGACGCTCTATGATACGATCTTGACAATGAGCGCTTTAGGTGTTGACATTTGTGTCATCAGACACCCTGAGGTTGATTATTATAAACAGTTGATTGAAAGTCCAACAATAACAGCTTCAATTGTTAATGGTGGAGATGGATCAGGTCAACACCCTAGTCAATGTTTATTAGACTTGATGACAATTTATGAAGAATTTGGTCATTTCGATGGACTTGAAATAGCTATTGCAGGTGATTTGACCCATTCTCGAGTAGCAAAATCAAATATGCAAATTCTTAAAAGACTAGGTGCACAAGTTTATTTCTGTGGTCCCGAAAGATGGTACTCAAGTGAATTTGAATCATATGGTACTTATAAGGATATCGATGAGATTATTGATCAATTGGATGTCCTAATGTTGCTTCGTGTTCAACACGAACGTCATGATGGAACTGCCGGATTTTCGAAAAAAAAATACCATGAAAAATTTGGCTTAACTGAAGGCCGCTATGAAAAGTTAAAAGATCAAGCAATTATCATGCATCCTGCTCCTGTAAATAGAGAAGTTGAAATTGCTGATAGTTTAGTAGAAGCTCCAAAAGCAAGAATTGTTGCTCAAATGGAAAATGGCGTTTATGTTAGAATGGCAATAATTGAGGCTATTTTAAATGGTAGAAACCAGGCCTAAATGTTACTAGGAGGTTGAAATGACAAAAAGATTATTGCTTTTAGAAGATGGTACCATTTTTGAAGGAAAAGCCATAGGGGCTGATATCGATGTCACAGGAGAAATTGTTTTCAATACTGGTATGACAGGTTATCAAGAATCAATCACAGATCAATCCTATAATGGTCAAATACTGACCTTTACCTACCCACTTATTGGAAACTATGGTGTTAATCGAGATGATTACGAAACAATTAAGCCAACCTGTAAAGGTATAGTAGTTTCTGAAATTAGTCGGATCGCCAGTAACTGGCGTCAACAGATGACCTTAGATCAATTTTTAAAAGCGAAAGGAATTCCTGGGATTGCAGGAATTGATACTCGTGCCTTAACAAAAATCATTAGACAGCATGGGACAATGAAAGCAACTATAGCAGATGCTGGTGATTCAATAGATCATTTAAAAGTTCTTTTACAAGCTACGGTGCTACCAACTAATAATATAGAACAAGTATCTACAAAATCAGCATATCCAGCGCCAGGTCTTGGGAAAAATATTGTTGTTGTGGACTTTGGACTAAAACATTCGATTTTAAGAGAATTTGCCAAGCGTCAATGTAATGTCACTGTTGTCCCATTTGATGTGACTGCGAAAGAAATACTGGCTATGAATCCTGATGGTGTAATGTTGACAAATGGCCCAGGTAATCCGGAAGATTTACCAGAAGCCCTAAAGATGATAAGAGATGTACAAGGAAAGATTCCAATCTTTGGTATCTGTATGGGGCATCAATTATTTAGCCTAGCAAATGGTGCAAAAACTTATAAGATGACTTTTGGGCATCGAGGATTTAACCATGCTGTTAGAGAAATTGCTACTGGTCGAGTTGACTTCACAAGTCAAAATCATGGCTATTCTGTTGAACGAGAAAGTTTACCAGAAGAATTAATTGTGACACATGAGGAAATTAATGATGGCTCAGTAGAGGGATTAAGACACCGTTTTTATCCTGCTTTCTCAGTACAATTTCATCCAGATGCAGCTCCAGGTCCACATGATGCTTCATATTTATTTGATACATTTTTGGAAATGATTGATTCATTTCAATTACAAACTACTAATAACTAATATTTAAAACTATCCAGTGAGGTAGCAAATAGAAAGGAAAAGTAGAGGTTTGACTTGTTTCTTCTAAAAAATAAATAGGTCAAGGACAGTTATTCATAAATAAAAAAATAGAAGCCTCAGTTTAACCTAGGCTTTTTAAAGAAAAATGAATCCTCCTTTACAGTTTTAAAATGGCAAAACGTACTGATATTAATAAAATAATGGTCATTGGATCGGGGCCTATTATCATTGGTCAAGCAGCAGAATTTGATTATGCGGGAACGCAAGCATGCTTGGCCTTGAAAGAAGAAGGCTATCAAGTAGTTCTAGTTAATTCTAATCCTGCTACGATTATGACAGACAAGGATATTGCAGATAAAGTTTATATTGAACCACTTACTTTAGAGTTCGTCAGTCGAATTATTCGTAAAGAAAGACCAGATGCCTTGCTACCAACTTTAGGAGGGCAAACAGGTTTAAATATGGCCATGCAGCTTTCTAAGTCAGGAATTTTGAAAGAATTGGATGTTGAACTATTAGGAACAAAATTATCTTCAATTGATCAGGCCGAAGATAGGGACCTTTTTAAACAATTAATGGAAGAATTGGGACAACCAATTCCAGAATCAAAAATCGTTAATACTGTTGACCAAGCAGTTGATTTTGCAGCTAAAATTGGCTTTCCAATCATCGTACGACCCGCTTTTACATTAGGTGGAACTGGCGGAGGAATGTGTGCCAACGAAGAACAGCTGCGTGAAATTGCTGAAAATGGTCTTAAATTATCTCCAGTAACTCAATGTTTAATTGAACGTTCAATAGCCGGCTATAAGGAGATTGAATATGAAGTGATTCGGGATGGTGCAGATAATGCCTTAGTTGTCTGCAATATGGAAAATTTTGATCCAGTCGGTATTCATACAGGTGATTCAATTGTTTTTGCTCCAACCCAAACCTTGTCAGATATTGAAAATCAAATGCTTCGAGATGCCAGCTTGAAAATAATCAGAGCTTTGAAGATTGAAGGTGGTTGCAATGTTCAACTAGCCTTAGACCCCAAGTCCTTCAATTACTATGTCATTGAAGTCAATCCACGTGTTTCACGTTCTTCTGCATTAGCCTCAAAAGCTACTGGTTATCCAATAGCTAAAATTGCAGCGAAAATTGCAGTTGGCTTAACTCTTGATGAAATGATTAATCCTGTTACTGGTACAACTTATGCCATGTTTGAACCAGCCTTAGATTATGTTGTTGCAAAAATCCCCCGTTTTCCATTTGATAAATTTGAGGATGGGGATCGTCGGCTGGGGACTCAAATGAAAGCAACAGGTGAAGTCATGGCCATTGGTCGTAACATTGAAGAAGCATTACTCAAAGCCTGTCGGTCATTGGAAATTGGGGTCTATCACAATTTATTACCAGAACTCAAAATCCTATCTGATGATGCACTTTATGAAAAAATGGTAAAAGCTCAGGATGATCGCCTTTTCTATCTCTCAGAAGCTATCCGTCGAGACTTTTCTATCGAAGAGATAGCTGAGCTAACAAAAATTGATTTATTCTTTTTAGATAAATTATTACATATCTTTGAAATTGAAACAGACTTAGCGACTAACAAAGGTGACCTTGATACATTATATATAGCTAAAAAATATGGTTTTTCTGATAGAATTATTGCTGAACTGTGGAACCATTCACCAGAAAAAGTGAGGGAAATAAGACTGGCTCATGACATCAAACCTGTTTACAAAATGGTAGATACTTGTGCAGCTGAGTTTGCTTCTGAAACGCCTTATTTCTACTCCGCTTATGAGTGGGAAAATGAATCCATAAAATCTGACAAAGAATCTGTCATCGTAATTGGATCAGGTCCAATCCGGATTGGCCAAGGAGTTGAGTTTGACTATGCTACTGTACACTCGGTTAAAGCGATTCAAGAAGCAGGCTATGAAGCTATAATTATGAATTCAAATCCTGAGACTGTTTCAACAGATTTTTCGATTTCTGATAAACTATATTTTGAACCACTTGCTTTTGAAGATGTGATGAATGTCATTGATTTAGAAAAGCCAAAGGGAGTATTGGTTCAATTTGGAGGACAAACTTCAATAAACTTAGCTGAAAAATTAGCTAACGCTGGTGTGACTATTCTTGGCACCCAGGTGGAAGATTTAGACAGGGCTGAAAATCGTGATTTATTTGAGAAAGTCTTAAAAGAATTAAATATTCCACAACCCCCAGGTCAGACTGCGACCAATGAAGATGAAGCGATTCAAGTAGCAAGAAAAATTGGTTTTCCTGTTCTAATTCGTCCCTCATATGTCTTAGGTGGTCGGGCTATGGAAATTGTTGAAAATAAACAAGATTTACAATCATATATGAGGACTGCTGTTAAGGCTAGTCCAGAACATCCTGTTCTTGTTGATTCTTATATTATAGGTCAAGAATGTGAAGTTGATGCCATCTCAGATGGTAAGCATGTTCTTATCCCTGGAATTATGGAGCATATTGAAAGAGCAGGTGTTCACTCTGGGGATTCGATGGCTGTCTATCCACCTCAGAAATTATCACCTATAGTAATTGATAAAATTGTTGATTATACAGAAAAACTAGCAATTGGCCTAAAATGTATTGGAATGATGAATATCCAATTTGTTATTAAAGGTGAGACAGTTTATGTCATTGAAGTCAATCCACGAGCAAGTCGAACAGTACCATTCTTGTCTAAAGTCACAGGTATCCCAATGGCAAATCTTGCAACTAAGTTAATGTTAGGAAAGCATTTAAGTCAACTAGGTTACCAATCTGGGTTACATCCAGCACCTAAGATGATTCATATCAAAGCACCAGTCTTTTCTTTTAATAAGTTGGCTAAAGTCGATAGTCTTTTGGGACCCGAGATGAAGTCTACAGGGGAAGTGATGGGATCTGATACTAGCTTAGAAAAGGCACTTTATAAGGCATTTGAAGCAAGCTACTCACATCTAGAGGATTTTGGGAATGTTGTTTTCACGATTAGTGATGATGATAAAGAGGAGGCTTTAGAGCTTGCTCGTCGATTTAATGCCATCGGCTACCATATTTTAGCGACAAGTGGCACAGCTGATTATTTTGAAACAAAAGGATTGTTCGCGACACGAGTTGAGAAAATTGGGCAAGGACAGATGGATATCCCAAGTTTAATTCGACAAGGAAAAGTCCAATCAATCATTAATACTGTCGGTAAGCAACGAACAGCCGATAAGGACGGTCAAATCATAAGAAGTTCAGCCATAGAACAAGGCATTCCATTGTTTACTGCATTGGATACAGCTAATGCGATGTTAAAAGTATTAGAAAGCCGTGGATTTACCACAGTATCAATATAATAAAAAAATATTTTCATTTTATATGGACTCCCAAAAGTTGGACATTATATTTTTAAGAAAAGGATTTAGTTCTGTATTGCATAGGACTAAATCCTTTTAGTTTTATTTTGATACGTTTACTGTTGTAATAATCAATGTATTTTATCATTGCTTGCTCCAGGTCGTCTAATGATTTATAGTCTATAGTCGTAGAACATAATTGATTTTTAGATGCCCAAAAAGGATTCCATTATGCCATTGTCTGGACTGTTTCCTTTTAGTGATACGACGAAAGCTATAATTGCCTTTATTGTCCTTATAAATTGTTTGCCTTTAGTCTTTAATGACATTATCTTTTTCACCTTGTTCAAGTTGTTTAAGATGATAGTAATAGGTCGAACCAGCTAATTTAGCTGAAATCTAGCCTGAATCCTCAAATGACCATCTATCTAATTCTTGTTGACCTCGAATTATATTATTAGATGACTCGCGCTAAAACCTTCATGCTTTATCTGAAACTTATCATTTAAACTTAATTTCATATTAAAACCCCTCAATCGTTAAATTTCTTGTCTAACTTTAGGGATGTAGTTCTCCTAAAACGTTGGTTATTATTACATTTTTGTAAGGTTTGATAACTTAATTTTTATTATAATAAAATTAAGAAAAATTTAATAATTTTACACAAAAAACTTGACAGTAATACAATTAGATTATATACTTGTCTTATATAAACAATACAATTAGGAGAATATTATGGCTAGGTTGAAACAGAAAACAATGACCAAAAGAACAAAAATTATGATTAGTAGTGGTGTAGTAGTTCTACTTACAATTATTGGAACTACTTTGTATTTTCAGAGTAATAAATCAGTTAGTGAATCTCATGATACAGGATATTCTTCGGTAAATGTTAAAGAGGGAACTATCAGTTCCACAACGTTACTTTCCGGAATGGTGAAGGCAGAATCGGAGGAATATATATATTTTGATGCATCAAAAGGTACTGACGCTACAGTATCTGTAAATGTAGGGGATAAAGTAACTAAGGGGCAACAACTTGTTCAATATAATACCAGTACAGCACAAGCTGCGTACGATTCTGCTATCAGAAATTTAAACAAAATTGGTAGACAGATTAATTACTTAAAAACCCATGGTGTACCAATTGCAGAATCCCAAGAACCACAAGTGAGTTCATCATCTGAGGAACCCACTATTGGATCAACGGTGTCTCCATCCGCAACAGACTCAGCAAGCTATAATCAACAATTGCAAGATTTAAATGATGCTTATGCAGATGCTCAATCCGAGGTAAATAAAGCTCAAGAATTATTAAATCAAACAGTAATAGTAAGTGGTGGTGATGGAACAGTTGTCGAAGTTAATAAAGATTTAGACCCCTCTTCTAAAGAAAGTCAAACTTTGGTACATGTTGCATCTGAAGGACAATTACAAGTTAAAGGAAGTTTGACGGAATATGATTTAGCGAATATTAAAAAAGATCAATTAGTGAAAATTAAATCAAAAGTTTATCCAGAAAAGGAATGGCAAGGTAAAATTTCCTACATTTCTAATTATCCTAGTCAAGAAAATACTTCACAAGGGGCACCAGCAAGTGAAAAATCCTCTACATCAAGTACCACAAATTATGAATATAAAGCAAATATAACAAGTCCCTTAGATGAGTTGAAACAAGGTTTTACAGTTTCTGTTGAAGTTGTTAATGAAGCTAAACATCTCTTGGTACCTGTATCATCAGTCTTTAAAGAAGGTAAAAAATCTTATGTTTGGGTTTACGATGATTCAAGCTCAAAAGTTAAGAAAAGAGAAGTCACAATTGGAAATGCTGATGCAAAAAATCAAGAAATTTTAACTGGACTTGAGAATGGACAAATTGTAATTGCTAATCCGAACGATTCAATTAAAGAAAATAAAAAGCTTAAAGGTGTTGAATCTGAAGATGTTAAAGCCAAAACTGAATCTGAGGTGACTAAATAGTGACTGATGAAAAAACGATACTTATACAATTGAAAGATATTGTCAAAAGTTATAAAAATGGAGACCAGAAACTCCAAGTCTTAAAAGGTATAGATTTGACAGTACATGAAGGAGAATTTCTAGCAATAATGGGACCTTCTGGATCTGGAAAATCAACTTTGATGAATATTATTGGTTTGCTAGATAGACCTACGAGTGGTGACTATCTACTTAATGGAAATGAAGTAGATAAATTAAATGATCGAAAGTTAGCTCAAGTACGTAATGAGGAAATCGGGTTTGTATTTCAACAGTTTTTCTTGCTTTCTAAGTTAACAGCTTTACAAAATGTAGAACTTCCACTTATTTACGCTGGAGTTGGACTGTCAAAAAGAAAAGAATTGTCTAAATTATATTTAGAAAAAGTGGAATTGTCGACTCGGATGAAACATTTACCATCTGAATTATCTGGTGGGCAAAAACAGCGTGTAGCTATAGCTAGAGCTCTGGTTAACACCCCATCAATAATTTTAGCAGATGAGCCAACTGGTGCCTTAGATACTAAAACAGGTGAGCAAATAATGGATTTATTAACCGAACTTAACAAAGAAGGTAAGACAATTATTATGGTAACCCATGAACCTGATATAGCTGACTTTGCAACACGAAAAATTGTTATTCGTGATGGTGAAATTACCGCAGACACTACTGATAGTGTTCGAATTGAATAGGAGGAATTAATGGAAAATTGGAAATTCGCTCTTAGTTCAATTTGGGGGCATAAATTAAGATCATTATTAACTATGCTTGGAATTATTATTGGTGTTTCAGCTGTTGTCATAATTATGGGATTAGGTAATGCTATGAAAAAGAGTGTGACTGACTCATTTTCCAATAATGAAAGAGAAGTTCAAATATATTACCAATCTAAGACAGAAGAAGAAGATCCATATGCAAGCTTAAATGTTCAAGAAAATACACAAGAAGTAAAATCAGAGTGGATGGAACGAATTGTTAGAGAAGTTGATGGTGTTGACGCTTATTATTTCACGAATAATACAAGTTCAACTATTTCATATGGTAAGAAAAAAATGAAAGATACCAATATTACAGGTGCTAGTAAAGATTACTTTAAGGTTAAAAAATATGATATCGTTGCTGGTCGGACACTCTCAGATACTGATTATAAAAATTTTTCAAGAATCATTTTAATTGATACATCATTATCAGATGAGTTATTTGGTAAAGGGAACTATAAAGATGCTCTGAACAAAGTAGTTAGTCTTCAGGACAAAGATTATTTAGTAGTTGGCGTTTATAAGACTAAGACACAGTCCGTATCCGTTAATGGTATGGTAACGGGTGGAGCAGTTATGGCCAATACTCAGGTTGCCTCAGAATTCAATATTAATGAGGTAGGAACAATATATATTCACGTAACTAATATTCAAAAAAGTATCGATATTGGACATGATGCAGCAAAATTGTTAACAAATTTATCACATGTAAAAGATGGCAAATACACTATTCCAGATAACAGTCAAATTATCAAGGAAATTGACCAACAATTTGGTATAATGACTACAGTAATTGGTTCCATTGCAGGAATATCATTATTAGTTGGAGGAATAGGTGTAATGAATATCATGCTTGTTTCAGTGACTGAGAGAACAAGAGAAATTGGACTCCGTAAAGCACTTGGAGCTACTCGAATGAAAATTTTAAATCAGTTTTTAATTGAATCAATTGTATTAACAATTTTAGGAGGATTAATTGGTTTATTATTAGCATATGTTTCAGTTGGTGGATTAGGAAATACTATGCATTTAAAAGGTGCAAGTGTCTCATTTAATGTTGCATTGATTGCAATTGTATTTTCTGCAACAATAGGTATAATTTTTGGTTTATTACCTGCTAATAAGGCGAGTAAACTGGATCCTATTGAGGCTCTAAGATATGAATAAATTTGGAATTAGCCATAACAAATTAAAAAAAATATTTCGAGTTATAGGTGTGATTTCTATCGTATTATCTATTGTTTTTATCTTCTTACTAATAGGCAAACTTGATATTTTTAATAATCCCGATGCCTTATCTGAATTAATTAAGCATCATATTCTTTTAGGATCAATTATATTTTTTTTCTTACAGATTATTCAGGTTGTTATTCCTATTATTCCAGGTGGTGTGACTACTGTAGTTGGTTTTCTTACATTTGGCCCGTTACTAGGATTTGTTCTTAATTTTCTAGGAATAATAATTGGCTCAAGCCTATTATTTGTACTAGTAAGAAAATATGGAAGGCCATTTATTTTGCTCTTTCTTAATGAAGACAAAATAGTAAAATATGAAGAAAAAATTTCGAGTAAAACTTATGAAACTATATTTATATTAAATATGGTTTCACCAATGGCACCAGCCGATATAATGATAATGATAACTGGGCTCAGTAAAATTTCATTCAAGAAATTCCTGATAATTATCATGATTTGCAGACCAATTTCAATGATAACCTATAGTTATTTTTGGATTTATGGAGGAGAAGTTGTGAAAAATTTCTTGAATTAGATATCCCTTGAAAAAGCTTTATTTTTATTTCTGTCAAGAAAAAAACTTGACAGGTTATCTTTGGTAAGATATAATAAGTTAAGTAAGAAGTATTAGATTATATTTCTTTAAAAGATAAAAAGAAAAGAGACATAAAAATCATGGCAGTAAAAATTCGTTTAACTCGTATGGGTTCTAAGAAAAAACCTTTCTACCGTATCAACGTTGCAGATTCACGTGCACCACGTGATGGTCGTTTCATCGAAACAGTTGGAACATATAACCCATTAGTAGCTGAAAATCAAGTTACACTTAAAGAAGACCGTATTCTTGACTGGATGTCAAAAGGAGCTCAACCTTCTGATACAGTACGTAACCTTCTTTCAAAAGCTGGAGTTATGACTAAATTCCACGATCAAAAATTCTCAAAATAATAAAAGCCTATGGATACCATTGAAAATCTTATTATCGCCATTGTGAAACCTTTGATTTCACATCCAGACAATCTTACCATCAAAATTGAAGATACTCCAGAATTTCTAGAATATCATCTTGACTTGGATGCTCAAGACATCGGTCGTGTAATCGGGAAAAAAGGTCGTACCATTACTGCGATAAGATCGATTGTTTATTCGGTTCCAACACAAGGTAAGAAAGTTAGACTTGTTATTGACGAAAAGTAATAAGTCTAAACTATTTTGAATATTAAATTCTATTGACTATTGTTAATAGAATTTTTTTATAAAATTACTTGAACGGTTAAGGAATTTCAGATGTACTACACTAGTAAATTTATTTTTTTATCAGTAATGTAATAGTTTAACTAAAATTGAAGTAAAAATGAAAAATCGATAAATTATCATTAAATCACTGGTAACATTATCAGCTATCTCAACTTTATATGTAGCAAATAACGATTCTATCTCCATTCATGTAAATGAAGTAGGTAGATCTGCTCAGCTATTTTCAACTCAATGGACTTTTTAACTTCAAGTAACTATTGTCGATAATTAAGGACAGATCGTACTATGAAAAGAAGTTGTTTTGAAGGATATTTCGGATAATCAAGGTAGAGCACTACAGTTATTAACTAGTGACCAAGATAGTAAGACGAATTTTACAGTCTTACTTACATTATTGTAACTATAAGAGCTTAGGTAGGTGAAAATATCCCAAATCAAAATGTTCAATTAAAAAAAGCAGATGGTCAATTGTATTTGAGGGAAATCCTTATGCGAATGGTCAAGTAATTGCTAATGATAAATTAATGGATGGAAATTACTATCAAGTTTTCGTGAATAATATTAATTTTTAGAGTTTATGACTAATAATGACGTTAACATTTACCATACTAAAGAGCAAATAAAATACCAAACCTTTTACAATTTTTGTAGAGGTTTTTTTATTTTCCATTAAATAAAAGTAATCTCAACTTATTCTATAGTATAATATATAGGAATGAGAGAAAATAAAGAGGGAAAGTATGATATTAATTGATAGTGATGGACAAAACATTAAAATCGCAAAGAAAGAATTTCCAGAAATTATTCAAACAAGTAGACAGAATTTTATATTAAAAGATAAAGGTACTCTTTTTAATAATGAAACCTCTTTGATGTTAACTTTGGCAGGGTATACAGGTGATGATTGTCAAAAAAACAATTTATTATAATCATCTCTCACTACCCGATTTTTGGGAAGTCACACTTGAGCAAAATAACCGTGGAAAAGTTACTTATTGGGGTCAAAAAAGAGCTATAATAAATTTTCGAAATCCCGTTGAAGATAGAATGGTTCATTCAATAGATTGGCTAGATGACAAAGGCCAACTAGCATATGTAGAAACTTATAATGACTATGGGAAACTTTATACTAGAGAATATTATAAAAATAATAACTCACTAATAACCATATATTATAACAAATCTGGTCAGGAATATGCTCAAACTGTACCTAAAAGCAGTGGCATTATGATAATTAATCACCCTCAAGTGAGTGGATATTACGCCAATCGGCTCACTTTATTGACAGATTATTTAAAGCAAAATGGGATCAGTGATAAATTAGTTCTTCTTGATTCAAACTTGATTGAAGATGCAAATCAGGCTATTGATTGTATTAATTTGAATGATTGTATAACCTTAAGAGACCTAGTTGGAACTAATAGTCAATTAGAGATGATATATGATTTTAGTGACTCAAGCCAAAGGCTAGTAGATTCATATATTAAAGTAGTTAAACCTAGAACTGAAAGTAGTTTAGTCAAAACAATATTTATATTATCAGCAAGTGACGAATTGGAAATGATAGAAGAATTAATAGAAGGATTACAAGAATATCATTTTATGATTGGGGCAAGAACGATGGTTTCCCAAAAATTTCTTAATCTCGGAAGAAACAAAAACGTTACTATATCAGCACAAATGTCTAAATTGGATGTAGAAAGAGCATTGCAAAAATGTGAATTTTATTTGGATATCAATCATTTCTTCGAAGTTGACTATATCTTGTCACGAGCTATTTTATATGACATTCCAGTATTGTCCTTCAGGGATATAGCACATCAAAAAGCTTACTTTTATCCAGAAACAATTTTTGATAAAAATCAGATTGTAAACTTTATAGATTATA
>CAACWJ010000099.1_pt1 | contig 31151 bp, 32 predicted proteins | sample 2275621 | NCBI WGS metagenome assembly CAACWJ01 (sample SAMEA5312456, study PRJEB27640) | indoor metagenome | biome: indoor environment; feature: uncontrolled; material: polymer tiles stone | place: Germany | collected 2014-07-07
GTCATTGTTCCAACACGAGTTGCAACACCACGTTTTTGTGGTGCAGAAATTTTAGTGTGAACTTTTTTGTGGCTGTTGTAACCGATGTTTAAAGCTGGTGAATCTGATTTTTCAACTTTAGATTTACGAGGTTTACGTACCAACTGGTTAATTGTAGGCATCTACATTCTCCTGTATTTTTTTATTTTTGGTTGATATAGCGCTTGGTGACAGCCTATATCTGGGTGTACTTTTTGCAACAATTGTCAGCACGTCTCTGTACACTTTTGAGAGACCAAAAGTAAAAAGTACCGTCTACTATAGTAACATAGACGGTACTTAATTGTCAATAATAATTTAAATGATTTTTACTTATTTTTGCCTTGTTTTCTGAGTTTAAATCCAGTTAAACCGACTGCCGCAAGCATAACGATACCAGCTTTGACAGCTCGTTTTGTGCTTTCATCACTTGCTGCCGTCACTTTACTTACAGTAGTTGAACCATAGTTAGAAGACTCTGAATTATTATTTTCGCTAACACTCTTAGCAACTTTGTTTAAGATGCTTTGAGCTGGCATTGTTTCCGGAACAACTTCAACAACCCCTTGAGCAATCTTATTAGCTTCATTTGTTAAAACTTTGTTAGTTTCCGCAATAACAGTTGATGTTGCAGTAGCAATTTTTTTAGTAATAACTGCCTTAATTTCAGCAATTTCTTGTTCCGTTTTTTGTGCAATTAAACTTGTACTTGCTGACATACGTTCAGTTTCAGAATTAATTTGGTCTTTCTCACTTGTATCACTGATTTTTTCTTTAGTAATATCAGCTGATGTAAGAACTGACGAATCTTTCTCATTGTACTCGATTGGTTTAGCAGCAATAGATGAAACTGATTCTCCACCGTGAACTACTGTTGTTTGTACTTTAGTAGGTTTCTGTACTTTACTTTCGTCACCTTTTGTATTAACAATTGCTTTCAAAAGAGAAATTTGTTTTTCAGATAACTTAATTGCATCTTGAAGCTGAGTTCTAGTATCGAACAAATCAACTAGTACTTTGTTACTTACAATTAACTTGGCATTTGTTTCAGCTAAATCCTTCTTGGCTTGAGCAAGTGCTTCTTTTGCTAACTCAACACGCTTTGGATTTTGTTTTAATTCAAGCATTTTTGTCAAGTTTACTTTTTTATCAACTAAACTTGTAACTTGTGCTGCTGCTTGCACAAGTTTTGTTTCAAGTGTTTTAAGTGAACGCTTAGCGCTATTTAAACTAACAAGAGTTTCGTCAAGTTTTGCTTTTACATCTGCTTGAATAGTCTTAGCTAACGCTAGTTGAATTTGCAAGCCATCTTTAGATTTCTTGGCTTGGATTGCTTGTGCTTCAAGTTTAGCAAGACTTAGTTTTGCTGCAGATAGTTTAGTATTAAATTTAATTACCTGTGCTTGAGCTGTTTTAACAGCTTCTTCAGCCGAAAGATTATTCAAACGTTTTTCAATAGTAGTAATATTCCCCTTAATAGAAGAAATACCCGATTTCAAACTTTGAATTTTTGCTGAATTATTAATTGTTGTCTTACCAGCAGAAACAGCTTTGGTACTAAATAAAGTTTTATTTTGAATATTTGATTTTGGAATTAATAGGAAATGCGTATCTAAGCCACCAACAGATTCTGTTGAGAAACCAAGATAAATAGGATTACTTGCATTCGCTTTGTCAGTACGTAGAAAGTTAACCGCATGTCCCCAAGTATTGCCATGTAAGTCATCGGTGAACAACATATACTTAAGAGTGTTGTAAATACTTCTCTTAATACCATTAACAGTAGGAAGATCATCAAACATACCAAAATTTTCATACATGTTATCATCATTAGCTTTCAAACCAACACGAGTTGCCGAGCTTTCAATGATTGTGCGGTCATGTGGGCCAATTCCGGTGTGTCCTCCAGCACCAACTTGACCATAAGAAAAGTATGGAATTGCTGAACCGTGAGTTGCTTTATATTGAGTTGTAATTAGACGAGCAAATTGTTGTGATCCTTCAGTTACTTCAATTTTAGACAAGTTCAATTGCGAACGAACAGAATTTAACATTTGAGCTGTAAATAAAGCTAACTCATTTTGGACATCTAGAGATAAGTTGTCTAAATCAACTTGGCGATTTAAATCTTTAGCAATATTTTTATAGCTATTTAGAGTCATTCCAGCGCGAGCTTTTGAACTGATAGCACTTTCAAGTTTATTAAAAGCTGAAATATAGCTCCATGAACCAATATATCCACTATCCGCTAAACGTTTTAATTCTGCAAATGGGTAGTTTGATGGCAATACAAATGTATTTTCACCAGCAATATTAACTGTCTTTGTAGAAGTTTGTGATTGAGCAGCATTTAGTTCTGCTTGTTTTGCAGTAAGAGCTGTCTTGTTAGAAGCGAGACTTGTTGTTAATGCAGTCTTAGTTTCTTGCTTAACTGTTGCTAAATTAGTCTGTGCTTTTGTTAAGTCTGATGCTGCAATTTTAACTGTGTTTTGAGCATCTTTAACTTGTGATGCAATCATTTCAGGTTGATTAACAACTTTCGTCAAATCTGCTACAGCTTTATCAGCAGATTCTGCTTCTTTAACGAGCGTTTTAGCTGCTTCACTTTGAGTCGCAACAACTTGAGTTTGCTTTTGAACGTCAGAGCTTACTGTTTGTGCACTTGTTTGTGCTTGACTTAGAGCTTTATTAGTTTCAGCTAGTTTAACTTGGTTTTCAGTTACAAGTTTTTCAAATTCTGCATCATTTGAAGTAGAGACTGTAGTTAAAGTTTCTTGAGCAGCTTCTACAGCTTTTTCTTGAGTTACAATTTCTGTTTTCAAATCTGAAACTTCAAGGCTTGAATTTTTGATATCTTTATTAACTGCAATAAGTTCATTTTGTTGACTAGCTAATTGTGTCTCCGCAGTTTTCACTGCTGCAGTGGCATCAGCAACCGTTGCAGTAGTTGGTAATAAAGGGGATTCATTATTTGAGTTTTCAGCTCCGGTTGGTGATAAGTCATCAGCCTGTACTTGATGTGAAACCCCAACACCAGCCCCTAGCAATGCAATTGTTGATGTTAAAGCAATTGTGGTTTTAATGTGGTTTGTTTTCCCGTTTTCCAATTCCATGATAAGTCTCTTTCCTCTCAGTGGTTAATCAAAGATATTCCCTAGTTCAACAACGACGTTGTTGTTTTTGACATCTATTTCAGATACTTTTAACAATGACTTGTAAGCCATTTGTTCTCTCTCTTCTTGCGCATTTTCAGCAAAGACAGCTACACCTACTAAAGTACTGTCGAATTCTGTCAATAGACTAATCATACCTGTAATTGTACCGCCACCTTTTAAGAAGTCGTCCACAATTAAAACACGGCTATTCGGTTGTAAACTTCTCTTTGACAGAAACATTTTTTCAATGCGGTCACTAGATGCACTGGCATAATTGACTGATACTGTTGACCCTTCCGTAATTTTCAAATCACGTCGAACAATTACAAAAGGCACATTCAAAATGTTGGCAACAGCATTTGCTAAAGGCACACCTTTAGTTGCTACAGTCATAACTGCATCAACTTTTTGACCTCTAAAAGCGTTCGCAATAATACGCCCAATATTTTGCAAAGTCTTGGGTGTACTTAGAATATCAGATAAGTAAATGTAGCCTCCTGGAAGGATTCTATTATTTTCTGATAACTGTTGACATAAGTCTTCCACGATGGCAATTGCTTCTTCTTTAGAAATAGTCGGTGTAAAGATAACTCCTCCACTAGCACCAGTTAGTGTTTCTATTTCTCCAATATTAGCCTCTTCAAAGGCTTTTTTTATAATTGCTATATCTTCAGAAATTGATGATTTTGCTGCTTCATATTTTATTGCAAATGTATTTAAACTTGTTAATTTATAAGGGTTGTTTATCAGATAATTTGAAATGACAACCATACGTTCACTACGTCTTAATTTCATATTTTCCCCATTTTAAAGTACTTTTAAATAAGTATAACATATTGAACAAAAAAAGACGAACGTTCAGGAAAAAATATGTTCATCTTTTAATATTTAACATATATTTGTAACATAAGCGGATGTTGACTGAATAAAACTAAGGTTTAAGCCTGTTAAATTTCCATTTCGAGAAATTTTCATTATTTAGAAAATTAAAAATCTACTTCCTCAGTGAAGTAGATTCTAGCGTCTTTCTTTTCTAACTCTTGAACCTGCATTATTTGTTGCAAAATCATGTATCTTTTCGTCAGTAATATTTAGCATTAACTCATCAAAATAAATTTTTGGAATATCTTGAAAACGATGAATATATCCATTTAAAAACTGTATCTCAACAATTTCATTTTCCCAACCTATACTTTCAACAAGTTGAGAGGGTATTTTTTCTCTTTTCACTACTCTTCCCCCATATCCTGTCGGTTTATTAATTAAATTAGTTAACACTTGAGATGATGTTAGAATAAGAAATTTTAGACTCTTTAAGTATATCACAGTTTGACAATTAAACTCTTAATATTTTTAATAAATGTACTTCTATATATCAAATTAAATTAATAAAAACAGACCTCGATGAGACTTTCATTGCAGCTCTATATAGTTTTGATGTCTATTGTCTTTAATGTTCGTCGCAAAGCAATTCAAAAAAAACTGACTACAATACAATGTGAAACTAGTTTACTCTTAAGATGTCTCTTAATATTTGGGTTTGTAAAAAGAGCGATTATCCATAGCAAAAATTTTATTGGTCATTTCGCCCTCTGATACACGATTTAGAGCAGTTGTCATCATCATCATATTGGCATCAATATTATCAATCATATGCAAAATTTCTGCTTCTAAAATACGCGGACGTACTGGGCTACCATATTCCAATTGACCATGATGACTTAAAATCAAGTGACGAAGAACAATGACTTCTTCTTTTGTGTCATCAATATTTAGATCGGCTAGGACTTTTGTAATTTCTTCATTTATAAGTGAAATATGTCCAATCAAATTACCTCTAATTGTATACTCAGTATGATCAGGACCAGTCAATTCAATTACTTTTGCCAAGTCATGAAGCATAATTCCTGCGAATAAAAGACTCTTATTTAAGTCAGGATAGATATCGCCGATACTATCAGCTAGTCGCACCATTGTCGCTGTATGGTAAGCTAACCCGGCTTCAAATGCATGGTGATTGGTTTTTGCAGCTGGGTAAGTATAAAATTCTTTATCGTACTTACGGTATAAGGCACGAACAATCCGTTGCCATGTTGCATTTTCAATTTTGAACAGCATTTGCTCCAAGTAATCTTTGACTTCACTGGCACTAACGGGTGCTTTTTCTTTGAAATCTTTGGGATCATTTGGTTCACCTTCGCGAGTCTTGCGAAGAGAAATTTGATTAACTTGTGGGGTGCCATTGTAAACTTCACGACGCCCTTTCATATAAACAATTTTACCAGCAACAAACTCTTCGACATTATATGTTTGAGCATCCCAGAGATTCCCTGAAATTTCGCCAGAATCGTCTTGAAAGGTAAAAGCAATAAAGTCTTTCCCCGCTCTTGTTTTTCTGACTTCTGCAGATTTAATTAGGTAAAAGCCATCAAATAGCTGATCCTTTTTCATTTGGCTAATCTTCATTATAAACCTCTTCTATAGCTGGCATGTTCAATAATGCCTCTGTATCTTTATCTTGATATGTTTCAACTTCGGCTAGTGCTCTGACAATAGCATTTGTTCTAGTTGAGATTAATTTATCTAAAGTTGAATTTGCTGTATTGATTTGTTTTTGAGCTTGAACTAAAATACCACCAAATTTTTCAAATTCTACTTTGACATTTCCTAAAATCTTACTGATATCATCAGCATTTTTTTGTAAATTCAATGTTTTAAAGCCAACTGATAAAGAATTTAATAGAGCGGACAAAGTGGATGGTCCTGCCACAACAATATTATCTTCTCTGCGGAGTGCATCAAAGAAGGCGGCATTTCGAACCACTTCTGAATAGAGTCCTTCAGTTGGTAAAAACATAATCCCAAAATTAGTTGTTTCTGGTGGGTTAAGGTACTTTTTATTAATATCTTTAGCAAAGCGTTTAACTGCTCCTAAGAGAGCCTTACGAGATAAGTCAATTTGAACCTTATCAGCCGTCTCATATGCTTCTTCAAGACGGTAGTAATCCTCCAAGGGAAACTTAGAGTCAATTGGTAAATAGATGTAATCTCCCTGCACAGTACCCGGGAGCTTAACAGCATACTCAACCCGTTCAGTCGAACCTTTGATAGTTGAAAACTCACGTTCATATTGCTGAACTGTTAGGATATCTTCAATAATTTTCCCCAACTGGAGTTCCCCCAAAATACCACGTGTTTTGGTATTGGATAATACCTTGTTAAGGGTTCCAACATCTTTAGCCACATTGCGCATCTCACCCAAACCTTGGTTGACACTCTCCAATTGTTTAGAAACCGTTTCAAAAGATACCTGCAGACGATTTTTTAGGGTTGCTTCCAGTTTTTCTTCAACAGTATGACGCATTTCTTCTAAGCGTTTTTCATTAGACTCTTGCATTTCTTTAACAGAACGACCAAGTTGTTGGGAAATAGATTCTAAACGTTGATCAGAACGATCACGATTTTCGGTCAAGTTTTGATGAAGGACCATTTTCATGTCATTGAGTTGCTGAAACAAATCAGTCTGTTGGCGATTCATCAAACTAGAAATTTCGACAATTTGATTTTTACTAAAGGTTTCTAGCTGATAGCTGAGCTGGTCAGATAAGTTGTCAGCATTATTTTCTAAGGTCTTGCTAAGTTGATCTTGCAGGTGTTGTACTTTAAAGAAGAGAACAACTGCTAAGACAAGTACTGCAAGAAGAATTAACAACATAAGAATGTCCAAGCTATCTCCTATCTTTACTTTGAATTATAATAACATAGCCACTAGTAACAGTGACTTTTATAGACTGACCGATAAACTCATTACTTGAATATATCTTCTTTTTAAAGAAATTTCCTTCGTTGAGGTCATACTTAGCTCCTGTAATAGTCAAATCTTGATCACCATCAGTCATAAACGAGACATATCTCATATCGGGATTTTCTTCAACCAAATGACTACCGGCTGGTTTAAATGAGATGACATTTTGCCCATCTTTGAGCTCAATTTGTTCCATAAAAGGGGCTAACTCAGGATCGCTTGGCAGAAACAGATTAGACATCAAGTGGTCTAGTCTTCCTCCGAAAGCACCAAAAATGGTAATCTGTGCTTTGGGATATAAAGCAAACACACTCTTTAAAGCAAGCTCTGTATCTGTGTCATTTTTTTCTGCTGGTGACACGATGGTTTTTTTGGCCTTCTCTTTTATATTCGTAAATTCTTGGAGAGAAACAGAATCAAAATCACCAATTGCCATTTCTATTGGTAGCGCATGCTCTAGTAGAAACAAATTACCCCGATCTATACCAACGTAGTAATCAAAATCTGTTTGGTAGTAGGACAATTCTCCCCCAGCAAAAAGAGCAATCTTAGTCATTTAAAGCCTTTCTTAAAGTTTGAACTTGCCTAACCAAATCATCAGCTTTAAATAGATATGAGCCGGCTACAAAGACATTAGCTCCTGCTTGAGCGCATGCAGCAATAGTTTTATCATCAACACCGCCATCAACCTCAATATCAAAGGAATAACCACCAGCTTGACGCAAATCAACGACTTTTTTGACTTTATCTAAGCATTCTGGAATAAAGGATTGACCTCCAAAACCTGGATTAACTGTCATTATTAAAACTTGGTCTACTAATGGTAAGACTGGTTCAAGTGCAGAAACTGGAGTCCCAGGATTAATAACTACACCAACCTTCATACCTGCTGCTTTAATTTTTTGGAGTGCTCCGTGAATATGCTGAGTGCTCTCAGTATGAATTGTCATAATATCTGCACCTGCTTGTGCATAGGCATCAACATACCGTTCTGGATTAACTACCATTAAATGACAATCAAAAACCAATTTGCTATGTTTACGCATACTAGCAACCACGTCAGCACCAAAGCTAATATTTGGAACAAATTGTCCGTCCATAATATCAATATGGACGTATTCCGCATCAGTTTCTTCAATGCGTTTCAATTCAGAAGCAAAATTAGCATAATCTGCTGCTAAAACGGAAGGTGCGATTTTGTAACTTGTCATTAGATAGACCTACTTTCTTTTGATTACTTTTTTAAAGGTTTCCCGACGATTTTCAATTTCACTAAGAAATTGTAAAAAATTATCATAACGAACTTGCCAAATGTCACCCGCTTCGACCGCTGCCTTTACAGCACATTGTGGCTCATGTCGATGACTACAAGACCTAAACTTACAGTCATGACTAAAATGCCTTATTTCAGGAAAGGCCTCACTCAAGTCTTCAGCATTATCAATAGCATAGTCTAAGTTGGAAAATCCTGGCGTATCAGCAATTTTTCCACCATTAACATCATAGAAACTAACAGCACGCGTGGTGTGGCGTCCGCGGCCTAAGCTATCAGAAATCGTTGCCGTCTCCAAGCTCAGTTCTGGCGAAATTTTATTGAGCAGTGTTGATTTGCCAACCCCTGTTTGGCCCATAAAGACTGTAATCTTATTGGTTAAATGGGGAAGTAATTGATCCAAGGACAAAGCAAAATCATAACCGATAGCCTTATATTTTTGGCTAATAGCCTCAATCTCAGTTAAATCATCAAGCAAATCTAGTTTAGAAATATAAACAATTGGTTTGATGTGTTTATTTTCTAACAAGACCAAAAAGCGATCTAGGAGATTACTATTGAAATCCGGTTCTTTCGCCGACATAACTACAACAGCCTGATCGATGTTAACAATTGGGGGTCTTACCAATTCATTTTTACGCTCATGAATAGCTAGAATATAACCTTCTGAATTATCTTCTGCAGAAAAATCAACAAAATCTCCAACATATGGGACTTGCCCTTTTTTTCTAAAATTTCCACGCGCGCGTGTTTGAAATACTTTTCCTTCTGACTCAACATAATAAAAGCCAGCTAAGGATTTAACAATTCTTCCTTGCAATTGAACTCCTCTTAACTATAATAAGTTCATTATAGCAAAAATACGACATTTAATCAGTAGATTTACATTTTTTTCATTTCCTACAAACTGGCTTAGACCCTAAAAATTTTTTAAAAAAAGGTACAAAATTCTTGCAGGAGTTTTTCACTTATGATATAGTTCTCAGGGTAACTATTTTATTTTCTGAAAATGTAATGTTGTTTCAGAAAAATAAATACTATGAACAAAGGAGAAAAAATGTCTACAGATTATACTGTTGATATCCACGGCAAGCACTTTAATAGAACCGCAATGGTTATTTTATTATTAGTGGCAACATTTGCCGGGATTTTAAATCAAACAAGTCTTGGAACTGCTATCCCTACACTAATGGATAGTTTCAACATCTAACTGGACACTATTCCTTTTTGGACGAATCGTTCAAGCCATCGCCGTTGGGATTACTATGCCCTTGATGCAAGTGGTTATGGTAAACATCTTCCCAGCTGAACAACGTGGTGCAGCTATGGGGCTTAGCGGATTGGTCGTTGGCCTTGGCCCTGCTATCGGCCCAACTTTTGCTGGATGGCTGTTAAAACATGATGTCATCCTCTTAGGACACAATTTATCCTGGCGCGCTATTTTTGTATTGCCCTTGATTATTTTATTTATTTCATTCCTCTTATCACCATTTTTGATTAAAGACGTCATTCCAAACAGAAAAATGACCCTAGATGTCCCTTCATTTATTTTATCAATCGTTGGTTTTGGACTTTTCCTCTGGGGATTCACCAATGTTGCCAGCGATGGTTGGGGCGATGTCAAAACCGTAATCACACCAATTTTAGTCGGTCTTGTCTTCATCGCAATCTTTATTCACCGTCAATTAATTTTAGATGAACCCTTCCTTGATATCCGAGTTTTCAAGGTTAAACAATTCTCCATCACGACACTTGCCATTGCCCTCTCCATGATGGCTATGATGGGGGTTGAGATGATGCTTCCTCTTTATTTACAAAATGTCCATGGACTTTCAGCGCTTGATTCAGGGCTTGTCCTATTACCCGGAGCATTAATGATGGGATTAATTAGTCCAATTGCTGGAAGTATCTACGATAAAGTTGGTGCTCGTCGCCTAGCTCTCATCGGATTCTCTATCCTAGGAATTGGAACAATTCCATTTGTTTTCCTAACAGCTTCAACACCAGACCACTACATCACTCTTCTTTATGCTGTTCGTATGTTTGGTATCGCTATGATCATGATGCCGTTGACAGCTTCAGCTATGAGTGCATTACCACCACATGAAGCCGCTCATGGAACTGCATCTAATAATACAGCACGCCAAATCGCTTCTGCTATTGTTGTTGCTCTTTTATCAAGTGTGACACAAAATGTGATCAACAATAATAAACCTTCAAAACTGTTACAAGATCAAAATCCATTAGAATATGCTGCTAAAATGTTAGATGCTAGCCTAAAAGGCTTCCACGTCTCATTTGTCATAGGTCTATCATTTGCCATCATTGGTTTTGTAGTTGCGCTCTTCCTCCGCAAAGGAAAAGTTATTGAAGTAGAAAAGGAGCTCTAAGATGATCTTATTCCTTATAATCATTTCAACAATCCTATCCTTTATTACCTGGATGTATATTCAAAAAACAGGCCTTAGATATTTACTAGGAAGTCTTTCTTTACTCTTACTTTTAGCAAGCACCTTCATATTGACAGACCATTTTGTTAATCATACTGGTATGAAAACTGAAACTAAAGTGACTGAGAAAGCTATATACACAGCAGGAGATACTAAAGCAGCTTTTGGACTTCTACTCAATCAAAAAATTGGAAGTAAATCAGATCACCATGTTCTCATTTACAGAGATCAAAAAGAGCAAGAAAAAGCAAAAGCTCACTTTATTCCAAATAAAAAGAAAATTAGTCAAGCTATCAAAAAAACAGCCAACTACAAGATGGCTGACACAGATAAAGCCATCGTCATAACAACTACTAAACGTTATGTTTGGGCATCAGATTTTGCAAAAATGATGTATGGTTTTGGTGATGAGAACCATGAACTGATTTCAGAAAAAGCGCAAGTCATTGTTCCCAAAGATACTTGGTTAGTCTTAACACCAAAACAAGCTAAAAAATTGGCTAATCTTGTACCGCAACTCAAAGCACAGCAAGAAAAAGCAATGAAAGCAAATCCTAAAATGGCTATGCAAATGCAAGCTCTAGCTAAGAAGGATCCAAAAGCATTTACTAAAATGCAAGTTGAGCAATTGAAAAAAGCTCTTGGTATTACAGAATAGAAAATAGCCTTTCCTAAATAGGAAGGGCTATTTCTGAAATAAGAGGTAAGTCATTTATTTAAATAGGAAACTATCCTGCCATCATAACTAGAAAAACTAAAAGTCAACGTCATTTAAAAAAACAATCTTCTGTTCAATTCAGGAAATTGGTTCCATAAGAGTATTTTTCTTCTATCCCATTATTGAGGTGCAGCACCTCTAGCCTGTCTTTTTTTATTTCGCTTTTGCGACTATTAGTATGGCGGAAACTGTGATCTGTGTGACATCTGAGAAATCAATGGCTTCCTTATTAACATTGAACAGTAATGGGGTCATCTGAATAAAAGCATCACGTTCTTCTGGACTACACGTCAATGTCGCTGTCAACTCTTGTTCTTCAACTATCTCAAGTGATTCCTGCAGATGATTAAGGATTTTCTGATTAGAATAGCCATCGCCTTTAAGAAGATGAGCTACCTTGCCTCGCAACTCCTGAACATGTTTTTCAGTCGGCACAACCTTTAGCAAAAGGCCTTGTTCAGTCAAGACACGCATAAATTCCCCATAGTTGGCCGGTGAAAAGATATCTAAAATACAATCGATGCTTTTCTTTTGAATCGGCAGGTGCACCAAATCAGAAACAAACCATTTAACCAAGCGACTCTGATCGCTCTTAGCGGCTATCTGGACAGAGTCTTTAGAAATATCAAAAGCCAAGAATTCCTTGTCCAACTGATCAATCAACTGGCGTGAGTAGAACCCTTCCCCACAACCAACGTCAAGTACAGAGCCAAGCTCTGAATGAGCTTGCAAAAACGCATGAATTCCATCCAGAATATGGTCATAATAGCCACGTTCCAAGATCAATTGGCGATTTTCAAATGATTCTTTACTGTAATGGTCATCCACTTTTTTACCACCAAGCAAATTGACATAACCAAATTTAGACAAATCAAAAGTGTGATTATTAGCACATTTCAGGCTATTATGGACTTTCTGAAGTGGATTCTGACAGTTAGGGCAGGCAAAAAAGCTGTGACTATCTTCAAAGCGGAGCCTTTTGTCAATCATACTTAAAATCCTACTTCCCTAAGGGCGTCCGCTAATTTCCCAAATTGCTCAATGGATAAAGCTTCACCACGGATGCTTGGGCTAATTTCCGATATCTCTAAGGCTTTTGTTAAATTAGCTTTGATTTCTTCAGTCTTGCCAAAATGACTAGTCAAATTGTTCCACAGGGTTTTACGACGGTGCACAAAGCTAGCTTTGGAAACTCTAAACAAGAAATCCTCATCTTGAACAGCAACCAATGGTTGGTCGCGACGTGTCATTTTTAAAATGGCAGAGTCAACATTTGGCGCAGGAACGAAGACCGTTCTTGGGACTATAAAGGCCACCTTTGCATCCATATAGTACTGAACAGCAATTGATAAAGAACCATAAGCTTTTGTATTAGGCTCTGCGGAAATTCGATCAGCCACCTCACGTTGCATCATGACAACGAACTCTTGGAATGGAATTTTGCTGTCGATTAAGTGCATCAAAATTGGTGTCGTGATGTAGTAAGGCAGGTTAGCTACTACTTTAATTGGTAATTCTGGATTTTTGAAAGCCTTAATCTGAGTTTGTAAATCGGCTTTTAAGATGTCTTGATTAACCAACTGAACATTATCAAAGTCTCTCAAGGTATCTTTTAAAATCGGAATCAAACGATCATCAATTTCAAAGGCCATTACTTCCGCCGCATTCTCAGCTATAAATTCAGTTAAAGCACCAATACCAGGACCAATTTCAATAACATTGACATTTCGATCAATCTCAGCCGTGTCAACAATTTTTTGTAAAATATTGGTATCCGTCAAAAAATTTTGACCGAAAGATTTTTTAAATGTAAAGCCATGATGTTCTAAAATAGCACGGGTTACATTATAGTCTGCAATTCTCATTTAATATTATTTCCCACTAATTTGTTTTCTCTATTGTAGCATAATTACAAGGACTAGCTTTTAAAATTTTGCCATAGCATCTTCAACTTCAGTTAAGCTGATCCCAAAGAGTTCTAGTCTTGACAACAACTGTTTACCGTTACAATAACCAATTCGCAGTGTCTCCCCCAGATATTCTCGACGTTTGCGACTGTCACCACCCAAGAGCAGACCAAGCTTAACCAGGTCTTCTTTAGTGATATCAAATTCATTTGGGTCATCATAGGTTTGGGTAACTTTGGACAAGGCTTTTTGTAAGTCTTCAAATGAGGCATGCTCGACACCTAATGAACGCCCTTTTGATTTAGACCCTGGTACGGCTTCATCACGGTTTAAAAAGGCATGGCGAACTGTCGGTACAGCTTGCATGATGATTTTACGAATGCGTTCGCCATTGTAGTCTGGATCGGTGAAGACAATTACGCCGCGCAGCTGATTGAGGCGGTCAATTCTCTCTAGGTCAGCTTCGTTAATTGCTGACCCTCTTGTTTCATAAGTGTCAACTTCATAGAAACGTCGGAGATTAGCAGTATCATCCTTACCTTCTACAACGACGACTTCTTGAATCTTAATTTTTTTAGTCAATGTTAAATATCCTCTTGGCATTAGCTGTCGTTACTGCTGCAACTTCTTCAGAAGTCAGCCCACGTAGCTGGGCAATTTTATCAACCACGTAACGGGTATAGGCTGTATGGTTCTCGCGACCCCGTTTTGGAACCGGCGCAAGATAGGGCGCATCTGTTTCAACCAGCATTTTATCTAGGGGAATGGCTTGCGCAGCCTCTTGAATATCGGTTGCTTTCTTAAAAGTTACTACACCAGAGAATGAAATCAGCATTCCCAGCTCGATAAATTTTTGTGCCATGTCCAAGCTGCCACTGTAAGAATGCATGATGCCTCCGCAAGGTCCTACGCCAACTTCTTTAATCACCTGATAAGTATCTTCCAAGGCATCACGAGTGTGTACAACAAAGGGAAGATTGTAATCTTTTGATAATTGAATTTGACGTTTAAAAACCTCTATTTGGACTTCTTTAGGATCTTCCATCCAATGATAGTCTAAGCCAATTTCACCCAAAGCAATGACTTTTTCATTTTCCAAATTAGCAATTATCATCTCTTCAATGTCTTTCGTATAGGAACCAGCCTCAGTTGGGTGCCAACCAATGGTGGCATACACCTCTGGGTACTTGTTTGCTAAAGCTAAGGCGCCTTCAATTGTCTCTTTGTCAAATCCAACAACATTGTGAGCCGTCACCCCCATTTCCTTAGCCAAGGCTAGCTCTTCATCTTCTTTACCAATGAAATTCTCCACATTCAAATGGGTATGGGTATCAAATATACTGATCATTTCTGGCATCCTTTCATTCATCCTTCCTCTGTTTGTTTCTTGGGAATGGCTGTGCTCTAAAGCAAAGCTCTGTTTTGGGAAGGTTTCTCTCGGCTCTTATTATACCATATCTAGATTGGAATCACTGCGATAGCAATTGAATAAGGCCAGACAGTGTCTGACCTTATTCATAGGAGGATAGAAGACTCAATAGTTCCAGGACATTTTTGGTTTGACAGAGTCGTTCGAGTAAGCGACTGTCTTTTGCAATGTAGTGAATCAGGGAGAATAATTTTTTGAATTCCTTATCTTTGAGTTGGTCTTTGGTAACAGCAATCATAATTACGAGAGAAATTGCTTCACCATGCCAATCAATAGATTGAGGTAAGCTAGCAATTGAAATAATCGACTTTTTAACATAGTTGGGATTGGCATGTGGCAGGGTAATAAATGGTGCAACACGGGTACTCGAAACCCTGTCTCGTGACAAGAGTTCATCAACAAATTGAGCTTCTGTATAGCCATTAGCCACTAAATTGTTTCCTAAAAAGGTTAATATGTCCTCTGGATTTGTCAATTTGAGTTGGGGATAGATTAAAAATGGTTGGGTGAAGCGGGCGATATCAAAATTTTTCTTTTGTTGGCTAGGACTGTTCTCAAGCATATACTTTTCAATCGCTCTTAGGTCTTTATCACTAATCATCGGCGAAATGGGTAAAACAGCTACTTCTGGGTGAGAAAATGGGACTGTTGACAAGATAAAATCAATCCCCGTAAAATCTCTTTGAGGTGAGAATTCTTTATATTGAACTAATTCTTTGACCTGTAATTCTGGTAACTCTCTTTGTAAGCGAGCTTCAATAAAGGTAGCCATTGCTTTAGAGTACTCACTAACTAAGACAACTTGGTAATTTCTGTGCTTACGATATTTTTGTCGTTCAATTGCTGATTGAAAATGAATGGCTAAGTAGGCAATTTCTTCTTGTGGAACAAACTGTTTACGTTGTTTAAAGTAATCATCCAAAGTCAATTGAATTACTAAGAATAATTGGGGAAAGGCTCTAAAGACATCTTCTGTTAAGGGATTGGTAATGGATAAGCCATAATTCAATCTGAAATAGGTCGATGATAGATGAGATAAGAGATTTTTTTTGAGTAGGTCATCTTCTTTTAACTGGTAATTAAACATCTCATCAACTTGGCCAACAAGATAGTCCATTAATTGAGTTGCTTCAGCATCAAAGGTAAATGCTGATCTAACCGACGGAATGGTGCTAGCTATTCTAATAGCTAGATAATTTATTTCGCCTGGAGAGAAATTAATGGGATAAATGGTGGTTAATTTAGCTAAGACTTGGCTACTTAATTCTTGCGCTTTACTATCCTCAACGGCTTCAATTTCGGACTGACTCAGTAAGATATCACGTTCCAATTTCATCCGTTCTAACATAAAATAGATGTGTATTTCAATGTTGGACAAATCACTGACCATGTCAACCTGATTATCAGTTAATACTTCTTTCAAGCAGTCTTGAATGACCTTAAGTCGGTCCTGTTTAAAAAACTCTTTTAAGCTAGGACTTTTTGAGCCTGATTGTTTGATATTAGCTAGGGTCTTGACGAGAAGCCTACGCTTGTCTTGTTCTTTGCCAATGACTTGAATTCCAACACCTGGTTTTGAAAGTAATTGTAAGTGGTACTGTTCAAAATAACTTCTTAGTACCTTAATCTCATCTTGAATGACTTTCCGATTAACAAATAGCTGATTGGCTAAGTCTGTCAGACTTATTTTCTCATCTGGAACCTGTAACATATGGAAAATTAATAAATCTTGTAGTTCTTGATTAATCATTGAGTTAGCCTGATTTTTCAAAAGAATCTGCTGGAACTTTTCTTTATCGTAGGACAATCCTCTGAATAAAATTCCTGTTCCTTTTTTTCGATCAAGGCTAATTGGCAATTTAGTGTCTTGCATCATCAACTGCAGATGATTTAAGTCCTTTTGCAAAGTTCGCTCAGAAACTGCTATTTGTTGACTGAGTTGACTAACAGTCAGATAGCCTTCTGCTCTAATTAAAATTTCTATCAGGTTAAGCTGTCTTGAATTAATCACTTTACTACTCTTTCTATACTTGAAAATCGATATGCTACTATTTTAGCATATCGATTTTGCTTATAAACTATTTAATAATGCTTTGACGTCTTCTTTAGTTGGCGCATCTAGTAAAGACTGACGGAAATCGTTATCCATCAATTTACGAGATAAACGTTGAAGAATTTTTAAATGAACATCATCTTTATTATCAGCTGGAACTGCAATCATAAAAACTAAATGAGCTAGCTCATTATCAAGTGATTGCCAGTCAACACCTGCTGTTGAACGTCCAAATGCTAAGGTTGGTTTCTTAACATAGGTTGATTTAGCATGAGGTATAGCAATTCCCATACCAATACCAGTTGTACTTTCACCTTCACGACCATAAATATCAGCTTCTAGTCCTGCTTGCTCTGTCACATTTCCAGTTGATACAATACGACTTGCAAGATCTGAAATAACTGCTTCTTTACTTGTATTCGGTAAATCTAAAGTAATTGTTTCATCTGATAATAGTTGGGAGATGTCACCGAGAGTTGATTCTGACATGTCTTCGTGTTTTTCTTGGTTGGCTACTGGCTCAGCAGATACAGAGCCTACACCTACTGGAACCACTTGAAGTGTTGGTTTTAAGAAGTGAAGCATGATCACTGTCACTGCAATTCCGACAAGGACAGCAACGAAGAACATTAGGACATGGTCAACGGCTCCGAGTACAGCGACAATTGGGCCCCCGTGCGCAACGTGGTCAGTAACACCTGACAACATGGCAACAACGCTACCGGCCATTGAGCCTACGACGATACTTGGTATAACGCGAATTGGATCAGTTGTGGCAAATGGAATGGCACCTTCGGTGATACCAAATAGTCCCATTGCAAGTGAGGCTTTACCAGCTTCTCTTTCAGCTTTGTTAAATTTGTTTTTTAAAACTATTGAGGCAACACCTAGCGATAATGGTGGGATACAGATAGCTACAGCAATTGGACCCATAATTTTATAATTACCATCTGCAATTAAGCCTGAACCAAAGAGGAAAGCAACTTTGTTGAATGGACCACCCATATCAAAGGCAATCATCGCACCTAGAATCATTGCTAAAATAACTTGACTACCACCTTGCATGCCTGCAAGGAAGCTTGTTAACGATTTAAAGAGCCAAGCTACTGGTCCGCCAATGACATAAATGAATAAGAAACCAACAATAAAAGTTGATAAAATTGGTATAACAATGATTGGCATAATTGATTGAATAGTTTTGGGTACTGGCCATTTTTTAATCCAAAGAGCTACAAAACCAGCTAGGAAACCAGTAATAATCCCACCAATAAAGCCAGCATTAGCAGTTCCACCATATAAAGAGGCATTAGCAGCTAACATCCCGCCAACAAAGCCAGGAACTAAACCGGGACGGTCGGCAATACTATGTGCAATAAAAGCTGATAAAACTGGAACCATCAAGCCCATTGCTGCGCCACCAAGTGTTAATAAAGTCGCCCAGAAAGTACCAGGAGGAACTTGCAAACCACTTGCTGTAGGTTTGCCACCAAGTGAAAGAGCAACGGCAATCATCAACCCTCCAGTTACAACAAATGGTACCATATAAGATACACCATTCATTAAACTTTTGTAGACTTTCTTACCAAGTTTTTCTTCTTTTTCTTCTTGAACTTCCAATTCTGCACCAGTTGCTACATAGGCTTTTGCATCCTTATTAAGAATTTTTTCAATCAATTCTTTACTATGATGGATACCATCTTGGACCCCACGTTCAACCAATAATTTACCAGCAAAACGTGACTTGTCAACATTAGTATCCGCCGCAATGATTACACCTTCGGCTTCAGCAATGTCAGCAGCAGTCAATTCATTTTCACGACCAATTGAGCCATGTGTTTCAACCTTAAGTTCCACACCAAGTTCTCTACCTGCCTTTTCCAAATTTTCCGCCGCCATGTAAGTGTGGGCAATCCCCACCGGACAAGACGTAATAGCAACAATCTTTTTCATCTGTTTCTCCTTTTATGAGATATTCATTACTATTTAAGTATAGCAAAGCCTTTACATGAAGTTAAGAGGAAACAAGTTCCGTTATAACGGAACTTGTTGACATAAGTGGACTATAAACACATATAAATTCTAATAAATTTGATATAAGCTGTAAGAATTACTAAAACGGTTACTTTTTATGATATGATTATTTTAGACTTTTAAATTCCATAAAAAGGAGCATGCTTATGACTAAAAAACTACAAATAAAAGCCAAGATTGAAGATGCTTTCTCGCAAATGACACCTCTTGAGATGAGTATTGGTCACTTTTTTATTGATAATGATTTGGACGAAGCACACATTTTTTCGCGCCTGATTGTTCAACGTCTGCATGTCTCACAAGCCGCTCTGACCCGTTTCGCCAAGAAATGTGGCTACTCGGGCTATCGGTCCTTTACCTTTGACTATCTCCAAGCAATCCAAGCTTCCGAATCAACATTCCAAGACATCAACCGCGACGTCACTAAACGCGTTCTGGTCGACTATGACACCCTCATTAATAAGACCTATAGTTTGGTCGATGAGGAAAAATTGCAGAGCTTGGCCGAACAAGTTGACCAGGCTGAACGGATTTATTTCTATGGAAAGGGTTCCTCTGCCTTAGTGGCTCAAGAAATGAAGCTGCGCTTTATGCGTCTTGGTATCATCTGTGATGCCTACTCTGACACCGATGGATTCACTTGGGCCAATAGCTTGGTCAATAAGAACTGTCTAGTGATTGGTTTTTCTTTATCAGGAAATACCACCTCAGTTATCAAAGCTTTGGAAAAAGCAGCTGCTAATGGCGCCAAAACAACCCTCATTACCACGCGCAATCAGAAGTGCTTTTCTGATCAGTTAGACATTATCAACGTCTCTTCGACCCATCAGCTCAACTATGGCAATCGGGTTTCACCGCAGTTCCCCTTGTTGATTATGATGGACATCATCTACGCTTATGTGCTGGAAATCGATCGAGATAAAAAAGAGCACATCTTTGAAAAAACAATCATCAATTAAAAAACTCCCAAAATCAAATTTTGAGAGTTTTTTGTTTAGGAGGAATGTTAGTTGGTAATTATTCTTCACGATTTAATAATTGGTTTATTTCTTGACTATAGAGAATAGCTTTACCACCATAGATAGCCTGTATGCCATTTTTAACATCAAGGACAGCTGTAGCTCCAATTGATTTCAAAGTTTCTTTATCAACTTTACTACTGTCTGCTAAAGAGACTCGTAATCTTGTGGCACAAGCAGTCACATCTTCAATATTACTATCACCACCTAGGGCTTTAATAATTAATAAAGAAAGATCACGTAAATTACTTGATTTGCCTTGTTCATTAACTTGGTTATCAGAATTTGTTTCAGTTGTCATTTCCATCCCTGGAACCAGAACATGAAATTTACTTACACAGAATCTAAAAACAAAGTAATAAATAAGGAACCAAATAATACCAACAGGAATAACTAGCATCCAATTTGTATGCGAATTACCTTGCAAAACGCCAAAGATCAGAAAGTCAATCAAACCTCCAGAGAAGGAATTACCAATCCGAATCTGAAGTAAATCAGCAACTAGGAATGAACAACCATCTAAGAAAGCATGCACAATATATAACCAAGGGGCAACAAACAAGAAAGCAAATTCAATTGGTTCAGTAATCCCTGTTAACAAGGAAGTTAAAGCACTACTTGAATAAAAACTACCTACTTTTTTACGGTTGATTTTTGGAATTGAATGGTACATAGCAAGACAGGCTGCTGGTAAACCAAACATCATTGTTGCAAAACGTCCTGCAAAGAAACGTGTCCCATAAGTAAAGAGACCAGTATGATGAGAATCAGCTAGTTGAGCAAAGAAGATATTTTGAGCTCCAACAACTGTCTTCCCAGCAACCTCTTCACTACCACCTAATGAGGTATACCAAAACATGGGATAAATGGTATGGTGAAGTCCAACTGCTCCAGTTAAACGTAGAAAGAATCCATATAAAAATGTTCCAAAACTGCCCATAACAGCAATTTTTTCTCCTAGAACAACAAGTCCATTTTGAACTGGTGGCCAAATAATATAGAAGATTGCTCCAATTGCAATTGCTGTAAAAGAAGAAATAATTGGGATAAAACGAGAGCCTCCAAAGAAACCTAAGAAGGCTGGCAATTCAATTTTTCGATATTTATTATGTAAACTTGCAACTACTAGACCGATCACCAATGCACCCAAAACTCCTGTGTCAATTTTAGCATCTTTTGCTGAATATAAAGTTAAAAACCCACTAATCGTTGCAGTGAAAACTAAGTAAGCAACTCCACCAGAAAGTCCAGCTGTTCCTTTGTCAGCATCAGCTAGCCCAACGGCAACACCAATAGCAAAAATTAAAGCAATATTAGCAAAGACTGCATTCCCAGCAGTGCTCATTATAGTGAAAATTGCTTGTAACCATGGTTGGTCTAAAACAGGAAACTGAGCAATTGCGTTGGCATTAGAAAGTGCACCACCAATTCCTAACAATAAACCTGCCACAGGTAAGATTGAAATTGGTAACATAAATGCTTGACCTAATTTAGAAAATTTTTTAAAATCCATATCATTAATCTCCTTTTCTCACTGCTTCAATAAACCGTTCAGCGATTTCTTTTGGCCGAGTGATGGCGCCTCCAACAACAATACCAAAGACGCCTAAATCCTTGATGGCTTTGGCTTGTTCAGGATAATGAACCTTCCCTTCAGCAATCACGTCAATGCCAGCTTGGCACAATTGATCAATCAGCTCTAAGTCAGGTCCATCGGATTGCCGACTATAACTAGTGTAGCCTGAAAGGGTCGTTCCAACAAAATCAACACCGGCCTCATAAGCTTCTTTTCCTTCCTCGAAAGTCGAAACATCAGCCATCAGTAGTTGATTGGGGTACTTGTCTTTGACTTGCTGAATGAATTCACGGATGGTCAAACCATCATAGCGGGGACGCTTGGTACAATCTAGCGCGATGACTGCAATCTCAAGCTCAGCCAGCTGGTCAACCTCGGCCATGGTCGCTGTGATAAAGGGCTCTTGAGGTGGATACTCTTTCTTAATAATTCCGATGATTGGCAAAGCCGTCACAGCTTGTATCTCTTTAATGTCACGAACGGAGTTAGCTCGAATCCCAACAGCTCCCGCTTCCTCTGCAGCCTTGGCCATCAGGGGCATAATGCCACCACTGTCAGAATACAAGGGTTCTCCTGGCAGAGCCTGACAAGAGACGATGATGCCATCTTTGAAAGCAATTCGCAAATCTTCTTTACTTGTCTGATGTAACATGTGTCATCCTTTCTTTTGCTTTGTTTCTTTCTTAACAATCTTCATTATAACAACTATAAAAGCGTTTTCAATAGATTGTAGCCATTTAGAATTGACTTTCAAAAGCAGCAAAAATTGGCAGCTTTTCTTAAAACTAGTTTCAGAGCATACAAAAAAACCAAGAGTCTCGAGCACTCTTGGTTTTATTTGTTTGTATTCGTATCAATTGCAATTAAGCTGATAATACTTTGCGTCCTTTACGACGACGGCTCGCAAGCACGCGACGTCCGTTTTTAGTTGCCATACGGTGACGGAATCCGTGTTTACGTTGACGACGGATTTTACTTGGTTGATAAGTACGTTTCACAGTGAATACCTCCTCATAGATTTTCGTATTCGTTTAGCCGGCTATTTTTGTGATATCAGTTACTAAACATACCTTAATATTCTATAACATATAGGGTGGCTTGTCAAGATAAATTTAAAATATCTCGAGTAGTTCCTCTTTTTCAACGATCTTATAAGATCATTGAAAAAATCCTCCCATTGGAAGACTTTTTCTGTGCTAAATAAATTCTATTGTTTCTTCACACGCTTTTCTTTCAACTTTTTATTAATTGTATTGCTTGTACTATAGTTGAGATAGAAAACGATGGCCCAGATAATTAGATAAATAATGAGAAACTGGATGAAAAAACCAAGATATTGATTAGGGTTCAACCAACCATTGTAAATATTCATTAAGTAAACCAGACTACTGATACTAATTAAATGAATCAAACTTTTATATAGAAAGGGGAGTTTTTCTATATCATAAATCAGTGATGCTAATCCCATAAAGCCACTGATAAATAAACAAGAGACAATGTTTGAAATAGTTTGCGAATTTACATCACTAAAGAGTAGTGATAAGGAATAAATAATCCCTCCAATACCAATCCCATAGATATAAGTATTTATTATTTTTTTCATGATTTTTCCTCCTAAAGTCCCAGACTTTTTTCTAATTCTTTGACGTAGCGACGACTAATAATCACTTTATTTTTTTGACTTAAAATAGCAAGCATATTTCCAGAAAAAGAAGCTTCCAATCGGATTAAATGATTAATATTAATCAGACTTTGCTTTGAAACCTGGATAAAATTACTGCTTGGCAATTTCTCCTTCAGTTTATATAAGCGTTCCCTCGTATGATATTGCCCTTGGCTCGTCATGATATCTGAGTAATCACCGTCAACTTCTACAGCAATAATTTCAGTTAATTTAAGCAGTTGATTACTATCTTCTATTTTAACTGCTAAAACATCAGCTTTCATAGCTTTAAATCCTTGTAAATAATCCACTAGGGCAGCCACTTCTTGATCATAACTTTCTTTAGCAATGACAAGTTCAATCTCTTCTTTATTAGGATTTTCCTTAAACAACCATTTCATTTTGATACCTCATGCTTTATTTCTTTACTTGTATCATATCAGAAATGATATGGCTTGTAAGCAGAAACTTGGTATCAGGTAAGATTATGAGGATAAGTGGTCTCAATCAGTTAATTTATTCTTTCTTTTAAGCATCAAGATGATGGCTAAAATAAGTAACTGCCCTGCAATAATTGCTAAAACAATCTGATAATCCTGGACTTTCGTTGTTAACTTATCCCACTCCAAGCCAATACCCATGAACTTGCTGAAATGAATTCCCGCTTGACCAAAGCTCTCAACTTTAGCATCCAGCAAGATGTGACGGAACAATGATGCAACATATGCACCAGGTACAAATTTGACTAATTGCTGTGCTGAATCTGGTAGGACACCTATTGGCATATAAACCCCAACCAAGAAACCGGAAGCCGTTCCAACCAAGGTTGAGAGGCTACTTTCGAGGGACATTTTGTTGACAAATTGCAGAACAGTGGTCGCAAACAGAGAACCTTGAAGACTAGAGAGTAAGGCAACCTGTAAGAGTTGAGGAATCAATTTTGTCGAGATGACCAATCCGTCTTCCTGCTTGAAGTAGAAAGCCATGACCAACCCAACTAAAATTTGCATTATGAAACTGATGAGGCTGGCGCTGAGGATATAACCCAGTGTGATACTTAACGGACTAACATCTGTTAGAATCAAATCCTGCCAAACATGACGTTCTTTATCTGAGACGATCCGAGAAAGGGCAGCCCAACTGGTTGTAATGCCTGTTACAGTAAGTACACCCCCCATAATCCAGAGATCTAAGATTTTTTCAGGTTTGGGCATACTATCTTTCCAACTGATAACTAAGTTGTTTTGGAGAAATAGAATGTAAAGAACGAAGGCTAGTAAGGCCCCAAGTAAGGAGAAGAAGACTCCTACTTTACTACTAAAATATAATTTCAAGTGACGCTCAATTGTTGCTTTCATGCTTGGATTTCCTTTCCTGTCAGAGTTAAGAATGCTTCGTTCAAAGTGCCTTCTTGGAAACTGAAGCTACTAATTTCTTTTTGGTATTGATTGAGTAGGGTGATAACTTCTTGTGTTTTTAAACCTTCTATAAAGTAACGGCCCGGTTCTAGCTCTATAAATTCTTGCTCAGGCATTGCTTCAGCGCTAGTCATTTCCAAAATCAATTGCGATTTGGCATAGTCTGCAATTAATTGACTAGGTTTGCCACTAGCTAAGATGTTTCCATTGTCAATAACATAAACTTTGTCAGCTGTTTCCGCTTCTTCCAAATAGTGAGTTGTTAAAAAGATAGTTAAACCTTCTTCTTTTTGTAAAGTATTAAATAAATACCAGATCAATTCACGGCTTTGAATATCCAATCCTGTTGTTGGCTCATCTAAGAAAAGGATATCAGGCTTATTAATTAATGCTCGAACAATGTCAACCCGTCTTTTTTGACCACCTGAGAGACTTTGATATTTTTGCTTTAGGATTGGTTGAATCTTGGTGATCTCAATCAAATGCTTAAGCCAGTCCTTATCTGCTGCTTTGTACATATGCAATCTATTTTTTAGGTTGGCAGCGACACTCAATTCACCATCAAGGACACTATCCTGAAAGACCATCCCCATTTTAAGGTGTTTATCTCTAATGACTTGTCCTGAATCTAAAGCCAACAAACCTGATAAGATATTGATAGTCGTTGACTTGCCTGCACCATTGGTTCCTAAGTAAGCAACCATTGACCCTTTTTCAATTTCCAGATCTAAACCTTTTAAGACTTGTTTTTTGCCATACGATTTGATAATATTTCTTGCTGTAATTAACATCTTTCGTCCTCCTTGGTACAAACTAATCTTACCAAGGAAAAGACTACCTGTGACAACTTTTATGCTTAGTGGTAAAAAAAGGACGCTAAGAGGTGAAATCGTAGTTGGAATAGATTTGCTGAGAATCCCATGCACAGCTGAGCAATCTTTTTCTAAAGTTCCAATTTTAAAAAGTTGCCCTTGTCATAATTGCCTCATCTTGTTAGAATAGACTAATGAACAAGAAATTATTACCGACCGAAACTGGTTACACATTAACATTAACATATGACATTAAGGGTCATATCGACGACTTCTGGAGCTTATTAGCCACTACTTCTGGTTTGCAGAAATGGTTCCCAGAATTGACTCGGCAAGAGAATAGCTTGCGCTTCTTAGCCGGCCAGTCTGATGTCAGCTTAGCTATTCTCAAAGAAGAAAAAGCCTCAGCTTTCGCTTTTGACTGGTTTGGTGCCACAATCACATTTATAATCAGTAAGAATGACACAATGAACTGCCATCAAATTTCCTTTACAGAAGAAATACCAAGCACATTTGAACATGCTTCAAGAGATTTAGCCGGTTGGTATAACCAAAACCATCGTTTAATGATTTATGCCAACACAGGTCACTTACCTAATATGATGGCCCTTTACCAAGACTCACAAGATTGGATTAATAACCAACTACGCAAAAAAAGATAAGCTCATTAGCTTATCTTTTTTACTAGAAATAGAATATAGATTCATACATAAGAAATCTAACTATCGGAGCTTTAAATGATTAAAACTCGAGAAAAAGAATTAAAAAAGAGAACAGATGAAATCTATCTTCTTTTTTTAATTTTCTAAACTGACAACGACGTAGCGGTTTGGATCGTTTCCTTCTGAATAACTTGTTACGCCTTCGATTGTAGAAATTGTTTTGTGGACAATTTTACGTTCACTGTTACTCATTGGGTCCATAGTATAGTCTTCTTCACTTTCCAGAACACGATTGGCCACTTTTTGTGTGAAGTCAATCAAAGTTTCTGTGCGGTGTTCAACGTAATCATGGACATTCAAATTAACAGCAAAGTTTTTTGAATAATGATCATGTAGAAAGTTTTGAGCTAATAATTGTAATGATTTCAAGACTTTTCCATGGTAACCGATTACACGTCCTGCTTCTTGTGTCTCAACTTGAATGTTGATTTGACGACGATTATAACTTGTCTCTAGACTAGCCTCGATATCCATTTCATAGATAATCTTTTTAACATAGTCAGTCACATCTGCTGAAGCTTTTTCAATATCTTTACTGATCGTATCCTCAGTAAATTCTTGAGCTACAAATTCTTCAAATGACTGTTCTTTTGTTGGTTCTTCACTAACTGCTGATTCAGAAATCTTTTCTTCAGTTTCAGTGACTGCTTCTTCAGTCTGTGGATGAAGACTAGTTACATTTGAAACTGGACTTTTTTCTTCAACGACTTCTTCTTCAACTTCAACTGCTTCTTTTTGAACTGGTTTACTTGGGTTGACAACCGGTGCATTCTGACGGTTAATTTCGTCGGGCACGCCACTGACAGCTTTTTTATCAGCCTTGTAGACTGTCCTCTCGTTAATCCCTTCAATATCAACCTGTGCTAACTTTTTACCAAAACCTAAAAAGCCTTTTTTTTCTTTTGAAATAACTTTAATATGGGCTTTTTGGCGTAGCAATTGCAATTCTTGAAGCCCCTTTTGGATTGCTTCTTCAACAGTTTTACCTGTATACACTACCATAATTAACTCCTATTTCTTTTGTCTACGCGCTTTTTTACGGGCACGTCGTTCTTTACTTTGTAATAGTTTTTCTGCTTCCGCCTCACGTCTACGCTCTTCAAGAATCTTGAATGGATTATTTAAAAGCAAGAGTTGGAAGACTTGGAAAGCATTGGACACAGTCCAATATAAGACAACCCCACTAGCCAAGCTAATTCCCATGAAGAAAATCATTAAGGGCATTGCATAGGTCATCATTGTCATCACCATGTTCTTTTCCTTAGCGGCAAGGTTAGTTAACCATGTTGATAAGAACGTGAACAAAGCGGCCAGAATTGGCAAAATAAAATAAGGATCTGCTTTTGCTAATTCAATCCATAAGAAGGAACCTTCTCTTAAAAAAGGAACACGTGACAAGGCTTGGAATAAAGCAATCATCACTGGCATTTGAATTAATAGTGGGAAAATACTAGCATAGGGATTAACACCGTTACGCTTATAGAGAGCCTGACTTTCCTCAGCTAAGGCCATGCGGCTTTCTGTGTCTTTCCCAGCATACTTAGTTTGCAACTCTTTTAATTCAGGTTGCAAATCTTGCATGCGCTGACTTGATTTAATTTGAATATTAAATAAAGGCATCAGCAAAATTCTGATAATTAGGGTGAAAAGAATAATCCCTACACCAATACTACCATTAAAGGATAGCCATTGGATGGACTTTCCAAAAAAATAAACCAATTGGTCCCATCCATTAGATGAGTTGGCTGAGACATTACCTCTTCCACAAGCAGCTAATAATAGTGCTAAGGGAACGAGACTTGCAATTTTAATCTGTTTCTTCACTTTCAAAACCTTCCTCGAGCAAATGTGCTAGTTTTAAGACATGTTTTAGATTTTGTCTAACTTCCTGATACTCTAACTCTTCTACGCCTTTGCGGGCAATGATGACAAAATCGGTTGGCTTCAGACTTTCTGAAAATTCCATGATGACATGTCGTATTTTTCTTTTAACAGCATTTCGTGTTACCGCATTACCTAGGCGTTTGCCTACTGATATACCTAAACGAAAATGGTTTTGGTCTTCTTTTTCATTTAAAAAATAAATGACAAATTTACGATTTGCCGTACTTTCTCCACCATCAAAAATGGCTTGAAAATCTTTCTCACGCTTGACACGATAGGATTTCTTCAAAATTTAACTCCAACTATCTATATTATTACTATTATACCATAAAAGTGAAAAAAGCCTCAACCTATAGAGATTAAAGCTTTCATACTAATTTTCAAGTTCACTTAGAGCTTTTTTAATTTGTTCTGTCACTTGACTAAATGCTGTTCCACCTAAAGACGTTCGACGAGCGACAGCTTGTTTGGAGCTTAGTTTGTCGTAGATGTCTTCTTCTATAACTTCCGATATCTTTTTATAATCATCAAGAGTTATATCCTGCAGGTAGTAACCACCTTTTGTAGCCTCTAAAACTAGTTTCCCAACTATCTCATGGGCTTTTCTGAATGGAACTCCCTTAGACGCCAAATAGTCTGCTAGCTCAGTCGCATTTGAGAAGTCCTTCTGCGTGGCGCTAGCCATTTTTTCCTTATTAACCGTCATCGTTGTCAACATCCCAGCCAGGATATCCACGGCCACCGTAATTGTCTCTGCCGTATCAAACATGCCTTCTTTATCTTCTTGTAAGTCTTTATTGTAGGCCAATGGCAGAGCCTTCATGACAGTCAACAGGGAGAAGAGATTGCCATAAACCCGTCCTGTTTTCCCCCGAATTAGCTCTGCCATGTCGGGATTTTTCTTCTGAGGCATAATTGAAGAACCCGTAGAAAAAGTATCGGAAAGGGTGATAAACTGATATTCAAATGAGGACCAGTTAATAAGCTCTTCACATAAACGACTCATATGCATCATCAAAAGGCTAGAATTAGATAAAAATTCTAAAATGAAATCACGATCTGAGACAGCGTCTAGAGAATTACTGTAGATTTTCGAGAAGCCCATCAAATCAGCTGATAGTTCTCTTTCGATTGGAAAGGTTGTGCCTGCTAGAGCAGCCGCTCCTAATGGAGATAGATCTGTATGTTCCATATTAAAGGCAAACCGTTGACTATCTCTGGTAAACATTTGATAGTAAGCCATTAAGTGATGCCCAAACGATATTGGTTGGGCATGTTGCAAGTGCGTATAACCTGGCATAATGGTTTCAACATGCTCTTGGGCAAGTTGCACCAATACTTGTCTTAGCTTCTTCAATTTGTCGTCCACTTGTTTTAACGTATCTACTAAGTACAGATGCATATCTGTGGCTACTTGGTCATTACGTGAGCGAGCAGTATGCAATTTGCCCGCAACTGGTCCAATTTTCTCAGTCAGTAAACTCTCAATATTCATATGAATATCTTCGTTACTAATATCAAAAGTAAGTTGGCCAGCTTCAAATTCTTTTAATAAGGCTTTTAGACCTTCTTTTATTCGACTTGCTTCATCTGAAGATATAATATCTGTTTGTCCCAACATGGTAACATGTGCAATAGATGCCTTAATATCAAAAAGTGCTAATTTTTGATCAAAAGAAATTGAAGCTCCAAAGGTCTCAACCCACTTCTCCAGGCCAGCTTCAAAACGTCCACCCCATAATTTATTATTGTTTGTCATTATTACCTCTATTTTTGTATGAAAATAATAAGCATTGCCTTATTCTTTATTATTAATTTGGTTCACTTGTGCATTCACTTGAGTTGGTAAGCCCCATAATTTAATAAAGCCAATTGCCGCATCTTGATCAAAGCTATCCGCAGCTGTATAAGTAGCCAAGTTTTCATCATATAATGAATTTGAAGATTGACGAGCCACAACCTGCGCTGAACCTTTATATAGTTTGACTTTAGCTATACCATTAACATTTTTTTGTGTTTGTTTAATATAAGCTTTGATAGCATCAGTTGCTGGATTAAACCAGAGACCATTATAAATAAGGTTGGAAATTTCATTTTCCAGAATTGGTTTAAAGTGAGATAATTCGCGAACCAAGGTAATATCTTCAATTTCTTTATGTGCCGTCAGCAAAGTAATCGCTCCGGGGCACTCATATATTTCACGAGACTTAATACCGACCAAACGATTCTCAACATGATCAATACGACCAACGCCATGAGCACCAGCTATTTTATTTAATTCTAAAATTAAGTTGGCCAAAGGCATATCTTGCCCATTAATAGCAATTGGTTTACCTGCTTTAAAGGTAATATCAACAAATTCCGGCTCGTTTGGTGCCTTTTCAGGAGAAGTTGTAATGCCAAAGGCTTCCTCAGGAGCTTGATTCCATGGATTCTCGAGAACACCACATTCATTAGCACGGCCCCATAGATTTTGATCGATTGAATAGGGACTGTCCAAATCAGCAGGAACCGGTACACCATTTTCTTTTGCGAAATTAATTTCTTCCTCACGCGACCATTTCCATTCCCTCACCGGAGCAATAACTTTAATATCCGGGTCAAGTGCAGCAATAGCTACCTCAAAACGAACTTGGTCGTTGCCTTTTCCAGTACAACCATGAGCAATTAAACTTGCATTTGTTTGATGGGCAATCTCTACTAACTTCTGAGAAATCAATGGACGACTTAAGGCTGAAATAAGAGGATATTTTTGTTCGTAAAAAGCATGTGCTTGCAATGCTGGCAATACAAACTCTTCTGCAAATTGATCTTTAACATCAATCACAAAGGATTCGACAGCACCAACCATTAAGGCCTTATCATGGATAAAGTCTAAGTCTTTTCCTTCACCAACATCCATACAAACAGCAACAACATCATATTTTTCTTTTAACCAAGCAATGGCAACAGAAGTATCCAAACCACCTGAATAAGCTAAAATTAGTTTTTCTTTAGACATAGCATTTCTCTTTTCTAAATAATATTAGTGTTTATACTAATGTATATTTATTTAAATGTCAATAGTTTTTGGTATTTTTATTCTAAAAAATCATAAATATGTCCTTTTAACCGTATTATTATTTCATTTACCAATTTTATACGTCAGCTTAGTGAATATTTTTACGCGAAACAATGTATTGTTATACAAATATAGGCAAAAAAAAACTCGGATGGGA
>CAACWJ010000028.1_pt1 | contig 30646 bp, 29 predicted proteins | sample 2275621 | NCBI WGS metagenome assembly CAACWJ01 (sample SAMEA5312456, study PRJEB27640) | indoor metagenome | biome: indoor environment; feature: uncontrolled; material: polymer tiles stone | place: Germany | collected 2014-07-07
TCAGGCAGTTCAGCTGTGCTTATGGGCTTACTTGTTGGTGGTATGATGGCAGTAGATATGGGTGGTCCAGTTAACAAGGCAGCTTATGTTTTTGGTACAGGTACCTTAGCAGCAACTGTTGCAAATGGTGGTTCAGTAGTTATGGCAGCAGTTATGGCCGGTGGGATGGTTCCTCCTTTAGCAGTATTTGTAGCAACACTAATCTTTAAAGATAAATTTACTAAAGAAGAACGTGAATCTGGATTAACAAACATCATTATGGGACTTTCATTCATTACTGAAGGCGCAATTCCATTTGGTGCAGCTGACCCAGCACGTGCTATTCCAAGTTTCATCGCCGGTTCAGCATTGACAGGTGCTTTAGTTGGCTTATCAGGAATCAAATTAATGGCTCCTCACGGAGGAATCTTCGTTATTGCCCTTACAAGTAACCCAATTTTATACCTAGTCTTCATTGCAATTGGAGCAGTCGTATCTGGCTTACTCTTCGGAGCACTTCGTAAAAAAGCATAAAACTTCAACTAGAATCTTAAATGATTCTAGTTTTTTTGTTATACTAAAGAATAGAAGTTCACTGTAGAAAGGGTTGTATGGCAAAAAGAAAGTACTCCACAAGAAAAAGGAGAAGCAATAAGAAAAATCAAGATCGGTTTTTTAAAATAGCTGTTTTAACGTTGATGCTTTTTATTGCAGTCTATTCAGTCTTTAGTTTAAAAGGAGCTAAAAATCAGTTAGCAGTATATCAAGAATCAACGACAGTTCAGTTCGTTGGAAAAGCTTCTCATGCGGCGCATCAGATTGCTCAGCAAAATCAATTGTATACCTCAATTATGCTTGCACAGGCCATCCTTGAATCAACAAACGGTCAATCTAAGCTGAGCCAAGAACCTTATTTTAACTTTTTTGGAATAAAAGGATCATATAATGGCAAATCAGTTGTATTACAAACAACAGAAGATGATGGAAACGGTAATCTCTATAAAATAGATGCAAAATTTAGAGCTTATGGGACAATGAAAAATGGTTTTAGTGACTATGCTAATGTCTTAAGTGACCCTTTGTATAAAGATGTTCATAAATACCAATCAAGAACATATGAGGAGGCTACTTCGGTTCTGACAGGTCGGTATGCAACAGATACTACTTACGATAGTAAATTGAATCAATTGATTGCCTCTTATCATTTATATTATTTTGATTACCCTTTTTAATATCTCCATTTTACGAAAAGATAACAAAATGACTACAAGAATTTATCAATAATAATAAAAATGAGAATCTTGTAGTTAAATACTAAATACTTGTGTTATAATATTATTCCAAACTAAAATTGAAATAAAGGAATAAATATATGACGCTTCAGAAAGGTAAGAAACTATTTTTCTTTTTAGGACTATTTACTTTAATCCTATTTGCTGTTTTTTCTTCAAGTCACAAACAAAAGGAAATGAAGGTTTCAGCTGAGACAATGTCAACAGGACAAACTCAATTATTTATTAATCAAATTGCAGGTACTGCTAGTCAAATAGCACAAGCTAATGATTTATACGCATCAGTTATGATCGCTCAAGCCGTCCTAGAATCGAATAGTGGCCAATCTGGATTAAGTGCTGCACCTAACAATAATTTCTTTGGTATCAAAGGTGCTTATAATGGTGCTTCTGTTACAATGAAAACATGGGAAGATGATGGGAATGGAAATGCCTACGAAATCGATCAGGCATTTCGTTCTTATCCAAGTATTGCTGACTCTTTATCAGATTATGCTGCACTATTAAGTACACCGACTTATGTAGGTGTTAGACAATCAAATACCTTGTCGTACCAGGATGCGACGGCAGCCTTAACTGGTTTATATGCAACTGATACATCTTATAATGTAAAGTTAAACAGTATTATTCAGGCTTATGGACTTACTGCTTATGATGTTGTTACTCCAGAAGCTCCAGCAAATGGCGTGACAGATCCAAACGTTGCATATAGCCAAACAACATCAGCTGCCCCTACTCAAACTGCCCCTACTCATACAACAGTTAGTAGCACGAACCCTTCAACAACAGTTGAACAAGTATGGAATTCATTCCGTAGTCAATACACAAGTGCTGACACTCTTGCCCAAGACCAAGCTTGGAGTGATTATAAAAATAATCAATAAAATCCATTTCTACAAGTAAATCGCTCTTTAGAGTGATTTTTTTTTGGTATAATATTCATATGAAAACATTAAAAGAAGTATATGAAAATCATGATGAATTGCCCTTTGTACATCCCAAGTATGAGAAAGAGCTTTGTCAAAAGCCTATTCCAAAAAGAAATATGATAAGGACTGAGGAGGGATTGTTACCAGGCCATGTCATTATGCTTTGGAAAATTCAATTTGGGACATATACAACCGAAAATCCTCATCATAAGTATTTTTACACTACTTATGGGATTGATGCTGAAAAAGAGTTAAACTGGCTTATCGAAAACAATTATGTTGCTGTCGATTCTGCTTTTCAATCTCTCCCTCATTTATCTGCTCTGCAATTAAAAGAATTCTTAAAAGAAAAAGGAGTAAGCGGCCTTTCAAAGATGAAACGGCTAGATTTAGAGAATCAAATTGCTATAAGTTATAATGAGGAATCTTTGGGAAAATGCTTTGATTTAAGATCCTACAGTTTGCTTCCAAAAGGACAAGCTGTTTTAGATAAATATCCCGAAATTATTGAAAAACATCCACAGAAAAAATACTAAATGACCCTTGCTTTATCTAAAGAAAAACTTATGCTATAATGGATATTATCGCGCTCAAGGAGAATAGAATACCATGCAATTAATTAGAGAAAAAGAATTTGTCAATCAGTATCATTATGATGCAAGAAATTTAGAATGGGAAGCCGAAAATGGAATTCCTGAAACAAATTTCGAAGTTACTTTTCAATTAATTGACAAAGACGAAGAAAAGAATGAAACTGTTATTGTTTCAGTTTTACAATTTGTTATAGTTAAAGATGAATTTGTAATTAGTGGGGTTATTTCTCAAATGGTGAAAATTGTGGATCGTTTGATTGAGAAACCAAGTGAATTTTCACAAGAAGAAGTAGAATCACTTGCAGCACCCTTGTTAGACATGGTACAAAGGTTGACATTTGAAGTAACAGAAATTGCTTTAGATAGACCGGGATTCAATTTGGAGTTTAAAAATTAATGAAATTAGCAGTAATAACGGACAATACCAGTTATTTACCAAATAGCTTGACTAGTAAAGATAATCTATTTGTACTAGATATTCCAATCATGATAGATGGTGAAACATACTATGAAGGAAAAAACATTTCTCTAGATGAGTTTTACACAAAAATGGCAGCTAGTCCTGAATTGCCAAAAACTAGTCAGCCTGCTTTATCGGAATTAGATGAGTTATTAACAGAACTTGAAAATGATGGTTATAGTCATGTTATTGGCTTATTCTTAGCAGGGGGAATCTCTGGATTTTGGGCAAATTGTCAATTTTTAGTCGAAGAACATCCACGATTGACCATTGCTTTCCCAGATAGTAAATTAGCATCAGTTCCCGTTTATAATATGTTAACTAACATTTTTAAGTGGTATGATCAAAATCTTGATTTTCAAACAATAGTTTCTAATTTACAAATTCAAATTGATCATTCATCAGCTTATATTTTAGTAGATGACTTAAATCACCTTGTTAAAGGTGGTCGTTTGTCTAATGGGTCAGCTTTATTAGGTAATCTTTTAAGTATCAAGCCAATATTAAATTTCGATCAAGATGGTAAAATTGTCGTTTTTGAGAAAATTAGAACTGAGAAAAAAGCATTAAGACGTCTTATTGAGATAGTTACCGAATTGAATGATACCGGTGATTTTGATTTTTCGATAATCAGTGCAAATGCAAATGATAAAGCAACTCTTTTAAAAAAAATGCTTACTGACAATGGCCTTGACATTAATCTTATCGAAGCTGATTTTAGTGCAGTTGTCGGAACACATTTAGGTTCAGGTGCAGTAGCTATTGGGTTTTCTCCTAAAATGTAGAAAATAGTAGGACAGACATGAGTATAAAAGTAATTATTGCTGGTTTTAATGGAAAAATGGGATCAACGACGCTGAATATGGTTAAATCAGAAGCTGATTTAGAAGTTGTTGCTTTACTTGATCCGAAAGCAGTTGAAAAAGAAATTGAGGGCATACCTGTTTTCAATTCTATAGAAGATTTAGTTGGTTTTGATGCAGATGTTTGGGTTGATTTTACAAATCCTGCAGTAGCATATGAACATACTTTTTTTGCGCTTACAAATGGCTTTTGTCCAGTTGTTGGGACGACTGGTTATACCAGCAGTCAATTAGAAGAGCTTTATCAACTTTCTAAAGTTAAACAAGTAGGTGGATTAATTGCTCCAAATTTTGCCATAGGTGCCTTACTTTTAATGGAATTTGCAGCTAAAGCAGCTAAATATTTCCCAGATTTAGAAATTATTGAGTTGCATCACAATCAGAAAAAAGATGCTCCTAGTGGTACAGCAATGAAAACTGCAGAAATGATTACTCGGTCTAAGGCAGATAGTACAGAATACAGAGTTGAAGATGAAGAATTACTTGCTGGAGCTCGAGGAGCTCACTACAATGGAATCCATATCCACAGTGTCCGCTTACCAGGACTAGTCGCTCATCAAGAAGTAATTTTTGGTGGTCCGGGAGAAGGCTTGACAATTCGCCATGACTCCTATAATCGAGACTCTTTTATGCAAGGTGTTAAGATTGCAATAAAAGAAGTTATCAAAAAAGATCAATTAGTATACGGATTAGAGAATTTACTATGAAATTAATGACAATGCCTTCTGAATTTCAGAAGGCTTTACCAATATTAAAGAAAATAAAAGATGCTGGATTTCAGGCCTACTTTGTTGGTGGTGGAGTCAGAGATATTCTTTTAGATAGGCCAATTCATGACGTAGATATTGCAACATCATCCTATCCTCAAGAAACGAAAAATATTTTTGAAAGAACTGTTGATATTGGGATTGAACATGGAACAGTTTTAGTCCTTGAAAATGGTGGTGAGTATGAAATCACTACCTTTCGAACTGAGGATGTTTATGTTGATTATCGAAGACCTAGCCAGGTCTCTTTTGTGCGTTCTCTGGAAGAAGATTTAAAAAGAAGAGATTTTACAGTTAATGCATTAGCGTTGGACGAAACTGGACAAATAATTGATGCTTTTACCGGCTTAGAAGACATAAAAAACAAAGAATTACGGGCAGTTGGAAAAGCCGAAGAACGTTTTGAAGAAGATGCTTTACGGATTATGCGAGGGTTTCGCTTTTCTGCAACATTAGACTTTTCTATTGAAAAAGAAACTTTCGTAGCAATGTGTTCACATGCCCCATTATTAGAAAAAATATCAGTTGAACGCTCTTTCATTGAATTTGACAAATTACTTATTGCAGATAAATGGAAGAGAGGCTTACGCCTTTTAATTAATGCTAAAGCACATCTCTACCTCCCTGGTTTAGCCAATAAAGAGAGTGAACTACGAAATGTGCTATTGGAAGTAGCGGATGATTTTATTTATAGCAATAGTCCACAAGCTTGGGCCAATTTGATTCTGACATTACAAGTAGAAAGTCCAAAAGAATTTCTAAAAAGCTGGAAAACCTCCAATGATTTCCAAAAAATTGTCACTAAAATGATTAATTTATATCAGATAAGATTGTCATCATCCTATAATAAATCAACGATTTACAAGTATGGAAAAGACTTAGCTTATCTATGTGAAAATTTAAGAGAAGCAAAAGGTTTAGAAGCTGAATATAATTTAATAGATGAGTTTGATAAAGAACTAATTATTCATGATAAACATGAAATTTGTGTTAATGGCGGAACATTAATAAAAGAATTTGGGATGAAACCAGGTCCACAATTAGGTAGTTTGTTGAAGAAAATTGAAATTGCTATTGTAGAAGGTAGTCTTGCAAATCAAAAAGCAGATATTTTGGCTTTTGTTGCTAAGGAGAAAGTGAATGAGTGACTTATTAGTTGAAAAATTAAGTAAGACCGTTGGAGATAAAACAGTATTTAAAGACATTTCATTCTTAATACATGATTTTGACCGAGTTGGTATTATTGGGGTTAATGGAACTGGGAAAACAACACTACTTGATGTTCTTTCAGAAAAAATTGGTTTTGATGGGGATATCTCTCCAATAACAAAAGCAAATGGTTATAAAATTGCTTACTTAACGCAAGATCCGGTGTTTGATGATCAAACCACCGTCATTGACACAGTCCTTTCTTCGGATTTACAAGAAATGCAATTAATTAGACAATATGAAAAGTTAATGGCAGATTACTCAGAGTCTAACCAAAGTCTTTTAGAAAAAGTAATGGCTGATATGGATCGATTAGATGCTTGGTCGATTGAAAGTGATGTCAAAACAGTTCTTTCGAAATTAGGTATTCATCAACTACAAGCAAAAGTAGGCTCATTATCCGGGGGCTTGCGTAGACGTGTCCAATTGGCTCAAGTTTTACTTGGCTCAGCGGACCTCTTGCTCTTAGATGAACCTACCAATCACTTAGATATAGATACTATTTCTTGGTTGACTAATTATTTAAAAGCTAGCAAAAAAACAGTGCTTTTTATCACCCACGATCGTTATTTCCTTGATAGTTTAGCAACTCGTATTTTTGAACTTGATAATGCAAGTTTGACAGAGTATCAAGGGAATTATCAAGATTATGTCCGTTTAAAGGCGGAACAGGATGAGCGAGACGCTGCAAACTTACATAAAAAGAAACAGCTCTATAAACAAGAACTAACTTGGATGAGACGTCAGCCACAAGCTCGAGCAACAAAACAACAAGCTCGAATAAGTCGATTCCATAACTTAAAAACAGAAGTTCATGTTGATAATAATCAAAATCAACTTGATATAAATTTTGAAACGAGTCGTATTGGCAAAAAAGTAATTAGTTTTGATCATGTAACATTTGGCTATGATGATAAGAAAGTGATTAATGACTTTTCACTGATTATTCAAAATAGAGACAGGATTGGGATAGTTGGTGATAACGGTGTTGGGAAATCGACCCTTCTTCATTTGATTAATGCAGATTTGCAGGCTCAATTTGGAAAAATAGACATTGGTGAAACAATAAAAATTGGCTATTTTTCACAACAAATCAAAGATATGGATGTCAATAAACGGATGATTACTTATTTGCAAGAGATTGCGGATGAAGTAAAAACAAGCGGTGGTTCAACTAGTATCAGTGAATTATTAGAACAATTTCTCTTTCCAAGATCTACTCATGGTAGTTTAATCTCAAAATTATCAGGTGGTGAGAAAAAAAGGTTGTATCTCTTGAAAATCTTGATTGAGAAGCCCAATGTTCTCCTATTAGATGAACCGACCAATGATTTGGATATTGCCACTTTGACTGTTTTGGAGAGTTTTCTGCAATCATTTAGTGGTCCCGTAATTACTGTCAGTCATGACAGATATTTTTTAGATAAGGTAGCAAATAAAATTCTAGCTTTTGAAAATGGTACAATCAGAGAGTTCTTTGGAAACTACAGTGATTATTTGGACGAAAAAGACTTTGAAAAAAATGAAATCAGCCAAAGTTTGAAACAAGAAAGTCTTAAAGTGACAAAAAAAGTTATGGTTAATCAGAAGAAGCGCATGTCTTATCTAGAGAAAAAAGAATGGGCAGAAATTGAAGATAAAATTGCCCAACAAGAAGATAAGATAGAAGCGACTGAGCAAGAGATGCAAACTATTTCAACATCAGATTACGGCCAACTAATGGATCTGCAAGCATCTGTTGAAAAAATGAATAAAGAACTCTTAGAGATGTATGACCGTTATGAGTATCTTAGTGAACTAGAGGAATAATCTATGACAATCCGACCTATCGAGGAAAAAGATGACCAAGCTATAGCCCAAATAATAAAAAAATCCTTAGAAGCAGTAGGTTTGGACCAAGAGGGAACAGCATATACCGACCCACAATTAAATCACTTAACAAGTTACTACAGTGAAGCGCCGAAATCACAGTATTTCGTGATGAGTAGTGAAAACAAAATTCTAGGCGGAGCAGGGTATGCTAGACTAACACCTGAAATAGCAGAATTACAAAAATGTTATGTGACAAAAGAAGCTCGTCGTCAAGGAATTGCTAGCGCACTCATAGAACACCTTGAACAAGAAGCCAAGGAACATGACTATCAAGCTATCTATTTGGAAAGCTCGTCGCTTTTAAAAGAAGCTATCAGTTTTTACCGTCATCATGGTTATGAAAAATTATCAAAACCATTACCTAATAATCAAAACCATCATGCTATGGATATTTGGATGATGAAAAAATTGTAATTATTTGAAAATTATAGGATAAAAAAAATAATTTATGTTACACTAGAATAAAGTAAGGAGTGCTGCTAGCACTTCTTTTAATGTATCAAATGGAGGTGTTGAATGGGATTAATTTGGTCTTATTTAAAAAACAAAAAGTATTGGCTGTTTTTAGATTTTGTAGGAGCTATTTTTTTCGTATTAGTTAACTTAGGACTCCCGACAATTTTGGCCAAGATGATTGACCAAGGAGTTGTTCAAAACAATACAGATGCTTTATATTATTGGGCTATGATGATGTTTATCATTGTTGTCTTAGGAGTTATTGGACGTATCATTCTATCCTATGCTTCCAGCAAATTAACAACAACAATGATTAAGGAACTTCGCAATGACATGTACAGCCGCTTGCAGGACTATTCTCATACGGAGTATGAGAAAATTGGTGTCTCATCATTGGTGACTCGGATAACAAATGACGCCTTTGTACTTATGCAATTTGCTGAAATGTCATTAAGATTAGGTGTTGTGACACCATTGATGATGATTTTTTCTGTGGTGATGATACTATTAACCAGTCCTTCGCTTGCTTGGATTGTGGCTGTATTGATGCCATTACTAGTTTTTGTAGTTATTTATGTTGCTATCAAAACCAAACCCTTATCTGAGAAACAACAAAATACGCTGGATAAGATTAACCAGCTTGTTCGCGAAAATTTAACAGGTTTACGTGTTATCAGAGCTTTTTCAAGAGAGGACTTTCAAGAAGAACGTTTTGCTCAAAAGAACCAAGAATATGCTGAAACATCACGTCAATTATTCACACTGACTGGTTTGACAGAGCCTTTATTTGTCCAAATTATTATTGCAATGATTGTAGCAATTGTCTGGTTTGCTTTAGATCCTTTAACAAATCAAGAAATCAAAATTGGTGACTTAGTAGCATTTATTGAATATAGTTTCCATGCCATGTTCTCTTTCTTGATGTTTGCCAATCTCTTTACCATGTACCCTCGCATGTCTGTTTCAAGCAAGCGAATTAATGAAGTGCTGGATATGCCAATTTCAATTTCCAAAAATGAGGATGGGATTACTGAAAGTGAAACTAAAGGTTACCTTGAATTTGATAATGTTACCTTTTCTTATCCTGGAGAGACAGAAAATCCTGTCCTTCAAAATATCTCATTTAAAACAAAACCTGGGGAAACCATTGCTTTTATTGGATCGACAGGGTCAGGTAAGTCATCCCTTGTTAATTTAATCCCTCGATTCTTTGATGTTACATTCGGGAGAATACTGGTCGACGGCATCGATGTCAGAGATTACCAACTAAAAGCTTTGCGTGCAAAGATAGGCTTTATTCCACAAAAAGCTCTGCTATTCACCGGGACTATCGAAGATAATCTAAAATATGGAAAAGCAGATGCTAGCCTACCAGAACTAGATCAAGCCACAGAGGTTTCTCAGGCTCGCGAATTTATAGCCAGCCGTGAGGAAGGTTATCAAACGCATTTGGCTGAGGCTGGAAGCAATCTATCTGGAGGACAAAAGCAAAGATTGTCGATTGCCCGAGCAGTCGTTAAAAAACCAGATATTTACATCTTTGATGATTCCTTCTCAGCATTAGATTATAAGACAGATGCCGAATTAAGAAGACGCTTGAAAGAAGTGACGGACAATGCAACTGTCTTAATTGTCGCTCAGCGTGTTGGAACAATTATGGATGCTGATCAAATCATTGTTCTTGATCAAGGACAAATTGTTGGTCGAGGGACGCATGAAGAATTACTTGAAAGTAATGAGATTTATGCTGAAATTGCCAAATCTCAATTAAATAGTAAAAAGGAGGTGGCTGACTAATGACAGAAAAACATGTATTCAAAAGAATCTGGACTTATCTTAGGAAATATAAAACATCATTAATTTCAGCTGTCCTTTTAAAAGTCGTTAGTGCCTTAATGAGTTCTTTAGAGCCTTTTGTCCTTGGTCTTGCTATTACAGAGATATCAAATAACCTCATTGAGATGGCTAAAGGAGTAGAAGGGGCAGGGATTAATAAATCTTATATTGCTTTTATCCTCTTCTTATATTTTATCCGTGCTGTCTTTTTTGAAATCGGTTCATATGGCTCTAACTATTTTATGACCAAGGCTGTACAATCAGGGATAAAAGATTTACGTCAGGACTTAAGTCATAAAATTAATAAAATTCCAGTTTCTTATTTTGATAAGCATCAATTTGGAGATATGTTGGGACGCTTTACATCCGACGTAGAAACTGTCTCAAATGCTTTACAACAAGCCTTTTTGCAAATTGTTAATGCCTTCTTAACGATTACTTTTGCAGTTATTATGGCCCTTTATATTAATGCGCCTTTGGCTTCAATTTTGATTATTAGCGTTCCTTTAATCTATTTTTCTTCTCAATTTGTCTTGAAAAAATCACAACCCTACTTTAAGGAGCAAGCTAAAGTATTAGGGGATATGAATGGTTTTGTTCAAGAGAATTTAAGCGGATTTAATATTCTTAAATTATATGGTCGCGAGGATCGATCTGAGGAAGACTTTCATGCCATCACAGATCGCCTTCAAGAAGTTGGGTTCAAAGCAAGTTTCTTATCTGGGATTATGATGCCCGTATTGCATTTTATCTCTGACTCGGTCTATATGATTATAGCCCTATTAGCCGGACTCCAAGTTTTGGCAGGAAAACTAGCTATTGGTAATATGCAGGCTTTTGTTCAGTACATCTGGCAAATTAGTCAGCCGATTCAAACAATTACCCAATTAGCTCCAGTTCTTCAAAGTTCTAAATCATCACTCGAACGGATTTTTACGGTTCTTGATGAAACTGAAGATCTTTCTAAGGAAAATGTCTCACTAACAGTGCCCTTGACAGGACAAGTATCCTTTAATCAAGTTGACTTTTCCTATAATGATTCTAAGTCACTGATTAAAGATTTTACCTTAGACGTTGAACCTGGTGAAATGATTGCTATCGTTGGTCCGACTGGCGCTGGTAAAACAACTTTGATAAATCTTCTTATGCGTTTCTATGATGTTAAGAGTGGCTCAATTACTGTAGATGGGATGGATATTAGAGAGATTTCTAGGCAAGCCTATCGTCAGCAATTCGGGATGGTTTTACAGGATGCTTGGTTGTTTGAAGGGACTATTCAAGAGAATCTTCAATTTGGGAATTTGTCGGCGACAGAAGATGATATCATTCAAGCCGCTGAGACGGCCAACGTTGATCACTTTATTAGTACCTTGCCTGGCGGTTATCAGATGATGATGAACCAGGAATCAAGCAATATTTCTCTGGGGCAAAAACAACTCTTGACTATTGCGCGTGCGCTGTTAGCAGATCCGAAAATACTGATTTTGGACGAGGCTACCTCATCAGTCGATACCCGTTTAGAATTATTAATTCAAAAAGCGATGAAACGCTTGATGAAAGGTAGAACAAGTTTTGTGATTGCTCACCGTTTATCAACGATTCAAGAAGCAGATAAGATACTAGTTCTAAAAGATGGCCAAATTATTGAACAAGGAAGTCATTACAATCTCCTAGAGGCTCGTGGATTTTATTATGATCTCTATTATAGCCAGTTCAAAACATCCAATTGAAATCTTAAACTCCTTTCAAATTTTTGAAGGAGTTTTTTCAATTTTTATTTGAGTAAAAGCTTGACAAGAATATTCTGAAAATTTATAATAATTATTATCTTATTAAAAGAGTTCAGAAAGGAAAGATTGAATGACAGGAAAAGAATATGTAACAAGTGTCTTTGAACAAGTAAAAGCAGAAAACTCTCACGAAAAGGAATTCTTACAAGCAGTTGAAGAGGTATTTCAGTCGCTCATCCCCGTTTTTGATAAATATCCTAAGTATGTAGAAGAAAATATTTTAGCTAGATTAGTGGAACCAGAACGAATTGTTTCATTCCGGGTTCCATGGTTAGATGATAAAGGACAGGTTCAAGTTAATAGAGGCTACCGTGTACAATTTTCATCAGCCATTGGTCCTTATAAAGGTGGTTTACGTTTCCATCCTTCTGTTAACCAATCAATTGTTAAATTTTTAGGCTTTGAACAAATCTTTAAAAATTCATTGACAGGTTTACCTATTGGTGGTGGTAAAGGGGGATCTAACTTTGATCCTAAAGGCAAATCAGATAATGAAGTCATGCGTTTTGCCCAAAGCTTTATGACAGAACTTCAAAAATATATTGGTCCAGATATGGATGTACCTGCGGGAGATATTGGTGTCGGTGGTCGTGAAATTGGATATATGTATGGTCAATACAAACGACTTAATGGATACCAAAATGGTGTTCTTACAGGTAAAGGATTATCTTTTGGTGGTTCACTAGTACGTACTGAAGCAACGGGATATGGATTGGTTTATTTCACACAAGAAATGTTGAAAGCTAATGGTCAAGATTTAAAAGGAAAGAAAGCAATTGTTTCCGGTTCTGGAAATGTGGCTATCTATGCAATTGAAAAATTACATGAATTAGGAGCAAAAGTAATTGCTGTTTCTGATTCTTCTGGTTTTGTTCATGATTCTGAAGGAATTGATTTGAAATTATTAAAACAAATCAAAGAAGTTGACCGTGACAGAATTGATGTCTATGCAGAGAAACGTCAAAAAGCTGAATTTACTAATACTGAAAAGGGTTCAATTTGGTCACTCAAGGCTGATTTAGCCTTTCCATGTGCAACTCAAAATGAACTTACTGAAGATGATGCAAAAGCATTAGTTGAAAACGGAGTTATTGCTGTTGCAGAAGGTGCAAACATGCCTTCAACGCTAAAAGCAGTAGCAGTTTTCCAAGAAGCTGGTGTATTGTTTGGGCCAGCAAAAGCAGCTAATGCAGGTGGGGTAGCTGTTTCAGCTTTAGAGATGGCTCAAAATAGTGGTCGAATGGCATGGACATTTCAAGAAGTTGATGAGAAATTAATAGACATTATGACATCTATTTACACAAATACTGCTGAAGCAGCAAAAGAATTTGATTGTGAAGGAAATCTTGTCGCTGGAGCTAATATTGCTGGCTTCTTAAAAGTTGCTGAGGCAATGTCTGCCCAAGGCATAGTCTAAACCTAAAAAGAACTCACTGAGTTCTTTTTTTGATATACTAATAATGATAAAGAAAAGGGGAAAATATGTTAAGAACCATTGTAAAAGATCCATTATTTCTTTCCGAGAAAGCACAAGTTGCAACAAAAGAGGATTTATGGATAGGCAAAGATTTGCAAGATACCTTGACCTATCACCGTGATCGCTGTATTGGCCTCGCAGCCAATATGATTGGTGAAAAAAAAGCTGTTATCATTATTAGTATGGGGTTTGTTGATTTGGTCATGTTTAATCCTCAAATTATTAAGCAATCTGATGTCTACCAAACAGAAGAATCCTGTTTATCATTAACTGGCTCAAAACCAACTAAACGTTTTGAAACAATTACTGTACGGTATTTAGATATGAATTGGCGTGAAAAAAATCTTACTCTTACAGGATTACCAGCACAAATTTGTCAACATGAGATGGATCATTTGGAAGGAAAATTAATATAAAAAAGGTATAACTTAATAGTTATACCTTTTTTTAATACTTATTCACTCACTACAACATTTCCATTACGATCACGATATACTTTGTTTACCATGTCATGACGACCTCATCATTTTTGCTGATTCAGTTGCCTTTTGGACTTTGACCGAATTTATAAAATATACAATCATTTCAGCATTACTGGCATTTATTGGTTATCAATTTTTGCAAGGACAGACTAGTATGTCAGTTGGGAAATTATTTATCTATATTAATTATTTGATGCGCTTATTTGATTTATTAGGTAATATGGTAAGACAGCTTCCAAATATTCAACGCTCAACAACAACTGGTAAACGACTAATGAGCTTGTTGGAAAAAAAGACAGAAGAGGAACAGTCCGAATAGATTAAGGTGGTTAATGGGGATGTTGTATTTGAATCAGTTGACTTTGCTTATACCCCCAATAAATTAGTCTTGTCAGATATTTCTATTTCAACTAATAAAGGGGAAACTGTCGCACTTGTCGGACATACCGGTTCGGGAAAATCCTCAATCATGAATTTATTGTATCGTTTCTATGACCCACAAAAGGGTATCATTACAATCGATGGTCAATCAATTCATGAATTTTCAAAATAAAGTCTCCGTTCACAGATGGGAATTGTCCTTCAAGATCCCTATCTTTTTACTGGAACAATCGCTTCAAATATCAGGATGGGAAATATGTCCTATAGTGACCATGAAGTAGAAGATGCATTAATCAAAGTTGATGCAAAAAAAATGCTAGATAGATTGAAAAACGGCATTAATGAACCTGTTTATGAAAAAGGTGCTTCTTTTTCAAGTGGAGAAAGACAATTAATTGCCTTCGCAAGAACCTTAATTGCTAATCCCAAAATCCTTATTTTAGACGAAGCAACCTCACATATTGATACTGAAACAGAAGAAATTATCCAGGCAGCCATGGAGGTTCTGAAGACTGGTCGAACGACTTTTATCATTGCCCATCGTCTATCAACCGTTCAATATGCTAATCAAATTCTAGTCCTTGATAAGGGAAGAATTGTTGAGCGTGGAAATCACTTTTCACTTCTAAAACAAAATGGAATATACGCACAAATGGTTAAACTACAAGAAACTGTATAAATGAATCTACATAGTCGGATTCTTTTTTTGAAAATTAATGAAAATTTTCTATATTTTCTTCGTGACTTTCTAAAACAATGGTTCCTTATCGCAATTTTTAGCTATTTAGTGTAAAATAGTAAGGTAAAAGTAAAGATTAATTTATTTGAAAAGACAAGGTTTATGAGTAAAAAAATAGGAATAGGTAGAGCCCACAGTAAAATTATTTTAATGGGAGAACATTCAGTTGTGTACGGTTTTCCAGCAATAGCTTTACCCTTAAAAGATATTGAAGTAGTCTGCCGAATTAGGAGAGCAGAAAAAAAATTAGAATTTGATTTTTATGATACGCTGTCTACAGCTATTTTTTCTGCCCTTGATTACTTAAAAATTAAAAATCAGCCAATTTCATATGAGATAACTTCTCAGGTTCCTCAAAGACGTGGAATGGGTTCATCTGCAGCAGTTTCAATAGCTGCCATACGAGCAGTATTTTCATATTTTGATCAAGAATTAAGTGATCAATTATTGGAAATTTTGGTCAATAAAGCAGAGATTATTGCACATACAAATCCCAGTGGTTTAGATGCAAAAACTTGTTTGAGTGATCAGGCAATTAAGTTTATTAGAAATGTTGGATTTGTCAGCTTAGAAATTAATCTTGATGCTTATTTGGTGATCGCTGATACAGGTATTCATGGCCATACTAGAGAAGCAGTCAATAAGGTTGCGAAGTTTGAAGAAAGTAATCTTCCACATTTAGCAGCCTTAGGGCAATTGACGGAAGATGTGGAAGAAGCTATAAAAGCCAAAGATGTCATTAGCATTGGTCAAAGCATGACACAAGCACACGAGCACTTAAAGGCAATAGGTGTCAGTGTTGAAAAATCAAATCAATTAGTTGAAGAAGCAGTAAAACAGGGTGCACTTGGTGCTAAGATGTCTGGTGGTGGCCTTGGAGGTTGCATCATCGCACTTGCAAATAGTCAAAATGATGCCGTGGTAATTAGTCAGGCACTAGAGGAAAAAGGGGCAGTAAATACGTGGATACAAAAACTGTAAATGTTAAATCATATGCAAATATTGCAATCATCAAGTATTGGGGTAAAGATGATGCCCAAAAAATGATCCCTACCACAAGTAGCATTTCACTCACACTTGAAAATATGTACACTGAAACAAGTCTCTCATTCTTACCTGTCGAGGCACAAGCTGATCAATTTTATATTGATGGACAGTTGCAGAATCAAGCCGAGCACGCAAAAGTTACAGCGATCATTGATCAATTCCGTCAAGAAAATCAACCATATGTCAAAGTTGACACTGAAAATAATATGCCGACAGCTGCTGGCTTGTCATCTAGTTCAAGTGGATTATCAGCGCTCGTGAAAGCCTGTAATGAATTATTTGAAACTGATCTATCCCAAAAAGAATTAGCCCTAAAAGCTAAATTTGCATCAGGATCTGCTTCACGCTCATTTTTTGGTCCTTTAGCAGCATGGGATAGAGAGAGTGGTGAAATCTATCCAGTTGAAACAGATTTGAAATTAGGCATGATTATGTTAGTTATTAACGATGCCAGAAAGCCTGTTTCAAGCCGCGAAGGAATGAAACTATGTCGTGAAACATCAACAACCTTTGACAAGTGGAGAACAGAATCAGCCCAAGATTACAAAGATATGCTTGCTTATCTAAAAGCAAATGATTTTGAAAAAGTTGGACAATTAACAGAAAAAAATGCATTAGCTATGCACGCAACAACGAAAAGTTCTACCCCATCATTTTCATATTTAATTGAAGGATCCTATAAAGCAATGGATAAAGTAAAAGAATTGCGTCAAGCTGGTTTTCAATGTTACTTTACCATGGATGCTGGGCCAAATGTAAAAGTTCTATGTCTGGAAAAAGATCTTGAACAATTAGCATCAATCTTTGAAAAAGACTTTGACATCATTGTCTCTAAAACTAAGGAATTATAAATGACAAATTTTCAAGTTGAAACTGGTGGAAAGCTATATATTGCAGGGGAATATTCGATTCTAAAAGCTGGTCAAGTTGCCTTGCTCAAGTATATTCCAATTAAAATGACAGCAACTATTGATAGTTCAGACGATTTTTTGATTAAATCAGACATGTTTGACTATTCTGTTGATCTCACTCCTGATACCAATTACCAATTAATCCAAGAATCAATTGCAACTGTCGCTAATATATTAAGAAAAGATAGAAATGACTTGAGACCATTTCAATTGCATATTAGTGGCAAGCTAGAAGAAAATGGTAAAAAATATGGTATTGGTTCAAGTGGTAGTGTTACTGTATTAACCATTAAAGCACTAGCAGCCTACTATCAAATTCATCTGTCCAATGATTTATTATTTAAACTAGCTGCATATACACTTTTAAAATTAGGTGATAATGGATCAATGGGTGATATTGCTTGTATTGCATTCAATCAAACTGTGGCTTATTGGTCATTTGACCGCGCAGCTATTGCCCAAAAGATTAAAGACTTAAGTTTTGAGCAAGTCATGAAATTAGACTGGGGTTACAAAATTGAAGTGGTTCTTCCTAAGTTAGACTGCCAATTTATGGTTGGCTGGACCGGGCATCCGTCGATTTCAAAGAACATGGTCAAAAATGTCATCTCAAAAATTGACCAAGGCTTTTTAAAGCGTACACAGGAAGCAACACTAGCCGTGATAGAAGCCTTGAAAACTGGTAACAAATTAGAATTTATTAGTGCTCTTGAGCAAGTCAATCAAGAGTTGCTAAAATTAGATTCGGCTATTTATACAGCTGATCTACTGTCTTTGAGAGTGGCTAGTCTTGACCTAGATGCCATAGCTAAATCCTCCGGATCAGGCGGTGGCGATTGTGGTATTGCTTTTGTTTTTAATGAAAGTGAAAGTGATATCCTCAAGGAGAGATGGGCCAAAGAAGAAATCCATGTAATCTATCAGGAAAGATTGGGTGACTAATGACCAACCGTAAAAATGATCATATAAAATATGCTTTAAAGTACGAATCAGACTATAATTCCTTTGACGAAATAGAATTGATTCATTCATCATTGCCTAGTTTTGATTTAAAAGATGTTGACTTATCGACACATTTTGCAGATCAAGACTTTGACTTTCCTTTTTATATTAATGCCATGACTGGTGGTAGTGAAAAAGGCAAAGCTGTCAACGAAAAATTGGCTCGAGTAGCTGAAGCTACTGGCATTCCTATGGTGACTGGATCCTATAGCCCTGCTTTAAATAATCCACAAGTTAAATCATCTTTTCAATTGCGACAAGTTGCTCCCAAGATGCTCCTTGCAACCAACATTGGATTGGATAAGTCAGTTGACTTGGGTCTTCAGACAGTTGCGGATATGGATCCTATTTTCTTACAAATTCATATCAATCTGATGCAAGAGTTACTGATGCCTGAAGGTGAAAGAACTTTTAAAAATTGGGAAAGTAATCTGAAAGATTATGTTGAACAAATAAAAGTACCTCTTGTATTAAAAGAAGTTGGATTTGGCATGGATCGCAAAACAATTGAACGGGCTCGAGATATTGGCATCAAGACTTTTGATATTTCTGGCCGAGGTGGAACCTCCTTTGCCTATATTGAAAATCAACGAGGTGAAGGACGCTCTTATCTTAATAATTGGGGCCAAAGCACTGTTCAGACCCTATTAAATATTCAAGATATGTCAAATGAAGTGGAAATTTTAGCTTCAGGTGGCGTTAGAAATCCTTTGGATATTGTAAAAAGTTTAATCTTAGGTGCGCGTGCCGTTGGAATGTCACGAACCATGCTTTCCTTAGTTGAAAGATATCCCGAAGAAAAAGTTATTGCAATTGTCAATGGATGGAAAGAAGACTTAGCTATCATTATGTGCGCCCTAAATTGCAAAACAGTAGCTGACTTGAAACAAGTTGATTATTTACTATATGGCAGATTAAAAGATGCAAACTCCTAAACATTTGAAGAAATTCAAATGTTTTTTTCAAAAAGAAGACAAGAAAAAAGATTTGAGAAACTCAAATCTTTTTATTTCGAAGGGTTTGTAAGAGCACTTTTGTAGTCTCTAAATTCATGTGCTTTTCTTTTAGTAATAATTGTAAAAGTTGAGGAGTTTCAGCAGAACTAGCGCCAGCTAGCATGGCTAATGACTTAGCATGTAATTTCATGTGGCCAGCTTGGATACCCTTGTTAGTCAATGCTTTAATTGCTGCAAAATTTTGAGCTAGCCCAACTGATGCAATAATCATTGATAGCTCTTTAGCAGTTGGTTGATTTAAGAGATCATGAGCAATGACAACACTTGGGTTAAGGCCAATTGAACCACCTTTTGTGGCGATGGGCATTGGTATCGTAATTGTTCCTTTAATCATCTCAGTCTCAAAATCAGCATGCCAAGTAGTCAGGCCCTTATATAAGCCATCCTTAGATGCATAGGCATGAGCACCAGATTCAATTGCTCGCCAGTCATTCCCGGTTGCTAAAACAATAGCATCGATGCCATTAAAAATACCTTTGTTATGAGTTGCAGCTCGGTAAGGGTCAACTTGAGCTAATTGACTGGCTAAGCCCATCTTATTGGCTAACTCTTTTGCTTCAACTTTGTCACGGCTGAGATAATGGAAAGGAACTTGACAAGTGGCTGTAACCAATGATTCTGTTGCATAGTTTGATAAGATGGCCATGAGTGGCTTACCTTTACTCAAGTCAATCAAATCATCAACCAAGGCTTCCATCATCGTATTTACCATATTAGCTCCCATAGCTTCCTGAGTATCTACGGTTAAGTAGACAATCAAGAATTGGTTTTTGATGGTTAAGCTAATTCTTCTAGCACCGCCTCCTCTTTTGACAATAGAAGGATAAGCAAGATTGGCTTTTTCGATGAGACTTTCGGTCTCATGCATAATAGCAGCTTGGGCTGATTCCAAATTAGGAACATCATAAAGGGCAACTTGACCAATCATTTGTCGATTCTGAATGTGAGCTTGGAATCCGCCTGCGCGTCCGATGAGTTTTGCAGCGTATGAAGCAGCAGCAACAACTGAAGGTTCCTCTGTTACGTAAGGTAAGTGGTAGGTTTTACCGTTAACCTTAAAATCAGGTACAATACTAAATGGAAGTGCTAATCGACCAATGACATTTTCAGACATTTGATTAGCAGTCTCTATGTGTAGGAGCTCTTCATTTTGTAAACTTTGAAAAGTATCAGGAGTCAATAAGTTGCCTGATGCCAGTAACTGATATCGTTCAGCAATTGTTTTTTTATAAAATCCTGACCAGTTTAGTTGATTATCTGTCATTTTTTTAGATAAATCCTTTTGTGTTCTCTAAGGCCATCGAGTCGATAGTCTCCGGTTTTGTAGGTTGGTAAATTAACATTTCCGGCATCATCGCGTTCAGCTTCTTCATAAAAGAGGGCTTCATACTCCTCAATAGAAATTTCATGACGTTGATCTAGAACTTCTTGGTGAGAAATCGACAACATATCTGCATAACCAGCTTCTAATTGGCCTGAGAAGATTTCACAGACAGCCCCTGAGCCGTATGAGAAGAAGAGAATATTATCGCCTACTTGCAAAGTCTTATTACTTTCCAGAAGTGATAGGAGTGACATATATAAAGATCCAGTATAGATGTTTCCTACCTGACGGCTGAAGCGGATAGAATCATTAAAAGCATTTTCTAATTGTGCCTTTCTTTCTTCTGAAACAGAATCATCCATTAAGGTTTTTAAGCCCTTAAGTGCTTGTTTGGGAAATGGAATATGAAAGCAAAATGCAGCAAAATCATTTAACGATTTGTGTGTTTTACTTTGATATTTTTCCCAAGTTGTTGCTAAAGTATCCAAGTATTGTTCTGTTGAAAAGCGACCGTTAACGAAAGGTGTTGTTGAGTAATTTGGACGCCAGAAGTCCATAATATCACGAGTTTGAGCAATATTATCGTTATTTAGTGAAAGGATGCGAGGATTTTTTGAAATTAGCATGGCAATACTTCCAGCCCCTTGAGTTGGTTCACCACCTGAAGCAATTCCATACCTGGCAATGTCACTGGCAATGACTAAAACTTTAGCATCAGGATTCATAGCGATATGAGCATTGGCATAGTCGAGAGCTGCAGTAGCAGCATAGCAAGCTTCTTTCATCTCAATTGCTCGTGCAAATGGCTGGATATCTAATAATCCATGGATATAAACACTTGCTGCTTTAGATTGATCAATTCCCGTTTCTGTAGCCAAGATAATCATGTCAATTTCTTCTTTATCTTGGTCACTTAATATTTCTTGACAAGCATTTGCTGCTAAAGTCACAATATCTTCAGTTATTGGAGTGATACTAATGGCATCAATCATTAACCCTTTTTGATATTTTGCTAGCTCAGTTTGACGAGCTTGGGCTAATGATTCCATTGTTAATACATATTGACTTGTAGCGAAGCCAATTTTATCTATCCCTATTTTCATTTATTTCCTCTTTGTAAATTTTATCTATAATATTTTAACATATTTTCTTAAAAAGAAAGATTATAAAAGTATATTAGTTATACTTTACCATTATTTCAAGCCTCTAAAGTGGGACAAAGACATTTCTCCTAGCATTTTTTCAATAATTTGGTAAAATAATAAACAGAATTAAAAGGTGGAAGGATATCCTTATGACAAAAGCAGATAAGCTATTCAAAGACAATATTCAAAAAATTATGGAACAAGGCGTTTATAGTGAACAAGCTAGACCAAAATATAAGGACGGCAAAACTGCTAATTCTAAGTATATTACTGGTGCCTTTGCCGAGTATGATCTCTCAAAGGGAGAATTTCCTATTACAACATTACGTCCAATTCCAATTAAATCAGCGATTAAAGAATTACTCTGGATCTATCAAGACCAATCAAATAGTTTAGACATTTTGGAAGAAAAATATAATGTCCACTACTGGAATGATTGGGAAGTAGGAGACACAAGAACAATTGGTCAGCGTTATGGTGCAGTTGTAAAAAAACATGACATCATCAATAAAATTTTGAAACAACTTGAAGATAATCCTTGGAATAGACGTAACGTTATTTCCTTATGGGATTACCAAGCTTTTGAAGAAAGTGAGGGCTTATTGCCATGTGCTTTCCAAACAATGTTTGATGTCCGCCGTGTCGACGGAACTATTTATTTGGATGCAACACTAGTGCAACGTTCCAATGACATGTTGGTAGCTCACCATATCAATGCTATGCAATATGTTGCACTACAAATGATGGTTGCAAAACATTTTGGCTGGAAAGTTGGTAAGTTCTTCTATTTTATTAACAACTTACACATTTACGACAACCAATTTCCGCAAGCTGAAGAATTATTAAGAAGAAAAGAAAGTGACTGTATGCCACAATTAATGTTGAATGTTCCAGATGGCACAAATTTCTTTGACATTAAAGCTGAAGATTTTGAATTGATTGATTATAGTCCAGTTAAGCCACAGCTGAAATTTGATTTAGCAATTTAAAGTAGCGATTTTTTTACAAGCAAAATTGCTATAATTTTGGTAGAATAGATAGAGTTTAGATTGAAGGAAAACTAGTATGACAAAGGAAATTATTGCCATTTGGGCTGAAGATGAAAATGGAGTTATTGGTGTCAATGGTATCTTACCTTGGCATCTTCCAAAAGAACTGCAACATTTTAAAAAGACAACATTAAACCATACGATTCTTATGGGACGAGTGACTTTTGAAGGAATGCAGAGACGTCTTTTACCAAATCGACAAACAATAGTTTTAACTTCAGATGATCAGTATCAAGTTGATGGTGTATTAACCATGACAAGTGTCGAACAAGTCCTTGACTGGTTTAAGACACAAGAAAAAAACCTCTATATTATCGGTGGCAGTAAAGTTTTGAAGGCCTTTGATGGTCATTTTGACAAAATTATTAAAACACTAGTTAATCATCAATTTGATGGAGATACCTATAGTCCAGAATTGGATTTAAGTCAGTTCACAGAAGTCAATTCTCAATATTTTGAAAAAGATGAAAAAAATCCTTATGATTTCACAGTTCACGTTTTCGAAAATAATAAAACGGTTGGAGGAAAGTAGAAGTCATGCAACGGAGTATATTTGGCGTTTTTACAGCATTTTTATGTGTTATTTGCATCCTTTGTGCAATCCCAGCATTGCGTAAAAATCGTTATGGTTTAGGAATTCTATTTTTATTAAATGCACTGACAAATTTAGTTAATACAATTCATGCCTTTTATGGCACGCTATTTTAATAGTTAGATAGAGAAAGTTAGAGGAAAAATGGCAAGTAATCGTAGTAACGAAATCAAGGTTCATTGTTCGTTTTGTGGCAAGAGCCAAGATGAAGTAAAAAAAATTATTGCAGGTAACAATGTATTCATTTGTAATGAGTGTGTTGCTTTATCACAAGAAATTATTAAAGAAGAATTAGCTGAAGAAGTCTTGGCTGATTTGACTGAAGTTCCAAAACCAAAAGAACTTTTAGAAGCTTTAAATCAATATGTAGTCGGTCAAGATCGTGCTAAACGTGCCTTAGCTGTTGCAGTCTATAATCATTACAAACGGATTTCATATAAAGAAAGCCGTGATGAAGAAGAAGTGGAACTCCAAAAATCAAATATCATGATGATTGGTCCTACTGGTTCTGGTAAGACTTTCCTAGCTCAAACCTTGGCAAAAAGCTTAAATGTTCCTTTTGCAATCGCTGACGCTACATCTTTGACAGAAGCTGGATATGTAGGTGAAGACGTTGAGAACATTCTTTTAAAACTGATCCAAGCAGCGGATTACAATGTTGAACGAGCTGAGCGTGGGATCATTTATGTTGATGAGATTGATAAAATCGCTAAAAAAGGCGAAAATATGTCAATCACTCGTGATGTTTCAGGTGAAGGTGTCCAACAAGCTTTGCTGAAAATTATTGAAGGTACAGTAGCTAGTGTTCCACCACAAGGTGGACGCAAACATCCTAACCAAGAAATGATTCAAATCGATACCAAGAATATTTTGTTTATCGTTGGTGGTGCTTTTGATGGCATTGAAGAAATTGTTAAACAACGTCTTGGTGAAAAGATTATTGGTTTTGGTCAAAGTAGTCGTAAGATTGATGATGAAGCCTCATATATGCAAGAAATTATTGCTGAAGATATTCAAAAATTTGGTTTAATTCCCGAATTTATTGGGCGTTTACCTGTCGTGGCCGCTTTGGAACAGTTATCAATTGGCGATTTAATTCAGATTCTGACTGAACCAAAAAATGCCTTGGTCAAACAATATCAAGCTTTATTATCATATGATGGTGTTGAACTTGAATTTAATCAAGAAGCTCTTGAAGCCATTGCTTCAAAAGCGATAGACCGTAATACTGGTGCGCGTGGTTTAAGATCAATTATTGAAGAAACCATGTTAGATATCATGTTTGATATACCTAGCCAGGAAGATATTACTAAGGTAATTATTACAAAAGAAGCCGTTTCTGGAGATAGTAAACCTATCTTAGAAACTGCATAGAGGAAAAAATGGCAGAAGAACAATTATTAAATACACATAACGCTTCCATTCTTCTTAGTGCGGCTAATCAATCACATTATCCAGATGATGATTTACCAGAAATTGCCTTAGCTGGTCGTTCAAATGTAGGAAAATCTAGTTTTATCAATACCATTTTAGGTCGTAAAAATTTAGCTAGAACTTCTAGTAAACCTGGAAAAACTCAATTACTAAATTTCTTCAATATTGATGACAAATTACGATTTGTTGACGTTCCTGGTTATGGTTATGCAAAAGTTTCCAAATCAGAACGTGCAAAATGGGGTAAAATGATTGAAGAGTATCTTACGACACGTGATAATTTGCGTGCAGTAGTAAGCTTAGTAGATTTACGTCATGAGCCTTCTACGGAAGATGTTCAAATGTATGATTTCCTCAAATATTATGAAATTCCAGTTATTGTCGTTGCAACAAAAGCAGACAAAATTCCTCGTGGTAAATGGAATAAACATGAATCAATGGTCAAGAAAAAACTCAATTTTGATAAGAGTGATCATTTCATTGTTTTTTCTTCCGTGGATCGCATTGGAATTGACCAAGCATGGGATACCATTTTAGATCAAATATAAAAAAAGCATAGCTTAAGCTATGCTTTTTTTATACGAATAATTATCCTGTTATATTTCTTGACCCTAGTCTTTTTAAGTGTTACTATCATTTTATGGGAGAGAAACATGATTTTATTGAAAAAAAAACTTTAAAGACTGGTAAACTGTCGAGAAGGACCATATTAACGTCACTAGGGCTAAGTATTCTGGCGTTAGTCATTTTATTTGTAACTATTTTATGTTACCAATATACAAATACTTCGATTGAAGGTAAGTGGGCCTGCAATTCTTTAAACCAACAATTAGAAGAAAAATTTAATGATAATATTGATGCGATTAGTCAGGACATAGGTATCGATGTTAAGAAGCACATCACCACACCTAAGTTGACAATGACTGTTTTTCATGACAATTCAAAAATAGTGGTTAATGTAAAAATTAATAGAAAGTCATTAAGTAATGAAATATTAAAATATTACCAAGCAAGTTTAAAAGAAGCATTATCAAAAGAAAATGTTAATATTGCCGATTTAGATCCAGATACTCTAAAAGATATGGAGAATGAGTTACCAACAAATTCAACTATTGAACAATATATTGATGATATGATTATTGAAAAAGTGCATGAGTATGGTGGTCATTATGATGTCAGAACCGGAAATGTCACAATTGTTGGACTTAAGGGGAGAGTTAATCGGTTTATGAACACAATTACGATTGAAAAAATCAGGTTACTTTGACTACATCAAAAACAGAGATAAATTGATTTTGAAGAATCATATGTCATTTCAATTTAAAATAATAAAAAGCAGTAACTAATAAAAGTTACTGCTTTTTGATGTCATTTGTCTTGTTTACTAATCACAATTTGACCATCTGCTAAATTTGCTTTTAGATGTTTATCATCGGGATGTTCCAAATAATAGTCTGTTATACGGTCACGGATTTCTTGTTCAATGACACGGCGTAATGGTCTAACTCCCATAGCTTTGTCATATCCTAATTCAATTAGTTCCTCTTTAACAGGTTCTGTTACTTCTAAAGTGATACCTTTTTTATTGATTGTTTGATTAACTTCCGTTAACATTAATTCAACAATTTCTTTCAAATCCTTTTTTTCTAGATGTGAGAATTCAATCACACCATTAAAACGATTTAAGAATTCAGGTCTAAAATAAGGAGCGATTCGGTCCATAATTTTTTGGTCATGATCTTCTTGACCCGTTAATGCTTCATTGCCAAAACCAGCATTAGATGTAGCAATAATCACTGTATTTTTGAAGTCAATCGTATTACCTTGGCCATCAGTTAAACGACCATCATCTAATACTTGGAGTAGTAGGGTAATGACTTGTGGGTCTGCTTTTTCAATTTCATCCAGTAAAATAATTGAGTATGGATTACGACGGACACGTTCAGTTAATGTGTATTGATTGTCGTCGTAACCAACATAACCAGCAGTAGTCCCAATCAATTTAGAAACGGCAGTGCGATCACTGTATTCTGACATATCTAAACGAATGATCGCATCCTTGGAACCAAACATGTCAAGCGCAAGCTGTTTGGCTAATTCCGTTTTACCAACGCCGGTCGGACCAACAAAGAGGAATGACCCAATTGGGCGATTGCCATCATCAAAGCCGGCACGGTTACGACGGATAGCCTTTGCGACTGCTTGAACAGCTTGATCCTGTCCGATGACATGTCCTCTAAGTCGGTTGCCAATTTCTTTCAAACGTTCTAAGTCACTTGCGCCCATATTGGAAACTGGTACGCCGGTTAGACGTTCAACTGATTCGGCGACATCGTTGATGGTTGCGGTCACTTTTTGACCTTCGGTATGGTTTGCCATTTGCTTTTGTAATTCTTCAATTCGTACTTTAGCTTGCAAGGCTAACTCATAATCTTCTGCAGCGACAGCCTTTTCTTGCTTGTCTTTCTCACTAGCAATTGCTGTTTCAAGACTCTTCAAATCAGTGACTGGGTGTTGCGCAGCTAAATGGGCAGCCGTCATGTCAATTAAATCGATGGCTTTATCTGGAAGACTACGCTGTGGAATGTACTGAACGGAGTAATCCACGGCTGCTTTCAAAACAGAATCCGGAAGAATGACGTTGTGGTGTTGCTCATAAAGATTCCTGATCCCCATCAAAATGTGGAAGGTATCTTCGGCAGAAGGCGCATTGACTTTAACTTCGTTAAAACGACGAGCCAAGGCCGCATTTTTCAGAATAGTGTTTCGATATTCATCTTGAGTTGTCGCACCGATGACGGTCAACTCGCCACGAGATAGGGCTGGTTTAAGAATATCGGCCAAGCCTTTGGAACCAGAATCACCACCTGTTGAGCCAGCGCCTAAAATTTGATGAATTTCATCAAAGAAGAGGATAACATTCCCGGCTTCTTTAACTTCTTTAATTAAATTCTGAATATTTTCTTCAAAAGCACCACGGTATTGAGTACCTGCTTCTAAGCCGGAAATATCAATAGAAATAATTTCTTTGTTTTTAATGGCAGCAGGGACGTCACCAGCAACGATAGCTTGGGCTAAGCCTTCGACCACAGCTGTTTTACCAACCCCCGCATCACCTACTAGAACGGGATTGTTCTTGGTCCGGCGAGCTAATATTTCAGCTGTATCTTGAATTTCTTTATTTCGTCCAATGACTGGATCTAAGTGTCCTTGTCGTGCTTCTTCAGTTAAGTTGGTACCTAATTGGTTTAGAATGCCATCTTCTTTTTGATTTTGGGGATAGCCTTGTTCCTGAGTAGGAGCAGTAGAACTGAGCTTACCAGTTTGTCGATATTCTTGAAATTCTTCAGGTGTCATTTCACGCCCATTAACTAGGTAACGACGATTTTCAGTTTGATAACCGCCTGTGTTACCCATCAATTGATTAAAAATGTCATCCATGCTACCAAAAGGGTCTTTTCCATAATAGTTTGTCATAATTTTTACCTCGCTGTTCTTATTAATATTATAAAGTAATTACGAAGGAGTAGTTTTTTAGTCTATGCTTATCAGGTAAGATCTCTGATTTGAAATACTACAAATTGGTTTACCAATCACCTTCTGATACTATTATATAGCTTTGGTCAGTAAAGGTCAATAGAAAAGTTTGGCCTTTTTTGACCTTTTTGATAAGTCTGATTATTCCTTTATTCTTGAAAAAATAATCAAAAAAAGTGATAATAAGTATTGACAGAAGGTGACGGATACGATATACTAATTAAGGTTTTGAAAAAAACTGACCTAAGACAGTAGGGGAGCATTGCTCATAAAATTCCTACCGAGGCACAAAACGTAATTAAAAAATAACGTATTGTACTTTCGTGTCTGGGTTTAGGTGCGATTTTTTTTGTGCCTAACCATACAAAATAATTACGGAGGTAAAACTAATGAGTGAAGCAATTATTGCTAAAAAAGCCGAACTAGTTGATGTTGTTGCGGAAAAAATGAAAAACGCAGTAAGTATCGTAGTTGTTGATTCACGTGGATTAACAGTTGATCAAGATACTGTTTTACGTCGTTCACTACGTGAAAGTGGCGTTGAATTTAAAGTTATCAAAAATTCAATTTTGTCACGTGCAGCAGAACAAGCTGGACTTGGAGATATGAAAGATATCTTTGTAGGACCATCTGCCGTAGCATTTTCAAATGAAGATGTTGTAGCACCTGCTAAAATCATCAATGACTTTGCTAAAACTGCTGACGCACTTGAAATCAAAGGTGGCGCAATTGAAGGTGCATCGTCTTCAGCTGAAGAAATCAAAGCACTTGCTGCATTGCCAAACCGCGAAGGTATGCTTTCTATGTTACTTTCAGTACTTCAAGCACCAGTTCGCAATGTTGCATATGCTGTTAAAGCTGTTGCAGAGAGTAAAGAAGACGCAGCTTAATGCGTTAAACAGTAGTCTTAGGCTACAATCACTAATTTATATTTAAATATTTGGAGGAAATAACAATGGCATTAAACATTGAAAACATTATTGCTGAAATCAAAGAAGCTTCAATCCTTGAATTGAACGACCTTGTAAAAGCTATCGAAGAAGAATTTGGCGTAACTGCAGCTGCTCCTGTAGCTGCTGCTGCTGCTGGTGGTGCTGAAGAAGCTGCTAAAGATTCATTTGACGTTGAGTTAACAGCTGTTGGCGACAAAAAAGTTGGCGTTATCAAAGTTGTACGTGAAATTACTGGACTTGGTCTTAAAGAAGCTAAAGGTCTTGTTGATGGAGCACCTGCTAACGTTAAAGAAGGCGTTACTGCTGCAGAAGCTGAAGAACTTAAAGTTAAACTTGAAGAAGCTGGAGCAACAATCACACTTAAATAATAGTGTGACTATGCAAATAGCCTAACAAATAAAAAACCACTGGGAGGGCATTGCACCCCAATAGTGGGACACAAGAAAAACACTCTTATGAAACCAATTTTCTGAATTGAACAGGAGATTGGTTTTTTAAATGACGTTGAATTCTAGTTTCATTATAAAATGTTATGTAATTTTTAACAATATTTGTTATACTAACTTTGTTGTGTTTTCTCCTATCTTGGAGATAAAAGGTTTCAGTCTTTAAAGCGGAGTGAAACCATTCAATACAGGCGTTATCTGCAGGTGTCCCTTTTCGAGACATTGAGCGGGTAATGCCTTTTTCAATACAAGCGAGATAGTAAGCATGTGATGTATAGACAGATCCTTGATCACTGTGTAATAGGACTCCTGATTCTAAATCAAGTTGATTAAGGGTATCAAGTACAAGATCATTGTCCTGTGTATCTGAAATAGTATAGGCCACAATTTCACGATTATAAAGGTCCATAATAGATGACAAGTATAAGGTAGTTTTTCCAAAGTTGAGATAAGTAATATCTGTAACTAGTTTTTGTAATGGTCTGGTTGCCTTAAAGTCACGGTCTAGCTTATTGTCTGTGACGTAGTATGGCCTACCTAATTTAGGGGACTTCTTTATTCTAGTGCGACATAGCCACCCTCTGCTCTTCATGATACGATAGACTTTCTTTACATTGGCATTAATCCCAAACTCTTTCTTTAGAAGACTTGTAATGGTTCTATAACCATATATAAACTTATATTTTAAGCAGAGCTCTTCAACTTTTTCGATAAGACTATCTTGAATAGGAGGCTTGATATTAGATTTCCACCGATAATAGGTTGAGCGTGAGACCTTAAAACAGTCCAGAATAAAACCTAATGGATACTGATATCTGTAGTAATCAACAAGCTTGATGAGTGTTACTTTATCGATTTTCTCATCAAGCTTTGATACTTTTTTAAAAGTTCAACTTGTAGTTTTAATTGCTCAACTTCTGATAACTGTTCCATTCCTTGACCGTAAGTATATTGCTTACCTACAGGTTGATGAAAACGATACGTTTCTCCTTTTTGATACCAGCGCCACCATGTATATATCTGGCTTTTATTTTTAATACCAAGTCTATCCATAATAACTTTTTC
>CAACWJ010000064.1_pt1 | contig 28897 bp, 26 predicted proteins | sample 2275621 | NCBI WGS metagenome assembly CAACWJ01 (sample SAMEA5312456, study PRJEB27640) | indoor metagenome | biome: indoor environment; feature: uncontrolled; material: polymer tiles stone | place: Germany | collected 2014-07-07
TAGAGCTATATTTATCATATTAATTATCAATTTGTTAAATGTATGCGTTTACGTTAAACTTGAATTAACAAAAAAATAATAGAGGTATAAATCATGGAAAATTTAACAGTCGTAGAACAAATGGGACTATGGGTAGCTGGAAAATCATTTGAAGATTTATCTAAAGAAGAAATTGAAGCATTAAAAGGACGTGTGCTTGATGCCGTAGGCTGTGCTATTGGTGCTCTAGATAGTACAACTATTAAAAGTATTCAAACAATGACTCATGATTTAACTAATGATGGATCTGTTACAATGATTGGTGGAGGGAAAACTACACCGGACAATGCGGCACTCTTTAACGGAGCAGCAATTCGCTATTTAGATTATAATGATTCTTACCTAGCTAAAGGTGAAACGTGTCACCCATCAGATAATATATCGGCTGTATTGGCAGCTACAGAACATAACAAAGGAAATGGTAAAGATTTCCTATTAGGCCTAGCTATTGCTTATCAAATTCAATGTCGACTTTCTGATGAAGCTCCAGTTCGTAAATATGGCTTTGACCATACCGTACAAGAGGCTTATGGAGCAGCAGCGGGCGCAGCAAAAGCTCTTGGACTTGATGCGAAACAAATTGCTAATGCCATTGCTATTTCAGGAACAAGTTACAACTCACTCCGTGTAACTCGTACAGGTGAATTATCAAACTGGAAAGGCTTAGCAGCACCTAATACAGCACGTGGAGCAATGTCTTCAGCATTGCTTGCTAAATATGATATTACAGGTCCTTGTGAGGTTTTTGAAGGAAATAAAGGATTCTATGAGACAATTGCTGGTAAGTTTGATATTGATTGGGAACGTGAAGGATTAGATCGTGTCCTTGGCACAATTATCAAACGTTATAATGCGGAAATCCATTCGCAATCTTCAATTGAAGGACTCATTGAATTTAAAAATGAGAAAAATATTCCAGCGGAAGATATTAAAGAGATTCGCTTAGATACATTTGATGTAGCTTTCCATATTATTGGTGGTGGTGAAGAGGGAGATAAAAAACAAATTCGTCTGAAAGAAGAAGCAGACCATTCCCTACCATATATGCTATCTGCAGCGTACCTAGATGGTCAAGTATTACCAGCACAATATGAACAAGACCGTATTCTTAAAGATGATATTCAAAACTTGTTACAAAAAGTTACAGTTAAAGAAAATCCAGAATTTAGTCAACGATTCCCTAAAGAAATGGCAATTAAGCTTGAAATTGAAACTTATGATGGCCAAGTTTATGTAGTGAATAAAGATGATTATCAAGGATTTACTTCTCGACCTGCAAGTTGGGATGTATTACTAGAAAAATATAATTTACTTACAACAAATATTGATGCAGAATTAGCTTCAAATATTGCTAAGACAATTGAAAATATTGAAAATATTGAAATTACAGAATTAACTGATCTACTCGCTAAAATCTAAAGGATGAAAGGTTAACACTATGTTAAGAGAAATACCTGTAAGTATTTATAGAGGTGGAACCAGTAAAGGTCTGTTTATCAATGAATCCCTTCTTCCTGAAAACTTGGAAGAGCGGAATCTGATTTTATTAAAATTGATGGGTAGTCCAGATACTAGACAAATAAATGGACTAGGTGGCGCTGTGTCTACTACAAGCAAAGTGGCAATTATTTCAAAAGAAGAAAAAGAAGATTGGGACGTCAATTATACTTTCGCTCAAGTTTCTGTTGATAAACCTGTGGTTTCCTATTCAGGAAACTGCGGGAATATCTCTTCAGCAGTTGGTATTTATGCCATTGAAAATGATTTGGTATCCATTTCTACTCCAATAACTAAAGTAAGAGTGTATAATACAAATACGAAAAAAGTGATAAATGAGTACATTCCGACACCAAATGGCAAACTGACTTACGAAGGAGATTTTGAGATTTCTGGGGTACCAGGTAAGGGATTAAAAATTGAATTAGAGTTTTTAGATCCATCAGGTGCTTTTTCAGGTAACATATTACCAACTGGTAACGTAAAAGATCACATCACATTGGAAGATGGACAAACTGTGACAGTATCAATCGTTGATGCAGCTAATCCATTAGTATATTTGAAATCTGATGAAATAAAATTGATTGGAACAGAGACGCCTGAAGAAATTGATAGTGATCCTGTTTTATTAGCTAAACTTGAAGAAATTCGTGGTAAAGCTGCAGTATTAATGGGGATTATAGATGATTATAAAATCAGTGCCACTGTCACACCCGGTGTTCCCAAAATGACAATTATTTCAGAAGCCCAAGATTATCATTCTACCGAAGGCCATGAAATTTTGGCATCAGATTATGATTTAAGTGTAAGAATGATGAGTATGCAAAAAGCACACAAGTCTATTGCTCTAACAGGAGCTTTATGTACTGGTGCGGCTTATCAAATTAAAGGGACACTTGTACACGAATTACTTGAAGAAACAAGTAGGAGTGGACAAGTTTTGGAAATTGGTCATAGCAGTGGCATGATTACTGTTTCAATCAAAACAAAAACAGAAAATAAAAATACAACTATAGAATCAGTTTCCAGCTACAGAACTGCTCGTAAGTTGATGGTTGGTACTGCATACATCGAGGAGGCATAATTTATGCTCGCAATATTAGGTTATCTTATGATTCTCACCTTTATGGTCTTGTTACTGACTAAAAAGGTGACGCCATTTAATGGTTTAGTTCTAGTACCAGTAGTATTTGGTATCATAGCAGCCATTGCTACAAATACACCAATTTTAGATGCCTTTAAATGGATTTTTGAAGGACTCTACTTTAAAGCAGGTGATGCTGGGAAAATAACAGCCGGGGTTGCACCGACAATCACTTTGCTATTATTTGCTATTTTATATTTCTCAGTAATGTTAGATGTTGGTCTTTTTGATCCCTTAGCTGTATACATGATTAAATGGGCAAAAGGTGACCCGATGAAAATCACCATTGCGTCAGCATTAATCACTTTAGCTGTTTCACTTGATGGTGATGGTACAACTACAGTTTTGATTGTAACTGCTGCCATGTTATTGATGTATAAAAAAATGGGAATGAAACAGATTTACTTAGCAGCTATTATTGGGTTTGGTAATTCTGTAATGAACTTGGTTCCATGGAGTGGACCAATGGCGCGTGCGATGCCAGTTTTAAATATAGGACCAAAAGAATTCCTCCTTCCAGTCTTGCCAGGAATGTTTGCGGCCGCTTTACTTTGTATTTTCCAAGCTTATACTTATGGAAAAAAAGAAAGAAAAAGACTTGGTTATAAAAAAGGGATGGGTATTCTCTCTGAGGACGAAACCAAACACATTATTGATGATGTGACATTAAATAATATTGACTACAAACGACCTAAACTAATCGTATTTAACTTGGCACTAACAATTGCCATTATGGTTCTCTTAATCATGGATGTGATTAACGGAGGGATCCTTTTCTTAATAGGAACGGGAATTGCCTTGATGGTTAACTATAAAGATTTAAATTTACAAAACTCACGACTTCTTGCAAATGGAGCAGAGGCATTAGGACCAGTTTCTCTTGTATTTGGTGCTGGTGTAATCATGGGTATTTTAAATGGATCAGGAATGAGTAGTGCCATTGCGACACAGTTAGTTTCCATGATTCCTGAAAGTCTTGGTGGCTATATTCCATTAATTTTAGCGTTAATTTCTTTACCTGGACTATTCTTTTTACCAAACGATGCCTTCTACTTCGGGATTTTACCAGTAATTGCACCAATCGCTTATAGTTATGGTGCAACACCGGTTGAGATTGGTGTGGCCTCTCTTATGGGTCAAGCTATTCGTTTTGCTAGTCCACTAGTAGCCTTCCTTTATGTCTTGGTTGACCGAACTGAAGTAAGTTTTGTTGACTATCAAAAAGAATATCTCAAATGGGGCTTTATTAGTTTTGCTTTACAATTAACAGTAGCAATTCTTACTGGTGCAATTCCTATTTAGATTGATTTTTTACAGATATCAATAAATGCTTGAGCATAGGTTGGTAATTGACGATGCTTACGATAGGCAACAATTAAATCAACATAAAATGGAATTTTTAAAGAAAAAAATGTAATCTTGTCAGTCATCATAATGTGTTTTGAATGACTACTATTGATAAAACAAACTCCTAAATTATTTGCAACAAGATTTGAAGCTGTTTCAATATTTCTTGTTGCAAGTACATGTTTAGGCTTGAAATGGTGCATAGCAAAAATTTGATCTGATACTTGTCGAGAAAATTGGTCAGGTTGATGTAGGATAAAGAGTTCGTTTTCTAGTAGATTAAGATCCATAATTGGAAAATTTTGATTTTGATTATTTGCAATTTTTTTACAAAGGGAGTGCTTTGTTGGCAAAGCAATAAGCATTTCTTCAGCTTTTATTTGTTCACTATGTAGATATTGATTTGTTTCAATACGATTCATCAGAGCAATATCAACATCTCCGTTCTCTAATAGTTGTGTAAATTTTGCGGATGATGATTCATTCAATATAATTTCTACATTTGGGTATAGTTTTTTAAATTTTGGAAGTAAGACAGGTACTAGATAAGAACTTCTTAGAAGAGGAATTGCAATTTTTAAGCGACCAAATTGATTGTTTTGGATAATCTGGAGACGATCTTCAAAATCTCCTTTTATTTTTAATATCTCAAGACCGTATTTTAGGAATTCTTCTCCCAAATAGCTTAGTTCAAATTTTTTACCATGTTGCACAAAAACGTCAAAGCCAAGTCTACTATTCATGTTCTTTAAGTAAGTACTCAATGAGGGCTGAGTGATATAGAGTGCTTCAGCTGCTTTAGTGACACTTCCCTTATCTAGGATTGCTTTGACATATTCAATATCTTTAATTTCCATAGTTTACAAACCTTTTTTCATTACTTTTTTGAAAGTAAGAAATCCTCCTAATTTATGTTAATCCTTTATAGGTTATTTAGTAATAAAGCACCATTTTCAATCCTGTGAAGTTGAAAATGGTGTTTTTAATTCTTAATAATGGATAACATTGGTCTCATGTTGAATGTTACGAATAATCTCACTTGCTTGGTTTGATTTAAAATACTGATAAGTACTTTCAGGAACAAATTTTTTAATAGCTTCTAGATTATCTTCTTTTATCAGTTGTCGAACAGTTGAAGCACTAACAATCTCGCCATCAATACTTAGTCTAGGGATAACTATACAATCAATACCCATTTGAGGGAGTTTTTCTTGCATAGCCTGATTGTAGATATTAGTTACTAGACTATTTGGCTCCTCACCAACATATCGCTTAGTGATGCCGAGTGTCTTGGCAATTTTGGTGAAGATGCTAAGGTCGACTTCAGCTTGGCTTTTTATGATACTTTCGCTGTCCTTTTGGAAATACGAAGGAAAGGTGGATTGACTAATGATATAAGAGCCTGTTTCATGGTAAATAATATTCGTCAGGTGACTTGTACCTGCTAAGATAAGTGCTTTGCGAACTTCAAAGGGAACTAAGCTTGTATCTTCGCTCACCAAAAATAGATGGACTACTTGGTTCTCACGGGCCGCTTTTTCTATCAGGTGTAAATGTCCTAAGGTAAAAGGATTAGCATTCATAACAATAGCGGCAGCATCAGTAATGTTTCTGTTGTCATCTGCTACTAGTTTTTTGAGGTAATCACTAAAACCTGCTCGGCGATTCTCCATAAAAGTAACTAAATTTGGAATTTCGGCAATAGGATAGAAGCCCAAGTCTTTAAAAAATTTGCTGGATTCGGGTTTGGTGTATACAAATAAATGTGTGTTACCTCTCTCAAACTGAACGGATATTAAATGTGTTATTATTTGGTTTAGGAGGCCTTCACCGGTATACCTTTTACATACAGCGAAACAGCGTAATGTATTTACAAACAAACTTCCCGTGGCAATTAGGGTTCCATCCTCTTCAAAAATACCACAAGTGTAATCAAGATTGGCATCACGTTTTATACCAGCATCTTCAAGTAATTGAGTTACTTTTGCTTGGTTTACTTTATCAAAAGTAAAAATTTGTGAAACAGTAAAATGTGGCATCGGAGTTCCTTTCCTTGATAGCTTAAATTGACTAAGTCTATTTAAATATAGACAACTTATATCTTAATTATACACATCTAAAAATAAAAAAACATGTCGAATCATAAATGAGAACTATAAAAACAGTAAAAGAACATTTTACTTCTTTATGATAATATAAGGAGTTATAAGTGGAAATTCATATTTTCTTTTGATTGCCCAGTAATAGTCAAAATAATGAGCTAGGTTTTTAGGATGCATTGGTGTATACTGTTACTATTGTAAATGTCATGAAAAAAGTAGAAAGGGAAAAATGGTTATAGTATTTTATACAGTCACAGTTGGTTTGCTCGGCGGAATGATAGCCAAGAAGTTGACCATTCCAGCACCTTTTATGATTGGGAGTATGTTAGCAGTAGCCCTCTTGTCTGTTACAACAGGTCAGATGGGAACAGTCCATTCGATGAAGCTCTTTGCCCAGATAATCAGTGGTGCTTATATTGGGCAGAATGTGAGTAAAGAAGATTTTCTCAATCTACCCAAATTAGGTAAAGCTATTGCTGGATTAATGACTCTTTTTACGTTAAATATGTTGGTTCTTGGGACCATTTTGATAGTATTTTTCAAAATGGATGCTGTCACAGCTTTTCTTTCTTGTCTACCTGGGGGGATTGTTGACGTCTCGTTAATGGCAATTGATATGGGAGCGAAAGCGGACACTGTGGCTACTATGCAAACCGTCAGATTAGTCGGGATATTACTTATTTTACCCAATTGGGTTGGTTTTATTACGAATCGTTTTGCACCGGAATTGCGACAAATCCCAAGACAACAAAATGAATCTATCAAAGAAGTGAAGGAACTAAGCTTACGCAAGCAGAATAGACTAACCAATGATTTGCTAATCTTGGTGATTTCGACAATTGGCGGTCTGATTGGCGAATGGAGTGGATTACCAGTAGGGGCCCTCATTATCTCTTTGCTTTTTTCATCAGCTCTGAAGGTAAAGCGAGATACAAAACAACTACATCCCTATATCAGATATATTGCGCAGATATGTGCGGGTTCTTTAATTGGATGTAATTTCACCCACGAAAGTTTCTTACAAATGATTCATCTCATTATTCCAATAATTCTTTTATTATCCAGTTATATGATAATAAATGGTGTCTTTGGATATATTATGTATAAGCGTGGTTTTTTAGATATTCAGTCAGCTTTGTTTGCTTCATCCCCTGCAGGGGCAACGGATATCTCACTACTGGCTGGTGAATTAGGTGGAGATATGCCTAAAATTGCTGGAATTCAAATCAGTCGAACACTTTATACTGTGATTATTATGCCTCTTATTATTAAATTAATTACCTTGTTTATATAAAAAATGACTTATAATTAAGTCATTTTTTATATTATTTTCTCTAGGAATGCAAAATAAAGACTAAGTGCAAATAGATCTGCGCTGCCACCGGGGCTTAAGTGTAACTGAACTAAATGGTCGTTGTAGTCGGATAATTGCTTACACAGGTCAGGTGATGCTAAGTTCTTGTCCTTTAACTCTTTAGCTTCTTTCTGGACGGTTCTTAGGGCACCAATTCCTCCGCGATGAATAAGATTAGCATCTTCAACAAAAGTCATCAAGTGGAGGAGCAGTTTTAGTTGTAAAAAACGTTTATCTGATGTTGAATTAGCATGGTTTCGTAAGTAGGGGAGGGCATTTTTTGTTAGGCTTGGATACCCTTCTGCAGCCTCGCCTCTGGGACCTTTGATACCATAATTAAGGTAGAGTTTCTCTCCATATGTTAATTGTTCTTTTTCTGCTAAATTTTGCAAGTCATTTGCGATCAGGTGGCTTGTCATTGGAACTATCAGTTGACAAATAGCTCTGGTATCATCAGCTGTAAAGGAATCTTTTAATTTTTTGTTAGGATTTTGTGCCAGATAAGCACCTGTTGCTCCTAAAATTAATGCAAAGGAAAAGTTTACACCTTTGTGGGTATTGATACCATTAGTGGCGTCAAACATTGAACGTTCAGCTTCAATACCTTCCTCTCTAAGCAAGTTGAAAATTATCTGTGGGTCTTGTCTAAAATTATCAAAACCAATTTTGATATACCGATAGAAGTGAGCGGTTAATACGGCAGTTGAATCAATAAAAGTTGCAAGGGTCATATCGGAGTGGGAACCATCATTGGCACAATCAACTAATCCTGGCTTTGGAGTTAAGGTCACTTCATATAAGAGTGCTTTACTAGCAGCCTGGCTAAAATAAAGCAATGGGGCATCAAGCATCTGTTCTACCTTCCAAATCTTGAACAATAAAATCTAAAGAATTATTGAGGTGTTCATGTGTAATTAAATTAACTTGTTGGTAATCTTTATTTTTCATACCACGATAAATCATCCAATGTTCATCTAGTGCTTTGCGTCGTCTCTCAACTGATGAGATAGAGATACGACGAAAATAGAGTAAGTAAGCCTGCAATTCAGAAACAATTTCTTTTAGACGAAGCATTTGGCTTTTTTCATAAATTAAGTTATTAAAATCATTGAAATTATCGAGGACTTTATCAACTTGGTCTTGAACTAAGTAGCCTTCACATGTATTTAAGAGTTGGCGCATTTCTTCAAAATCTTCAATGGACATTTTATTCATTGCAGTTGTCGATGCCAAGGTATCAAGTGCTTTTCGAATTTCAAATATCTCATGTGCATCATCAAGGCTGACTCCTTTAACAATAATACCTTTATTAGGCAAATGTTCAACGAGTTTTTCTTCCTCAAGTGCACTCAAGGCATACCGAATAGGAGTTCTACTGATATTTAATTCAGTTGAAAACTCTTTTTCATTGATACGGGTTCCAGCTGGAATCTCCCTTAGTACAATGGTCTTTTTGAAGGCTTCATATAAGGCAATTTTTAATGGTTTATTTTGTGAGAGTTCTAAATTATGTTTTACTACTTCGGTAATCGGATTCATTGGAGCTCCTTAAAGTCTGTTTTTTCTATTATATCTAAAAAAATGATAAAGATATAATAGAATCCCAACAATATATTATTATTATGTAATAGTTTAAAATAAAAAGGTTATGTCCATGGACATAACCTTATATATACAATAAGTGATTATTGAGGAATATAGATTGGCATATGGCCCATTAAAACAATAGTTACAATGAAGATAATAAAGATACCTAGAGCATATTTACCAGCTGTTTTTTGCCATTCACCCATATCTAAGCCTGTTAAACGAAGAAGGAGGTAAACGAAAGCTACTAAAGGACTTAGTAAGTGGAATGCTTGTCCCATAAGTGATGCTAAGGCCATTGACATGTTGTCGAAGCCATAACGTGCACCTGCCTGAGCAAGTACTGGCATAATACCATAATAGAAACCATCATTTGATAAGAAGAAGGTACCAGGTGCTGATAGTAAGGCAATAATTATGCCCCAGAATCCGCCTAATTGTTTAGGAATGATAGTTGTAAAGCTTTGTGCTAAGGCATTTGCCATTCCAGACCCTTGGAAGAGCCCCATAAAGATACCAGCAGCAAAGACTAGAATTACGACCTGAACAGCATCGCCAGCATTGTCACCAATACGTTTTGATTGATCTTTTAAATTAGGGTAGTTAACCATTAAGGCGATAATTGTACCTACTGCAAACAGAAGAAGTGATGGAATAGCAATTGATTCAATAAATGAGCCTGCGACTAACCATGCAATAAGTACGATAGTTAAGATACCATTGAAAAGGAAGAGATTAGGTCTTTTAATCGAATCTTTTTCACTATCAGCAACAGCGGTCAGTTCTGCTAATTCTGCCTCAGATAACTCTTTAACTCCAAGTCGTTGGCGTTCTTTTTTACCCATGCTTCTTGCAACAAAGAAGATAACATATAGAAGTGACAATACCATACCTGGTGCTAAATACCCAAGGATTTCTGATCCAACATTTAGAACTGACATAGCACGTGCAGTAGGTCCACCCCATGGAAGAAGGTTCATGATGGTGTTTTGTAAAATAATCAAAACACCTAAGTTCATGACTTTCATGTTGAGCTTTTGGTAGATTGGTAAGAAAGCAGACACAACAATAAGGGTTGTTGTTGTACCGTCACCATTCATTGATACAGCGGCAGAAACAATAGCAGTAGCCATCAAGACTTTCATTGGATCACCTTTTGCAAAGCGAATCATTTTTGCAGTAATTGGATCAAATAGACCTGTATCTAACATGATTGAGAAATATAGAATAGCAAACAGTAACATAATACCTGTTTTGGCTGTTTGACTAATTCCATACATAACCATTGGGCCAATAGCTGTGAAATTATTGGCAATTTTATCACCGCCTAGTGATTCAACGAAAGCTGCATCTGCAGTTAAGTCAGCTGAACCTGTTAGGATTGCAATGACTGCAAACACTAAAGGAATCATTACCAAAGCAGATAAGGGTGACATTTTCTTGGTCATTACGACATACATGAAAATGGCGATCATGGCATAAGCCAATATTGTGAGTAACATATGTTCCTCTCCTTTATATAAAATTATTTAGTAAACGATTTAATAATGAAACTCATACAAATAATAATGCAAATATTTTTATTTTCTGAAAAATAATACATTTTTAGTGTAAATGAAAGCGTTTAAAAAAGATAGATGTTTTGTGATAAAGAACACTAAAAAAACAAAATCTCTAATTTTCTATTTATTTCATATAAAGTTCTGTAAAAATATTCTTTTTGTGATGAAAGAACAATAAAAAGCCATTAAATTAGGAAATTACATATTATAATAATATTAAGCGAACAGATAGTTTCGATACGATGACTAGGAAAGGAGGAACCTATGGGATTATTTCAGCGACTATTTGGTAAGTCAGAAGAAAAGGAAATTCCTATTAACACTGTTGATAAAGGAGAGACCGAACAAATTGAAAAGGAATGGGAAAAATTACCAGCTTTCATTCCAGTTAATGAAGAAGACTATTCTTTAGTTAGTCTAATTGCCACTGCTATTGCCGCAGGTGATCGACCTGAGAGTAAATTTGTCGTTAAAAAAATTATGCAGCGAAATCCAGAAGTTTTACATGTTTCACTAATTGCTTCTAGTTTAGCAGCCGCAGATGTTATTGACAGCAAATTTAAGATAAAAACAGTTTATCGGAAAACAAATTAAAAAGGAGAAATGACACATGTTACGTAAATTTAAAATTTCTATTGATGGAAAAGAATACTTAGTTGAAATGGAAGAAATTGGTGGCACTCCAGTACCAGCACCAGCACCAGGACCTGTAGCTCCGGCTGCACCTGTCGAGTCAGCTGTAGAAACTCCAGCACCAGCACCAAGTCCAGCTGCTTCAGCGCCTGCAGGTGGAGATGCAATGCCATCACCAATGCCGGGAACTATTTTAAGAACATTAGTTAATGTTGGTGATACAGTATCAGAAAATCAACCACTTATGATTTTAGAAGCTATGAAAATGGAAAATGAGATTGTCGCAAGTAAAGGTGGAACAGTAGCAGCTATTCATGTCTCTCAAGGGCAAGTCGTTAATGCCGGAGATGGTTTAATTACAATTAACTAATAATTATTTTATGGAAGGAAGTATCAAGTGGAAACTTTAATTCAAGGAATTACATCAATTACCATCCCACAAGTTGTGATGATGATTATTGGTGGCGTGTTAATGTATTTAGGTATAAAAAAGGAGTATGAGCCAACGCTACTCGTACCAATGGGATTAGGAACAATCTTAGTAAACTTTCCTGGTACTGGGGTCCTAACTCAAGTTGTCAATGGAGTTGAGCAAGAAGGTGTCTTTGACGTACTATTTAATTTTGGTATTGGTACAGAATTATTTCCATTACTAATTTTTATTGGAATAGGTGCAATGATAGACTTTGGTCCATTATTACAAAATCCATTCATGTTACTTTTTGGAGCAGCTGCTCAGTTCGGGATTTTCTTTGTTGTCGTTATAGCTGTTATGGCAGGTTTTGATATTAAAGAGGCTGCCTCAATTGGGATCATTGGTGCAGCTGATGGACCAACATCAATTTTTGTAGCTAATCAGTTGGCACCTAAATTATTAGGACCAATTACAGTAGCAGCCTATTCATATATGGCTTTGGTTCCTATTATTCAACCATTTGCGATTAAATTAGTAACAACTAAAAAAGAACGTCAAATCAGAATGCATTATAAAGCTGAGAGCGTCTCAAAATTAACAAAAATTTTATTCCCAATCGTTATTACTTTTGTAGCAGGATTTATTGCCCCAATTTCTTTACCACTTGTTGGTTTCTTAATGTTTGGTAACCTACTACGAGAGTGTGGTGTATTGGATCGCTTATCATTAACAGCACAAAATGAATTGGTAAATATTGTATCGATTCTCCTAGGTTTAACTATCTCTGTTAAAATGCAAGCTGAGTTATTCTTAAACTTCCAGACATTGATGATTATCTTATTTGGTCTAGTTGCCTTTATTATGGACTCAATTGGTGGTGTTATGTTTGCTAAGATGCTGAATATTTTCCGTAAGGAAAAAATTAATCCGATGATTGGTGCGGCAGGTATCTCTGCCTTTCCGATGTCTAGTCGTGTTATTCAAAAAATGGCAACGGATGAAGATCCACAAAACTTTATCTTAATGTATGCAGTTGGAGCTAACGTTTCAGGACAGATTGCTTCAGTTATTGCAGGTGGACTCTTACTTGCATTCTTTAGTTAATAAAAAGGAAGTTGAGAACAATTATGAATATGGAACATTTAACCATGGCCTTTGAACTAATGGGTCTTGGTATGGCTGGAGTCTTTATTGTATTAGGAATTTTGTATGCAGTAGCAGAAATTCTTATCAAAGTATTACCTGCCGAAAAATAAATTTGTGTAACAAGAGACGACACATCTTAATTTCAAGACAGTGCCGCCTACTGAATAAATAATGAGGTGAAATTATGGAAATTAAGCAAACTGCCGTAGCAGGAAGCCTAGAATCTAGTGATATCATGGTGACAGTTAGTCCTGCTACCAATGGCATCCAGATTGATTTAGAAAGTAGTGTTGAAAAACAATTCGGTCGTCGTATTCGTCAAGTAATTGAAGAAACAGTAAAAAATTTACAAGTTGAAAATATTGGAATCCACGCAGTAGATAAAGGTGCATTAGATTGCACTGTACAAGCTCGAACAATTGCTGCAGTTCATCGTGCTGTAGGACTTGATCAATATGATTGGAAGGAGATTGACTCATGGAACGTTTAAGAAGAACAATGATGTTTGTCCCTGGGGCTAATGCAGCCATGTTACGTGATGCCCCCCTTTATGGTGCGGATTCAATCATGTTTGACTTGGAAGATTCAGTGTCTTTAAAAGAAAAAGATACTTCTAGAACCTTGGTTCACTTTGCATTAAAGACCTTTGATTATAGCAATGTCGAAACTGTAGTTCGTGTTAACGGACTTGATACTGTTGGGGCGCTAGATATTGAAGCTGTTGTCCTAGCGGGCGTTAACGTTGTCCGTCTTCCAAAAACAGAAACAGCACAAGATATCATAGATGTAGAGGCTGTAATTGAACGTGTTGAACGTGAAAATGGGATTGAAATTGGTCGCACCAAAATGATGGCAGCCATTGAATCAGCTGAAGGTGTACTTAATGCAAGGGAAATCGCAAAAGCTTCAAACCGATTAATTGGCATTGCATTAGGTGCTGAGGACTATGTTACAAATATGAAAACGCGTCGTTACCCCGATGGACAAGAATTATTCTTTGCAAGAAGCATGATTCTCCATGCAGCTCGCGCAGCTGGTATAGCAGCGATTGATACCGTATATTCTGATGTCAATAATCCAGAAGGTTTCCAAAATGAAGTGAAACTGATTAAGCAATTAGGATTTGATGGTAAATCAGTTATCAATCCTCGACAAATTCCACTAGTAAATGAGATTTATGCACCAAGCGAAAAAGAAATTCAGAATGCTAAAGAAGTTATTTGGGCCATTCGTGAAGCTGAAAGCAAAGGATCTGGTGTCATATCTCTTAAAGGGAAAATGGTTGATAAACCAATTGTTGAACGTGCAGAGCGTGTCATTATGTTAGCCAAAGCAGCAGGGCTAATGACTGAGGAGGATTTATAATGGTTGAAAATAAGGTGAAACGTGACATTCCTCAAAAATATGCTGAACAATACGGCGTATTTGACGGTGAATTAGCAAATGTAAAAGAATATAATGAAGCAAGTCGTCTCATTAAACCAGTTAAACCACGTGATGAGAAGTTAGTATCATCAATTCGTGAAGTGATTGAAAAAACCGGTTTGAAAGATGGTATGACAATCTCTTTTCACCATCACTTCCGTGAAGGTGATTACGTTATGAATATGGTTCTTGCAGAAATTGCTGCAATGGGTATTAAAAATATCTCAATTGCGCCAAGTTCAATTGCAAATGTGCATGAACCACTAATTGATCATATTAAAAATGGTGTCGTAACAAATATTACTTCTTCAGGATTACGCGATAAAGTAGGAGCTGCAATTTCAGCCGGAATCATGGAAAATCCTGTAGTTATCCGTTCACATGGTGGTCGTGCGCGTGCTATCGCAGCTGGGGATGTGCATATCGACGTTGCATTCTTAGGTGCGCCAAGTTCGGATGCTTATGGTAATGCTAATGGAACAAAAGGGAAAGCAACTTGTGGTTCTTTAGGTTATGCTATGATTGATGCTAAATATGCTGATCAGGTGGTTATTATTACGGATACCCTAATGCCTTATCCAAATACACCAATTTCAATTCCACAAACGGATGTTGATTATGTAGTTGTTGTCGATGAAATAGGGGATCCAGATGGCATAGCAAAAGGTGCAACACGTTTTACAAAAAATCCGAAAGAACTCTTGATTGCTCAATATGCTTCTGAGGTGATAACTAATTCACCATATTACAAGGAAGGATTTTCTTTCCAAACAGGAACTGGTGGTGCATCTCTAGCTGTAACACGTTACATACGTGAACAAATGATTAAAGACGGTATTACTGCAAGTTTTGCACTTGGTGGAATTACCAACGCAATGGTTGAATTACTTGAGGAAGGCCTGGTTGAAAAGATTCTTGACGTTCAGGACTTTGACCATCCATCAGCAATTTCCTTAGATAAAAATAGTCAGCATTATGAAATTGATGCCAACATGTATGCCTCACCATTGAGTAAAGGCTCTGTAATCAATCAATTAGATACCTGTGTTTTATCAGCATTAGAAGTTGATACAGACTTTAATGTTAATGTTATGACAGGTTCTGATGGTGTTATTCGTGGAGCATCAGGTGGACATTGTGATACAGCTTTTGCTGCCAAAATGAGTTTAGTTATTTCACCACTTGTTCGTGGACGCATTCCAACCTTTGTTGATAAAGTTAATACTGTTATCACTCCTGGTACAAGTGTCGACGTTATCGTAACAGAAGTTGGTATTGCAATCAATCCAAACCGTCCTGACTTAGTTGAGCATTTTAAATCATTAAAAGTTCCCCAATTTACTGTGGCAGAATTAAAAGAAAAAGCTTATTCAATTGTTGGACAACCAGATGATATCGAATATGGTGATAAGGTTGTTGCCTTAATTGAATATCGTGATGGCAGTATAATTGACGTGGTCCGTAATGTCTAAGGACATCTTATTTAATGGGGAAATTGTTTGTTTAGATGACATGTTAAGGGCGCGTGAAATTAGAAGTTATAGACAGTATACACTTCTACAAGACCATCCCAATCAGAGTCTTTTGTCAGTGACAATGAATATTCCAGGAGCTGTTAAGAGCTCTGACTTGTTAGAAAAAGCATTTCTAACAGTAGTTAATCAAATCCAAAATAGCTTAGGCTCTCAAGCCATTGGCTTTGAAAAAACAGTCTTTCAAAAAACTGGTCCGGAATATTATTGTCTAACTGACTTAAGTGCTCAGCAATTAAAAGAAAAAATGATCGTTATTGAAACGGCTAGTCCGATTGGAAGATTGATGGATCTTGATGTGCTTTGGTGGAATGAGGGCCACCTGGTACCAATCAGTCGGAAAGATTTAGGATATGAAGCAAGGCAATGTTTTATCTGTTCTGCTGACGCTAAGACTTGTGGTCGTTCGCGAAAACATACTGTCTTAGAGATGCAAGAAAAAATTGCCGCAATGCTTGAGCCTTTCTTGACTAACTTAAAGGAGGAATGAAATGGCAAAAATCCGTATTACGGAAACTGTTCTAAGAGATGGGCAACAAAGTCAAATTGCCACTCGGATGACAACAGAACAAATGTTACCTGTTTTAGAACAACTAGATAATGCCGGCTACCATGCTCTTGAAGTTTGGGGCGGTGCAACATTTGATTCATGTTTGCGCTACTTAAATGAAGATCCATGGGAAAGATTACGTACGATACGTAAAGCCGTCAAACATACAAAACTACAAATGTTATTACGAGGACAAAATATTCTTGGTTACCGTAATTATGCAGATGACGTAGTTCGTGAATTTGTTCAAAAATCAATTGAGAATGGGATTGATATTATCCGTATATTTGATGCTTTGAACGATCCAAGAAACCTACAAACTGCAGTAGCAGCAACTAAAGAATTTGGTGGCCATGCACAAGTTGCAATATCTTATACAACTAGTCCTGTCCATACTGTAGATTATTTTGTCCATTTGGCAGAAGAATATGCTAAATTGGGTGCAGATTCTATCTGTATCAAAGATATGGCAGGTGTTTTAACACCACAAACCGGCTATGACTTGGTTAAAGGAATTAAAGCAAGAATTGATCTCCCCTTAGAAATTCATACACATGCAACGGGTGGAATTTCAGAAATGACTTATTTAAAAGTAGCTGAGGCAGGTGCAGATATCATTGATACAGCAGTATCTTCTTTTGCAGGAGGCACCAGTCAGCCGGCAACTGAATCTGTTGTTATGGGTCTTGAAGATTTAGGATTTGAAACTGGACTTAATCTGAAAGAAGTTGAGAAAGTTGCTAGCCACCTTAATACTGTTCGTGATCATTTCCGTTCAGAAGGTTTACTTAATCCAAAGGTAAAAGATATTGAACCTAAAACCTTGATTTATCAGGTTCCTGGTGGAATGTTATCGAATCTCCTTAGTCAATTATCTGAACAGGGATTAGATGATAAATATGAAGAAGTTTTAGCAGAGGTACCACGTGTGCGTGCAGACCTTGGCTATCCACCATTAGTAACACCACTTTCTCAAATGGTCGGTACACAAGCCCTAATGAATGTCATCTCAGGTGAGCGTTATAAAATCGTTCCTAATGAAATTAAAGATTATGTTCGTGGCTTATATGGTAGACCACCGGCACCACTAGCTGAGGGAATAAAAGAAAAAATTATTGGTGAGGAAGAAGTCATGACAATCAGACCAGCTGATTTGATTGAGCCGCAATTACCAAAATTACGTGAAGAAATTGCCCAATATGCTAAATCGGAAGAAGATGTATTAAGTTATGCTTCTTTCCCAAATCAGGCTAAGGATTTCTTGGGACGTCGAGAAGATCCATTCTACGATGTACCATTCCAAGAAGTTCAGGTCACAATTGACATTGACTAAAAAAACTTAGGTAGTATAACTACCTAAGTTTTTTTGATTTTAAGTTAATTGCTCAATAATAGTTTCTAATTTGGAGATGCTGTCTGCTAATAATGAATTATCTTTTTCTGAAGTCTGAAATTCTTTTAAATAATCCAATCGAAAGGCCATGCGATCTTTTAATAAAGCTAAGTAATGAGTATCATTCTCGTCGACTTTAAAATCTGCTATGTCTAGATAGGAGAACTCTGGTAGATGCGCAAAATCTTTAAACATTGCATCACCATCTACTAGTTTCTCAATACAAGATAAGGAAATCTCCTTACTGATTTTAGTATTCAAATAAGATCCAGTGTTGATGATATAGGCTTCAACGCCTGAGGCAAACAAGTCATGGAATTTCTCAAAATCTTCAATTAATGGATAAATCCGGAATGGATTAGCATACGGTTCAATGACCAGTTTTCCTAAATCGCCGCTAGTATTTTCTGCATTAGAACGTTTTGTCATAAGAGTACAACCAAATGCTGAAGCAAGTGTCGGATTACTAATTTTAACAAGTGGGGGGAGAGATTCATCTTTCATTATCCAAAAAATGGCTGAAATAGGTTCATGAATGACATCAACTCGGTCTGGAGTTGAATAACGAGATTTGATCGTTCGACCATTTCCATTTCGGATATCCTCAGTCACCAAAACACGTTCTCCTGATTCATTTAAAGTGACTCCACAGTTTTGGACAGTTAAGAAATAATCTTGCTCAGGATGACCCACTGGATAATCATTAGTTTTATCAAAGTAAGCCGGTTCCAGAGCTACCGCAGAACCATCCTTAGTAGAAATGACAAAGGCATCATCATGAAGTACTTGAATTTCATATTTATTATCATGTTTTGCATGGGTTAATGTTGATTTACCTGATCCCGATAAGCCAAAGAAAGAAGCTACATAAAGCTCACCATCTTTTCTAAATTCTTTAAGACCTCCATGACAAGCGACGTAATTATTTCGTGCAGCAGTTGCCCAAGCTAAGGTTAAAGTCCCTTTTTTGATTTCACCAAAATAATTCATGCCCAAAATAGCAGCGACATTCTGTTTTGTATCAAAATATGCTAATCCATCTGGGTAATTATCATGTTTCCAATCAGGATTGAAATAGATAAAAATATCATTTTCGTCATATGTAAAAGACTGCTCAAGAAGTGCTTGATAATTATCATTAAGAATTTGGAAATTAAGAAGCCAAGAGTACATGTTATTGATTTCCTGTTTAGGCATCATAATATGAGCTTCAATCATAAACTGTTTATCTAGACCAACTACAGACTGAGCTGAAATAAATGGTTTGAAGCTTGATTGGTAAATATCCTCTCTTAGTAGAGCTTCAATATTTTTATCTTCGTTAGGTTCTTGACCTTTTATACGTCGAGCTTTTGCAGTTCGACCAACAACAGCACCACCATTTGCGACAATGACATGCGTATCTTCATCCAGTTCTAAGTCCTTAGCATGTTTAATCTTCTGATCCAGAACAATTGTATTTGGAGCAGCAGCAGCTAACTGATAAGCTTCTTTTATAGAATTGATAACTTGTACATTATTACCATAAAAAGCAGTTTCTATAATTGTTTTGCAAGATGAAAAGTGGGAATTTTGTAAATTAATATCCTCGTTTTTATAATGCCCGATGGTTGTCATAATACACCTCCTGTATAAATATTCAATCCTATTGTACCAAATGTAAACGCATACAACAATTAAATATGTGAAAAAGAACACATTTAAACCAATGTAATTGATCATGGACCAGAACAATATTAGTTATGTTCCAATAAGACTGAATATTTTTTAAAAAAGAAAAATTATTAAGCAACATTTGTTCCAAAAAAACCATATATTGATTGTTAGTTAATTTTGTTAAATGAAGAGAAATCTTTGACTTGAAGTCTCTTCTAGTGAACTCACCCTGTCTGTAAATTCAACTGAAAAGGAAGATACCTTGTGAACGTAATAGTCGAGTAAAAATACTTGAATTATATGTTGATTCCAAAGATGTCAGTGAATTCAGTGTCATCGCCCTATTACCTTTTGATGGTAGGGACCAATATTTGAATTTGAGAGAAATATAAAGTGGCTCTTAGTTTTACTGGCAATCCTAACAGTCTTTGGTCTGTCAGCATGCAAAGGATCAGATAAATTTCAAGGGGCTTGGGAAGCAACTGATGCGACAAAACAAGTTCACAAGCTGAATTTCAGGGATAAAAAAGTTAAGTATGATGGTGAAGATTACAATTATAAACAAACTGCAACTGGTTTTAAGAATAAGACCAAATATTACGTTATCCAGTTAACAGATGCGGATGGTAAAGAAAGTTCTTATTCGATTATATTCCCAGTTGGTAACTAGTAGTGAATTAAATCTTACTAGCAAAACAGCTATTTTATTAGTACTTAAAGACGCAACTGTACAAACAATTGCTATTGCTGATGGTGGTGAGGGGAGTTTAACAGCCTTAGAGATTGCCTTAGGTGGCGAATTTATTCCTGTTGAGACAGTTGATTTACTTAATAGAGACATAATAGCTCCCTATTTACTTGTAGATGATACGGCATTTATAGAAGTTGCTCAGGTTGTTGGAATCGACAAAATCAGGACTAACATGGAAACCTTTCTGACAGCTTCTTCTTATGGATTGGCAAAACTATTTTTAGATGCTAAAGAGAGGTCTGTCAAACGAATAGTTGTTTGTTTGGGAGGAACGGGCTCATCAGATGGAGGACTAGGTCTTTTAAGGGGGCTAGGAGCAAAAGTTGATGATATTAATCATTTTAAAACCATAGATTTATCTTCAATGGTCAATTTTTTTGGAATTGAAATTGTTGCTTTAGCAGATGTAACCAATCCATACGCTGGTGAAAATGGCTTTTCTCATTTTTTTGGGAAACAAAAAGGTAGTGACTTTAGTTTGAGAGAGCAACAGTCAAATATAGCATTTAAAATTGTACAAGTAATAAAAAATCAATACCAAATTGATTTACAAGCAATTGAGGGAACTGGTGCTGCTGGAGGCATTGGTGGAGCTATTGTTTGTTTGGGAGGCACGATTCAATCAGGCTTTACCTTTTTATCAGAGCTGATTGGACTTGAGTCAGCAATCAAAGAAACAGATTTAGTCATTACAGGTGAAGGTAAAATGGATTATCAGACTGCTAATGGGAAAGTTCCCTTTGGAATTGCTAGTATTGCCAACAAATACCAGGTGGATACCATTGCAATCTGTGGTACTTTAGGAGAAAACCTTGGAGCAATGGAAGAGGTCCTACTTTCCGCTTTCTCAATACAACAAGGACCAATATTATTAGCTGATGCACTAGAAAATGTAAAAACGTTAAATAATCTTACTAAGATTGTAAAAATGGTCACTAAAACATACTTTAAAATATAATTTAAGTGAAAGTATCCAAAACGGGTGCTTTTTTCTCTTCCCTCTTTATGCTATAGTTTTAGTGTTACTTAAATGGTTAAGGAGTCATATAGGGCAAGTTTAATATATCTGGTGGACGATGAAACAAATATTCGCAATCTTTTATCTTCTTTAAGCCATGAAGAGTTTGCGTTCAGGCTTTTGAAAATGGGGATAGTCTTTATGGGGCCTTTCTTGGTTAAAAATCCTGATTTACTCATTTTAGATATTATGATGCCGTGAACAGATGGGCTTTCTATTCTTGAGAAAATTCGCGAGGTTGATAAGTTAATCCCAGTCATTCTTTTGACTGCCCGCGATTCTGATGAAGCACCAGTAGATCAAAACGCACAACTTGAAGCACTCACCAAAAAAGCCGAAGCCATATATCAAAAACATGGCATCACCCAAAGACCATTAACAAATTACTACAACCAGTCAGCAATCCCCGCAGACTAAGTTCCAAAAAGAAATAGCGGAATGCATTTCCAATTGCAAACAGAAACTACTCTCTCGCAAACAAAAAACTAATCGATAAGACAGAAAAAATGAAGACACATATTTGTCTTCATTTTTATACAGTTTGATTTTATAATATCAAATGTCATAACTATGTTTGGAATAAAAGATTGTCGGTTCATTTAACTCAAATAAAAGAAAGAATTGATGTATTAATAATGCATAAAGAAAATAATAAATGTTGGAAAACGATTGCAAACGTGGTAAAATAATCTAAATATAAATGAAAGGTGATTAACATGGAAAAGACATCTACAATGAAAGATGTGGCACGACTAGCTGGTGTTAGTGTAGGAACTGTTTCTCGGGTTATAAATAATGAAGCCGGAATAAAGGAATCAACTTTAGAAAAAGTTGCCTCTGCAATTGAAACATTGCACTATATTCCGGATGCATACGCAAGAGGTATGAAAACAAGTAAAACTCAAACAATAGCATTGATTGTACCGACCATTTGGCATCCCTTTTTTGCAGAATTTGCTTATTATGTTGAGGAAGGTTTAAGTAAGCTTAATTATAAATTGTTACTATGTAATACAGATGGTAGTCGAAAGGAAATTGAGTATATTAATATGCTTCAGCAGAATAAGGTTGATGGTATAATAGCGATTACTTATAGTCCAATAGATGATTATTTGGCTTCTGGTATCCCCTTTGTTAGCATTGATAGAACATATGTTAATAAGGAAATTCCTTGTGTAACATCAGATAACTATTCGGGTGGTAATTTAGCGGCGGAAAAATTAATTGAACATGGTTGCACCAAGTTGGCATTTTTAGGTAGTCACAATAAGACTATCAATGAAACAAAACGTCGAAGAGATGGTTTTGAGGATTATTTAGTTCAAAAAGAAAAGGACTATGTTATTTTTGATTTAGAAGAACCATTTACTGATTATGATCATCAATTAGAACAATTTCTCATATTGAACCCCAAAATTGATGGTATTTTTGCAATAAATGATTTTACAGCAATGACAGCAATTTCATTATTGGAGAAGTTAGGAAAGAATGTCCCTGAAGATGTTCAAGTTATAGGATACGACGGTATTAAATATGCCAAGGAACGACACTATCCGGTTACCACAATAAAACAACCATTAGAAAAAATGGCTAATGAGGCAATCCATATATTAATGTGTATCTTAAATAATCAACCACATGAGCCACAAGTAATTTTGCCAATTACCTTTGAAGAAGGTAGTTCAACAAAAATTGTAAATTAGTTATTGACAGAAAGCGCTAACAATGATAAAATTTAGCTGTAGAAATTAATTTACTTTTTTTAATCAAAGAAAATGAAACGTTTCAAATATCGGGAGAAACGTTGTTTTCTTAAAATAAAAATGAAACGTTTCAAAAACTAGGAGAATATGATGAAACAAAAGAACGGGAAATCAAACGTGGTAGAAAGACTGAAAAAGCAAAAGTTACTTTTCCTGATGCTATTACCTGGCTTACTCTTAACTTTTATTTTCAAATATGTCCCAATGTACGGCATATTAATTGCTTTTAAAGATTATAACCCCTTATTAGGGATTTTGAAGAGTCCTTGGGTTGGATTGCAAGAATTCCACCAATTTCTTTCTTCCCCTAACTTTGAAGTTATATTAATGAATACAATCAAGTTAAGTGTTTTCGGATTATTGCTAGGTTTTCTTCCGCCAATTATCTTAGCTATTATGCTGAACCAGCTAGTTAGTGATAGAGTTAAAAAGAAACTACAATTAATTTTGTATGCACCAAACTTTATTTCAGTCATAGTTATTGTTGGTATGCTCTTTCTTTTCTTTTCTATAGAAGGTCCAGTCAATGATTTATTAAAAATGTTTGGTTTTAACACTAATTTTATGACAAATCCTAATTATTTTAGATCTTTGTATATTTCTAGTGGTATCTGGCAAGGAATGGGTTGGGCATCTACTTTGTACACGGCTACTTTGGTTAATGTAGATACATCCCTAATAGAGGCAGCGCAATTAGACGGAGCAAATATTTTTCAACGTATTCGCCATATTGATTTGCCAACATTAAAACCAATAATGGTTATTCAATTTATATTAGCCGCAGGAAATATTATGAATGTTGGTTATGAAAAAGCATTCCTGATGCAAACATCATTAAATCTAACAACATCTGAAATTATTTCTACCTATGTTTATAAAGTTGGTCTTGTATCAGGAGATTATTCTTATTCTACAGCAGTTGGAATATTCAATTCAGTCATCAATATGATTCTCCTGTTTTCTGTTAATAAAATTGTTGAACGGATGAATAATGGAGAAGGGATATAGGGCGAGACAATGAATACACAATTATATTCAGATTTTGATAAGCGAGTTCTTATTGTTAATAAAATTCTACTGGGATTTCTAATTTTGATAACAATTTTACCATTGGGATATGTCCTGATCGCATCCTTTATGGATCCACAAGTATTAGCAAATCAAGGTTTAAGTTTAAATCCAAATGATTGGACAGTTGATGGTTATAAGCGAGTTTTAGGAGACTCAGCAATTTTAAGAGGTTTTTTAAATTCATTTATTTATTCAACTTTATTTTCTATTATTACTGTTGCAGTTTCTGTATTAACAGCCTATCCATTGTCAAAAAAGGATTTAGTTGGACGGAAATGGATAAATTACTTCCTCATTTTTACCATGTTCTTTGGTGGTGGGTTAGTACCAACTTACTTACTAATTAAGAATTTAGGGATGTTAAATACTATGTGGGCAATTATTATTCCAGGAGCTGTTAATGTTTGGAATATTATTTTGGCCAGAACATATTTTCAGAGTATTCCTGATGAGTTAGTGGAAGCTGCAGTTATTGATGGTGCAAATGATATGCAGATATTCTTCAAGATTATGTTGCCATTAGCCAAACCAATTATGTTTGTTCTATTCTTATATGCATTCGTAGGTCAATGGAATTCCTACTTTGATGCAATGATTTATATAAAAGATCCAGATTTAGCTCCTCTACAATTAGTATTAAGAAATATCTTAATACAAAGTGAAGTTAGTAAAGATATGATAGGGGCTCAGGCAGCTATGAATGAAATGAAAAAGATTGCAGAAATGATTAAATATGCAACGATTATTATTTCAAGCTTGCCGTTGATTATTATGTATCCATTCTTCCAGAAATATTTTGATAAAGGTATTATGGCAGGATCACTAAAAGGGTAAAAATTTAAAGGAGATTTTCGATGAAAAAATCAAATATTTACGTTGGTATGCTAGCATTAGCTAGTACTTGTCTATTAACTGCTTGTGGATCAAAAAATGAGGTTTCTAGTCCGGATTATGAACTTAAAAATGTTTCTTTCCCTGTTAAAAAAGATGTTACATTAAAATTTATGACGACTAGTTCAGCGCTAGCTCCAAAAGACCCAAATGATAAATTGATTTTAAAACGACTTGAAAAAGAAACTGGTGTCCATATTGATTGGACAAACTATCAATCTGACTTCGGTGAAAAAAGAAATCTTGATATTTCAAGTGGTGATTTGCCAGATGCCATTCATAATGATGGTGCATCCGATACTGAGTTGATGTCATGGGCTAAGCAAGGGGTAATTGTTCCAGTAGAAGATTTGATTAAAAAATATATGCCGAATCTTCAAAAAGTGTTAGAAGAAAAACCTGAATATAAATCTATGATTACAGCACCTGATGGGCATATCTACTCATTCCCTTGGATTGAAGAGTTAGGTCAGGGCAAAGAGTCTATCCATAGTGTTAATGATATGGCTTGGATTAACAAAAAGTGGTTGGATAAATTAGGGTTAGAAATGCCTAAAACTACAGAGGAATTGAAAGTTGTTCTGGAAGCTTTTAAAACAAAAGATCCTAATGGTAATGGTAAAGCTGATGAAATTCCAATGTCATTTATTAATCAACCTGGAAATGAAGATATGAAGTTATTGTTTGGCGCATTTGGTGAAGGAGACAATGATGATCATATTGTTGTTTCAAATGATAATAAAGTAGATTTCACAGCTGACAATGATTCATTTAAAGAGGGTGTCAAATATATTCGTTCTCTTCAAGAAAAAGGATTAATTGATAGTGAAGCCTTCGAACAGGACTGGAATTCATATGTTGCAAAAGGTAGTGAACAAAAATATGGTGTTTACTTTACTTGGGATAAAAATAATATCTCTGGCGATAATGATGATTACGAAGTATTACCAGTATTAGCAGGCCCTGATGGACAAAAAAATGTGACAAGAACTAATAATTCAGGCTTTGCGCGTGACAAAATGGTTATCACAAGTTCCAATAAAAACTTAGAATTAACAGCAAAATGGATTGATCAACAATATAAACCACTACAGTCTGTTCAAAATAACTGGGGTACATATGGTGATAAAAAACAACAAAATATCTTTAGTTTTGATAAAGCAAATAAAATGTTGAAACATTTACCACTGGAAGGTACAGCTCCTACTGAGATTAGACAGAAAACTGAAGTTGGAGGCCCACTAGCCATTCTTGATAGTTATTATGGAAAAGTGACAACTATGCCTGATGATGCTAAATGGCGTTTAGATATTTTAAAAGAAAATTATGTACCATATATGAAGAATGAGAATACTTATCCTAAAGTCTTCATGAAAGAAAAAGACCTTGATAAAATAGCTCAAATTGAAGCAGATATGCTTGATTTCATTGCAAGAAAACGTGCTGAGTGGATTACTAAAGGTAATGTAGATCAAGAGTGGGATGCTTACAAAAAAGAATTAGAAAAATATGGGTTGTCAGAGTATTTAAGTATTAAACAAAAATATTATGATGATTATCTAGAATCCAAATAAGAGGAGAAAAAGAATGACTTATAAATTCACAATTGAAAAAGCAAATGCATTTACCAAGGAAAACAGTCAATCCGTGAAAAATCAATTTAAACCAGAAATTCATTTTACAGCTCCAATTGGATGGATTAATGATCCTAATGGCTTTATCTTTTTCAAAGGTGAATATCATCTTTTTTACCAACACTACCCATATGGAAGTGAGTGGGGGCCAATGCACTGGGGTCATGCTAAAACAAAAGACTTTTTAACTTGGGAGCATCTTCCAATTGCTCTGGCACCAGATATGCCATATGATAAAGATGGTTGTTTCTCAGGTAGTGCTATTGTTAAAGATGATAAATTGTGGTTGATGTATACAGGAAATATTATTGATGCTGAAAATGGGAATCAGCAGGTTCAAAATATGGCATACTCTACAGATGGTATTACATTCAAAAAACTGGACAAGAACCCAGTTGCCACTGGAGAAATCCTTCCTGATACAATTGTTAAGTCTGATTTTAGGGATCCAAAAGTATTTGAAAAGGATGGTATTTACTATGCAGTTGTAGCTGCACAAGACAAAAAACATGTTGGTAGTATTATACTCTTATCATCATTAAACTTGATTGACTGGTCATTTGAATCAATTTTTCTCGAGGGACAGAAAAATCAGGGAGTGATGTGGGAATGCCCAGATTACTTCGAAATTGACGGCACGTCATACCTTGTTCTTTCACCGATGCGTTTTCCAAGAGACCAGTTTCATTTTACAAATATTAATTCTTCAGTGATTTTAAAAGGTGAAGTTGATTGGGAAACTAAAACATTTAAGATGGATTCACTGACAGAACTTGATCAAGGACATGACTTTTATGCTCCACAAACATTAGTTGATGAAAAAGGTCGTCGTATTATGATTGCTTGGATGCATACTTGGGGAAGAACCTTACCAACGCATGAACTAAATCATAAATGGGCTGGGCAAATGACTATGCCACGAGAATTGCATCCCTTTGAGAATGGAATTAAGCAGGCATTTCTTGTAGAGGTAGTTGAAAATCTCCCAACTTTACCTTTAAATCAGGCAGTAGAGACAGCTGGAAAATTAGTCACAAATCCTTCATCTTCGATACACTATCGACTTGGTGAAGAGGGTGATGCTATTCACTTCGGCTATGATCAAGAAGAAGATATTGTTTATATCAATCGTTCTGAACAAGCTCAAGTCATCAAAGGTGAGGAAGAGTGGCCAATTGACTTGAAAGCAACAAAAATTAAGGCTGATAAATTAACAGTCATCATTGATAAAAATGCAATTGAAATCATTGTAAATGATGGACAAGCAGTTTTAAGTTCAACTTACTATTTGACAAACAGTCAACCAATCCTTGAAGAAACCAAGTCTAAGTGGGTCACAAATGAGTAATGAAGGGAAAGTACTAAGAGATGGCAAATGAATTATATGGAAGTATCGAAGCTGGCGGGACTAAATTTGTTTGTGCTGTTGGTGACAAGCTTTTGAACATTATTGATAGTGTGCAATTTTCAACTGAAGATCCAAAATCAACTCTAACTAAAACAGTTGATTACTTTAAACAATTTACATCTGACTTAAAGGCTATTTCTCTAGCCTCATTTGGGCCAATAGATATTATTAAAGGATCAGAAACCTATGGTTGTATACAAGACACACCAAAGATGGGCTGGTCACATACAGATCTTTTTGGATTCTTAACAGAATCTTTACAAGTTCCCATTCATGTGACAACTGATGTAAACGCATCTGCTCAGGGTGAAATGACACAGCGATCGGACATCAATAGTTTAGTTTATTATACTTTTGGAACAGGTATCGGAGCGGGAGCAATTCAAGCAAGTATGGAAATTGGTCAAATTGGGCATCCCGAAATGGGACATATTCTTGTAGCAAAACATCCAAAAGATCAAGAGTTTGTTGGAATTTGTCCATTTCACAAGGATTGCTTAGAAGGACTGGCTGCTGGACCAAGTCTGGAAGCAAGAACGGGTATTCGTGGGGAAAATATTGCAGAGAATCATTCTGTTTGGGAAATTCAAGCATATTATATTGCACAATCTCTTTTACAGACTACGTTAACTCTTAGACCTGAAATTATTGTTTTAGGAGGAGGTGTAATGTCACAAAATCATGTTTTACAACTAGTTAGAAAACAATTTAGTAAACTCTTAAATGATTATATTACAGTCCCTCCCTTAGAGGATTATATCGTGACACCAATCATTGAGAATAACGGGAGTGCCACTGTAGGTAATTTTTACCTGGCCAGAAAAATCGATCTTGAAAATAATTAATATTATATTTACTAAATGATATTCAGCTACTAAACAAATCAGAAAACTTACAGTCCTGATTTTATTGAATAAAAAAATAGTCTCCTATAATGTACTGCTCCCTAAAAGTTAGACATAAAATCTAACAATTGGGG
>CAACWJ010000125.1_pt1 | contig 27402 bp, 27 predicted proteins | sample 2275621 | NCBI WGS metagenome assembly CAACWJ01 (sample SAMEA5312456, study PRJEB27640) | indoor metagenome | biome: indoor environment; feature: uncontrolled; material: polymer tiles stone | place: Germany | collected 2014-07-07
GGGTCCAACTTGCAGAGCTTATCAGCAATATCATGTACTTCTTGTGCTGCCATAATTGGATCAGACCAGGTATGTGGATCATAAAGGGTAGCTGGATCAATCCCCTTACCCACCTCCATATCTTCTAGTCCTTGTACCTTGTCTAAAGGCAATGCTTTTGATGCTTCTATAATTTTAACCTTTGAGTGGTGGGTGCTAGCATCCAGTTGGCCCGCCCAAGATTCCAAAGTATGTGAATGGTAGAAAAAGACATCGGCATCATAGATGGCAGCAACGTCATTGGCTGAAGGTTCATAACCATGAATACCAGAATTTGTATGAATCATTTTAATATTATTCAGATCACCAGAGACATACTTGGTCATGGCATAGATTGGATAAAAACTAGTTACAATTTTTAATCCTTCCACCTTTTCTTGCTTTTCTGAGTGACAACCAGTAAGTATTAAGCAAATCGGTAACAATATACAAAATAATAAGCTATAAAAAATTTTTTTAATTTTCAATTGTTCTCCTTTCAACATTTACTAATTTAACTTAACCAGTTAAGTATATAACGTAATTTTATTTTAGTCAAGTGCTTATAGAAAAAATATGTTTTGAAATAAAGCTACTAATAAAGTTAATCTTTTAATATAATAATTTAAGAACTAAAAAAAGGATAAGTCTCCTTATCCTCTTTTTAGTTATCCAATTAAATTTCTAAAGAAATCAACGATTTGTTGCCAAATATTTTTTCCTGTCTCTACTGCTTTTGTTGTATCAACATTTTTCAAACTATCTAAGTTGATTCCTTTAAAGGCATTACCCGATTTTGCAACAATTGAATCCTTCAATGAATTCAATGTCTTCGTGAAGTCACCATTTGTGATGACACCTGAGTTTGATAAGTTAAAGGCAAAATTATTAATCATTGTAATTTGGTCTTGTGAGATAACATTATCTAATTTGTATTTAGTAAGGGTATCTGTAACAATCTTTTCAACATCTTCTTTCGTTAAATCAGACCCACCTTTAGCTACTTGCGCTTTAATATCTGTCAAAGCAACATTCAATTTATCAGTGTCGTAACCATCTTTACCTTGGTTCGCTGCATCGATGTCTGATAAGGCCTTCAATTCATCCTGCGCCAGCTCTTTGTTCTCTTGTGGAATCTGTGCTCCGTTTTCTTCAAGAGAATAATAGATCCCCGCGAGAGCTGATTCACCCGTAACAGCAATCGGTGCTGCAACACTAATGTCAGCATGCTCAATTCCGAGCGTCACAGCCGCATTACGGTACATGTCCTGAGTTACCTTGGTAATTTTATCAGGCGTCACAATTTCCACTTTGAGCACATCATTTGCACCCAATTTCTTGATTTTAACAGATGAATAAAGTTGGATGCTAGCATCATCAGCTACGTTCATGATTTTAGCATAGGCAGCCGTTGTCAATGTTTTTACCTGATTATCATTAGCACTATCATAGTTCAAGAGATTTAGTGTTTCTTGCTTTTGTGATTCATCAAGGGAATAGCCGAGCACGTAATCAGGCTGAACATAGCCCTCATTGATAACCTGCTGAACATCACTAGTTGCCGCATAAACTGGCGTGGCAATAATAGCCGAGGATAAAGCAAGACCTAGTCCTGCAAGCATTAGTTTTTTACTTTTTTTCATTATTTTTCTCCTTTGGAGTCATTTCCTAATTAATCAAAATCCCGTGTGACTATTATATCACCTTACCATTTAGAAGACGATTAAAAACCTGCGACTACCAGATGACAAAATGAGTCAATCCCATAACAAAAGCCCTAAGCATAGGGCGTTTGTTATTCATGTAATTCCATTGGTAAGCCATCTGGATCAAAGAAAAAGGTCATTTTCTTGCCAGTATAGTCATCATAACGTAGCTCCTCTACAGGAATGGCTAGCACTTTCAACTCTTCTATATATGACTCAATATCTTTCACATAAAAGGCTAAATGTCTAAGGCCACAGGCTTCGCGGTCAAATTCCGGACGACCAACTCGTTTTGGTGGCGCCGTGAATTCAGGATCTGATTTTGAATTACCAAAAATCTCTAATTCAATGTCACCACATTTCAAGTCCAATTTATAATCATGACGCTCAGGGCGATGATTTTCTCTGATAATCTCAAAACCAAGCTTATTAACATAAAAGTCTTTAGATTTATCATAATCAGAAACAATAATGGCCACATGATGAATAGCAGTTAATTTCATAAAATGTACTTTCTCTTTCTTTTGTTCCTATTGAATTACTTGTAGAATGATTATCATTTATCAAATAAAAATACTTCTCACAGTGGTGAAAAGTATATTTGTAATTCAAATTGATTATTCAATAGCTACTTGGTTATAAGATTTACTGAAGTAATTAAGAATTTTTTCAGGGGCCCCATTATAAGTCATTTCTTCTTTCAAGAGTCCTTTAACAACAATTCTCTCCGTTGCTTCAGCATCCGTACAAGTAATTAGGGTAATATCTTTTGACCCTGGTGTGTCATTTATGACATCAACTCGGTCAGGTGTTACGCGATTAACTGAGTTAATATCGTAACGATAAATTTTTTCTTTATCTGTCACATAGATTGGCATTCCAATTTTAGCATTTTCCAGCGGAGAAAATAGCATTTTAGAAGAACCAACCATTCCAAAAATATGATGGCTTGCTAATGAGTAGTTGTTTTCACCACCCATAATCTGACCATCTTTCATGGTGCCAGCACCATAAAGTAACTCAACATTCCCAAGCCCTTTGAAAATAGGTAGGTTAATACTAACATCTGGTACCGCAATACCACCTATTACTGGAAGCTTCTGTGCGGCCATTTGAGCTTCAACAACAGTTTGCGTATCAACTGCATTTACACCAGCGAAGTCAAAACTTGTTTTAGCTTCTTTATTTTTCTTGATGGTCTTTTTGCTGACACGACTAACTTGATATTTATTAGAATTCCAAGCAATCATCGTATTACGAATAGTTTTATTGAACAAAAGCCCAAGTCCTACTATTAATAAAGTGATAGCTAGGACAATGCGGATTCTATCCCCAATATTTGATTTCTTTTTTCTTGCCATGCTTATTCCTCACTAGGTGCTTGACTTTCCATTTCAGCACTTGTTGGAGTTGTTTCATTAGTTTCTGTTGTTTCAATTAATTCTTCTTCAACTTCAGGTTCCGGTTCAACTAAGGCAAAGGTTACAATTTTAGAATTTTGGTCTAATCTCATCACTCTAACACCGAGGGTAGCTCGACCTGTTTGAGAAACATTTGAGATTGATGTACGAATGATAACTCCTTTATTCGTGATAATCATCATATCCTCGTCACCAGAAACAGTTGTTAAACCTGCGAGTGGGCCATTTTTAACAGTAATATTAGCAGTTTTGATACCTTTACCACCACGACCCTTTGTTGGGTACTCAGAGGCCGCAGTACGTTTCCCATAACCATTTTCAGTAATGATTAATACTTCTTGATCATCAGTGATTCGAGAAGCTCCAACAACCATATCTTCGTCCCGTAATTTAACACCACGGACACCGGTAGCTGAACGACCCATGTTACGGATTGATGATTCATTGAAACGAACGGAGTAACCTGAACGGGTACCAATAATGATATCTTCAGTTCCATCAGTTAATAAGACATTGATTAACTCGTCGTCTTCTTTCAAGTTCAAGGCTCTTAAACCATTTTGACGGATATTATTAAATTCTGAAGCACTAGTACGTTTTACAACCCCACCTTTTGTGGTGAAGAAGAAATACTTGTCGGCAACTTCAACTTTTCGTGCATTGATAATGGTTTGAATTGTTTCACCGTCATCAAGCTTCAATAGATTGACAATTGGTAAGCCTTTTGCTGTCCGACCATACTCAGGAATTTCATAGGCTTTTAATCTATAAACACGTCCCTTGTTGGTAAAGAAGAGCAGGGTATCATGGGTACTTGTCGAAACTAATTCACGTACAAAGTCGTCATCATTTACACCGGTACCTTGTACACCACGTCCACCACGTTTTTGCGCTCTAAATTCATCTTGCGCGAGACGTTTGATGTAGCCCATGTTTGACAAGGTGATTAGTACGTCTTCTTCTTCAATCAGATCTTCATCTTCTAAAGAGAGAACTTCCCCAACCATTAATTCCGTACGACGAGCATCGGCATACTTACGTTTAACTTCATCGATCTCTTCGATTATAATGGTTTGCACTCGCTCTGGCTTGGACAATATATCCGCCAAATCAGCAATTAAAGCAATCAGCGCATCGTATTCAGATTGAATCTTATCACGTTCCAAACCAGTCAGACGGCGCAGACGCATGTCTAGTATCGCTTGACTTTGTCGCTCGGAAAGTTCGAAACGTTGCATCAACTCAGCTTGCGCAATCACATCAGTCTGACTATTACGGATGATTGCAATGACTTCATCCAAGTGATCGAGGGCAATTAGTAAACCTTCTAAAATATGAGCTCGCGCTTCTGCCTTATCCTTATCAAACTGAGTTCGACGTGTAATAACTTCTTTTTGGTGAAGAATGTAATTGTCGATAATCTGACGAAGTGATAAAATCTTAGGAACGCCATTTTCAATCGCAAGCATGTTGAAACTAAAGTTAGTTTGTAAACTAGTTAGTTTAAACAGGTTATTTAAAATTACATTAGCTGACGCATCACGCCTTACTTCGATGACGAAGCGGACACCCTCACGGTTAGATTCATCACGGACTGCTGTAATCCCTTCGATACGTTTATCTTGAGCTAGACGAACAATGTGCTCATGAACTTTTGTTTTATTAACCCCATAAGGGAATTCAGTAACCACAATACGTTCACGTCCATTTTTAGTTGTTTCAATTTCAGTCCGAGAGCGTAGGACAATTGAACCACGTCCAGTATCATATGCTCTATGGATACCAGAACGACCCATTACCATGGCTCCTGTTGGGAAGTCAGGTCCAGGGATAACTTCCATTAAGTCACGAGTTGTAACTTCAGGATTTTCCATGACTAATTTAACGGCATCGATTGACTCACCCAAATTATGAGGAGGAATATTTGTCGCCATCCCAACAGCAATACCAGTTGCCCCATTAACTAATAAGTTAGGGAATCGAGCAGGTAAAACTAATGGTTCACGTTCACTACCATCATAGTTTTCTTGAAAGTCTACTGTGTTTTTATTAATATCACGAAGCATTTCAAGGGCAATTTTGCTCATTCTTGCTTCAGTATAACGTTGCGCAGCGGCACCGTCACCATCCATAGAACCGAAATTTCCGTGTCCATCAACAAGCATATGGCGGTATGACCACCATTGGGCCATTCTGACCATAGCTTCATAAATTGATGAATCGCCATGTGGATGGTATTTACCCATTACATCCCCGGTGATACGGGCCGATTTCTTATGGGGCTTATCCGGTGTTACACCTAGTTCATTCATTCCGTATAAAATACGACGATGAACTGGTTTCAACCCATCACGCACATCAGGCAAAGCTCTGGCCACGATTACACTCATGGCATAGTCAATGAAAGATGTTTTCATTTCCTTTGTCAGATTTACGTCAATTAAATTTCTATCTTGCATCTAAGGAATGCTCCTTTTCTAGTCCAAACTCTATTTAATTATAGCACAAAATCAATATTTTTGCGAATTGGAACCCCTTTCAGAAAACAATTTTCACTTTTTTCGTGATTTAAGTGACAAACAATTTTCAAAATGCTAAAATTAAGTTGTATGGGGCTTCCCTCTAAAAAAATTAAGGAGATGTTTAGAAATGACTTTAACTAAACAACATAAAAAAGTTATCTTGGTCGGTGATGGTGCCGTTGGTTCTTCATATGCATTTGCATTAGTAACACAAAATATCGCTCAAGAACTTGGAATTATTGATATTTTCAAAGAAAAAACTCAAGGTGATGCAGAAGATTTAAGCCACGCTCTTGCATTCACATCACCCAAAAAAATCTATGCAGCTGACTACTCAGACTGTCATGATGCTGACTTAGTAGTACTTACTGCTGGTGCTCCACAAAAACCAGGTGAAACTCGTCTTGACTTGGTTGAAAAAAACTTACGTATCAATAAAGAGGTCGTAACAGCAATCGTTGACTCAGGTTTCTCTGGTATCTTCTTAGTTGCTGCTAACCCAGTTGACGTCCTAACTTATTCTACTTGGAAATTCTCAGGATTCCCTAAAGAACGTGTTATCGGATCAGGTACTTCACTTGACTCAGCTCGTTTTCGTCAAGCTCTTTCAGATAAAATCGGTGTCGACGCTCGTTCTGTCCATGCTTATATCATGGGTGAACACGGTGACTCAGAATTTGCTGTTTGGTCACACGCTAACGTTGCCGGTGTTAAATTAGAACAATGGTTACAAGATAACCGCGACATCGACGAAGCAGGTCTTTTAGATCTCTTTATTTCAGTTCGTGATGCTGCTTATTCAATCATCAACAAAAAAGGTGCAACATTCTACGGAATCGCAGTTGCCTTAGCTCGTATTACCAAAGCTATCCTTGATGATGAAAATGCTGTACTTCCACTTTCTGTCTTCCAAGAAGGTCAATATGAAGGTGTAACTGATTGTTATATCGGTCAACCTGCTATCATTGGTGCATACGGTATTGTTCGTCCAGTAAACATTCCATTGAATGATGCTGAATTACAAAAAATGCAGGCTTCTGCAAAACAACTAAAAGCCATTATAGACGAAGCTTTCCAAAAAGAAGAATTCGCTTCAGCAGCTAAGAACTAATTAGAAAAGAACGACAATTAAAATTGTCGTTCTTTTTTTATCTCCTGTTATACCTTAGCATGGCGATGCCATCAGTGACAGTGGATTCTATCAGTTTTAATTTGTGTTCTTGGTCATTACCTTTGAATAAAGGTCGGCCTTTTCCGAGGATTGTTGGGATGATGCCAATAATGTACTGGTCTATCATATCATGATCGATCATCAATTGGACCAAATCAGCGCCTCCAAATAACCAAATTGGTCCGCCTTCTTCTGCTTTCAGGCTTTTAACATTTTCTAAAATAGATGAGGTAAAGTGAAGATTTGGTCTGTCCGAAAGTCTTTGCTGATGAGTTGCCACATAAAATTGTTTCATTTCATGATAGTCGATCATTTCCAGTGGGCAGTCATCATAGGCTTTGCGTCCCATTATAATCGTGTCACATGAGGCAAAAAAGCCTGAGTTATCAAATTGCAAGGGGGTATCAAATTGTTCTGTCCCATGCCCTTCAATCCAATCATAAGACCCATCCTCTCTTGCAATATAACCATCTAAGCTAATGGCGATATTTAAGACTAATTGCCTCATCTGTTCCTCATTTCTAGGGCTATTACTTAGCAGATAATGCCGCCATTGTAATGTAGTTGTATGGTTTATTAAAGTGTGGTAGGAAGAAGATATCCATTAAGGCTAATTTTTCAATTGTAACTTTTTCTTGGATGGCTAATGAGAACATGTGAATCCCCATAGAGATATCCTCTTTTGAAACCATTTGACAACCTAATACGACACGACTATCTTTGTCGTAGACAATTTTAATAGCCACTTCGTGGTTACCATGTTTGATAAATTCTGGCTTCTGTAAATCATTAAAACCAGTCTCTAATGCATTATACCCTGCATCTTTAGCTTTGGCTAGTGTCAATCCAGTCGAAACCATGTTCAACCCATAAATCGAAATACCATTTGAGCCTTGTACGCCTGCGCCCTCTAATTCATGTCCACAAGCATTATGAGCAGCAACAATACCTGTCCGGACTGCATTTGATGCTAGGGCGATGTAGTTAACATCTTGACGGGCGTTGTCATAGATAGTTGCACAATCGCCAATGGCAAATACGTCTTTCATACTTGTTTCTTGTTTTTTATCGACAATCCAAGCCCCATTTAGTAAGGTTGCTAATTTACCTTGACCAAGTGCTGTATTTGGTTTAAAACCAACAGCCATAATGACCATGTCGACATCAAAGCTTGCTTTATCTGTGACAATGCGTTCTACTTTGCCATTGCCTTCCACAGCCTTCAAGGTGTGGCCAAAGGCAAGTTGAATGCCATGGTCCTCTAGGTTCTTACTCATGAGGTCTGTGAACTCGCGATCGTAATAACCACCCATACATGTTTCAGCGATGTCAACTAGAACAACTTCTTTACCTTTGCGTTGAAATGCCTCAGCTAGTTCAACACCAATGTAACCAGCTCCAACAACAGCAATTTTATCAAGTCCTGGTTTAGCCAGTTTCTCAATCACTTCAGCAGAGTTTTGGAAGAGTTTAACAAATTGTAAGTTTTCTAAAGTAGCCTTGAACTCAAGTGAATCTTTGACTAATTCTACTCCTTCGATTGGTGGAATAATTGGTTGTGATCCTGTAGCTAAAATCAATTTATCATATGATTCCTGATGCTCTTGACCATCTACTAAGGCTGTAACCACTTTTTGATCAAAATCAATGTTTAACACTGGTGATTCCATGTAAACTTTTGCACCCATTGATTCCAATTCTTCCTTGTCAGAATAAAAGAGTCCTTCTGGTCCATCAATCTGTTCACCAATCCATAATGCCATCCCACAACCAAGGAAAGAAATATTAGAATTTTGGTCAAAAGTGACAATTTCATTTTCTTTTCCGTAATTTGTTAACATTGTTTTAATGGAAGCTGTTCCTGCATGGTTGGTTCCAACAACGATAATTTTTGCCATATATATTGTTCCTCTTTTCACAATTTTTAGTTTAGGGCTAAATTATAGCATAGAAAAAAGCGTATACAAAAACATATGCTCACCGTTTCACAAGTTATAGACCATCACAAAATCCCTTTTACAAGGCATTATTCGGAAATAAGTGAATTCTTACACAAAAATATCGGTTAAATTTTGTGAATATCCTAACATTTTGAATTAGAAATATTTATTTTGTTCCGAAAATCAATTATCAAAAATTTATAAAAAAAATGACAAATCAATTTAGATTTGTCATTTCCGCTCTGCCATTTTTTAAAATAAAGACATGAATTCTATGAGATACAAATTAAAATGGACTTCTTGAGAATAATAGATATTCCCACCATTTTTATATAATTGACCACCTGAAATTAATGCTAAGGGATGATAATAAAAATAAGTTTCACCACTTGTGTTACCTAAACTTGGAGCTACAACTGTTTTAGAATATGTTTTGGCCAAAGGAATGGTATTTTTACCACCATGATTGGCAACATAATGAATATAAGCAGTCCCAAAATTATAGGCTTGCACAGCAGTCCATGAATCGACTTGGGCTTGCTCGGCTAATTCTAGATTATGTGATAAGAGTTTAATGCCATGGTTAATACTAGATTTACTATCAGTGATAGAATTTGTCCTTCCACTGCTACTTTCACTAGCTTGCATGACATCTACTTCGCCACCCTTTGTCTCGGTGTAAATCATGGCGAGAACAAGGTTGACATTGGTATTTGTATTATTCTCAGCCAAGGTTTTCTCAACCATATCTTTATACTGTAGCACATTATGAACATTCTTATAGGTAATATATGCTTGAAAGACACAAAAAATGAAAACGACTAGAATAATAACACGTTTGAAAAATTTCAACATTTATTTATTCTTGATATCCTCTATATTTTTAATCAAGATTGAATAAGTTCCATCATCATTCATAATGAATTCAACAGAATCTGCATCTTGATAAACTGTATTTGGTACAATCAGTTCAATTCCATTTGAAAGTGACAGTTTTTGACTTTCAAATTTCTTTATTTGTCTGGAAGAATCAATATCACTCACCTGAATCGGTTCTGGAATACTCTCCTTAATTTGGTCAACAAAGGTTAACCTTGCAGTCAAATTATTATCAAAGAGTTGATCAGCCAATTTCTCAGGTGATAACTCTGCTTCTTCTTCTAAATTTTTATAAATGGCTGATTTGACTTTTGATTGAAAGGCAAAATCATCCTGATTAAAGTTTTCAGCAATCTTTTGCGCAGTCTGTTCTAGAGTCTTGATTGATTTTTTAACAGATTGTTCAGGTTTAACTTTTAACAAATTTTCTGAGAAATAATTCTCAAAGGATCCATTATGTTTAACCCTTTTTTCAATCAAGTAATAGGTATTGGATTGTACATTGATGACTAAAGCTTCATCTGGTGCTTGAGCTGCAGAAGGTAAGTTGTTTTGCGTAATACTAAAAGGATTCTCTTGGCTTTCAGCCATATGGGCAAAGCTTTCCTTCAATGCAATTCTTAAAAATGCAAAATAAGGTTGACCTTCTTTGTCAAATTGAAGAAAGACCAGATCATTTGTTTTCTGGTCTTCTGAAATCACAAACTCTTCTTTCCAAAGCTTAGCAACTTTTTGACTGGAGTCGATAAAATCATCTGTAATTAGCTCTCTAAAAATATTATCATTTTCAAACTGACCACGCTTTGCATCATCTGAAAAAACTTTAGCTAACTTTTTACGAAAATACTCATCAATTCTTGGTGTGATATTAACTAAACCCTCTGACAGAAAAAGTTCCGTATCATTTGGCGAGAATTGATGAATAGTAATTTTTTTAATATATATATCTAACATGATTATAGGTTTTCATACAATGGGAAGGCATCCGTAAGTGCACGAACATCTTGACGAACTTGTTCTAAAACTTCTGGCTTATCGTGATTAACAAGGGCAGTGATGATTAATTGGGCAATTTCTTGACAGGCTTTGACATCCATACCACGACTGGTAATAGCAGCGCAACCAATCCGAATTCCAGATGTCTTGAATGGTGACAAAGTTTCATAAGGAATTGAATTCTTATTAAGAGTGATGTTTACTTCATCAAGAAGATTTTGTGCTAATTTACCATTAGCAATAACCTTTGTCACATCTACTAAGAAGACATGGTTATCAGTTCCACCAGAAATCACACGGAAACTGTCATCGGCTTCAAAAACTGATGCCATTGCTGCTGTGTTATCAATGATAGCTTGGGCATAGTCCTTAAATGAAGGATCAAGAGCTTCTTTGAATGATACTGCTTTGGCAGCAATGACATGCTCAAGTGGACCACCTTGCATACCAGGGAAGACTGCAGAGTTAATTCTTTTAGCAATCACTTCATCGTTGGTAAGAATTAGTCCACCACGGGGACCTCTGAGTGTTTTATGCGTTGTGGATGTTGTAATATCTGCATATGGTACGGGACTTGGGTGAAGGCCTGCGGCAACTAATCCTGCAATATGAGCCATATCAACCATTAAATAAGCACCAACTTGGTCGGCAATTTGACGAAATTTAGCAAAGTCAATTGTGCGTGAATAAGCTGAAGCACCAGCAACAATTAATTTAGGATTAACATCTTTAGCTTGTTGTAAAATGGCTTCATAATCAATCATTTCAGTTTCTTTGTCGACATTATAGCCAACAAAGTTATAAGTTTTACCTGAGAAGTTAACTGGTGAACCATGAGTTAAATGACCACCGGCGGCTAAATCCATGCCTAGGACAGTATCACCTACTTCAATTAAAGCTGTATAAGCGGCAGCATTTGCTTGACTTCCTGAGTGAGCTTGGACATTAGCAAATTTTGCACCAAATAATTCTTTAGCACGTTCAATAGCTAAATTTTCAACTACGTCAACATTTTCAGTACCACCATAATAACGGTTGCCTGGATACCCTTCAGCGTATTTGTTAGTCAAGACTGAGCCTTGAGCTTTCATGACTGCTTTTGAAACAACGTTTTCTGAGGCAATTAACTCAATGTTGTGTTCTTGTCTATCTTCTTCGGCATGAATAGCATCCCAAAGTTCTTTATCAAATTCTTGGTAGTTATCTTTATCAAAAATCATTTCCTTACCTCAATTCTTTCAAAAAGCGTTTTTGTATTTTATCTGATTTATAACCCAGATGCTGATAAAAAGCATGTGCTTCTTTGCGGCTATTTCCTGAGTTTAATCGAATATAGTTAATATTGTTCTTTTTAGCAATTTCTTCAATTGCTCTCATTAATTTGCCCCCAATACCTCGTCTTTGATAGTCTGGTAAGACAGCAAGTCCTAGAATATTATAAACCGTAGGTGCATAGGTAGTCTGGTAAAGTTGCATATGACAATAACCAATTACTAAATCAGGCATCTCATCAGTGTAACCTATTAGGATATGGTCATCATTCTTTAAGACAGCCTCTAAATGTTTTTGACACTCCTCTAAAGTAATGGCATATCCCAATGACTTTTCATTGATTACTTGTAACTGTGGTGCATCTTTAACACTAAGTTGTCTGATCATCAATCACCTCAAAATTCTAATTCAGGAACTACATCTAACAATTCTTCTTTAGTAATTGAACCTTGGCGTAAAATCTTAGCTTTTAATCCAGAGACGTCAATTATAGTCGAATCCTGCCCTGTTAAAGCAGCGTCGTCAGAATAACCATCTACTTGATAATTAAATGCCTTCATAATTGCTTTAAAAGTTTTGCCACTGTCATCGCCCGAAATATTTGCTGAGGGTCCAATAAGTGGACCCGTTTCTTTGATAATCTGACAAGTAACAGGATGATTTGGCATTCTAAAACCAACAGTAGTTTTACCCGAATTAATCCATGCAGGAACCTTCTGATTAGCCTTGAGAATAATAGTCAAGGGACCAGGCAAGAAGGCATTGACTAGCTTTTCTAAGTATTCTGGCTGACCCTGAGAATAATCAAGAATATCTTGATAGGAAGCAATATTTAAGTTCATTGCTTTATCTCTTGGCCTTTGTTTCAGCTGATATACATTATCAACTGCATTTTCATCCATTGCTTTGGCAAAAATACCATAGACAGTTTCAGTTGGTAAAACGACTGCTTGACCATTTTTAATTTGTTCTATCAGTTCCTTCATGATTGATTACTACCATCCTATCTTTTCCAAAATAATCTTGTAATAGTCTAACCCTGCATTGTGGAAAATTCGCCTCTGCTAATTCTTTCAAATCTTGACCTTGTTTATAGCCAATTTCAAAATAAATTGCACCATCTTCTGTCAAATAATGACTAGCCTGCTCCAAAATAGCTCTATAAATTGCCAAACCATTATCAGCAGCAAACAAAGCTAAATGTGGCTCCGAATGCCAGACATTTAAACCAACTTCATCCTTATCCTCAAAAGCAATATAAGGTGGGTTAGATACAATAATATCGTACTTATCTAAAATATTACTAAACAGATCAGAATGCAACCAATTGATTTCTAAATCCAGTGCTCGTCCATTCTCCTGCGCCAAGCTTAAGGCATCTAATGAAATATCAGCAGCATCAATCTGCCAGTTTGGTCTCTCTTTTTTTAAGCCTAGGGCGATTGCTCCGCTGCCTGTTCCGATATCAAGAACGCGAAGAGACTGGTCCGAGTACTCCTCAAGAATGAGTGAAACCAGTTCCTCCGTTTCCGGCCTAGGAATGAGCACCCGTTCATCAACTGACAGAATCAAATCTCGGAAATAGGCATTGCCAGTGATATACTGAGGGGAACGGTGAGTTTTTAATTGAGTCATGATTGACTGAAAGAGTTCTAAATCCCCAGTCGAAACTTCTTTGTTTTGATGAAGTAAATAATCTAAAGTTGACCATTTTTTTAATTCTTTAAAGACATAAATTAAATTTTCAGGATCTTCCCCGACAGCTTCCAATTGACTTTGGAGTTGACTTATGGTTTGTGCGTAATTCATTATTTATTGAGATCTTCTAATTTTTGGGTTTGATCATAAAGGACTAAGGCATCAACAATCTCATCCATTTTCCCAGATAAAATGGTGTCTAATTTTTGGAGAGTTAAACCAATCCGGTGATCTGTAACACGATTTTGTGGGAAATTATAAGTACGGATACGTTCTGAACGGTCACCAGTACCAATTGTTGATTTACGTTCAGCATCTTGCTCATCTTGGGCAATTTGCGCGAAGTGGTCAGCAACACGAGCGCGAATAATCTTGATCGCTTTATCTCGATTCTTTTGTTGGGTTCTTTCTTCTTGCATTTCAACTTTGATATTAGTTGGAATATGGACCATCCGAACGGCAGTTGCTACTTTATTGACGTTCTGTCCACCGGCACCTGAGGCATGGTAAATATCTACGCGCAAATCTTTGGGATCAATTTGGTAATCCACTTCTTCAACTTCTGGCATGATTAAAACTGTTGCAGTTGAAGTATGAACACGGCCTTGACTCTCTGTAACAGGGACACGTTGAACACGGTGAGCGCCTGATTCATATTTCAATTTTGAGTAAACTGATTGGCCAGAAACCATTGCAACTACTTCTTTAATCCCACCAACACCATTGTAAGTTGCTTCCATTACTTCAAAACGCCAGTTTTGACTTTCCGCAAACTTCTGGTACATGGTTAACAAATCCCCAGCAAATAGTGCAGCTTCATCACCACCAGCTGCACCACGAATTTCAAGGATGATATTTTTATCATCATTAGGGTCTTTTGGAAGTAAAAGAATTTTTAATTGTTCTTCATAAGTTTCTTTAGCCGCTTTTGATTCTTTTAGTTCTTCTCTTGCCATCTCTTCGATGTCAGAATCACCACCTGAATCTTTAATCATTTCTTCAGCGTCAGCGATTGCCTGAATAACATCTTTATACTTACGATAGACGTCGACTGTTTCACGTGTGCCTGCTTCTTCTTTTGATAATTCCATGAAGCGTTTGGTGTCAGAAACCACATCTGGGTCACTTAACAATTCTCCTAACTCTTCATAACGATCTTCGACAGCCTGTAACTGATCATATATGTTCATACTTTTGGGTGTCTCCTCTACTTTTCTTTATTAATCTTCTCTTAACATTGGTGGTTGGAAATAATGTTTACGACAAACCGGTATATAAGTTTCATTTCCACCGATTTGAATTTGCTCCCCAGCATAGACTGGAACACCATCTTTCATCCGAAGTTGCATTATAGCCTTTTTACTACAATATTGACAAATTGTCTTAATTTCCTCAATCTTATCAGCTAAAAGAAGTAGATATTTCGATCCTTCAAAAAGCTCATTTTGGAAATCATTTTTAAGACCAAAAGCCATAACTGGAACACCTAAATCATCTACCACACGGGCTAAATCATAAACATTTCCTTTGGACAAAAATTGGCACTCATCAATCAAGACACAATATGGTTTTTGAACTAAACCATCAACATATGCATAGATATCCATTTGATCATTGATGGGAATTGCTTGGCGCTTCATACCAATCCTACTGGAAACTATGCCAAAACCATCTCTTGTATCTAAAGAACTGGTCATGATAACAACAGGTTTGCCCTGCTCCTCATAATTGTGTGCTACTTTTAAAATCTCAATCGTCTTGCCAGAATTCATTGTCCCATACTTGTAGTATAATTGAGCCAAACTTAGGATCCTACCTTCTTTATTTATCTAAACTATTTTATCACAAAAGTCGTCTTTTGGCGATTGCCTTTGACCTTAAATGATTATTTAAAAACGTTTACATTGTTTTTCATTTTTAGCTATAAAAAGCTGAAATCACTAGGCAATAGGATATGAAAATGGTAAAATATAGAAAGAAAGAAGGAGACAATAATGCCATTTGTAACTATTGATTTATTTGAAGGTCGTACACAAGAACAAAAGATTCAATTAGCTCGTGAAGTCACTGATGTTGTTTCTCGTATTGCGAAAGCACCAAAAGAAAATATTCATATTATGATTAATGATATGCCAGAAGGAACTTACTTCCCAGCTGGTGAGATGAAATTAAAAAACTAAAATTTTTGGGGGCTTCTATGCCCCTTTTATATATTCTGGCCACTTAAACTAGAAAGGATATCAAATGATTGCCAAAGAAAAATTACGTATGATGGGAACCATCATTGATATAGAAATTAATTCTCAAAACGCTGACCAACAAATGGTCACTGTCTGTCAATTATTAGAGACCTACAAAAATCGTTTTAGTGCCAATGATGACGATTCGGAGTTAATGGCAATTAATCATGCGGCCGGTAAAGAACCTGTTTCTGTCCATCCCGATCTCTATGAACTAATTGAAATTGGAAAAGAAAACAGTTTTGGCGATTCTAATAATCTCAATATTGCCATCGGTCCACTAGTGCAAACATGGCGAATTGGTTTTTCCGATGCTAATTTACCTGAAGATGATAATATCCAAGAGGTCCTAGCACTTACTAATCCAAATAATATCCAGCTATTTCCTAAAACTAAGTCTGTTTTTCTTACTAAAGAAGGAATGAAAATTGACTTAGGAGCTTTAGCCAAGGGTTATATAGCTGATAAAATTATGAATTTTCTAATTGAGGATGGCATTTATTCTGCCTTATTAAATCTAGGTGGAAATGTCTTAGTTCATGGTAAAAATAAAAACAGACCCGATGGTCGTTTCTATATTGGTATTCAAAATCCTGGTAAAAAACGAGGTGTTAATCTAGGCATAGTCAAAATTGAGAATCAATCAGTTGTGACATCAGGTGTTTACGAACGTCACTTAACAGTCAACGACAAAGATTATCATCATATATTTGACCGTGAAACTGGTTATCCCATTGAAACTGATATGGCAAGCCTAACTATTATTGCGGAAAAGTCCTTGGATTGTGAAATCTGGACGACACGTCTTTTTGGCCTAAATCCAATGCAAGCATTTCATATCATCAATGGCTTATCTGGTGTTGAAGGTATAATTGTTACTACTCATGGAACCTTGGCCAAAACCGACGGTCTTAAAAGTAATTTCCACTACTTATATTAAAGAAAAAAGCTCAGTTATGAACTGAGCTTTTTGGTTTATTTGTGATTTTTGTTAAAGACAAGATTTAAAACTACGGCTGTTACTGTTGCAATGACAATTCCGTTTGTAAGGAACATGTTAGCTGTTGATGGTAAACTTACAAATAAGTTTGTCCCATTGAATCCGACACCTGCTGAGATCGATACCGCTGCGATAATGAAATTATGTTCATTGCCCGCAAAATCGACACGGTTTAACATTTGCATTCCTTGAAGTGCAACCATTCCAAATAGAACTAACATTGCGCCACCAAGTACTGGGCTTGGAATCATTTGAGCAAGGGCACCAAATTTTGGCAAAAGACCAATGACAATCAAGAAGATTGCTGTGTAGTATATTGGTCGGCGAGTTTTTATGCCTGATAGACGGACAAGTCCAACATTTTGTGAGAAACCAGTGTAAGGGAAGGTGTTGAAAAGTCCGCCAAGTAAGACAGCCATACCTTCGGCACGGTATCCATTACGTAAACGTGTGCTATCAAGTGTATCACCAGTAATGTCAGATAAAGCAAGGTACACACCTGTTGATTCAACCATTGAGACAATAGCAATGATACACATCATGACAATTGATGTGATTTCAAATTTAGGCGCTCCAAAGTAAAATGGTGTTGGAATATGAAGCCATGGCGCACTAGCCACTGCTGAAGTATCAACGAGACCCATGGAAGCAGCAATAATTGTTCCTGAGATCAAACCAATTAAAATGGCAATTGATTTAATAAAGCCAGTCGCAAATTTTTGAATAGCAAGAATAATGAAGATTGTGGCGAAAGCTAAAATAATACTTTGTCCTGTTGGTTTAGGAGTATTGTTACCCATATTACCCATTGCCACTGGAATTAAAGACAAGCCAATTGTTGTAATAACTGAACCCGTTACAATTGGAGGGAAGAACCGTGCAACTTTTGAAAAGATGCCTGCAATTAAGATAACAAAGATACCTGAAGCAATTAAGGCACCAAACATAGCTCCTGAACCTTGGTGTGCACCAATAATAGATAAAGGTGCAACTGATTGGAAGGCACAGCCTAAAACGACTGGTAAGCCGACACCGAACTGCTTATTTAGTTGCAATTGCAAAAATGTCGCAACCCCACACATAAAAATGTCAGTTGAAATTAAGTAAGTTAATTCTTTTGCAGAATAACCTAGGGCTCCTGCAATCATGATGGGAACTAAAATTGAACCAGCATACATGGATAAAAGATGCTGCAAGCCTAAAACGGCTGATTGTGAGTGTGAGTGTTGCTCTGTACTTGACATTATGCGTCTGCCTCCATAAAGTTTAATTTACCATTGTCAAAGTTTTTGATACGTGCCAACGAGGTAACCCTAACACCTTGGTTTTCAATGACTTGACGTCCATCTTGGAATGATTTTTCAATCACAATACCAACGCCTGCAATCGATGCACCGGCTTGGCTAATAATTTCAATCAGACCTTTGGCAGCTTGGCCATTGGCCAAAAAATCATCGATAATCAAGACTTTGTCATTGCTATTTAAGAAACGCCCTGCAATTGAAACCGTACTAGTGACTTGTTTAGTAAATGAATAAACTTCTGCTGTTAAAATACCTTCAGTCATAGTAATGTTTTTATGCTTTTTAGCAAAGATCATTGGAACATCTAAAGCTTCAGCAACATAAACAGCTGGAGCAATACCAGATGCTTCAATTGTAACGACCTTAGTAATTCCTGCATCAGCATAGGCTTTTGCGAAAACATTCCCAATTTCTTTCATCAATTTGTAATCAACTTGGTGAGTCAAAAAGCTATCAACTTTTAAAATGTTTTCGCCTAGGATGTTACCGTCTTTAATCATACGGTCTTCAAGTAGTTTCATAAAAATCCTTTCTTAAAAAGCAAAAAAAGCTCGCCGCAAAGCAAAAGGGAAAAACCCTTTGCTTTGCAAGGTTAGAAACCAAGCAAGCTTTTTAAGCTCACTTATTGTTAGACATTACGGTGTCTTGTAGAAACACTGCGCCAATTCACAGTATAAATAAGTAATATATTTTATTAGTTATAAATGTAATACAATATAGTCTACACTAGAATAGTCTACTTTGCAATAGCAATTATATCTGATCACCATTCCAGATAGAATTTTTAACGATAACATAGTCAACACGACGAAGTCCATCCAAATCAGTACCACCAGCATATGAGATTGAAGACTGCAAGTCCTGACGCATTTCAATCAAAGTATCTGCTAAATGACCTTTTGTTGGTAAGAGAATTTTCTTACCTTCAACGTTTTTATGTTCACCTTTTTGGTATTCTGACGCTGAACCATAATATTCTTTAAATGATTCCCCATCAATTTCAACTGTTTTACCAGGACTTTCAACATGTCCAGCAAATAATGAACCAATCATGACCATTGTTGCACCAAAACGAATTGATTTAGCAATGTCACCGTGTGTGCGGATTCCGCCGTCAGCAATAATTGGTTTTCGAGCAGCTTTAGCACACCAACGAAGAGCAGCTAATTGCCATCCACCAGTTCCAAAACCTGTTTTAACTTTTGTGATACATACTTTACCTGGGCCAATACCAACTTTAGTAGCATCAGCACCAGCATTTTCTAATTCACGAACTGCTTCAGGAGTTCCGACATTTCCAGCAATAACAAAAGTTTCTGGTAATTCTTTTTTGATGTGTTTTATCATATCAATAACACTGTTAGCATGACCATGGGCAATATCAATCGTAATGAATTCTGGGGCATCATCTTTAAGGGATGTTACAAAATCATACTCATAAGTTTTAACACCTACAGAGATTGAAGCAATTAAATCTTGCTCATGCATGCGTTTAATAAAAGGTTTTCTACTTGCTTCGTCAAAACGATGCATAATATAAAAATAACCATTTTTTGCAAATTGTTCTGCGATAGATTCGTCCATAATTGTCTGCATATTTGCAGGAATTACTGGCAATTTAAATGTGTACTTACCAAGTTTAACACTTGTATCTGCTTCTGAGCGACTGTTGATGATACATTTGTTAGGTATCAATTGGATATCTTCATAATCAAATACAGGCATGTCATTAAACATAAGGTTTCTCCTTTTGAAAGCAATCTAGGACTACTTTTCTCTTTAAAATGACCATCCTATGACCTCTTGTTAAAGAGGCATCGCTAGGTAAAAAACTTACCCTTCCTCATAGTAGTTTATACTTACGTTATTTTTTTGTCAAATTATTTTAAAAAATTTATATTAACGTTCAAAAATTATAAAAAATCTAGCTCAATTGAACTAGACCAAAATAACAAACAATACTGGTTAATCGCTCAAATCCTGTCCGTTTGATGCAATTACTTTTTTATACCAATAGAATGAATCTTTTCTATAACGTTTTTGCGTTTTCAAATCAAACTCATCACGGTCAACATAAATGAAGCCATAACGTTTTTTAATACCTTCGTGAGTTGAAATTAAATCTATAGCTGACCATGGGTTGTATCCAAGCATTTCAACACCATCAGAAATCGCTTCTTGAATTTGCGCAATATGGGCACGTAAATACTCGATACGATATGGATCATGGATTTTCCCATCTTCTGTAAGGCTATCGTATGCACCCAAGCCATTTTCGGTTACTAAGAGTGGTAATTGGTATCGGTCATAAATCGTACGAAGAGTTGCACGGAAACCAATAGGGTCAATTTCCCATCCGAACTCAGTTTTAGGCAAGTTAGGATTAGATACTGCACGGTAGTAACCAGGTTCAGTCAACATTTTTTGTTGGTCAGACTCTTCTTCTCCCAATGCGAAGTCTTCTGCACAATATTCAACTGTCGATGAATTGTAGTAGTTGAAAGCAATGAAGTCAGGTTTAGCATTTTTCAGAGCTTCTGCATCACCGTCTCTAAATGTTGGTTGTGCATCATGGTGTTCAAGATATGCCCAAACCAAATTGTTATAACGTCCATGCACAGCCATGTCCAAATAGAGCCAGTTACGGATAGCATTGGCATTTTGTGATGCAATCACATCTTCTGGTTTATTAGTGTTAGCATAGATTAGTGAGATGTTTGGAGCAGGACCAATTTTTGCATCGGGCAACATATCATGACACATTACCATTGCTTTAGCTTGTGCTACTAATTGGTAGTGGTTTTGTTGGTAGATTTCACGTTTGATATTTGTTGTACCTTCTGGTAAGAACAAAGTACCAATAACTGGACCAGCTAAAGTAAGGACGTTTTGTTCATTGATTGTTAGCCAATATTTAACACGATCGCCAAAGCTTTCAAACATTAATTTAGCAAACTCTAAGAACCATTCAACGGAATCAGGATTTCCCCATGAGCCACGATTATCAAGAGCTGCAGGCATATCAAAGTGGAACATTGTTACAATTGGTTGAATGTCATATTTAAGACATTCATCAATTAATTGATTATAAAATTCGACACCTTCTTGGTTAACACGACCGGTTCCTTCAGGAAGTAGGCGAGACCAAGAAATAGAAAAACGATAAGATTTGAAGCCCATTTCTGCCATAAGGGCGATGTCTTCTTTAAAATGATGGTAATGATCGACTGAAACAGATAAGTCTGACGTTCCTTCTGGAATTTCTTTGACATCTTGACATGAAGGGCCTTTACCATGTTCTAAGGCTGCTCCTTCAACTTGATAAGCTGATGTAGAGGCACCCCAGAAAAAGTCCTCTGGAAATGGTTTTAAAGTTTTATGAAACATGTGGTCGTCTCCTTTTATGTGATTACTGATATTATATCTTGCTTTCAAGATTAAATCTAATGATATACAAGGCTTTCATAATATTATCCTATGGTAATAAAAAAAAGAGCTATCTAGCTCTTTTTTATTTTACTTAATCAATTTTTCTTTAACAAGGTAATCATGTGCTACTTTACTAGCATCTTTTCCTTGAACAGAAACCTGGTAATTCATTTTTTGCATTTCTTCCTCAGTAATTTTACCTGATAACTTATTGAGGATTTCCTTAATTTCGGGGTGCTTCTTAACTAGTTCTCCTTTCATCAAAGGAGCCCCTTGGTATGGAGGAAAGAGATGTTTATCATCTTCAAGAACTTGCAATTTATACTTAGTCAATTCAGCATCTGTCGAGTAGGCATCCGTAACTTGAATCTTGCCCGACTCAATGGCTTGATAACGCAAAGCTGGCTCCATTGTTGACACTTGTAAATTCAACCCATACACATCTTGCAACCCCTTGTTCCCATCAGGACGGTCCTTAAATTCCAAAGTAAAACCAGCTTTTAATTCAGATTGATATTTTTTCAGATCAGAAATTGTCTTAATCTTCTTTTCTTGTGCTAGCTTTTGCGGAATAGCTACCGCATAAGTATTTTGGTATCGGAATGGTTTCAAGAAAGCCAGTTGATCTTGTTTAGCAATTCCATCTTTTGCATCATAATAAACTGTTTTAGGATTGTTAGATAAAGCAGGCTTTTTATTGAGCAGACTTGATGTAATGGTACCAGTGAATTCAGGATAGATATCAATGTCACCAGACTTAACAGCTTGATATAGGAAAGTTGTTTTACCAAAATTAGGTTTTAACTCAACGTTTAAGTCAGATTGATCTTCAATCATTTCTTTGTAGATATTGATGAGAATCTCTGGCTCGGCGCCTAATTTACCAGCAATTGTAATGGTATCGGATTTCTTACCAATAGAATTAACAATGCTTGGTAAATATGATGAAAATAAACCAAGAACAATAACGGTAAAAGCATAGATAATTTTCTTGAGTGAAGCTTTTTCAAGATATTGCAAAATGGTATTAAATAAGATAGCTAAGATTGCTGAAGAAATAGCACCAATTAAAATCAGGTTCGGATTATTTCGGTCAATCCCCAAAAGGATAAAGGATCCGAGTCCACCTGCACCAATTAAAGCAGCTAAGGTAGCTGTCCCAATAATCATAACAGCAGATGTACGGACACCAGACATGATAACTGGCATAGCTATTGGAATTTCAAATTTTTTCAGTCTCTCCCATTTGGTCATCCCGAAGGCCGTCCCTGCTTCTACCAGACTTGGTTCAATCCCATTTAAACCAGTAATCGTATTTTGGACAATTGGGAAAATGGCATAAATAACTAAAGCTGTTACTGCAGGCACTGTACCAATCCCCATCAGTGGAATAAACAAACCAAGTAATGCTAATGAGGGAATAGTCTGGAAGATACCTGTAATTTGTAAAACTATATCTGACCATCGTTTACTTTTACTGAGCAAACTTGCTAATGGGATACCAATTATAATAGCAATCAAAAGTGCTACTAGTGAAATTTGTAAATGTTCGAGTAAGGCTTTGGTCCATTCACCAAATCTGTCTTGGAAGGTCATTAATAAATTAGTCATTCTCATCACCTCCGAAAAGACTGGCTACAAAATCATTAGCTGGATTAGCAATGATTGCTTCTGGTGTATCCACTTGGATAATTTTTCCTTTATCTAAAATAGCAACGCGATCACCTAATTTGATAGCCTCCTTAATATCATGCGTAACAAAAACAATCGTCATATCAAACTCACGATGTAAATCTAACATTAAATCTTGTAATTGTTTTTTGGAGATAGGATCCAAAGCAGAAAACGGTTCATCCATTAACAGAATTCTAGGATAAGAAATGATAGCACGCACTATACCAACCCGTTGTTGTTCACCACCTGACAGATCTTTTGGATAACGATCCATGTATTCTTCTGGATTAAGGCCAACCTTAGATAAGAATTCTTTTGTTTTAGTTGAAATTTCTGCTTCTGTCCACTTCTTCATTTCCGGCACAAGGGCAATATTTTCAGCTACTGTCAGATTTGGAAAGAGGGCAATCTGTTGCAATACATAGCCCATCGACAAACGCATTTCCCTTAAATCATAATCTTTCTGTGGTTTTTTATTAAGGAGAATTTCCCCCGAACTCGGCTCAATTAAACAATTAATCATTTTCAACAAAGTTGTTTTACCAGAACCAGATGATCCGACTAAAACATAAAATTCTCGATCATTGACTTGAAAGCTTTGCTCATGTAGAACTGCTGTGTCACCAAATACTTTTGATACTTTATTAAATCGAATCATAAATTCTCCATTTCTTTAACTAAATAAGTTGTATATTTTTTCAGTAGTTTAACAAACTGTTCCCTTTCTTCAACAGCTAAGGAGGCAATTGCTACTAGTTCAATTTTTTCCATAGGAATAATGATTTTTGAGCAAAAACATTCCCCTTTGCAGTTAGCATGATGACTTTTTGTCGTCGATCATCTTCATATTCCTGCATCGTAACATAACCTTTTTGAAGCCAAGTTTTGATTGTTGCATTTATGACTTGCTTAGTTGACAAAGTCCTATTACTCAAATATTTTTGAGTTACACCTTTGGGATTATTATAAATCCATAATAAGATTTGTAAACTTTTACCTTGCAAACCATGTTGTCTAGCATACAATTCGTAAATACTCTTATAACTATCAAAAGATTTAACTAATTCCCTGGACATTTTTGTTAATTCCATAATTTATCTCCTATACTAAAACTACTGCTTTTCCAAATCCTTTGTCTCCTTCAATAAAGATATGTGCATCCGCAACTTCCTCTAATTTGAAAACTTTCGGTTTTGGAATGGTTACCTTATTATCATCGACATAATCTAATAATTCTTGAATTTGTAATTGTGAGACATTTCCAGAGTAGAAAGTTGTTAAATAGATATTATTAGATAAAGCCACTATTGGATCGAATTCCTCTAGATACCACTGATAACCCAGTTGCCCACAAGAACAAATGATACCTCCCTTAGACATGTGACTAATACTATTATTTATTGTTTTTGGCCCAACTAATTCTAGAACTTTTGTAAATAATAAATCTGTTTGTAGTTTACCATCTTGATCAAAAATGATTTGGTCATAGCCTAGTTCTAATAGTTGTTTTTCTTTGGTTATAGATCTGACACTAGCGATGACTTTTATTTTGGGATATTTGGCTTTGACTAAATTTAAAAAAGCTATCCCAAGAGCAGATGCTCCTGCTCTGACTAATACGGTATCACCAGCTGAAATTTTCAACTGTTTCATCGCACCAAAGGCTGTATAAAAGGATTCAGGTAAACTAACCAATTGATCTAAAGGAAGTTGACTAGTAATTGGATAAATATGTTTATCGGGGATTAAGACATATTCAGCATAGGAACCATCATAAGCCCTCCCCATTTCGCCCATAATGGAAAGAATTAATTGTCCTTTTTCTAATGAACTATTAGAACTTGCTTCTTCCATAATTCCAACACATTCAATCCCTAATACTCTGGGGGAAGTGACATTAGGTGAAAAACCTTGTCTGGTTAAAATTTCAGAGCGATTTATCCCAAATCCAAGAATTTTTATCAGTGACCAGCCTTCTTTAACAGATGGTTTTGGTATTTGAACTAGTTTCAAAACCTCTGGTCCACCAGCTTTTGAAACTTGAATAGCTTTCATATGAACCTCCAATATTTTACCTTTAGTCTATAGTTTCATTAAAAATAAGTCAATTATTTTGACTATTTCATCCTTAGAAGTTGATAGATGATATTTACCAATTTTAGAAAGTTTATCAAATAAAAAAAGTCGGTGTTTTCACCGACTCTCATTATAGAAGTTCTAATTTTTCAAAAGCATTATAGAGACCATCTTCTTCTACATCATCTGTAATCATGTCTGCCATAGCTAATATTTCTGGGCCACCATTACCCATTGATACACCAATTTCACAAAACTCAAGCATTGGAATATCAATTTTTGCATCACCAAAAGCAATAGTGTCTTTTTTATCTTTTTGTAAATGTTTTAAAATAACATCAATAGCGTGAGCTTTGTTAATATCCTTAACACCTAGGTCACCAAAAAGAGCTGTTTCACCACGTCCACCCCAGGTGTTTGCTACAAGCTCAGGAAATTCTTCTTTTGAATCCAAATGATCTTGATAAGAATTTAGGATAAATGATACTTTATTTAAATCATCACGATAGAGTTCACCACCATAAACGAGACCATGCAAGGCATCTTCTGCTTCCATTCCTTGAACTTCCTCTTCGGTCTTACCTTTACGCATAACATAGGTACGCAATACCGGACGGGCAGCTTCTTTAAAGTTCTCACTGGCAAATAGCCCGTTGTTTGATTCCAAATAAAATTCTAAACCACGTTCATGTAACCAATCAACGATATGTTTAGCTTCTTTTTTAGAAATTAATTGGTGCATAATAACTTGTTCATGGTATTCAACATATGAACCATTGCCACCAATCATGCCGTCGATGCCCATATCCCAAATCTCATTTTGCATTTCTGCACGGCTCCGACCTGTACACACAAAAACAATATGACCATTTGCACGCGCTGCTTGAATAGCTTTAACTGCAGATTCCGGGATCTGGTTATGATAATCAACTAAAGTTCCATCAACATCTAAAAAGATAATTTTATTTGACATATTTCACCTCATATTTTTCTTAACTACATTATACTATGCTATAAAGATTTGATTCTAGGCTTTTAGTGTGAATTTATAATACTATCCTATGGTCATCTCCTCCGCTTAAAAAAAGAACAGTAGAATTGCTATTTCAGAAAAAAGTCGCTATCATTGTAGTATGATGAATCCTTACAATGTATTAGCACTGAATCCAAATCAAGATGCAGAGCTCGAATCACTATACAAAACTCTTGAAGAACATTTTTCTCATTTATTCCATCTTACCATATCTTCTACTTTTTCTATGGAAAAAAGCAGAGACTTCCAAGCAGTATTTCTACCTAAAAATGATGATAGGCTACTGCTTCCACAATTGATATTCAGTACAGCTGAGCTAAGCAATTCTCATTTGGTCTATAAAGAAAATTTAGTTGAGATGAAACAATTTTCAGCACTAAATGTTAAACTAACAAATTTTTATTTTACGATTGCAAATCAAATGATCAATGCTTATCCTTTTCAAGTCAGATTAGCTGACCAAACAGGAACAATTATTAGGCATAACCATCAATTTAATGGTAGCTTTTTCGAAGATGACAATCTAAAAATTGAATCTTGGATTCAAAAACAGTTGGTCAAACCAAATGGAATTGACCAGAAACACTTTTTATTACCTTCAGCATCGGCTGATCACATCTATTATCAATCCTATTATGCCTTAAAAGATGAGCAGGGCACCTACCTTGGAAGTTTGGATTATGTTCAGGATATAAAACCTATCTTAGCTGATTACTTGGAAGAAACAGCGCAAGCTATTGTGGGATGGTCTGATGTGACTTCTGGTCCTTCCATTTCTGATGATTTTTAAATTGCTCTGCAATTAGAAAAGCCTTAATCAAATGAACGGCTCCCTGTCAAGTAGACAGTCAAATAATAAAAGATAAGTTAAGCAACCTGATTCCTGAATTCTAGAGGAGTCAGGTTGTTTAATTTTGATTGATAACGTTGTGTGTTGTAGAATTCGATGTAACGTGTCACATCGTTGACCAACTCATCATAAGATTTGTATTTCTTAAGGTGGTAAGACTCAGTCTTGAAATG
>CAACWJ010000067.1_pt1 | contig 25801 bp, 20 predicted proteins | sample 2275621 | NCBI WGS metagenome assembly CAACWJ01 (sample SAMEA5312456, study PRJEB27640) | indoor metagenome | biome: indoor environment; feature: uncontrolled; material: polymer tiles stone | place: Germany | collected 2014-07-07
GCTCTCCACAATGGTGGTGGTACTGGTATTGGTAAAGCTATAAACGGTGGTTTTGGACTTGTCTTGGATGGTAGTGAACGGATTGACGAAATTATTAAATCTGCCATTGCTTGGGACACTATGGGTGGTGTTGCAAGACGTAATTGGGCAAGAAATGATCATGCGATTGAAACAGCAATTGAATACAATCGTCTTCACGAAGGTACTGACCATATCACAATCCCTTTCTTAACTGACGAAGACTTAATTAAAGACACAGTCGCAAAATTATTTAAACAATAATCTATAGGGGAACCTAGTAAAATAGTTGATTAATTGCTAGGTTTTCAAATAGATATTAATTTACCAATAAATGTAAACGGTAACAAAAATCCGTTTTATATAAAGAAATAACTTTGACTAGAGGAGGAAAAAATGTCAAAAATCGTTGAGTGTATTCCTAACTTTTCAGAGGGCCGTAACCAGGAAGTCATAGATGGTCTTGTGAAAACTGCAAAAAGTGTGGCTGGGGTTACTTTGTTAGATTATTCTTCAGATGCCAGTCACAACCGTAGTGTATTTACCTTGGTTGGTGATGAAGAATCAATACAAGAAGTAGCATTCCAATTGATTAAATTTGCAAGTGAAAATATTGATATGACAAAACATCATGGTGAACATCCACGTATGGGCGCAACAGATGTTTGTCCATTTGTTCCAATTAAAGAAATTACAACTGAAGAATGTGTTGATATTTCGAAAAAAGTTGCGGAGCGTGTTAATACTGAACTTAACATTCCAATTTTCCTTTATGAAGATTCTGCAAGCCGACCAGAACGTCAAAATTTAGCTAAAGTTCGTAAAGGTCAATTCGAAGGTATGCCTGAAAAATTATTGGAAGAAGACTGGGCACCAGACTTTGGTGAACGCAAAATCCATCCTACAGCAGGGGTAACAGCTATTGGTGCTCGTATGCCATTAGTCGCATTTAACGTAAACCTAGATACAGACAATGTAGATGTTGCAAAAAACATTGCTAAGATTATTCGTGGATCATCAGGCGGCTACAAATACTGTAAAGGTATTGGATTAATGCTTGAAGACCGTAATATTGCACAAGTTTCAATGAACATGGTTAACTTTGAAAAATGTTCACTCTATCGTACATTCGAAACCATCAAATTTGAAGCACGTCGCTATGGTGTAAATGTCATTGGTTCTGAAATTATTGGCTTAGCACCTGCTAAAGCGCTTGTTGATGTTGCAGAATATTATCTCCAAGTCGAAGACTTTGATTATCACAAACAAGTACTAGAAAACCACCTATTAGGGTAATGAGGTTATTATCATGAAATTAGTCGATTTATCTCTCTTTGAATTTGCCCAGGTATTGGGATCAGATGCGCCAGCTCCTGGAGGAGGGTCTGCGGCTGCTTTGTCAGCAGCAAATGGTATTTCTTTAACCAAAATGGTTTGTGAATTAACACTTGGTAAGAAAAAATATGCTGATGAGGAAGCATTGATCAAAACAGTGCATGAAGCAAGTAGTCAATTACAAATGGACCTCTTAGCAGCTATTGATAAAGATACAGAAGCTTTCAACCTTGTATCTGCAGTATTTGATATGCCAAAAGAAACTGATAATGATAAATTAGCTCGCAGACAGGCAATGCAAAATGCCTTGAAGGAAGCTACAAAATCACCTTTTAGCATGATGGAACAAATGCTTGAAGCTATTAAAGTTACAGAAAAAGCTGTTGGTCATACAAACACTAATGCTGCAAGCGATTTAGGTGTTGCGGCATTGAATTTAAAAGCTGGTTTACAAGGAGCGTGGTTAAATGTTCTGATTAACCTAGCTGGGATAAAGGATACTGAGTTTGTAGATAGTTATGAAACTAGAGGGCAAAGTATCTTGGAAGAAGGCTGTCAACTAGCCGATAAGATTTATACAGAGGTATTACATAGTTTATAAAAGGAGAAAAAATGGTGCTATCAGATATTGAAATTGCAAATTCAGTTGAAATGAGTCCGATTACTGATGTGGCCCGATCAATTGGTATTGAAGAGGATGCCTTAACCCTCTATGGAAAATATAAGGCTAAAATTGATGCCAGACAATTAGCTACATTGAAAGAGAAAAAAGATGGTAAGTTAATTTTAGTGACAGCAATCTCACCAACACCTGCTGGTGAAGGTAAAACAACAACTTCGGTTGGTTTGGTAGATGCCTTATCACATATTGGGAAAAAGGCTGTAATTGCACTTAGGGAACCTTCTTTAGGGCCAGTCTTTGGTGTCAAAGGTGGTGCTGCTGGGGGTGGTCATGCTCAAGTCGTTCCAATGGAAGACATTAACTTACACTTTACAGGTGATTTTCATGCTATCGGAATTGCAAATAACCTGTTAGCTGCCTTAATTGATAATCATATTCACCATGGGAATACATTAGGAATTGATTCACGTCGTATCACTTGGAAACGGGTTGTCGACATGAACGATCGCCAACTTCGCCATATTGTTAATGGACTTCAAGGAAAAGTTAATGGTGTTCCTAGAGAAGATGGCTACGATATCACAGTTGCTTCTGAAATTATGGCTATTCTATGTTTGTCAGAATCAATTTCAGATTTGAAAGAACGCTTAGGCAAAATTATTATTGGTTACAACTTCCAAGGTGATCCCGTTACTGCACATGATTTAAAAGCAGAAGGTGCAATGGCAGCTCTTCTAAAAGAAGCTATTCATCCAAATATTGTTCAGACGCTTGAACATACACCTGCTTTAATTCATGGTGGACCATTTGCAAATATTGCACATGGCTGTAACAGTGTTTTAGCAACGAAATTAGCCCTCAAATATGCAGATTATGCAGTTACTGAAGCTGGATTTGGAGCTGACTTAGGTGCTGAAAAATTTATTGATATTAAATGTCGTCTCTCTGGTATTAGACCATCAGCGGTTGTCTTAGTTGCTACAATTCGTGCATTAAAAATGCATGGTGGTATAGCAAAAGCTGATTTAGGTACTGAAAATGTCCAAGCAGTCTTGGATGGTCTCCCAAATTTAGATAAACATTTAGAAAATATTCAGGAAGTCTATGGTTTACCAGTTGTTGTAGCAATTAATAAGTTCCCATTTGATACTGACGCTGAATTAAATGCCGTTTATGATGCTTGCGAAAAACGTAATGTCGATGTTGTTATTTCAGACGTTTGGGCAAATGGCGGAGCAGGTGGCGCTGAGTTAGCTGAAAAGGTTGTTGCATTAGCAGAAGAAGAAAATAATTTCTCATTTGTCTATGATGAAACTGACAGCATTGAAACAAAATTAACTAAAATTGTTACGAAAGTTTATGGTGGTAAAGGAATTTCATTAACACCAGCAGCTAAACGAGAAATGAATGATTTGGAAAGATTAGGTTTTGGAAATTTTCCAATCTGCATGGCAAAAACACAATATTCATTCTCAGATGATGCTAAAAAACTAGGTGCACCAAAAGACTTTACAGTTAAAATATCTAATCTGAAAGTTTCAGCAGGAGCTGGATTTATCGTTGCACTTACTGGTGCAGTTATGACTATGCCAGGTCTTCCGAAAGTACCTGCAAGTGAAAAAATTGATATTGATGATGAGGGCAATATCACTGGATTATTCTAGAGAATAATAATATGATACAAATTAAAATTCTAAGTGAAGCTGATTTCCATAACTCAATCTGGTCAGGGGGGAAAACGAAACAATTGTTTATCTTTCCTGAAACTGGTGATTATCAAAGTCGACAATTTGATTACCGCTTATCAACTGCAACTGTTGAATTAGCGCAATCTGAATTCTCTGATTTGACTGGATATCATCGATTAATTATGAGCTTAGATAAGTCAATCATACTTTCACTTAAAGATAAGCAAGTGGAAAAACCGTTACAAGCTTTCGAAAGTTATTCTTTTGAAGGAAAGGAAAAAATAATTAGTAGAGGGGAATGCACAGACTTTAATTTAATATATAATAATAATTATGTCGGCCAGATGATGGCTATCGCCCGCAATAATGATCCAATTTGTGACAATAATCCTATTCAATTCATTTATGCACTAAATGACCTCCATTTTCAAATTGAAAATATCTGTGAAGGGATATTACAAGCAAATCATTTATTAATTATAGAAACAAATTCAACAAATCACCCAATTAAGATATGTTTATCTCCCTATCATGAAATTGGCAAAATGATAGCGGTTTGGGCGGGGTTATCAGACAGAGACGGATTAAGTTTGCATGATTAAAGGCTCTTTAAGGAGGAGCAATATTATGGATTCAAATAAACTTAGCGCGCAAGAACGGGAAGACGCAAAATTCTCACTTAGTGGAGCAACCTTGTATGGTATTAATGCAGTTATTGGTTCTGGGATTTTCTTACTTCCACAAAGTATTTATAAAGGCTTAGGACCTGCTTCAATTTTAGTAATGGCAGGGACAGCCGTATTGACAATAATGCTTGCAGTTTGTTTTGCAGAAGTTTCAGGCTATTTTGGAAAAAATGGCGGAGCCTTCCAATATTCAAAACGCGCCTTTGGTGATTTTATTGGCTTTAACGTAGGTATACTTGGCTGGGCAGTAACCATATTTGCTTGGGCTGCCATGGCTGCTGGTTTTGCAAAAATGTTCATTATTACCTTCCCTGCTTTTGAAGGAATGAATGTACCACTTAGTATTGGTTTAGTTATTCTTCTTTCATTAATGAATATTGCAGGTTTGAAAACATCAAAAGTTTTAACCATTACAGCAACTATTGCAAAATTAATTCCAATTGTTGCCTTTGCAGTTTGTACTCTCTTCTTCTTTAAAAATGGTATTGGTCACTTTACCCCATTTGTTCAATTAGAAGATGGACAAAGTTTGATGAGTGCCGTTTCAGGTACAGCTGTATATATTTTCTATGGTTTCATTGGATTTGAAACACTTTCAATTGTTGCTGGTGAAATGCGTAACCCAGAAAAAAATGTACCACGCGCTATCTTAAGCTCAATCTCAATTGTATCAATTCTTTACATGCTTATCATCGGTGGAACAATTGCCATGTTAGGTGGTGGTATCATGGATACAAATGCACCAGTACAAGATGCCTTTGTTAAAATGATTGGCCCTGCAGGAGCATGGATGGTTTCAATTGGTGCCCTTATTTCAATCACTGGTTTGAATATGGGTGAATCAATCATGGTTCCACGTTACGGTGCAGCTATTGCAAATGAAGGATTATTACCAGCAGGTATCGCTAAAGAAAATAAAAATGCAGCTCCAGTTGTTGCCATTGCAATTTCAAGTGGTATTGCAATTGCTCTCTTATTGTCAGGATCTTTTGAAACATTAGCTACACTTTCTGTAGTATTCCGTTTCTTCCAATACATTCCAACTGCCTTAGCTGTTAATAAAATGCGTAAACTTGAACCAAATGCTGATGTTACATTCCGCATTCCATTTGGTCCGGTAATTCCAATTGTTGCAGTTGTAATTAGTTTATTAATGATTATTGGTGATAACCCAATGAACGTTGTTTATGGTATTATTGGTGTCATTATTTCAAGTACTATTTACTACTTCATGCATGGTCGTAAACAAGCTACAGATACTCCAAAAACAACACATTAATTAGAATAGATAGAGGATATAAAATGACAAAAATTTTGAATTTAGATGGGAATAGTTTAACATTAGAAGATGTGATAGCAGTTGCTCGTGAAGGTCAGCAATGTCAAATTGATGAGAACGCAAAAAAAGAAGTAACTGAATCACGTAAAATAGTTGATAATATAGTGAGAGAAAAACGTGTCGTTTATGGGATTAATACTGGTTTTGGTTCTCTATGTAACGTTTCTATCTCACCTGAAGACACAACTCAATTGCAAGAAAACTTAATTAGAACTCACTCATCAGGTTTTGGTGACCCATTACCAGAAGATGCAGTTCGTGCCATCATGCTAATCCGTATTAACTCTTTAGTTAAAGGATTCTCAGGTATTCGTCTTTCTACAGTTGAAAAATTACTTGAACTCTTAAACAAAGGTGTTCACCCATATATTCCTGAAAAAGGTTCCCTTGGAGCTTCTGGTGACTTGGCTCCCCTTGCTCACATGGTATTACCAATCTTAGGTTTGGGTAAAGCTTACTATAAAGGTGAACTATTACCTGGTAAAGAAGCATTGAAAAAAGCAGGAATTGAACCAATCAAACTTGCTGCTAAAGAAGGCCTTGCTCTTATCAATGGTACAACTGTATTAACTGCAATTGGTGCTTTAGCAACTTATGATGCTATTCAATTATTAAAACTTTCAGATATTGCTGGCGCACTTTCTCTAGAAGTCCACAATGGTATTAACAGTCCATTCGAAGAAAGATTGCATACAATTCGCCCTCAAAGCGGACAACTTGCTACAGCTCGTAATATCCGTAATCTAATTGAAGGCAGTAAAAATATATCTGAAGCTACGCAGGATCACGTACAAGACCCATATACATTGCGTTGTATTCCACAAATTCATGGTGCAAGTAAAGACTCAATTGCCTATGTCAAAGAAAAAGTGGAAATTGAAATTAACTCAGTTACTGATAACCCAATCATCTGTAAAGATGGACATGTTATTTCGGGAGGTAACTTCCATGGAGAACCTATGGCACAACCATTTGACTTCTTAGGAATAGCTATTTCAGAAATTGGAAATGTATCAGAACGTCGTGTTGAACGTCTTGTAAATACAAACTTAAGTAAATTACCATCATTCTTAGTTAAACACCCAGGTCTAAATTCAGGATTTATGATTACACAATATGCTTGTGCAGCATTAGCTTCTGAAAATAAAGTTTTGGCACATCCTGCAAGTGTGGATTCAATTCCATCTTGTGAAAACCAAGAAGACTTTGTAAGTATGGGTACTATTGCAGCTCGTAAAGCTGGTGAAATTCTTAAGAATTCACGTCGTATTGTGGCTACAGAAATTATGGCTGCCTGCCAAGCCTTAGACCTTAAACCAGATAATGGAAAATTAGGTAAAGGTACTCAACCAGCATATGATGTATTCCGTAAAACTCTTAAATTTATTGAATTTGATAAAGATATTGAAATCTATGACGAATTGAATAAAGCATCTGAAGTCATTGAAAGTAAAGAATTCTTAGCAGCAGTAGAAAAAGCTGTTGACTTAACAATTCAATACTAACGACAATTACATCTGTAAAAGTCTATTTAATTTGTCATTAAATAGCTTATCCTTAAGTTAGGAAGAGTTTTTGCCAAACTCTTCCTTTTCTTTTAACTTGCTTTAGAATGCATCTCATAAATCAATTATATATTGATATTAGTTAACATCAGACTTATAATAGATGATAGTATTAATAGTCTAAGGAGTAGAAATGTTAAACCATTATTTTCCAACAAGTTACTCATATTATAGACCAGGTATTGAAGACACTGATTTATATAATGCAAAATGGGGAATGCTCACATCATTCCTTGATTTAAATAATCCGGACCTTGTTCCTGAACAAGGCATAGCCTTTGGTATTATTGGCTTTAAAAGTGATAAGGGTGTTTACATCAACAATGGTCGAGTTGGAGCAGGTGAAGGCCCGATAGCTATTCGTTCACAGTTAGCTAAATTACCCTGGCATTTTGGCCATTCCGTTGTTTTATATGATTGTGGTGATATTGATGCTCCAAATCACTCATTAGAAGATATGCAAATGGCCCTTGCGGCAGCTGTGAAACAAATGAGACAGTTACAGATTATCCCTATCGTTTTAGGTGGCGGTCATGGAACTGCCTTTGGCCATTATTTAGGACTAAAAGAGTCAATGGACCCTCTGGAGGAGTTGGCTGTCATTAATATGGATGCTCATTTTGATCTTCGACCTTATGAGCATACTGGCCCAAATTCTGGTACAGGATTTAGACAAATGTTTGATTATACTTTGAGTAATCATCAGATTTTCCCCTATATGGTGCTTGGTATTCAAGAGCATAATAATAATCTTTTTCTTTTTGATTTTGTTGCCAAATCAAAAGCTATCCAATTTTTAACAGGCCAAGATATGTACATGATGGGTTACCGAGATGTTTGTCTGGCAGTTGATGATTTTTTGAAAGATAAAGAACATATCTATTTAACCATAGACATGGACTGCTTTAATGCAGGTCAGGCCCCTGGGGTTAGTGCGATTCAATCCTTAGGTGTAGACCCTCAATTAGCTCTGATTGTCTTGCAACACATAGCGGCAAGTGGTAAATTGATTGGTTTTGACCTAGTCGAAGTTTCTCCTCCGCATGATATCGATAACCATACAGCTAATTTAGCAGCAACTTTTATTTTTTACATTACCCAGATTCTTGCACAGAATCATCAAATCACTAAAAGTATAAGATAATAACCTAATAAGTAGAAGGAGTTTAAGTACTCTAATTCTACTTATCAGGTTTTTTACTTAGTTATGATGATTTTTTGGTTAAGGGAATCTAGTTCTTTGATTAATTGACAGTCTCGATATGGATTGAGATGTGTCTTTGCAGTCGAATAATAATATTGGAAATCATGTGGCAAAAGAGACTGAAGGGTGTCATCACAAATGATTTTCAGTTGTAGTTTGTAAGCAATAATTGCAAATAAATAATTAATATAGCCCTTATCTCGAGGATTTGAATAGCGTGAAATCAAACAATCTTGTTTATTAATGACATTAATTAAAGACTGATAATCACCTTTAGCACAATTAATTAGAGTGGAATAAACTTCTAATTGCGTTTCTTTCCAAGGAAAACTCAATGATTTTAGTGCTTCCTTGGATTGAATAAAGATTCGGTCAGCATTTTCAAAATCCTGTTTGTAATAATAGGAAATTCCTAAACCAATATAGAATGAGATAATAGATGGCTCATTTAAATTATTTTGTGACAATGTGATTGCTTTTTGTTGATAGGCCATGGCTTGATCGGGATTACCTTGCATTTGCTTAATTTCTGCCAAATAGTCTAGCGCAGCAGCAATTTGAATGGCATATTTACTTTGGAGACTAGCTGTCAAACTGAAGCAATTAATTGATTCTTTTATCTGGTGAATAGCGTCGTCAATTCTTCCAACCATCAGATAGTAGAGGCCATGCAATCTAAGATTGATCGCGATAGCTTCATGGTTATTTGCCTCTACCGATGCATCAAGTGCTAAATCAGTATAATACTTCATTTCGGGGATATTTTCTACTTGGATACAGTAGTAAATAAATTGGCGATATCCTTCAAGTAAGTAGTCTGTGTGGTGCCACTCATTAGCGAAAGCAATTACTCTTTGGATATTGGCAATTCCTTGTTGATACTGACCGACACGAATCATGTAGCAACCTTCTAAATAGAGGAACTTAATCATCGACTCTTGGAAATCTTTGATTTTCTCATAACGTAATCTTAGTTCTTCTATTTGTTTACGAATCAGATTAAATTGATTTTGGATGAGCTGATGTTTCTCATTCCAAGAAGGACTGATTTGCTCATTGGTTTGGGTGTAAATTGGAAACAGTTCATGGTGGAATTGTAAGGTAGATTCTAGATAATTCAATTGAAAAGCTAAGGCTTTAATTGGTTGTTTGGCACATTTATAATGATAAGAAATCTCATTAAAGAGGTGACTGGGATCATGATGTTGGTGGATACTATTTTCTAAACTCTGAGCAATTTGCGCGTGCATCATTCTGCGTTTAGCAATTGTTAAGTGATCATAGCAGTAAATGGCAAATAGTGACTGATGGAAACGACAATTGACTTCTTGTTCACTATAGGTTTCCTCAAGAATTTGTTGATGGCATAAGTCTTCAACTATATCTAAACAATCTTGGTAAGGTAGAGTAAGTAATTCTGACAAAAGTGTCAATGGAGCAGACATTTGGAAACAAGCGAGGTAATTTAATAGCTCCGCTCCCTGGCTATTGACCTGTTCTAATTTAATAGAAAATTTTGCTTCCATTGCAGGGGTTAAGGCTTGGAATTTATAGCCTTGCAATTGCTGCGCACAGTATTCTGAAAGGAAAAATGGGTTACCTTGACTAAGAGTGAGAATTTTTTGAAAATCTTGGTCCCCTAAATTCAAATGGTCTAGGTTTTGGTGAAGATAAGCTAAACTTTCCTTCTCTGATAAGGGATTTAATTTAAGTTGATCCAATTGTTTTCTATAGACCAATTGATTGATAAACACGTCCAATTCTCTTGAAGAATCAATATGTTTCGTCAAGACGAAAGCAACAGGTAAATTCTTGATATGATTGATAATGTTTTGGAGTAAGTTGATTCCGTCAGCGTCCATAAAATGGATATCTTCAATTAGGATAACAGTTGCTTTTCGTTCAGCGATTCCTTTAATCAAATCAATTATAAAAGTAACTAATTCTGATTGATTTATTAAGACACTTTTATTAGAAAGTAGGGATGGAAAGAAATCCTGGATACGATTTTTCCATTCACTTATCGTCATTAGTTGGTGTTGGATAACTAAATCTCCTAAACCATCAATTATTTCTTGCCAGAGACGTAGTGAATTTTGACGATCCTCCCGGAAACATTCAGAGGTAACAATTTGAAATTCTTTAGTTTGATTTGAAAGGACTTGTCGAGTAACCGTTCTTTTTCCAATGCCGGTGCCACCAACTAAGAGCATTGTTCGAGGTTGAGAACTTTCAAGGATCTTATCGAAATAATTTTCGAGCGCCTTGATTTCATTTATTCGTCCATAAAATTGATTAGTTGTTTTGAGAAACTGGGTAACTTTTCTTTTGTTTCGGTTTTTAGCAACAACTTCTTCATAGATTTGTTGACTAGTTTCACTGGGTGCTATTCCTAGTTCCTTATCTAATAAATTGACCATTTTATAATAGATCTCAATCACTTTTCCGAAACGATGGTGGTGTTGATAAAGACGCATTAATAATTGGTAATTTTTCTCTTCATATTCATCAATTGCTATTAAATGAAAGATTGTCTCTTCAACCTCTTCAAAAGGAGCAGTCGTTAACATCTGTTCAATTTTTTGATAAGAATATTTGATAAACATCTGTTCACAATGAGAACGCATTTTGGTTAACCAAAGGTCGAAGGTTTCATTCGATTTTAAGTAGAAACCTTGTAAGAAATCCCCCTTATATAAATCAAGATGATGTTTTGGGTTTGTTAAAAACTCAGAAACATCAGATTCAACAGTTAAGTCGGGGTTGAAAGCTAGGATTGAACGACTAGGACAGATAATAAAATCGTCTCCCAAAATTTTATTAACTTGATAAATTGTATTACGCAGATTTTTTTTAGCAGTTTGATTATCTTTATCTTCCCAAAGGATTCCTGCAATTTGGTCACGATTAACATTGCCGTTAATCACCATATAATAGAGCAAGGCATTAATTTTAGAGAAGGAAAAAAATATTTCTTTTTGATCAAGAAGAATAGAAGGGTTGCCTAATAAATTAAGTGTTAGTACTGACATAGTGTAAACGCCTCCATTCAAAATATACTACCAATATATACTAAATGGTTAGATAAATCAAGGTTCCATTAAAATTGGATTAACAAAAAAAAGCTAGTCTCATTAGACTAGCTCCATTGTTATTTCATTGTTGGGAATAGTAGAACATCGCGGATAGTAGTAGTGTTTGTTAACAACATACATAATCTGTCAATCCCAATTCCAAGACCACCAGTCGGTGGCATACCATATTCAAGTGCTTCAACGAAGTCATAGTCAATACCAGTTGCTTCATCGTCACCAAGCTCTTTAGCTTGAGCTTGGGCTTCGAAACGAGAAAGTTGATCAATTGGATCATTCAACTCCGTGAATGCATTAGCATACTCTTTAGTCATAATAAATAACTCAAAGCGGTCTGTGAAACGACCATCTTCAGGGTTTTTCTTAGCTAAAGGAGAAACTTCAACTGGATGTCCAAAGACAAAGGTAGGTTGAATTAATGTTTCTTCAACAAATTCCTCAAAGAAAGCATTGATAATATGACCAACACTTGTAAAGTGTTTTTCAAGTGGGACATGTTTTTCTTTGGCAAGAGCTAATGCATCTTCAATAGACATTTCTGGCCAAAAATCAATTCCAGTAACTTCTTTAATGGCATCAACCATATGAACACGTTTGAAAGGTTGATTAATTAAGATTTCATTTCCTTGATAGTCAATTGGTCCATCACCTTTAACAGCATTTGCTGCATGTTGGATGATTCCTTCAGTCAAGTTCATGATGTCTTGGTAATCAGCATAGGCTTGATAAACTTCAATTGTAGTGAATTCAGGGTTATGTGTAGCATCCATACCTTCATTACGGAAGATACGACCTATTTCATAAACGCGTTCCATACCACCAACAATTAAGCGTTTCAAGTGAAGCTCTGTTGCAATACGAAGAACCATATCAATGTTTTGTGCATTGTGATGAGTGACAAATGGACGAGCGGCAGCACCACCAGCTTCATTGTGAAGTACAGGTGTTTCAACTTCTAAGAAATCCATACCATCCAAGTAACGACGGATTTCTGAAATCATTTTTGAACGTGTAACAAAACGATCAAAACTTTCGCGATTCGAAATTAAATCCAAGTGACGTTTACGATAGATTGTTTCAATATCTGTTAAACCGTGGAATTTCTCAGGTAAAGGACGAAGTGATTTAGACAAATGAGTTAATTTTGTTGCTTTGATAGACAACTCACCCATATCAGTTCGCATAACTTCACCTTCAACACCAATAAAATCACCTAAATCGGCTTTTTTAAAGATATCATAGTTTTCTTCACCAACAGCATCTTTACGGACGTAAAGTTGGATTTGACCTTCACGGTCTTGTAAGTGGGCAAAGCCTACTTTTCCTTTGCCACGTTTTGTCATAAGACGACCTGCAACGATGGCAGTTTCATTTAAATCATGTAATTCTTCTTTAGATTTGTCAGAGTATTTTTCTTTTAATTGTGCTGAATTGGCAGTGCGTTCGAAACGCTTACCGAATGGATCAATTCCTTGTTCAGCTAAAGCCGTCATTTTTTCACGACGGACAATCTGTTGATCATTTAATTCTTCGATGTGTTCGTTAGACATGGTTTCCTCCAATAAGTTTTCCCTCCTATTGTAACACAAATGTATTCAGAATACACTCACTTTCACCATAAAAATAGTCGTGAAAAGCTACCATTATAATGGAAAGCTATTTGATTATAGGTCATGAAAATAGTATAATGAGACCTATATTACAAAATACAGAAAAGAGACCCATGATTACAGCAATTGTTTTTGATGTTGACGACACTATCTATGACCAACAAGCGCCATATTGCCAGGCTATGGAAAAGTGTTTCCCAAATTTTGATATGTCAGTTATTAATCAAGCTTATATTCGTTTTAGACATTACTCAGATATTGGTTTTCCTCGTGTAATGGCTGGTGAATGGACAACTGAGTACTTTAGGTTTTGGCGTTGTAAAGAAACTCTCCTTGAATTTGGTTACAAGGAAATCAGTCAAACTGAAGGAGAACATTTTCAAGCTGTTTATGAAGATGAACTGGAAAATATTACAATGCTTGAAGAAATGCGAATGACTTTAGATTTCTTAAAATCTAAAGGTGTTCCGATGGGAATTATCACTAATGGTCCAACTGAGCATCAATTGAAAAAAGTGAAAAAGTTAGGTTTGTATGACTATGTTGATCAAAAACGGGTCATTGTTAGTCAAGCTACTGGTTTTCAAAAACCCGAAAAGGAAATTTTTAATTTAGCAGCAGAACAATTTGATATGAATCCATCGACTACTTTATATGTCGGAGATTCTTATGATAATGACATTATGGGCGCCTTTAATGGTGGTTGGCATTCTATGTGGTTCAACCATCGTGGCAGAAAATTAAAGACAGGAACAAAACCTGTCTTTGACGTTGCTATCGACAACTTTGAACAACTCTTTGGCGCAGTTAAAGTCCTATTTGACTTACCTGATAACAAATTCATTTTTGACGTCAATGATAAGAAAAATCCAATTCTCGAATTAGGTTTAAACAATGGATTAATGATGGCAGCAGAGCGATTACTTGAAAGTAATATGAGTATTGATAAAGTTGTTATTTTATTAAGACTAGACAAACAGCAAGAAAAAATCTTGCGCATGAAATATGTTAAATAAAAAAAGATTGAAGAAAAGTCTTCAATCTTTTTTAATGAATTTTATCATCTAAGTAAGGTTTATCATTCCATAATAAACAATTAAAGTTTTTATTATCATCAGTTTCTAGAATAGTCAGGCTAGCATTATCTAGTCCACCTTGAGCTCTTAATAAAGCCGGTTCAAATCCAAGCAGTGAACGTATTGAAGCTGTCAAATTTGCTCCATGTCCAACTAATAAGACATGCTGGTAATCTTTTTCTTCAAAGCTTTGAATCAGTTTTTTAACTCTGAAAGTCGTTTGATAAATTGATTCAGCTTCAAATTGACTAGCATTAAATTTGGCTAAATTATTACTGAAAGCTTCCATCTGACGAGGATAAATAGCAGTCATCGTAGCAATTTTTGTCCCTTCTAATTTACCTAGTTTCCATTCACGTAGAGATTTGGTATAGATAATAGGACATTCTTGATTAGCATTTTCTAATAATAACTCTGTTGTCTGCTTTGCTCGATTTAAGTCACTAGAATAAATAGCATCAAAATCGACACTTGCAAGGACTTGACCTAGAGCTTTGATTTCTTCATATGACTCTTCCAATAATGGCGAATCACCAGATGCACCTTGAAATCGTCCTTCTTGATTCCACTCAGTTTTTCCATGTCTCACAAAATATAACTTCATAAACTTCAACTAACTCCTAATTCAAAATAAACTTAGCCCCAAAAGGAAATAGGCTTAATTTTGCTAATTTCAAAGATTGAACGGCAAATGGGATACCAATTATACTAATACATAATAAAATGGCAGAGGTTAAGTGAACAGCAGCTAATTGCCAGCCGAAACAAATAATCCAAATCAGATTTAATAATAAACTAGTTCCAGATTGGCCAATTTCAATATCTTTCCCAAAGGGAAACAAGCCAAAATTAGCAATTTTAAAGCATTGTATTCCGACAGGTAAGCCAACAATGGTGATTGAAAATAGTAGACCGATGAAAGTCCATGACAACCAAGCCCATAGACCAGAACAAAGAAACCAGATAATATTTCCTAGAAATTTCATTTTTACTCCTTAATATCAGCGAAGTGACCGTCAACAAAATCAGCCAATTGTTGACTATCCACTTGAATAGACCGGTCCAGCTCTCCAGCAGAAACGATTAAGCTTCCTTTATCAAGTGCGGACTGGTCGAAAAAAATTGGGTAAGGATGTTTTTGATGGATACCAACAGGATTGTTAGCTCCATGAATGTAACCAGTTGTCTTTTGAAGATCTTTTTGTGGAATCATTGAAACCTTTTTGTTTCCAGAAATCTTGGCTAATTTTTTCTCAGACAAATGATTTGTAATAGACAAAATGCCAATAATTGGCCCAGTTTTATCACCAACTAAGGCTAAGGTTTTGAAAACATCAGCTTTCTCAATCCCATCAGGTAACTCCCCTTTTAGGGCATTAATTGCTAAGCTTTGGTAGCTGATTTTCGCTTTATCTAAAATTTGTTCAACTAAGGTTTTTTTGAGTTTTGCCTTTTTTGCCATAGGACCTTCCTTTAAGACCAATAAAAAAACGGTATAATATATTATTATACCATTTTTTATGATTGGCGTTAAGACCTAATCCCTTGGTGCAAAGAATTGACTTTGGGTTGGGATTAAAATAACAATCGCAATAACGACTACGATTAATGTTAGTAAACTAGCAGTGCCATTTACTGTGAAAGAATACCAAACAGCGGAAGTTCCTGCTGGTGCATATGAACCCCAGAAGATAACGCCTGCTAGGAAGTGCCAGAAATAGCGAAGAACTACAGCAGTAGTTGCTGCAAGACAAGCAACGGTCATAGAACCCATCTTGTTTTTGGCAATAATCAAATCTTTTAATTGATTTGAGAAGAAACCAGCCACACCCATTGACATGAAGGCCAAAATGTATTCAATAAATACTTGGCTTAAACTGAGATAATAAACTTTTCCAAGGACGAAGTGAAGGAGTCCCCATATTAGACCTGCAAGGACACCATATTTTAGGCCACGACGAAGTGAAAACAAGACTACAGGAATAGCACCATAAGAAGGACTAAACCAACTGAAAAAATCTGGAATAAAAGATAAAGCCATAGCTAATGCTGCGAAAATTGCTGCTTCCACTAAATAGCGGAGATTTGTGTTCTTAGACATAAAAAAGCTCCTTTTATTCACAAAAAGAGCCTTGATAATTACATTATCACGGTCACAATCCCTACGCTTGTATTAACAAGATCAGGTCTTTAGGATTTCGTCTTAACGATCTCAGCCAAAGCACTCCTTTGTGAAAATTTATTATTTTTAATCATTATAATATGTTCGAGTTAGACTTGTCAAGTTTGTGACTTTAGATATAGAAAAAGACCGAAAGGTCTTTATTTTTTACCAAATAATTTTTCATAAGTAGATTTTGTATCTTTATTAACAGCTATTTGATTTAAGTCTAATGGATTATCAAATCCCGGAAGATATCCTTGTGATGTATATTGGTGGAGATCGTAATCCAGCTTTGTATTAGGAGCTGCTTCATAATAACCAGAGTCACTCCCATAGGTAGGAATCCAAACTGCATCAAATCCTTCAGTAGATATTTCTTGTTCCGCCATAAAATATGTACCAATGTAAAGACCAACATTCTCAGCACCAAGTCTTTCCAATTCCTGACGGAAAGCTTTCACACCTTTGTTCATATCCTTCATTGTTACTTCCTCTACATCAATCCAGTAGAAAGTAGGATTATATGGGGAGGCATTTTTATAAAATGCTTTAGCTTCAGCTCGCATTTCTTTTGTGCTTGACCCTAAGGCGTAACTGTATACGGCAACAGGGATTTTTCGTTTCTTGAATTCTTTAATGTGTGTTTTAAAAGATTTATCAATACCAGTGGTATAAGCTGCATTGTTTTTTGAGGTTATTAGAGATCCCCCAAAAACACGCACAATAGCACCTGAAATATTTTCGGATAAGGTATCATAATCGATTTCACTTGGCAATTGCCAGCCCGACACATCAACAATGGGATTCAAGATTAATTCTTCATTGTCTATTGTGCTTTCTGTCTTTTTATCTGTTTTGCTAGTAACTATTGGAATATTTGATTGTGCAATACTTAATTCCTTTTCTTTAGTCTTGTCTGAATGATTTTTTCCAATAATTAAAAGAAATGCAATAAAGATAAAGAAGACTAGCACAACGATAGGCTTTATTCTTCTTCTCATTAGTCATATTGTACCCTAAAGCAAAAAAAAAATCAAAATTTCCTAACTAATTTCTTATATTATCTTACTTTATAATCAATTATGTTCAAAACTAAACGCAATTACTGTCATGAAAGCCTTATTTAAAAATTTAAATCGATAATCAAATAGTTTGAAACTATAATAAATTATTCGTAATATACAGTATGAAACTATGTTAATGAGAAAATTTGAGGAATTTTATAACCTGCCATTAATTTTATTCTTACATCTTATCATTCTATTTTGAATTGGACTAGTCAAGTTCCTTAAAATCTGTCATAATAGAGTAAAACTGATAGAAAGAAAAATGATGACCAGTAAACAAATCACTAGAATTGCCCTATTTTCAGCCCTTGCTTTTGTATTGCGAATGGCTTTTAGCCAACTGCCTAATATTCAACCAGTGACTGCTTTATTTTTAGTCTTTGCCATATTCTTTGGTTTTTATGAATCACTTTTAATCATGGTTATTACAATCTTTTTAACGTCATTCTTACTGGGGTTTGGTCCCTGGGTTTTTTGGCAAATGACAATATACATGATATTGATTAGCCTGTGGCATTTTATTATCTACCCACTTGCTAGAAAATGGCATAAAAAAGGATTACTGATTCAAGCTACCTTAGCCGCCTTTTTAGCTTTGGCATATGGTGTCATGATTGATTCATGTTTTGCTTATCTTTATAGCATGCCATATTGGTCTTATGTTTTGATTGGTATGCCTTTTGATATTGCGCATGCTGTTTCAACTTTTTTATTCTATCTGATTATTATTACTATTTTTAGGAGATTACTTCATGACAAGAAAATATAAGAGCCTCTTCCTTATTCTTTTTTCCTTATTTTTAGTTGCTTGTAGTCAGCAGAGCGATTCACCAAAGCAAGTTAAAAAAGAATATTATCTAACATTAATTGTAAAAGAAGATACTGATACAATTAGTGAAAAAGTTACCTTCAAAAAAGGTGATACTACTATGGATGTTTTGAAAGCTAATTATAAAGTAAAAGAAAAATCTGGTTTCATCACTGCCATTGATGGATTTGAACAAGATCCCAAAACTAAAACTTATTGGTTCTTTAAAGTTAATAAAAAGTTAGCAACCAAAGCAGCAGATAAAATCAAGGCTCATGATGGCGATCGAGTGGAGTTTTATCAAGAAAAAATGAAATAAAAAATGTCTGAGACAAATGTCCCAGACTCTTTTTTATAATTGATTGCTATAGGCAATGACTTGATCAACCGTATCACTTAAGAATTGAATAGTATCACGAAGTGGTTTATCAGTTGAGATATCTGCATGAATTAGCAGTGCGGTTTCAAGTGGTGTTAAGCTACCACCAGATTTCAAGAACCTTAGCCATTCTTGAGCGCCGTTTTCATTATTTTTTAGATTAAGATAGCCAGCAGTTGAGATTACCATCCCTGCAGAATAAGTGTAGCTATATAAGCCCATGTAATAGTGAGCTTGTCGCATCCAAGTTAATGCGGCATAGTCGTCAATTTCAATGGCATCTCCCCAGAATTCACTAAGAACTTCCTTCATCATCGCATTTAATTGTTCCGCACCAAAGGTGCCACCATTTTCAATTAAAGTATAAACTTTTCTTTGGAAAGCTGCTTCAAGTAAATGCGTAATGAAGTTATGGAAATAAGTATCAGTTAAACGGTGAGCTAAAGCAAAACGTTTTTGACGCGGATCTTCAAAAGCATGTTCTAAATAGTCACTCAATAAAAGCTCGTTGAAAGTTGAAGGAGCTTCAACATAATAAGTTGACATATGTGTATTGAAGAAGCTTTGATTGTTATCTGAGAAAATAAATTGACCAGAATGACCAATTTCATGGATTAGAGTATAAACATCGGACATACGACCAGTCCAACTCATTAAAACGTAAGGATGTACCTTATATGGATCTGCAGCGTAGCCACCTGAATCTTTGTTTGCATTAGCAGCAAAGTCAACCCAACGTTCAGCTTGATAACGTTCAACCTCTTTTTGGTACTCAGTTCCTAATGGGGCAACTGATTTCATCACTAAATCATAGGCATCATCAATGGAAACTTGAGGGTTAAGTTCATTATCAATATCTAATTTCCAATCAGCAAAGGTCATCTTGTCAAGACCATTAACTTGGGCAACGTGTTTCAAGAATTTTTGAGCAACAGGACCAAAGTCAGACATGATTAAATCAATTTGACGATCAAACATTGAACGTTCAACTTCTTGCTCAGCTAATAAATAGTCAAAAACAGAAGGATAGCCTTTCATATCTGCGATCAATTTTTCAGATTTAACTTTAGCTAAGTATGCAGCGGCTGCGGCATTTTGATGTTTTGCTAAACCTTTAGAAAAAGATTCGTAAGATTTGGCACGGATGTCGTGATTTTCATGATTTTGATAGAAGTTTTCATAAGTGACAAATGAATTTTTGTAAATTTTGCCATCTACTTCAAAATCATCCATTTCAAAGTCACCAGCACGCATCTTGGTATAGATATCATAAGGCGCATTAAGAACCTCACGTAAATTAGTTAATGCCTTTTCAACATCTGGACTGAGTAGAAATTGCTTTTGAACTTTTGCTTGACGAATAGTTGCACTGTAGTATGTGTTCGCTTCTAATTGCTCAAGCACTTGTTCATCAGCATTTGCAAGGGCAGTCTCAAAGAAAGAAAGTTCCACACTTGCTTTGGTCATAAAATCATCACCCGATTGCGCAATTTGAGCAAATTCTTCACTTGAAAAATCAGTTGTCTGTGGCATGAAGGCATAAGTAGAGATATGACTCATTTGGATATAAATTTGCTCAATCTCCATTAAAGCTCTGTTAAAATCCTCATAAGTTTCGAGGTGCCCATCAAAATCAAGCTTAAATTGTTTAACGTCTTCTAAAGCTTTTTCGATAGCTAAAAGAAAGTCTTGTCTGTCTTTATAAAGAGCAGTAAGATCCCAGAGTTCATTTTCTGGAAATAGGCTACGGTTTTTTAATTCCATTTTGGTCTCCTTTGTTTACTATTACTATAAGTATAGCAAAATTAAGATTTATATGATATAGGTACTAGAACAAACGATGATTGAAAATTATTGGATTTTTTTTGTAAAAAACAAACATTATTTTAATTAAATCATACTTTTTTACTAAAAAGTGGTATGATAAAGGAGTAGTAGCAGAAAAGGAGTGATGCAAATTGACTGTTAAAAAATTGGAAAGTAGCAATAACCATGAATTTATTGCAGAAGAAGTAACTATACTAAAAGAGACCTTGGAATCAATCACACGACACATGATTGGTGATGAAGCTTTTTCAAAGATTGAAAAGATCCTAAGTATTTCTGAAAAACAGGATTATATTCATTTAGAAAAAATTATTGGACAATTAAGCAATGATGAAATGGTTATTATTTCACGCTATTTCACCATTTTACCTCTACTGATAAATATTTCAGAAGATGTCGATCTTGCCTATGAAATCAATTACCAAAATAACACCAATAGTGATTACCTTGGTAAATTATCACAAACGATTACGGATGTGGCAGAGCATCAAAAAGCCCAAGAAATCTTAGAACATGTCAATGTTGTCCCTGTTTTAACAGCTCACCCAACACAAGTACAACGTAAAACCGTTTTAGAACTAACCAATAAAATTCATGACCTCTTACGTACCTATCGTGATGTAAAAGCTGGCGTTGTTAATAAGGATAAATGGTTAAGTGACTTACGTCGTTATATTGAAATCATCATGGAAACAGATATTATCCGTGAGAAAAAATTAAAAGTAAAAAACGAAATTACAAATGTTATGGCTTATTACAATTCATCATTGATTGAAGCTATCACCACCTTAACTAGTAATTATAAAGCACTGGCTAAGGAAAAAGGACTTGATTTAAGCAATCCAAAACCAATCACAATGGGTATGTGGATTGGTGGCGACCGCGATGGCAATCCTTTTGTAACAGCCGATACTTTAAGGTTATCAGCTACGCTGCAAAGTGAAGTTATTTTAAACTATTACATTGAAAAATTAACAAGTTTGTATCGAAGCTTCTCGTTATCATCAACTTTGACTAAAACCAGTCCAGAAGTGGAAGAATTAGCTCGTTTGTCTAATGATAAGTCTATTTATCGAGAAAATGAACCGTATCGTAAAGCATTCCATTATATTCAATCACGTGTCATTCAAACCATGTTAAGTTTGAGTCACAATACTGATCAACAGCCTCTAGGTCAATTCAGAAACCTAGCAGATGGGGTAACTGAATCAAATACTTCAGTAATTGCTGATTATGTTCAATCGCGCATCGATATCTTATCTGATGACATTAAAGAAAATCGTGTTCCAGTATACTCAACCGCGGAAGAATTCAAAGTAGATTTGCTTCTTATTGAATCTTCTTTGATTGAAAATGGTGACGGGTCACTCATTGGTGGTGACTTGAATGAGTTAATCCAAGCTGTTGACATCTTTGGTTTCTTCTTAGCTAGTATAGATATGCGTCAGGATTCTAGTGTACAAGAAGCTTGTGTTGCTGAACTATTAGAATCTGCAAATATTTGTCAAAACTACAGTGACTTGTCTGAAACTGACAAATGTCAATTGTTGCTTAAACAATTAACTGAAGATCCGAGAACACTATCTTCAACTAATAGTGCCAAATCAGAGTTATTAGAAAAAGAATTGGCTATCTATCAAACAGCCCGTTATTTAAAAGATAAATTGGGTGAAGAAGTTATCAAACAACATATCATTTCACATACAGAAAGTGTTTCAGATATGTTTGAATTGGCGATTATGTTGAAAGAAGTTGGGTTAGTTGATAAAGATAGTGCCCGGGTTCAAATTGTTCCTCTTTTCGAGACAATTGAAGACTTAGATAATTCTAACGCCATTATGCAAGAATTTTTAAGTTATCCGATTGTTAAAAACTGGATAGCTTCTAAAGATAACTATCAAGAAATTATGCTTGGGTATTCCGACAGTAATAAAGATGGGGGCTACCTATCGTCCGGATGGACCCTTTATAAAGCACAAAATGAATTAACCCAAATCGGGCAAGACCATGGCATTAAGATAACCTTCTTCCATGGTCGTGGTGGAACTGTTGGTCGTGGTGGTGGTCCTTCATATGATGCCATAACATCACAGCCTTTTGGTTCTATCAAGGATCGGATTCGTTTGACTGAGCAAGGTGAAATTATTGAAAACAAATATGGCAATAAAGACGTTGCCTATTATAATTTAGAAATGTTAATTTCAGCATCAATCAACCGGATGGTCACAAAAATGATTACCAATTCTTCTGATATAGATGAATATCGTTCTCGCATGGATGGCATTGTTGATTATAGTAATCAGGTTTATCGTGAGTTGGTTTTTGATAATCCTCATTTTTATGACTATTTCTTTGAAGCAAGTCCAATTAAAGAAGTATCAAGTTTAAATATTGGATCACGTCCAGCTGCTCGTAAAACAATTACTGAAATCACTGGGCTTCGCGCGATTCCTTGGGTCTTCTCTTGGTCTCAAAACCGAATCATGTTTCCTGGCTGGTACGGTGTAGGTTCAGCCTTTAAACACTATATTGATCAAGAAGATGGTAATTTAGCTAAGTTACAAGACATGTATGAAAATTGGCCATTTTTCCATTCACTTTTATCAAATGTAGACATGGTCTTATCAAAATCAAACATGAACATTGCTTTCCAATATGCCCAACTAGCAGAAAAAGAGGAAGTAAGGGATGTTTACCATGCAATTCTTGATGAGTGGCAATTAACCAAAAATGTTATTTTATCAATTGAACAGCATGAAGATTTATTAGAAGATAATCCTTCTCTTAAACACAGTTTAGATTTCCGTTTACCATACTTCAATGTTTTGAATTATATACAAATTGAATTAATTAAACGTCTTCGTCAAAACCAGTTAGACAAAGATTATGAGAAATTGATTCATACAACAATTAATGGAATTGCTACTGGACTCCGTAATTCAGGCTGATAACTTTAAGTATTTTTAGGAGAACTAGTTATTGTATCGACATTTCAAAACTGTCTGCTAACTAGTTCTTTTTCTCTTTTTTTTGCTTGGGAAAGATGATATAATGCTTAAAGATTATCTGATATAAACAGGGGAAACTATGAAAATTGATAAAAGGCATCTGTTAAATTACTCAGTTTTACTGCCTTACTTAATCCTTTCAGTTCTAGGACTGATTATGGTATACTCGACTACGAGTGCGACTTTAATTCAATATAATTTGAGCCCATTTCGCTCAGTTTTAAACCAAGGAGCTTTTTGGCTTTTGTCATTAACGGCGATATCCTTTATATATAAACTCAAACTAAACTTTTTGAATAATTCTAAAGTACTAACTTTAGTTATGATGATTGAAGTATTCTTATTAATTGTGGCTCGTTTCTTTACTAAAGAGGTAAATGGAGCCCATGGTTGGATTGTCTTAGGACCAATTAGTTTTCAGCCAGCGGAATATTTAAAAATTATTATCGTTTGGTATTTAGCCTCAACATTTTCTAGAAGACAAAAAGAAATAGCCACTTATGACTATCAGGCATTAACGAGAAATCGATGGTGGCCAAACCAATTTAGTGACTTAAAGGATTGGCGTGTCTATTCGATGGTGCTAATACTATTGGTAGCTGCTCAGCCCGACTTAGGAAATGCTGCGATTATTGTTTTGACAATAATTATGATGATTTCAGTGAGTGGTATTGGTTATAAGTGGTTCTCAGCTTTGTTAACGCTGATTACAATAACTTCAGCTATCTCCTTAGGTAGTATTTCAGTGATTGGTGTTGAAAGAGTTGCCAGGATTCCAGTATTTGGTTATGTTGCTAAGCGTTTCAGTGCCTTCTTTAACCCCTTCCATGATTTGACGGGTTCAGGACACCAACTTGCTAATTCTTATTATGCCATGAGTAATGGTGGATGGTTTGGCGTTGGTCTTGGTAATTCAATTGAAAAACGTGGCTATCTACCAGAAGCTCAAACTGACTTTGTTTTCTCAATCGTTATTGAGGAACTAGGCTTAATAGGTGCTACCTTAATTCTTGCACTTGTCTTTTTTTTAATATTAAGAATTTTAAATGTTGGTATTAAGGCAAAAAATCCTTTTAACTCAATGATGGCTTTGGGTGTTGGTGGAATGATTTTGATGCAAGTCTTTGTTAACATCGGTGGTATTTCAGGACTAATTCCTTCTACAGGGGTTACATTCCCATTTCTCTCTCAGGGAGGGAATAGTTTGTTAGTCCTCTCGGTAGCCATTGGCTTTGTACTAAATATTGATGCCAGTGAGAAGCGAGATGAGATTATGAAAGAAGCGGAGCTATCATACAGAAGAACCATTCGCAAAGAACAGGCTGACACAAATGTGATTAACTTAAATCAATTTAAATAAAATCTTCCTTAAGGGGGGATTTTTTTGCAGCTAGTTTTGATATTACAACTAAATTAAAGTTGTAGAAAACTTTGAGTAATTCACTTTAAATATTGGTGTGTCAGATAAAATTCAACCTTATCATCATCAAACTAAATAAAGAAAAGGCTATAAACATAAAATACTTGCTTTTTCCTTAGAATTTGCTACAATAGTAAGGTAAAGTTAGACTGTATTGCCTACCGTCTATCTATAAAATATATTTTATTGGAGGCTTTTCCCAAAATGGCAAAAGAAAAATACGATCGTAGTAAACCCCACGTTAACATTGGTACAATCGGACACGTTGACCATGGTAAAACTACTTTAACTGCTGCAATTACAACAGTACTTGCACGTCGCTTACCAAGCTCAGTTAACCAACCTAAAGACTATGCTTCTATCGATGCTGCTCCAGAAGAACGCGAACGCGGAATCACAATCAACACTGCACACGTTGAGTATGAAACTGAATCACGTCACTATGCGCATATCGATGCCCCAGGACACGCGGACTATGTTAAAAACATGATCACTGGTGCTGCCCAAATGGACGGAGCTATCCTTGTAGTTGCTTCAACTGACGGACCAATGCCACAAACTCGTGAGCACATCCTTCTTTCACGTCAGGTTGGTGTTAAACACCTTATCGTCTTCATGAACAAAGTTGACTTAGTTGATGATGAAGAATTGCTTGAATTAGTTGAAATGGAAATTCGTGATCTTCTTACAGAATACGACTTCCCAGGTGATGACCTACCAGTTATCCAAGGTTCAGCTCTTAAAGCTCTTGAAGGCGATACAGCACATGAAGATATCATCATGGAATTGATGAAAACTGTTGATGAATATATTCCAGAACCAGAACGCGACACTGACAAACCATTACTTCTTCCAGTCGAAGATGTTTTCTCAATCACTGGTCGTGGTACAGT
>CAACWJ010000060.1_pt1 | contig 25731 bp, 24 predicted proteins | sample 2275621 | NCBI WGS metagenome assembly CAACWJ01 (sample SAMEA5312456, study PRJEB27640) | indoor metagenome | biome: indoor environment; feature: uncontrolled; material: polymer tiles stone | place: Germany | collected 2014-07-07
CTTTATATCTGGAATAGTTTGTGGACATCATTAGTCATTGTTTTAATCCAAATTGTTACTGGTGCTATGTTAGCCTATGCCTTAGTTTTTTTGAGATTTAAAGGCAGAAACCTCATTTTTACCATCGTTATGGGAACATACATGTTACCAGCGGCGGCAACTTATATCCCGAGCTACATTATCTTATCTCAAAGTGGCTTACTAAATACTTTATCAGGCTTGATTGTCTCAAGTACGATTAGTATCTTTGGAATCTTCTTGTTACGTCAGGCATTCATGCAGGTTCCAAAAACCTTAGTTGAAGCCTCGCGGATGGATGGTGCTTCACATTTCCGAGCTTTATGGGAAATTGTTTGTCCGATGACCAAGTCATCATTTATTACTTTCGGTTTGATGAGTTTTATAGCAGCTTATAACAGTTATATGTGGCCATCATTAATTACTAATGATCAGCCTAAGTATCTAGTGTCACAAGGGTTGCGTAGTTTCTTCATTGAAGGTGGAGCTTATGGAACAGAGTGGGCAAAAGTAATGGCAGCAAGTGCTGTTATTGTCCTACCTTTACTCATCATCTTTGCATTCACTCAAAGATGGTTTATCAATGGTATCGGTGGTGACACTGGTGTCAAAGGTTAATATATATTGTTTTACACTTATTAAAAAAAGAGGATTTTATCATGAAAAAAAATTGGTTAGCACTTACTTCAATTGGACTATTATCGACACTTGTACTTTCGGCATGTGGTGGTTCAAGCTCCTCAGCTCCTAAAACAAAAGATGGCAAAATTGAAGTTGAATTTTGGTTTGCAGGTGGGAAAACAGCCGTTAATGTTTGGAAAGATATTATTAAAGACTATAACAAGTCTCAAGATAAATATGAAATTAAAGCAGTAACACAAGCAGACTATGGTGAAACTTATACTAAATTACAAGCAGCAATTGCTGGTAATAAAGCACCAGACCTTGTCCTATTAGATACTGCACCATCTCGTAATCTAGATAAGAAAAAATTATTAGTTGATATCAATGAATTAGCTAAGGATGATAAAGACTTCAAAGAAGATAACTACCTTCAAGTATTCGCTGATCAAGGTAAAAATAAAGATGGCAAACGTTATGGCTTACCAGCTTATGGTACAACACAGGTTATGTACTATAACCAAGAAGCTTTCAAAACTGCAAATATTCAACCAGATTCAATTAAGACTTGGCAAGATATGGGCAAAGCAGCCCAAGCCATCAAAGATACTGGTAAATTCAAATATGGTTGGGAACCAATGTGGGGCCAATATAACCTAATTGATGCATCTTTAAGTAATGATGCAAAAATGTTCAGCGAAGATGGGAAAACAGTTACCATCAATGATAAAGAGTGGGTTGAAGTTTGGGAACAATTCAGAAGTTGGATCCATGATGATAAAACAATGACTGTTAACTCAGGTGGGCAAGGCTGGGAGTATTGGTACAAAACAATTGATGATGTACTAGATAACACTGCCGGTGGTTACATTGGATCATCTGGTGACCAAGCCGACCTTGACTTCAAAAAAGTACAAGCAATGGAACAACCTGCTTGGGATGCAGACTCTAAATCAGCACCAGCAGCAGACGCTCTCTTAATGGACGTCCTCGCGAAATCTACCAAAGACGAGCAAAAGGGTGCTTATGATTTCATGAAATACTTTACAAATGTTGAAAACCAAGTTAAGTGGACAAAAGCTGTTGGTTATGTAGCCGTAAACAAAGCAATCACAGAAAATGCTGACTACAAAGCATATGTTAAAGAAAACCCACAAGCATTAGTACCATTTGAACAAGCAAAACATGGTTCAGTATTACCAATTGACCCAACTGATGGTGCTATTTACGACGCTTTGAAGATTGCTGCTGATAAAGTTGAATTAGAAAATGTTCCTGCACAAAAAGCTTTAGATGATGCACAAAAAACAGCACAAAAAGCCTTAGATAAAGCTTTAGAAAAATAATAATAGGAGTTAAATCAGCATGGAAACTTATCACTTTCAATTAAATAAAGATACGCATAAGATATCTCCAGTCTGTTTCCAAATGCCTGAAAATTGTACAGGGATTAGTTTACAGTATGATTTAGAAGTGCCTTATACAATGCTTGTTCTCTTAATGATTAAGGATGAAAAAGGCAGACTCCGTTTTCAAAAGCAACTCAGTTATAGCAACCCAATTATTTCATTAAGTAATGACCCTAAAACCAGCACCCTTGGCGCAATTCCAGGGGAGCTCGGCCAAGGTCAATGGACAATTGAAGCTGTCTACAACCAAGAATATGGCAAGCACTTTGATAAAGACTTGATTGAATTCAAAATTGACCTTAGTTTTGAAGCTAGTTCTATTTTGGAAGCAATTGGTGGCCCAATCTGGGTTGATAAAGACTTTAACTATAGCTTTTTCGACCAAGACAAAATTTATCAAAAAGGCAAAGCCTGGTATAAAGGTGACTTCCATACACACACCCAATTATCAGATGGAAAAGAATTAATTCCTACAGTCACTGAAAAAGTTCTTGGAGAGGGATTAGATTTCTATTACGCAACTGAGCATAACTTGCTTCATACAGGATGGCAAGAAACAGAATTAATGGTTCTACCAGGAATGGAAATGACCACTAATTTTGGTCATGCTAATGTTTTTGGAATGACTAAACGACCTGAAAGCCTTGATGCCATTATCAACGATAGTGGACAAGAAAAGGTTCTTGCAGCCATTGATAAATTTATCAAAGAGTGTAATGATAATGATTGGTATTTTTCAATCAATCATCCATTTCTATACCAATGGAAATGGCAATTCGATGAATTAAGTCTAGACAAAATAAGAAGTCTAGAAATAATAAATGACCCTACTTATGAATTAGAGCCCAAAGCCCGAGGGAAATTGGCTAATCAACAAGCTGTGGATTTATCAGATTTCTTCTGGTCAGAGGGGTATCGTATTTGTGCAATTGGTGGTAGTGACTCTCACCTCCTAAAAGATGAATGTTATCCAACTGCAACGACCCCTTCTGTGCCTGGAGACCCTGCAACATGGGTACTAATGGATGACCTTACGCCCAATAATCTCAAAAAAGGATTGGCAGCTTGTCATACCTATGTGACTCGTTTTTGTCAGTTAGACAGTCAATTTACAACTGATGACAATCAAGTAATTGTTTATGGTGATAAAGTAGCTGATGACTGTCAGGAATTACACTTTGATATTTGTATTGAAATGGAAAAAAAACCATACCTTTTCTATAAACTTAACGGCCAAGAAGTTGCTCTTGATTTAGAAAAAATCGATCAAGATCAGTACCGTGCTCAAGGGAAAATTAGCTTTAGTCAAGAATCGTATGACTGGATTCGCTTTGGTGCAAATACTCAGGATGGAGATTTTCGATTTTATGGTAATCCAATCACTAGGGGTGAAAAAACGACTAGTATTAAAACATTTGGTCAAGCTAAAGAGAAGTTAGGACTGGAATCATGATAAAAGGAATATTATTTGATAAAGATGGCACTTTAATAGATTTTTTCAGCTTGTGGCAACCAGCTATTATTCCTGTATTAAATCAACTTATTAAAGATTATCACTTATATCCAAGTGACATATATCTTGAACAATTGTCTGATGCCATCGGGTTTCATAATGGTGAAGTTGATCCAGAAGGAGCAATTGCCTGGAAACCATATCAGTTGATTGCTGAAGATTTAGGTGAGATTATTGAAAAAGAAGTCAAAGACCTTGATTATAATCTCTTAACACAACGCTTACAAGATTATTTTACAGATGCCGTTCATGTTTCTATGTCGGATATTCCAACCTTTACAGATACTAGAAAACTCTTTGACAAGCTCAAAAGAATGGATATTGCAATTGGAATTGTCACAACGGATACTTTCTTATCTACCTGGAAAACGATGGAAGATTTAGGTTTAGATCATTTCATTAGTTTCGTTGGAACGTCAGACAATAGTCGGCCAATTAAACCAAATCCTGAATTGCTTTATCAAGCTGCAAGACTTTGGGGATGCGACAGCTCTGAGATTATAGTTGTAGGAGATACACCTAATGATATGCGTTTTGCTAATAATGGCAGAGCGATAGGCGTAGGCGTAACCAGTGGAACTGGCAATCTTTTCAGTCTTGCAGAATACACGTCTTATGTGATTCCTACGGTGGCAGAATTAGTGCCTCTATTGGAAGAAATTAATCAAATGAAAGAGGATCCGCGTGTCAACTATTGAATTAAAGCACATTAATAAGGTTTATGAAACTGCAACTGCAGTAAAAGATTTCAATTTAAAAATTGAAGATAAGGAATTCATCATCTTTGTTGGACCATCGGGATGTGGCAAGTCAACAACGCTTCGAATGATTGCTGGCTTGGAAGATATTTCATCTGGTGATTTACTGATTGATGGTAAGAAAATTAACCACGTCAGTCCAAGTGATCGAGATATCGCCATGGTTTTCCAAAATTATGCCTTATATCCACATATGACTGTTCGGAATAACATGGCTTATAGCTTGAAAATTCGTGGTCTAAAAAAAGCCCAAATTGATGAAAAAGTAGCAGAAGTTTCTAAATTGTTGAGAATGGATGCTTATCTTGATCGTCGTCCAGGTCAATTATCTGGTGGACAAAAACAACGTGTAGCCATGGGTAGAGCAATGGTTCGCCATCCTAAAGTGTTTTTAATGGATGAGCCTTTGTCGAACTTAGATGCTAAGTTGAGAGGGGAAATGCGCCTTGAAATTGCTAGTCTTTATCAAAAATTAGATGCAACATTTATCTATGTTACACATGATCAGACAGAAGCAATGACTTTAGGTACACGAATTGTTGTTATGAAAGATGGCGAAATTCAGCAAATTGATAGTCCAAAAAATCTCTTTGATCATCCAGTAAATCTTTTTGTTGCTGGTTTTATAGGAACTCCACCAATGAATTTCTTAGATGGTCACTTGACGCAAGCGAATGGTCAACTACAGCTTGAAACAGATTATCATGAGCAAGTGATTAGTCCAGCTAAAGCATTAGAATTTGAAGATAAAGGTTGCCTAGCCAAAGAATTGGTCCTAGGAATCAGACCAAATGGTATTGAAATTTTCCATGAGGAGAAAGCAAATACCATTAAAGGTCACGTTAAAGTTTATGAGATGCTTGGTGAGGATGCAATAATTCATGTCAGAATTGAAGGCTCCAAAACAAATCTTGTCGTAAAAAGCACCTCTAAAGAATTATTTGAAGTTGGTGATTCATTGTACCTTGGACTTCCTGAAAAATTTCTTTACCTTTTTGATAAAGCAACTGAATTAGCTTTAGTCAATTAAAAAAAGCCCTAATGGGCTTTTTTTAATTGATCTATTTGGCTATGATGTTTTAGAGTAAATAGTCGTTTAATAGAATGAATTGATACCACCAGTGAAGGCTTGAATTAAATCATCGTAATAGTAGTTTTGATCACTATCAGATGTATCAACAGTCCATTTACCAGTATCAGTGTCTTTAGTTAAGTTAATTTCGTACCCATCACCAGACATAGAATCTGGTGTTGAAATTGATGCAGAATCATAACGTGTATGCATATTTTCAAAGATATACTTTTCAGCATCTTTGTAGACTTGGTCATAATCTGAATAGTTATTGTTTTTCAATTTCTCTTTTGCATCATTAATTAAGCTATCATAATCCATATCACCATAGTTGATAACGGATGGTTTAACAGCAATAGTAGCTGATGTTGGGAGATAATTTTTTACAGTATATTCAATTTTTGCACGTTTTGAATTAGCCGCAATATATTGTTGAGCGAATTTTTGTAAATCTGCTTCGCTTGGACTGTAATCTGAGAATGAACCTTTAATTTCTTCTTTAAATTTATTCATATAAGCAGCACGGTCTTCGTCAACTTTATTAGTTAATTGCCACTCTTTGCTTTTTTTAGATCCAAGTAGTTCAACTTGTCCACCACCAGTTGTGCTTGCAGCTTCAGCATCTGAACCAGCAATAGCCGCTTTCTCATCTAGGAAAGTTTGTGTAACAAAGGTTTCAGCAAGTTTTGTAATTTTCTCTGTGTTGTCATTGTATTTAGTTGCATTAACAGGAATTTTAAGTTCTTGAGACTTTTCGTCATCCATTGAAGTATCAATAACTAGATTGTATTTTTTCTGATCTTTATCAACTTCATATACAAGATAGCCTGTTTTTGAGCGACCTTTTGAAACTTTACCATAAGAAATAGTTTTAAAATGATCTAGCGAGTCATAAACTTGACTTGGTTCGATACTTTCTTCATCTTCATCCTTACCAGTATAAAGTGTGAAATTATCTTCACCATAAGTAACACTTTTATCACCAGTATTTTTTAATTTAACTTCTAAAGCAAGGTAACCTTTGTTACTACTAGATGTTTTTAAGTCCTCATTTGTGATATACTCGCCGTCAACAATTTTTACTTGAAGACCATCTTTAGTTGTTGTTGCATTTTTTTCATCTTTGCCACCGCAAGCAGTTAAAACAAATACTGATGACAACGTTAACAAGCCATAAATAATTTTACGTTTTTTCATAAACTTCTCCTAACCCCAAAACGATTTCTAATATATGAGTCAAAATTAGAAATTGTATTATTATTTAAATTTACTCTAAAATCCAGACAAGAACTGGATATCATATCCTCCTTTCTATTATTTTACCCCCGTTTTGTAAAGGCTGTCAAATGTTACCTTAATTTTTTCACAATTTTATGTAAATAAACGAACGTTGAAGGTCGAAAATTTTCTGAAAATATCATAATAATAATATTTTATAAAATAGTAATTTTCATTGACAAGTGAGTGATTACTCACTATAATGTATTTATAAAAAGTGAGTGAACACTCACCAAAAAGAAGGTAACTATGGAAAACATCTATATCCTAGATTCACTAGAGAAATCATATGGACAAAGTAAAATATTAGATAAGATTAGTTTTGCCCTATCTAAGGGTCAGATTGTTGGACTGATTGGTCCCTCAGGTGCCGGCAAATCTACCATGATCAAATTAAGTCTAGGGATGGAGAAAGCTGACGCAGGGCAATCCACCATACTTGGGGTAACAATGCCGAACAGACAAGTATTAGGTAAAATAGGGTATATGGCACAGGCTGATGCTCTTTATGAAAGCTTAACGGCCTATGAAAACTTGAAATTTTTTGCCCAAATGAAAGGTGTTAAAGGTAATGCTATAAAGGAAGTCATTGAACATGTGGCCAAGATTGTTGGACTTGTAAATGATTTAAGCAAATTGGTATCAGGCTTTTCAGGTGGAATGAAACGCCGTTTATCTTTGGCAATAGCCCTACTAGGTGATCCTCAAGTACTAATTTTGGATGAACCAACAGTTGGGATAGACCCATCCTTAAGATTAAAAATTTGGCAAGAATTATATCACTTAAAAGAAAAGGGTGTTGGTATCCTTGTAACAACCCATGTCATGGATGAGGCTGAGAAAACAGACAAAGTAGGCTTATTATTGGATGGACGGCTAATTGCTTTAGATACTCCGGAACAATTGAAGACTACTTATGGTGTATCAAGTATTGAAGAAGTCTTTTTGAAAGCTGAAGGTGAGTAATACGACACTTGCAATTGTAAAAAAAGTAATTACTGAATTATTAAGAGATAAGCGGACAGTCTTGATGATGTTTGTAGCACCTATATTTATACTTTTCTTGATGAATGTCATGTTTTCGGCTGAGACTAGTGTTTCTGTCAATTTGGCTGCCAATAACTTACCAACAGAATTTGTTAACGGGTTGAAGAAAGTAGATGGTATGGAAATAAAGGATGTCTCTTCAGAAGAAGAAGCTATTAAAGGTATGAAAGAAGGTAAGTATGATGCGTATCTTAATCGAGAACAAGACGGCAATTATACTTTGCTCCACGCAAATACCGACAGTTCGAAGACCAAGATGACTCGTCAGGCAATTAATACCGTTCTAGCAACAGATGGACAAAAAGAGCTCATTTCATCAATTACCAAAAAGTTATCCCAGCTATCAATTCCGAAAACTACCCCACAAGCTAAACCAGCACTTAAAATTGAGGCACCCAAGCTTCCTGAAATATGTCAAAGCTACCGATATGGTGATAAAAATACCAGCTTCTTTGCGAAGATGATTCCAGTTTTAATTGGTTTTATTACCTTCTTCTTTGTTTTTCTAATTTCGGGTATGGCTTTGCTGAAAGAAAGAACTTCAGGTACACTTGATCGCCTCTTAGCAACACCAGTCAAAAGATCACAAATAGTCTTTGGCTACATGATTTCTTATGGCATACTAGCTTTAATTCAGACAACAATTATTGTCATTGCATCAGTTTACCTTATGAAATTAGAAGTTGTCGGCAACATTTATTTATTAGTTTTGGTCAGTAATGTTTTAGCACTTGTTGCCTTAGCCTTTGGGATCTTGTTATCAACGCTTGCGAAATCAGAATTTCAAATGATGCAATTCATTCCTTTAGTTGTTCTTCCCCAATTATTCTTCTCAGGAATTATTCCGTTAGACACGATGACAAGCTGGGTTCGAAGTATTGGTAAAATTTTACCTCTCACTTATTCTGGTCATGCCATGTCAGGGATTGTCCTTCAAGGCAAAGGATTTATGGATATCTGGTCTGATATAGCAGTCTTGTTAATTATTTTAGTTATCCTCACATTTGCTAACATTTTTGGGATGAAACGCTACCGCAGAGTATAGAAAGGACTTATGATGACCGATAATCAAATGACCACCTATCTTGAGGTTTTAGCAACGCTATCTATTCCCAAAGGAAAAAAGCAAACCATTTTAGCTGCCTTAGAATTATTTTCCAAGCAGGGGTATGATGGAACCTCAACAGCAGAGATTGCAGCAGCCGCTAGAGTTAGTCAAGCAACCGTATTTAAGTATTTTGAGACCAAAGAAAACTTATTGTTAGAAGTTATTAATCCAGTTTTACCAGCATTGTTTGGTGATTTTTTTAATCTATTAAAGGATAAAAATGATTTAGAAGAAGCGGTTGACTTCATTGTTGTCAATCGACTAACCTTTTTTGAAGTAAACTATCCACTTCTACAAATCGTATTTCAAGAAGTGATGGTTAATGCCAGTCTAAAAAAGCACATTTTGGCCTTGTCCGAGAAAAATCATATACTTTCCAAAATGGGAAGTTGGTTGGAAACCCTAAAAGAAGCTAACCCAACTGTTAATCAAGACTTAGACTTAGTATCAATAATCAGATGCATTATTGGCCCGATGTTAGCCTATTTTGGTCAACGTTACATCATGGGCATAGCAAGTCAGGACCCAGAAATGGATATTGCTATTATCAAAAAACAAATTCTAGCAGGCATAACAAATTAGATTTGGAAGTTAATTCTGTTTATATAAAAAAAGGAACTAAAATATTTTAGTTCCTTTTTTTAGGTCATATTCAGGTCATATTTCTCTTTTATTCAGGGCACTACAGTAGCTGTGTCTTTACCCAACAAACTGTAAAAGTTGAAGAGGTTGTTTTCTTCAGTTTTTTTTAATCTTTGAAAGAAAATTTACAGAAGGTTTACACAAATCGCAAACTAATTTTACAAGCGAGTATTACAATAGAAGTGTAGCCAATTTGTTTAGGGAAAAAAGGAGATTTATTGTGGCAGTAACTACACATTCGTTTAAAAAGATAGGTACACTTCTCATAGCATCATCTATTTTATTAGGAGCTTGTTCAAAACAAGCCGATGTCAAAATTGATACTGATGCAGCAAATAGCACTAAATTAGCTAAGAAAACGGCTAATGGTAAAGCTGTTCAAATGTATGATGCGAAGCGTCCAAAAACTGAGGATTACTCTAAAGTTAATGAGAACAAAGCAAAATATGTTTTCTTATTTATTGGTGACGGGATGGGTGTTACCCCAGTAACGGCAGCTGAGGATTATTTAGGATTTACTAAGACCAATAAAGATGAAGTTTATCCTACACGCATGAATTTCACTGAGATGCCAGTCATTGGCTTAAAGTCACAATATGATTGTCACTCTTTCATTCCTGATTCGGCTTCCACAGCGACAGCCTTTGCCACAGGAAATAAAACACAAACCAATACAATTGGCCTTAATGGCGACTTCTCAAAATCAAGTGACTCTGTAGCTGAAAAAGCTAAACGGGCTGGGAAATCTGTTGGGATTTTAACAACTGTTACACTTAACCATGCAACACCAGCTGCTTTCTATGCTAATGAAGAATCACGTAAATCAAATTATTCAATTGGTTTACAGATGGCAGAATCAAATTTTGACTTCTTCGCTGGGGGTTCTTTAATGGATCGTAAAGGTGAAAATGAAGATCAAAAGGACCTTTATGATGTCTTGAAAGACAAGGGCTACAATGTCGTCGAAACCAAAGATGAAGCTAAAAAAGTCAATCCTAAATCGAAGAAGACTTACATTGTTTCAGAAGATCTTCAAGATGATGGCGCAATGCCATATCAGATAGATCAGAAAAAAGGTACGCAAAATCTTAATGATATGGTCAAAAAAGGGATTGAAGTAATGGAAGATGATCCTGAAGGCTTCTTCATGATGGCTGAATCTGGTAAAATCGACTGGGCTGAGCATGCAAACGATGGAGCAACAACAGTTAATGAAGTCATTGGATTCCAAAAATCAATTCAGTCAGCTGTTGATTTTTATAACGAACATCCAGATGAAACGCTAATTGTTGTAACGGCAGACCATTCAACAGGTGGCTTTACGATTGGTAACGAATCAACTGGTTATGAAACTTACTTTGATCAATTAACTAAACAAAAAGGTTCACAGGTTGAATTTGATAATCTTGTAACCAAAGAATTAGAAGCAAATCCTGATATGTCTTTCAAAGACTTTGCATCAAAAATTGAAGACTACTTTGGTTTAACTTTAAAAGAAGATGCACCGTCTGAAAAAGTAAGCAATGCTGATGAAGATGCTTACCTTGAAGAAAAAGCTAAAGATCGTGGCTTATGTTCTAAAGAAGAATATGAGGCCTTGAGAGCAGCTTTTGAAGAGTCTAAAAAAGAATCTGATGATCAAGATACCAATTATGGTGGCTATATTCCAGTTTCAATTACAGCAACTCGTATTCTAGATAAGAAGGCTGGACTTGCTTGGTCAACAACTGACCACTCAGGTGAAAAAGTTCCTGTCTATGCTATGGGTTCAGGTGCTTTCATGTTTGACGGCGAGTATGATGATACAGATGTAGCTGTGCGCATGGGTGAAGCTATGGGCTTCAATGGAAAAGATTCAAAACCGAAAAAAGAAGTTGAGAAAAAATCCAAAAAACCAAGTGGTGTTGGCTTAAAAGCACCAAAGAAAAATTAATTAACCAATAAGGCTTCCTCCTAAAAAGTCGTTGAAAAAACCTCTATTAGAAAATAGAGGTTTTTTGCTTATTGTTGGTTAGTAATGGCACTTTTATCTGGGTCATTATGAGCTAGACGGCTAGCGGCAGCCGCAGCAATGGCTGCTACGATATCATCTAAGAAAGTATGACATTGTTTACCATCTTTTTCGTTAAGCTTGGCGATAACGCCAGGTTTAATTTTATCAAGGTAACCGTAGTTAGTGAATCCAATTGAACCATAGAGATTGACAATTGAAAGTGCCAAAATTTCATCTATCCCATACAAGCCTTCATCTTTCATCAGAATAGTTAATAGTGGCTCAGACAGAAGCTCTTGCTCAGCTAATTTGTCTAATTCAATCCCCGTTATGATAGCATTTTGAACTTCTCTTTTTTTCAAAACGGCAGCAATACTTTCTAAACACTCTTCTTTATTCAGATTTGGAATATATTTGTTTTGTAAAGATAAAACGATGTCAGCAATATCATCAAGGCTAACACCACGTTCGACTAATAATTGACTGGAAATCTCTTTTAATTGATAACTATTATTCATTTTGAATCCTCCTTGACACAATCATTATAACACAGTCTGCAAAAAAGCTTAGATAATAAGTTGGGATTGATTTTATATTTTATTGTTACAGTCATTTTAGAACTGTATTACAATTTTAAAATATATAAGTTTATATTATCCTAATCACTGAAATATATAGTATAGTAGTTGTACTATACTATATATTTCAGTGATTAGGATAGGTCTAAACAAGTGTGGACGCAAAAATTGAGGGATTGGGATGGTATGCATTGTTGCAAAATCCTAATGTCTTTTCTTTTTATTCAAGTATCATTAGTCCTTCTTTTAAAGTTTAATTTTGAACGTTAATTCAGATATTATTTTAATTGGATATCGTAAATAGACAAGTAAAGAAATTGATTCTTTTAATCATTTGCTTGATAAATAAGGTTAATTAGAAAGGTTCTAATTGGTTTATGATGAAATAATGATGTTTTCTGAAAACAATTCTTTTTAAATTACAACCTTTAAAAGTTTATGTTCAGAGAAATAGTTACTTGTGTTATTGAAAAAATAGGAAAGAAAAACCTTTAAAGGTTGAAAGGGAATAAGAATGTCATTAAAAAATCTAAAAAATTTTGTGATATATGTGTAGAATTAATGTTATGAGGTAAAAATTAATGGATAATAAAATATTACAGGAATATATTTCCAAGAGAATTCGACTTTTAAGGTTGGAACGTGGGATGACCCAAGAGCAACTAGAGGAAAAAGCAGACCTCGGGACTAATTATGTGTATAAATTAGAAAATCAGTCCACAAACATAAAGGTGAAGACTCTGGAAAAGGTCATGAAGGCACTAGAAGTTGATTTTGAAGGATTTTTTGATATTAGTTTAATTGAAGAAAATTCTGATCTATCAGATCTCATGATGCAAATTAAAGAACTATCTTCAGGTCAACAAGATCGTATTATAAACGCCTTGTCAGTGATTATAGGGGAAATAAAAGGGAAATAATAGCCTTTTATGTCACCACATTAAAAGAAGTCGTATTGAGGTACGCTTTTTTTTTATTGAAAAATTCAGAAAAGGTATGATTCTTCATTGGATATGATAAATAAAACTTGAAGACGGAGGAAAACAAGGGAGAAAATGTGTCAATCATGTGCTATGCTTTTAATGCCAAAGGGACAAGATTTAAGAGGAAGCAATGATAAAGGAGGAAAATCTGATGAGTATTGTTATTTATGCTATGTAAATGGCAAATTTTTATCTCCAGATCACCTTTGAACAAATGGTTGCCTTAGGACGGGAAGGTATTTCTAAAGGAGAAGGGAGTACTCTGGCAAAAGTTATTTTCAAAATGACCTATCCAATGGTCTTAAAACAGACAAAACGCTGGCGGAACGCTAAGTAGAAGGACTAGTTAAAAACTAGTCTTTTTCTGTTAGAATCATCACCATATAATAACTAAATCAGACTATAATTTACCTAAAAAGGAAAGGTATGGCGATTATGGAAAAAAAGGTATTGAAATCATTAGTAAAGCAGAAGCAATCAACATAAGAAAAGAAAATGGAACGGAAGTAGATTATTATAGTTCTAGTAAATTTGAAGTACATCATAATCTGATACCAGACCAAAGCCATCAAGATTAGCATCGCCATATAAAAATAGAGGAAGTCCTATACATCTTAACTGGACAAGGAAAAATTCAAGTATTTGAAGAAAATAGAATAGAAAGCTTTTATGTAACAACAGGTGATGTAATTAGGGTTAAAAGATCAATCCATCGATTAATTAGATAGTACAAATTCAGCTACAACTTTCTTAGTTTTTAGGTTTGTATCAGATGGTATTAATAAAAGTACAATGATAAAAAATGATAAGGTTGATTGCCAAGATATAATTGACTGAACGAAGTTGAAATCAATAAATCAAAATCATTAACAATTATGCTATAATAAAAAAACTAAGGAGGTGTATCTGATGATTAAAACAATTGGTATAGTTAGTTTATCCAGTGGTATCATTGGTGAACAAATAGTTAAACATGAAGTCCTACTTGGAATTCAACGACTTGAAAACATGGGCTTGAAAGTTGTTTTTCTACCCCACAGTTTAAAGGGTGTCGACTTTATTGAAGACAATCCTAAAGCACGTGCTGAGGATTTAATCCAAGCATTTGCTGATCCAGATATTGACTTGATTCTCTGCGCCATTGGTGGTGAAGATACTTACCGCCTTTTACCTTACCTCTTTGAGAATAATGAACTTGAAAAAGTCATCCAACAAAAGCCTTTTTTAGGATTCTCAGACACGACGATGAATCACCTGATGTTGCACAAACTTGGAATTCAAACTTTCTACGGGCAGGCTTTCCTACCAGATATTTGCGAGTTGGACCAGGACATGCTTCCCTACACTGAGCACTATTTCAAAGAATTGATCAGAACAGGAAAGATTTCTGAAATAAAAGCTAGCGATGTTTGGTATGATGAACGGACTGATTTTTCGGAGGACGCCCTAGGTACACCACGTATTTCCCATGATAATCAGGGTTTCCAACTGTTAAAAGGTTCTGGAAAATTTAGTGGCCCTATATTGGGAGGCTGTTTAGAATCCCTCTATGATCTCTTTAATAATGAGCGACATGGAGATAGCGTTGAGCTCTGCAAAAAATATGACTTATTCCCAAGTTTGCAAGATTGGACAGGAAAAATTTTATTGCTTGAAACTAGTGAAGAAAAACCGGAACCAGCCCTCCATAAAAAAATGTTACTAGCTCTAAAAGAAACAGGTATCTTCTCTGTCATTTCTGGACTGCTTGTTGGTAAACCGATGGACGAAACCTTCGATCAAGAATATAAGGAAAACTTACTAACAGTAGTTGATCAGGATATCCCTATAGTGGCTAATCTAAATGTTGGTCATGCGACCCCAAGGGCCATTATCCCGTTTGGTCCAGTAGCTTATGTTGATGCAGAAACAGGCTTAATCCGTTTTTCTAATGAAAAGTCCATCTAAATTATGGCTAAAATGTTTTTATAATCAAAAAATTTGAATTACTTCATAAATCATCTATACTTGAATCAGAACATAATATTAAGGAGATTGTTGTGAAAAAATATATTTCAGAATTTTTTGGTGCATTTTTACTAGTTTTTATCGGCTCTGCGACAGCTGTTATTACAAAAGGTAGTGTTTTGGCCATTGCCATGGCATTTGGTTTAGCTATTACTATTTCAGCCTATACATTTGGTAGTATTTCGGGTGGTCATTTTAACCCAGCCGTTACAACAGCCATGTTGATTCAAAAGAAAATTTCCGGTAAAGATGCTGGATTTTATATGCTTGCCCAATTTGTTGGCGGACTCATAGCAGCAGGCCTTATTGCCTTATTTGTTAAAGCAGCAGGCTTACCAGCAAATATGCTAGCACAAAATGATTTTCCAACTATTTCAGCTGGGATGGCGATTTTAGTTGAAACTTTAGCTACTTTCTTGTTTGTAACATTAATCTTACTAGTAACTGATAATAGATTTGGTAATCCAAATTTTGCCGGCTTAATTATCGGCTTGTCACTAACGCTATTAATTCTTACAACAATTAGCTTGACAGGTGCATCATTAAATCCTGCTCGTTCATTTGGTCCAGCTTTATTAGCAGGTGGATCTAGTTTGAGTCATTTATGGGTTTACTTCTTAGCACCTGAACTTGGTGGCGCATTAGCAGCAGTTTTTGCTAAATGGTTAACAAGCGAAGACAAGTAATTTTAAAACAGTCCTTAGGGCTGTTTTTTTATTTTCACTTGAAATAAGAAGACAATTGTATTATTATAACAAGATAAGAATGAAATGAGGATGATTATGGCTAATAAAATGTTGTCATTTAATACTGACCGCTACCAAAAATGGCCAGCTTGGCTTATCATTATCTTGGCTTGTGTGATGACACAGGTCGTTATGTTCGTAGGAGTGACTATTTATTCTTTACTTTCACTACTTGTTTTTTTAATATATAGTTTACTAAAAGATGGTCATACGGGTAATGTCTTGAATATGATGCAAAGTATGCATTTTGAATTATTGGGATTTGCTGGGGCAGCGTTGGCCTTAATGGCTTGGGTAAAGTGGTTTGAAAATCGACCAATTACCAGTCTCGGTTTTTTTAAGCAGAAATGGACTTTCGAGATTGCCAAAGGTTGGTTCTGGGGAACAGTTCTTTTATCAAGTGCCTTTTTACTATCCTATCTATTTGGAGGTCTGACTTTTGATAAAGTTGACTTATCCAGTAAAACCATCTGGTATGTACTTTCCTTAATTCCCTTATGGTTTATTCAAGGAGGGACTGAGGAGTTGATTACCCGAGGGTGGTTCCTACCTCTCATAAATAAGCGAAGTAATTTGGCAATAGCAGTTGCAGTGTCAAGTAGTCTTTTTGGTCTTATGCATTTAGGAAATGATCATGTGACCATTGCTTCTATGCTTAGTCTCATTTTATCTGGTTTCCTAATGGCACTTTACATGCTGAAAACGGATAATATTTGGGGTGTGGCTGGTCTTCACGGAGCATGGAATTTTATGCAAGGTAATTTCTTTGGTGTTGCAGTCAGTGGTTCGCAGACGGGGGCTTCGATTCTAACATTCAAAAGCAAGGTTGGTGCACCGGACTGGCTATCAGGCGGAGCTTTTGGGACTGAAGGTAGTCTTATGGCAAGTCTTGTTCTTTTTGTTGGAATTGCTATACTAGCTTGGCAATTGAAAAAAGGAGAAATTTCATAAGATATGATAGAGGTTGAAATGGGTAAAGATAATCAAGGAAGTTTAAAAAAACAAATCATTATGAATGAGACACCTTATTTAGTCTTTGACTTGGACGGAACACTGGTTTTTGATGGAATAAGGATTGCTGATGGTCTTAACGAAATCTTGCAACTCTTAAATAGTCGTTTTAACATCATTTTTGCGTCCGCTCGTCCGATTCGTGATATGTTGCCACTTTTAAATGATTTTCCAGATAATGATTTAATCGGTGGGAATGGGAGCATGTATCGTCAGGATGGCCAAATCATTCTAATGGAATCCATTCCTGTTAAAGCTGCTGCTGCAATTAGAGTAATTATGGACAGGGAAGATATAGATTATATTTTTGATTATGATTGGGATTATACAGCTAGAATTAGAAATTCTCAAAATCATATTTTACAAAAACTAGACAGTGGACGATTGGCAAAGGCTCAGCCTATAAGCAATAGTAAAGTCAGTAAAATTATCCTGTTTGATGTATCTTCTGAAAGGCTTGCTCATTTTTCTGACATAAAAGGCATTTCTTATGTTTATCATCCGTTAGAAAAGGAACTTGTCATTACAGCAAAAGGAAATGATAAGTATGCCGCTCTTTCTAGATTAATTGGTGCCCAAGCATATCTTGCTTTTGGAAATGACCACAATGATATAGAAATGTTAAGACAGGCAACCTATGGCTTTGCGATTGGAAAAGAATTAGTTCCGGGTGCAAATCAATTTGTATTAACAGTTGACCACTTACAAAAATTATTAAATCAATTTGAAAAAGAGAATGCTAAATAGTTTTCTCTTTTTTTTGCCATTTTAGGAGAGGGATTCAGGCTGTCTACCATGGTATAATAGAAGAAAGATTATCTGGAGGGATTATTATGATTGACAGACAATTGTTGTGTGATTTATTGGACCGATCTGAGGAACGATTTTTAGATTCTTTCCATCAAATGACCCTGGAAGAAGCAAACACCATGCCAGATCCACTGATTAAATCAGTCTCATGGTTGATTTGGCATACTGCTAAGATGTTGGATCAACAAGTATCAGAGCTAAAGGGTGAGGAAGCACTCTATTTTTCTCAGGGATGGGTTGATCGCTTTGCATTTGATTTACCAAGAGACACTGAAGAATGGAAACATCGTCCAGAGGAAGCAAGAAAAGTCATTATTAAGGATAAGAATTTGTTGATAGATTACTTAAAGGTCACATTTAACCTAAGTAAGACTTATCTCAGTCAACTTGATTTTAACAGTCTAGATGAAATTATTGATCGTTCTTGGAATCCACCAGTCACTCGCGCAGTTCGCCTAGTCTCAACTATTGACGATGCTCTCATGCATTCAGGTCAAGCAGTTTATACAAGACGATTGGTTCTTGGTAAATAGATAGGAAAGGAAATGACAAACAATACCAAAAAAGACCTTATCATAGGGTCGCTTTGTGCCATTGGATGTGAAATTTTATTTGGTCTAAGCTACCTTTTCACTAAAGAAGCTGGCCAAACAGCATCAGCTTTAGCTCTACTTGGCTGGCGTTTTCTAGTGGCTGCACTTTTTCTCCTAATCCTATTTGTGATAGGATTAATAAGAGTCAATTTTAAAGGCAAGTCCATTAAGTATGTCCTTTTGGCAGCAATTTTTAGTCCCGTTCTCTACTTTTTAGGTGAAACATTAGGTATCAATTTAACTACAGCATCCGAAAGTGGAGCCTTTTTAGCCTCAATTCCAGTCATGGCTTTAATTGCGGCAACTTTGATATTGAAAGAAAAGCCAAGTATGCATCAGATTGTCGGTATTGCAATAACTGTTTCAGGTGTTTTGCTTAGTGTTATGGCCGTAGGCATATCAGCTAGTTTTTCGGTGCTAGGGTATGCCATGCTCTTTCTAGCAGTACTATCCTATGCCCTCTATTGTGTTTATGTAGACAAGGCTAGCCATTTTACAGGAGTAGAATTAACGGTCGTCATGATTTTGCTTGGTTTTCTGGTATTCGCTAGCCTGGCTATAGGCGAAGCAATCGTTCATCAAAACTTATCACAACTCATCATTCTGCCATTTGAAAATAAGACATTTGCGCTAGCCATTCTTTATCAAGGTATTGGTTGTTCAGTCTTGGCCTTCTTCTTATCAAATGTGGCTATTGCCAAAATTGGTGTCAATCGAACAGCTTCCTTTATTGGCGTATCGACGGCTGTGGCTATTGTGTTTGGTGTGCTTATTTTAGGCGAATCTTTTACGGGCTTGCAAATTTTTGGTGTTTTGGCTATTATGATTGGTGTTTATACTTCAAATAAAGGATAAGTAAAGGAGTTGCTTATGGACTTATATCAGCCTGTTGCAGACAAGTTAAATGAACTAGGCATTGCTTTTCAGATTGTGGGACATGAACCTGCTTTAACAACTGAACAAGCTGATTCTTTCATTGAAGGGATAGACGGCGTCCGGACAAAAACTATGTTTTTAACCAATAAGAAAAAAACACAGTTTTATCTTTTGATAATGGATGACCAAAAGATGTTAGATATGGATGCTTTTAAGGAGGTTGTCGGAGCTAATAGAATGCGCATGGCTTCAAGTGAGAGTCTATATGAGAAGATGCTCTTACCACCAGGTGTCGTCTCACCTTTTGGTTTACTAAATAACAAGGACCACGACATCTCAGTTTATATTGACAAGGACATTATTCCTGAAGAACGAATGAGTTTCCACCCCAATACGAATGAAAAAACAATTTTCTTAGCTACCAATGATTTACTGACATTCTTGGCAGCAATCGACTATCCAGCAACAATTATTGAATTGTAATGGAGATATCCAATAAAAAAGACGCCATATAAAATGGCGTCTCAGAATGAAGGACCTTGATTCATTTTTTAATCCTTATAAGAAAATAAAGTTCTAATTGAGAAATCATTTCTCAAAAAAGTTTCTAGTTAGGAAAGTTGAGTTTTCTGATATGGATACTCATCAGTGATATAATATATTTCATAAGGCATTGACATTATTGTAAAACAATAATATAATTTGCTTGTTAAATAAAGAAATTGTTGTCTATTAAGTTCTTAAAGGGGGATTTTGATTGTTGTTTAGGCAAGGTGTCAGCTATCGGAAAGAATAGAATAAAGGTGAAATAGATGAAAAATTTTATTAAAATAATAATTGTTATATTTTGTCTTGTACTTGTATTTGGTGGTGTTATTATAGCACTTCGAAAAACGAATGATGCAAAATATGGAGATGGTGATCCAAATACCCCTAAGTATTTGACCGACGTGACCAATGTGAGTTATTATCCTACTAAGATAGCTGGTGTATCGATAACTTATGTGGATGAGGGGACTATGCAAGGCTTCCACTTGGTTCCGGATCAGAAAAAATATAAGGGAATTGTGGTTTGCTATGGCGGATCTGAAGGGAGTCCTAACTTTGGAGAAGCTGAGCGTTTAGCTAAAGAGGGATATGAGACATTGGCAGTCTTTATGTATGGCATGAACAATCAACAAAAAACATTGGCAAGAATTCCTTTAGAACAATTTGAAGATGTCCTCAATTATATTCAGAAACAGAAGGTTGAAAAAGGGCCGATAACAGTTTTAGCTGGGTCAAAAGGCGCAGAATATGCTTTGAATCTTGCCAGCAAATATGATGATATTTCAAATCTTGTATTGACAGCCCCATCTGCGTATAACTTTGCCGGTTTGGATTTTAAGGATTACGGGTCTTCATGGACTTGGCAAGATAAAGAACTACCATATATTGATATTAAGAAGAGTTCATTTGTTGCTTTGGTAAAAAATATGCTTTGGCCGATGCTCACAAAAGGACCAATTGTATATAAGGAAACCTATGATACGGCTATCAAGAGTGACAAATCATTGGTAAAAAAAGTCATACCTGTAAAAGATGTTAAAGCTCATATTATGATTATTGCAGGGGAAGATGACCAAATGTGGAATAGTCCAGCTATGGCTAAAAAAATAAAAGAGCAAAAACCTGATACAGAAATTAATCTTTATAAAGATGCTGGTCACCTCTTTCTTGGAAATGGTGTTCTTAGTACACCTGAGATGAGGATGAGAACTGGTGGTAGCTTATCCGCAAATGAAAAAGCCAATACAGAAAGTCAAAAAGCTATTAACAATTTCCTATTGGAAAAACATGGTAAATAAAAAAAGCCTTTAGATAAGGCTTTTCTTTTATTCTAAATATTACAGTAGACAACTCCTCGCTCTGCCATCTTTTGAATTTTAATGGTGGAGTTGTTTTGGTAAATGACACCATTAATCAGCGCTCCATGTGCAAATAGAGTTGGCATTGCACCATATTTAGGTGACATGACTTGCATAGTCTCTGGTCTGACAGACAACCCTCCAAGGTCATCGATTTGAGCTAGTTCTTGCTTAACGATGTTTTGCAAGAATGGAGTCGCCAGTTCAATTGTCTTTTCGGTCAGTTGGTAGCCAGTAGCATTAATAACTTGATCAACAGTGATTGCTTCGCCAACCAGGAATTTGTCGCCCTTTACGTTGATTTCCTCAACACCAGAAATGATGTTCAATCTACCTTGGGTTGCCGCTTCTAAAATAGTTTGAGCTGACTCTTCAGGCATAGGGTTTCGTAAATTCACGATGGCTTTACCATAGTTTTCTTGGTAGGAATGGCGGTCCGCAGGGGACATTAAGGGCCACAGGTCGGTTAAGTAATCGACCAGTCGAGATGCTAGTTGCTGTAAGTGATAGAGATGCTCGGCCATGTCAAGCGACAGCTTGATACCAGCAATCCCTTCTGACAAGAATTCATTTTTTGTTTTTTCCCAGTTACTAAAGCCTAGTGCCTGCAATTCCTTTTGGAATAGTTGATCAAGTTCCTGATAGCTGACGCTTTTGCTGTCAATGAGTGTTTGAATGGTTTGGTCGGTCAGGTGGTGCCAGGTGATGTCGGGGCCTTGGGTGATGCGAACAGTCGGAAAGTAGTTGCTCCGTGAGAAGGCTTTGATAGTAACAGTTGTTCTCAATAAAAGCCATTTGATCACATCAACTGCTGCTAGGCCGGTGCCAATAATTGCTACATCTTTATTATCCCAGCTCTTTGTGGCTAATTCCTTTTGAATTGGATAAGGATCTGCTATGTAGGAAGAATGCCCGGTTAGCTGATAGGGGTCAGCAACGGGAAGTACTCCACAGGCCAAGTGAACATGGTCAAATATTTGAGGGGACCTTGTATTAGTAAGGGTTAATTGGAAGGTCTGAGTCAAAGGCGAGTAGCTAATAGACTCAACGGGTTCTTTGATAATGGTAACTGGTAGTTGTGTAATGAGCTGATGAGCACGTTCTTTCATGTATCTTCCATAGAGGGCGCGTGAGGTGTAGGTCACACTTGTATCGTACTTGTTTTCTTTTAGCCAGTCCATAAAATCCATCATCTGATGGTAATCAAAAGAAATATCATCGAGTGGTGAATTAATTAAGGCTGAGTCATCATCTTCCTGAAAAGGAATACCACGGCCAAAATGTTCACTGTCATCAAAACAGCTAATTTCTATTGATTGTAAATACTCTTTTGTCTGATGAGAGATGGCCAGTAAAACAGCTAAACCACTGACACCCATCCCAATAATTGCAATCTTCTTCGTCAAAATTAAACCTCCGCTTTAATATCATAGCATAAACAAGGAGTAGGATATAGGTTTTAGAGGAGGAGAAGCCCTATTATTTATTAATTTAGGTCATTATTTATTGTGATACATAAAAAGTTGATTATTAGAGAAATATCCAATTGAAAATCTCAATTTAGCTATTGTATCTAGTGATACTGGTATTCTTGTCGAAAAGAGAGTTTCAGATTTATAAAAGTCAGATTATTCCCATAAAAATAGCATTGACTGTATAAAAAATAAATAATAACATATTTACAAATTGGTTAAGAGAGCCATTTGAAAAGTAAGTCTTAGAGATTATTAAAGTGACAAAACATTCTCTATAGACTAAGCTTTCTTATAAAATAATTGAATAATTTTAAAAATTGAAAGGAGAAAGATGAAGAAATTATCGAAAAAAGAAAAGAAAATGATCACAGCAGGACGATTCTGTATCGTTGGACTTCCTAAACGAAAAGGACTTTTTTGTTGGGATTAGAATATAATTGGTGAGAAAAATGAAAAAATTAACAAATAATGAAAAGAAGATGATTACAGCAGGCCGTCTTTGTGTTTTTAATATAAGAAAAATAGGATATTTCTGTTTTGATTAATTATCTATAAGATTAAATAATTAGTAATTGTTTCGTCGATAGTTTGTCACTTTACTATCGACTTTTTTATATTTTAATAAGAGATGTTGAGGTTTAATAAATGAATCAAGCTTTAATAGATATTCAAAATATAACAAAATACTACAATAAACGTATAACATTAAATGATCTTAGTTTCACAGTTCATAAAGGAGAAATTTGTGGTCTGGTTGGTGAAAATGGTGCTGGTAAGACAACATTAATTCGGATTATTGCAGGACTAATAAAATCCGATGGTGGTGTAATAGATAAATCTAAAATTAAGAATTTAAGCTGCATTATTGAATCGCCAGCATTTTATCCCAATCTGTCAGCATATGATAATTTAAAGTATCATATGCTCAGACTAGGTTTTCCAAAAAGTAATAAAAAAATTGATGAAATTCTAAATTTAGTAGGTTTAAAATCGGTTGAAAGAAATAAGAAAGTAAAAAATTTCTCCTTAGGAATGAAGCAACGTTTGGCTATTGGACTGTCCATAATTGATTCTCCTCAGTTACTGATATTGGATGAGCCTATTAATGGACTTGACCCAGTAGGAATTAAAGAAATGCGAGAGCTTTTGTTAAACCTGAAAAAAAATTACAATATGACAATTCTTATATCCAGTCATATCTTATCTGAACTAGAACTCGTAGTGGATCGATATATTATTTTGCATAAAGGAAAAATTATTCAAAATATTACAAAGGCAAGTATTCAAAGATATTTATCTTCAAAAATAATATTAGAAGTAGATAATGTTGATGATTGCTATCGACTTTTAAATAAAAATAATTATAGTTGTAGAATAGTTTCTAATAGAATTGAAATTTATTCTTCCACAGATTCAATTAATAATATTGTTCAAGGCATAATTGAGGAGAATCTAGTCATTTATGGAATTTATTCAAGAAAAACCTCTTTTGAAGAATATTATATGGCTTTACTTCAGGAAAGGAAGTTGATGAATGTTTAATTATTTTAAAGCAGATTTTTTTAGAGCTACTAAAGAAAGCAGTTTCAGAGGAACTATCTTGTTGAACGTTGCTATTTCATTGGTATTTTCCTATCTATTTAGAAATGAATCAGGACAAGAAGGTTATTGGGAAACTCAGTCGATGTTGACTAGTTTTATACCATTATATTTTATGAGTATCACAAACTTTTTTTGGGGTGAAGATATATATTATCGAACTATAAATAATGTAATAATAAAATCGAATTCTAGGTCATCAATTTTTATTTATAAAGTAGCAGCTACATTAATAACTTCTTTTGCTATTATATTACTTAATTTATGTTTAATTGCAATTATAAGAGGAATAATTGGTTTCCAAGTATCTGGATACTATTTGTTTACAATTTTTTGTAATCAATTACCAATATACAGTTGCCTTATTATGCTTTGTATTTTTATTTTTATTTATTTGGATAGAAGTTATCAGGCATATATAAGTTACATCATAATTATTTTACTGTTTGACCAATTGTTTGGTTTTGTAATCGACTCAATGTTTGAAACTAATTTTATGGATGACTTTTTAATGATGACAAATTTAAAAGAGATTTGTGTTAATGATGTCTTTATTACTAAAACATCATCAGTAGCACTTGTTTTTTCACTAGTTTACTTTTCTGCAAGTTATACAATATTTATTAGAAAGGAATTTAAGTAAGAGGTTTAATGAAAAAAATAATTTTACCGATAGTTTTACTAATTGTTATGATCATGGTAGCAGTAGTTACAAGTTTTAATAACGGCAAGACAAATTTAAAACTATCAAAATCTTGGATACTAAAAGACAAAAATACTAAGTCTATCGTTTTATATGGAACTGAGCAACCCTTAAAAGTCGCCTTGCATGAAACGGATCAAGAGGTGACAACTATTTTAGCAGAAGGAATAGTTTCTAAAGAGACTCTGAAGTCATTAAAGAAAGCAAAGGTATCAGATTCAGAAGTTTATATCCCTTTCACAAAGAAGGGATTTAAGTGGTCAACTTCAACTGAAGGGAAAGACGTATTAAATGTAACTATTAATCTGAGGAAAGATGCAATTGCTAAGGAAATATTTATTGACCCTTGGAATGGTAATGTAAATGTTTTGGTACCAAAGACATTCAATGGTTCTTATGATATTAAGCTAAATCAAGACTCTAAGTTATTACATATACCTCAAACCGATGAATCCGATGACAGCACTATAAAAGTTGATGCCTATGGTGATGTCACAATTGAGAAAGCTAACTACTATGACAATAGAACATCATAAACAAGTATCTCTATTAGATTGTGGTTTAGCATGTACTAAGACTCTTTTATCATTCTTTGAGATTTCAAGTGAAAATATAAATGAAAGTTTTAATGTTAAGTCTACTCAAGGAATGTCTCTTCTAGATATCGAAAATGTTTTAAAGAAATATAATATTAGTTCCAATTCATATAAGATAGATGATATAAAATCACTTAGACAAATAGAACGACCTTTTATTGCAGTAGTAGAAAGAAACTCTTTACCGCATTATATTGTGATTATTAATATAACAGAAAATAAGCTAACGATTTCTGATCCTGCATTTTCTAAAATTTCAACTAAGAAAATTGATGAATTTAATGATGAGTTCTTAGGAATAATATTAATTCCCGAGTTAGCTAAAGAGTGTCTGGAAAGTTTAAACACACATGAAGCTAAAGAGGATGTTTCCTCTGAACTCTATTGT
>CAACWJ010000063.1_pt1 | contig 25545 bp, 23 predicted proteins | sample 2275621 | NCBI WGS metagenome assembly CAACWJ01 (sample SAMEA5312456, study PRJEB27640) | indoor metagenome | biome: indoor environment; feature: uncontrolled; material: polymer tiles stone | place: Germany | collected 2014-07-07
GTTGCTTTTAGATTTCCAATTGTCCACATTGCTACAAAGCTGACTAAGTAGAGTGAAGATAGGAAGATCATAACCATTGGAACACCTGATGCGTCTAAAATCTTACCAATAATAACTGATGAGAAGCCCCCGACTGCCCGACCGACATTTAAAATCACGTTGTTTGCTGTTGAACGAATATAGTGTGGGTAGAGTCTTGTAATCATTGCCCCGTATCCTGCAAACATCCCATTTACAAAGAAGCCAACAATTGCGCCACCAATAATCATTGTTGGCATTGAGTTAGCAAATTGGAAGAGGTACACACAAACTGATGATGCTAATAGGAAGACTGAGTAAACTAATCTTGGGCCAAATTTATCTAAAATTTGACCAAATGTGAGCATTCCTAAACACATTCCTAGAATTGTTGCAACCATCCATAACGACGAATCTTTAACTGAGATACTTAGGCTTGTTTGAATAATCGTAGGTAGCCAGTTCATCATCCCAAAGTATCCTGCAATTTGGACTGTTGTCATCACCATTAGTGCAAGTGTTTGAGCTGTCAAAGTCGGTGTCTTAAAGAGTTCACTAATTTTAACGGGCTGACTTGTTTCTTCACTCTGATCAAGTCCGCTGTCGATAATGTTATCATCATCTATTGCAAATTGCATCCAGAGCACTAGTAAGATTGGTACTAAACCAAATAAGAACAATCCTCGCCAGCCGAGTGTTGGCGCTAGCCATCCTGCTAATAAAGCTGAGGTAATTGAACCAACTTGTCCAGCAATCCCATTGAGTGATGAAATCCGCCCCATTTTTTCAGGTGGTACTATTCCAGCCATAATGGCAATGGCAACTCCGTACTCACCACCTACCCCAATACCTGCGATGAAGCGCATGATGTAAAGATAGTTAATGCTTTTAGTGAAGAAGATTAACCCAGTTGCAATTGAGAAGACAAGGATAGTCCATTTAAAAACTTTGAATTTGTGGTGACGGTCAGCTAGTAATCCAAAAAGTAAGCCACCACATAGCATACCTAGGTTTGTGATGGTCGCTATCCAACCACCTTGTGCACCAGTAATACCTAATTCGGTAATAATTGAAGACATTGAGAAGGCTAGGAACATGACGTTTAAGTCATCTGTACCTGAAGCGACAATTGCACCAACAAGAGCACGTATGTTGTTCTTGTCTAATGATAGTTTTGACATAAAATTCTCCTTTTAATGGTGACTCTCTGTTCACCTTAATTAATTGAATACCCTTTACAAAAAAAGACTCAGGAGCAAGTCCTGAGTCAATTAAAGTCCGTCAAAATTAGAGCATGCTCAAAGAGCAGTCTCTTTTTTAAACTTTCATGTCTCACGGGACATAGTTAAAGCAGTATTTAATTGTAATAAGTATAAATGAATTAACCTTACTTGTCAACCTCTCATTATCTAAAATCTAACAATTTAATAAAATAGAAATTTGTGTAATTCATAAAAATATGTTTTTGTGAAAATATGAAATCAACTCATTTCTTAACATAATCTGATGAAAATTTTAAAAAGACAATTTTTAGCAAGATTTTAAAGAGATTTTCACCAAAAACAGGTCTTTCTTTGATATAATGCTAAACAGAGGTGAAAAATATGAAAAAACTTGCTTTTGATTCCGATAAGTATTTGCATTTACAAAGGGATCATATCTTAGAACGTATTAATCAATTTGACGGCAAACTTTACATGGAGTTTGGTGGAAAAATGCTTGAAGACTATCATGCTGCGCGTGTTCTTCCAGGATATGAACCTGATAATAAAATTAAACTTTTAAAAGAACTAAAAGATCAAGTTGAAATTGTTATTGCTATCAATGCTAATAATATTGAGCACTCAAAAGCTCGTGGTGACTTAGGTATTTCCTATGATCAAGAAGTCTTTCGTTTAATTGATAAATTTAACTCATTAGATATTTATGTTGGCTCAGTTGTTATTACACAATATAATAATCAGGCTGCAGCTGATATTTTTCGTAACCAATTAGAAAAAAATGGAATTGCATCTTATTTGCATTACCCAATTAAAGGTTACCCTACAGATATCAATCATATTATCTCACCAGAAGGTATGGGGAAAAATGATTATATCAAAACTAGCCGTAATTTAATTGTTGTTACAGCACCTGGACCTGGTTCTGGTAAATTAGCAACCTGTATGTCTCAAATGTACCATGACCAAATCAATGGCATTACGTCAGGATATGCTAAGTTTGAAACCTTTCCTGTCTGGAATTTACCACTTCATCATCCAGTCAACTTAGCCTATGAAGCAGCAACGGCTGACCTTGATGATCTCAACATGATTGACCCATTCCATTTAGAAAAATATGGTAAAACGGCTGTTAACTATAATCGTGATATTGAAGTATTCCCTGTTTTAAACAGAACCTTTGAACGAATCCTTAACAAATCACCATATGCTTCTCCTACAGATATGGGCGTTAATATGGTAGGTTATTCAATAATTGATGAACAAGCTGCTATTGAAGCTTCTAAACAAGAGATTATTCGTCGTTATTATCAAACCCTTGTTGATTTTAAAGCAGAACGCGTTTCTGAAGCAGCTGTTAAAAAAATCGAATTATTGATGAATGACATTGGTGTGTCTCCTGCAGACCGCCAAGTGACAATGGCTGCTCGAGAAAAATCTGAAGCTACTGGTGCTCCTGCTCTTGCATTACAACTTCCAAATGGTCAAATCGTGACCGGAAAAACTTCAGACCTTTTCGGACCTACAGCTGCCGTTGTTATTAATGCTATTAAAAAATTGGCATCAATTGACAAGTCTACACACTTGATTGAACCTGAATATGTTAAACCAATTCAGAATTTAAAAGTCAAACATCTTGGCAGTCATAATCCAAGATTACATTCAAACGAGATTCTTATTGCATTGGCAATCACTGCAATGAGCAACACCGAAGCAGACCTAGCCATGAAAGAACTTGGTAATCTTAAGGGAAGTGAAGCTCACTCTACTGTTACACTAACTGAAGAAGATAAAAATGTACTTCGTAAATTAGGTGTTAATGTTACTTTTGATCCCGTATATCAACAACATAAACTTTATAGAAAATAAAAAAGAAGCTTAGGCTTCTTTTTTTATTGACGTTTGACAACTAATTGTTTTTTATCGTTGAAGAAACCTTTATAGGCCAAGTATGATGCTACAAAAGAGGCAATTGAGGTCGTTGATAAAAGCATAAAGGTAACCATCATTTGATATTTAACAGCTTGAATTGGTGAAGTACCAGCTAATATCAGACCAGTCATCATCCCTGGTAAGGAAACAATTCCTAAAGTCTTAGATGAATCAATTGTTGGTACCATACCAGTTTTTATTACATCACGAATAATATCAATCGATGCTGGTAAAATATCTGCTCCGAGAGCTAATTTAGTCTCTACTTCTTCTTGTTTGTTTTGAAAATCTGACAATAGTTGTTTATAACACAAACCAATAGCAACCATTGAATTACTAATAATCATTCCGCCGACCGGAATCATTTGATTGGGAACAAAATGTAAAATACGTGACAAAATTAATACTGATAAGGTAATGACAGCTCCCAAAGTAATTGCTAGAAATGAAATAGCAAAACCATTTTTAATACCTTTACCTCGTTTTGCTGCATTATAGGATGCATTAACAATCATAAATAAAAGTAAAAGTGCTGTAAAAATTGGATTTTCATAGCCAAAAATATAGTTTAAGACAAAGCCAACTAAAAGGAGTTGCACTACTGCTCGAATAGCACCAACAATAATTTCTTTTTCTAGTCTTAATTTTTGCCAGTATGAAAAAAAGAGGGTAATAATGACTAATGAAGATGCTATTAATAATGAGGGTACTGAGATTGATGCCGCGCCATTCATTTGATTACCTCCAATGATTCTATTTGTCCCTTGACAAGCGTCAATAATTTATTAGCATACTTTTTGCTTTGCTCAGCGTCATGGGTTATCCATAGAATGGTCATTCCTTTATGATGTAATTCCTGAATAACACCTTCAACAATTTCTTTATTTACTGAGTCAAGTGCAGATGTAACTTCGTCAAGTAACAAAACTTTTGGTTCAAAAAGTAATTGTCTAATCAGCGCAATACGTTGCTTTTCCCCACCAGACAATTTTTTGACATCTTGATTCAAATAAGTTTTATCCATTTGAAATAATGTAAAGAGTTGATCCACTCGGCTTTGATTGAATTCTTCATGTCGAATATCAAAAGGAAATGCTAAATTATCTTTGACGGTGGACCCAAATAGATAGGGGGTTTGAAAACAGTAAGATAGTTGCTTGCGCGTTTCAATTGGATCCTGCTTTGCTATATCCTTTCCATTAAAAAGAATCTCCCCTTTGGTCGGTGAAATGAGGCCTGAAACTAATTTTAACAAGGTACTCTTTCCACTCCCTGAAGGTCCAACAATAGATAGAAAATCACCTTCTTCGACAGTAAAATTAACGTGATTTAGGATGTTTCTATTATCTACTTCAAACTGAACTCGATTAAATGAAATAAGTGACATTTTTTTCCTCTCTCCATATTATTTATAATCATTCTTATTAATAGTCTATCACTTATTATTAAAAAGTTCAGAGAAAATGCTCAAAAAAAGATTAGGATAAGCCTAATCTTTTTGATCAACCGGAATTCCACGATCACTTGTCCCTGTGACAAACATAGTACAAGAATTTTTTGTCAGTAATTGATCTTCTTCATTTCTAATTTCAATATCAATTACTTTTGTTGTTTTACCATTGTGAACACATTTACCATGAATATAGAGGCGTTGTCCTGCTTTACCAGGTTTGAAATAGTTGATATTTGATTGCAGGGTAACTGCTTCAAATCCAGTTGAAATTGAAACTAGTCCTGCAATCTGATCACAGAGTGTAAATAAATAGCCACCATGTGCAATACCATAGTAGTTTAGAGAACTTTCTATTACTTCAGTTGAAAGAACCACATGTCCAAATTCAGCCCTTTCAACACGATAGTTCTCAAAAACTTCGATTTTTTTTAAGTTAATGTCTTCCATTTTTAATCCTTTATCACTTGTATTATTAAAATTATAAAATCTATTATACTATAAAAAGTCAGGATCTCTAAAAGAAAAACCGTCTTTTATTAGGTTTTTAGAAAATTAGCACCTGCTTTTTTTAAAAATTTTTTTCAATATGATTGAAAGAAATAATAAACAATTGATGACAAAAGCTTTGTTGTTTAAGGTGTCAATTCCAAAACATTTACAGCTTTTTTTCAGAATTAGACATTAACGATAATTTGAAAATTTATAAAAGCCTTTTAATATGGTTTCAAAAACATAGTTTTCAACAGTAGAGTATTTCGTTTTTTTCGGTCGACAAAACATGGGTTTATATTTGATTGGGTCATCAAACCGTTTTTCAACGACACCCAAATAGTCTAATCGTTCAATATAACGGTTAAAGCGAGCCGTTGGTAATATGGCTATAATATCATTAATTGCACAAGACTCAACTAAATAGTCCCAACTTGATGATGTCATCAAAAGTTTGGCTGTTGATTCTTCTTCAGCTAATTTATCCATGATCAAATCATAAGATGCAAAATCATCACTAAACATGGTGATGTATCGGTCATCTAAATCTTTCCATGTTAATATTTTTTTCTTTGCCAAGGGACTCTGTGGACGCATAAATGCTGCTATCTCAGATAAAATAATCAAATGTTGTTCAAAACGTTTATCATCTAGATGCGTCGGCTCTTCAATCATGGCAAAGTGCAACTCATTGTCAATTAACATCTGCCTTAGGGTTTTATTATCCTCTTCGACAATCTCGATTTTTACGTCAGGATTTTCCATCAAAAAATTGGGGAAAAATCTGGTAAAGAGAATACGCATAGTTGTTGAAGGAATTCCAATTCGAATCATACCGCGACGTTTTTGTCCCTCAACTTCAATCATCTGACCTAAGTGATCGTAGCGTCTAAGAATATCTAAAACCTCATGATACATTTGTTTGCCAACAGGTGTTAAACCAACCAAGCGTCCATTTTTTCTGATAAATAAGCTAACATTTTCTGCTTTTTCGAAATTAGAAATAAATTGACTCAATGTTGATTGGGTCACAAAAATTTGCTTTGCAGCATCTGATAAATTATAGTCCGCATCGACGATAGCTACCAAATAATTCATTTGTGCAATATCTAACTTCATATCTACCTCTTCTAAGTCATCTTTTATAACTTTTCATTCATTATAATCTAATGTCGACAATGCTTCAAGGAAGACGCTTTCAAACAAAAAACTTCACAAATACTTGCGAAGTTTTTTATAACTAAGAAACAAAGATTAATTAACGATCACCGACATATTCAAAGATACCAGCTGCTCCCATCCCTACTCCGATACACATGGAAACCATTCCATAACGAGTTTCTGGACGTTTACTCATTTCAGATAATAAGCGTGAGGTTAAGATTGCTCCTGTTGCACCAAGTGGGTGACCTAAGGCAATTGCACCACCGTTTACGTTAGTAATATCCATATTAATACCGAGTTCACGGATTGATGCTAATGCTTGTGCAGCAAATGCTTCATTAAGTTCAATGAGATCAATATCTTTTAATTTTAGTTGTGCATTTTCCAAAGCTTCTGGAATAGCATAAGCAGGACCAATTCCCATAACTTTTGGATCAACACCGACTGCTTTAAAGCCAACAAAACGGGCAATAGGTTTAACATTTAATTGATCAACCATTTCTTTAGACATAAGAACTACAAAACCAGCACCATCAGAAATTTGAGATGATGTTCCAGCTGTCACTGAACCATCAGCTTTAAAAACTGTTCTTAATTTGCCTAGTGATTCAGGCGTTGATTCAGGACGAATACCTTGGTCTGTTTTAAAAGTTTCTGTGACAACTTGTGGTCCCTGTGCTGTGTACTTGATTTGTTCAATTTCGACAGGAATAATTTCTTTTTCAAATTTACCACTTGTTTGCGCAATATATGCCTTTTGATGACTTGCAGCACCAAATGCATCTTGATCTTCACGGCTCACATGGTATTGTTCAGCAACATTTTCAGCTGTTAAGCCCATTGGATAGGATGCTCCAATATCTTCATTTTGAAGAGTTGGATTTACTGTTGGTTCTGCGCCTCCCATCGGTACTGCTGACATGAATTCAACACCACCAGCAACTAAACAGTTTGCTTGTCCAGCCATAATAGCATTGGCTGCTGTCGCAATGGTTTGGAGACCAGATGAACAAAAACGATTAACCGTTTGACCAGCGACTGTATGTGGTAACCCAGCTCGTAAGGCAATAGTTCTTGCAAAATTTATCCCTTGAATGCCTTCTGGAAAAGAACAGCCTACAATAACATCTTCAATATATTTAGGATCAAAATCACCTTCAATACGATTAATAACACCTTTTAAGACTTCTGCTGCTACATCATCAGGACGACTGTGGGCATAAGCACCTCTGGCATTACCTTTTCCAATTGCTGAACGTCCGTAAGCAACTATATAAGCTTCATGCATATTTATTTCTCCTTCTACTAAATCACTAATATTCACTAATTACGTAATGGTCGTTTAGTCTCTAGCATATGAGCAATACGTTCATATGTTTTTTGATTGCCACTAAGTTTTAAGAAATTATTTTTCTCTAAACTTAATAGGTAATCGTGATTAATATAAGTATTTCGAGGTAAATCACCACCTGCTACAATATCAGCAACAGAGAGACCAACTTCCATATCATAATCACTAATAAAGTGACCTAGACGCATAGCATCAAGATTTGATTCAACAATTGATTTAAAATCACGACCTGGAGCAAGATAAGTGTATTTTTTAGCTACTTGGTAACCATATTTAGAATAAAACTTGGCTAATTCCAATGCTGCATATACGCGTTGTTCATCGTTTTGAACGATGACATCTGTATCTCTTAAAAAGCCGGCGGCTTTTGCTTGGTAAGCATTCATCGATACATAAGCCGATGATACATTTTGGACTAATTTAGCTAAACGGGCGAAGCGATTAGAGGGAACATCATCATCTTTTAAGATGCGTTCTGTCAACTCGGCTAGTCCACCGCCTGATGGAATTAAACCTACACCCACTTCAACTAGTCCCATGTAAGTTTCTGCTGCTGCTACAACAAATGGAGATGCTAGTAAGAGCTCTGCACCGCCACCTAATGCACGACCTTGAGCAGCCGTAACGATTGGTTTTTTGGCATAACGCACACGTTTGATAGCTCCTTGGAGGATATCAACACCTGGACCTACTAATTCATTTACTTTTCCTTCTTCAATGGCTTGACGCATTCCCATTAAGTTTGCGCCAACACAGAAGTTTGCCCCATTTGAATAAAGAACCATACTAGAATAATTATTACTTTCAAGGTATTCAACAGCATCGGCTAAATCTTGTGAGAAGCCTGGTGTGATTGAATTTGCTGGTGTCTGCATCTTCAATAGGAGTTGATCATCATTGACAACTGATAAATTGGTATCTACTTTATTCCAAATTTCTTTTTCAATTTTTGTTTCAATAGCTGGAACATAACTTAATGTATCACCAGCTTGGTAGAAATCATCTCTTTTATTCTCAATCCATCCAGGTAATGATCCTAATTCATCTTTCATACGGTTTTTAACTTGTTCAAATCCTATGATATCCCATAATTGGAATGGTCCTAATTTCCAGTTGTAACCCCATACCATGGCACGGTCAATATTTTTATAATCATTAGCTGCTTTTGGTACATTTAATGCTGAATAGTACATGACATTACGGAGGGTTTCCCAAAGGAAAATACCTTCTTTTTCAGTAGAATTAAAGATAACCTGTAAGTTTTTCTTAAGGCTACGACCTAATTCTTTTTGAATTGGTAAGTTTACTTTTTCAAGTGGCTTATATTCCATTGTTTCAGGATCAATCACAAAACGGTTACGACCTTCTTTTTTATAAGCACCTTGTTTTGTTTTATTTCCTAAATACCCTGCCTGAATCATTTTTTCTAACATTGGTGGAACTGAGAAAAATTCTTTTTCAGCTGCATCTTGCATCATCCCTTTTGTAACATTATAAGCAATGTCTAGTCCAACCATGTCACCAAGTTTAAATGTACCCATTTTTGGTCGACCAATGTACTCACCTGTTAGGACATCAACTTCTTGAATAGATAATTTAGCTTGGTCAGCACGCTTCATAATGTCCATTGATGAGTAGGTACCAATACGGTTGGCAATAAAACCACTAACGTCATTGGCTGGTACAATTCCCTTGCCCAATTTATTAACTGTAAAATCTGTTATGCTATCCATTGTTTCTTGGGATGTTTTCGTATTTGGAATTAACTCAACAAGTTTCATAAATCGTGGTGGGTTGAAGAAATGCATTCCCACGAATCGTTTACGTGTTTCATCATCCAAGGCTTTAGCAATTACTTCAATTGGAATTCCAGAAGTATTGGTTGCCAAGATTGCATCTTTCTTCGCAATTTTTGCTACTTTAGACCATAAGTCATGTTTAATATCAACTTTTTCTGCGACAGCTTCAATAAATAAATCAGAATCACTTTGTTTCTCGAGTGCATCTGTAAAATTACTATAAGTAACATTTGAAGCAAATGATGGATCGAAAAGGAGACCTTTTTTAGGATGTGTAATACGATCGTAAGCTCCCTTTGATAGTTTATTCTTATCATTTTCATCTATAACGATATCCAGTAATTCTACTTCTAGACCAGCATTAACAAGAACGGCAGCTATCTGGCTTCCCATCACGCCAGCTCCTAAAATGCTTGCTTTTTTAATAGTCATTCTCTTTCCTCCAATTAATCATGAAATTTATCTTGAAATTTTCTTAGTATTCCAGCTTGTTTGGCTTGATTCATTAATTCTTCTCTAAAATCAGGATGCGCAATCTCAATTAAAGCAACTGCTCGTTCTTCCATTGTTTTATTAAAGAGATTAGCAATACCATACTCTGTAACAATATTCATGACATCTGCTCTCGGTACAGAAATCGGTGTTCCAGCTTCAAAGGTTGGTACAATATTTGAATATTCTTGTCCAGTTTCTTCATCTACTCGAGTTGATGCAACACAGATGAAACTTTGTCCACCCTTAGATGCTCCTGCACCTCTGACAAAATCACTAGCACCCCCAACCGAACTAACAATACGGTGACCAGCTCCTTCTGATACCACTTGACCAGTCAAATCAACCATTAAACACGCATTGATTGAAACAAAATCGTCATACTTGGCAACTTCAAAAGCTGAATTTACATTTGTTACTAAGTCAACTTCAACTTGTTCATTATCTCCAGTCCAATCATACAAATCAACTGAACCAAAAGCAAAACCACCACGAATTTTACCAGTAATAGCACCAATTTCTGCTAAATATTTCATCGATTCCGTAATCATTTCTGTATGGACAGATAGATTTTTCTTGTCCTTTAGCCCATAAGATACTGCACCTGACAAACCTCCAAAACCAATTTGAATCGTAGATCCATCTTTAATTTTTGGAACAATCAATTTTGCAATTTCTTGATCCACATTTTTAGGTTTTGGTTCTGGTAGTGGCATCATCTCATAATCACGTTCAATTATATGAGATACTTCAGAAAGGTGAATTCGTGTATTTTCCCCATGTACTCTTGGAATTTTGTCTGAAACTTGAACAATAACTTTACTTGCTATATCAGTTGCTTCGCGCCCAATCGACGTACCCATCGGACCAAAATTGAAATAACCTTCGTCATCCATAGGAGATACCGTTGTATAAAAAACATTTGGTCTAATCACTTCTTTGATTGCTCTACCAATATTCGAAAAGTTAACAGACATCATTGATTCATAACCCAATGGATAAACTTTACGATCTACTGGCCCCATAAAGAAACCTGTAAAATGAATTTTTTCAGCTACTCGTGGGTCCATTAAGAATGATAGCGGAGCTAAGGGGAAGGAAGAACTTACTTGAACATTTTCTAATTCTTCATATCTTTCTCCTAGACCCGATAAAAATTCAAGTGGCATTTGCGCCGCAGGACTTACAATAATGCGATCATCAGACTCAATCATCTTGATGGCCTGACTAATATCAATTAATTTATCTCTATAATCTTGTTTGTCAATCATTCACTTATTACTCCTATTCTTCAGTAATAAAAGTAAAGTTTGGAAGAATTATCCAAAACTTTACTCTTAACTCGCTATTAAATGAAGGCTTGTTTACCAGTTAAGGCACGTCCAATTACAAGAGCGTTGATTTCATGAGTTCCTTCGTAAGTATAAATAGCTTCAGCATCACAGAAGAAACGAGCAATATCGTAATCTACAGTAATTCCGTTACCGCCACAAATACCACGACCCATAGCAACTGTTTCACGTAGACGAAGAGCATTAAACATTTTTGCCATTGAAGTAGCAATCTCACTGTATTGGCCAGACTCTTGCATTCTTGCTAATTGTGTAGAATAGGCTAAGCCTGACATTGTGTTTGCTTGCATCATTGCCAATTTTTCTTGAACAAGTTGATAGTTGGAAATCTCTTTACCAAATTGTTTACGTTGTGTAACATATTTTAGAGTGGCTTGTAATGCACCTCCCATTCCTCCAGCAGCCATAGCAGCAACACCTGCACGAGTAGAATAGAGAATTTTAGCAACATCTTTAAAGCCATTGATATTTTGTAGTCGTTTAGATTCAGGAACTTTAACATCTTTCAGATGAAGATTGGCATTAGGAACAATACGCAATGCAATTTTATTTTCGATAACATCAGCTGTAAAGCCTTCTTGTCCCTTCTCAACAATGAAACATTTAACTTGGTCAGTATCGACATCTCGAGCAAAGACTGGAACAACATCAGCCATAGCTCCACCACCGATCCAACGTTTTTCACCATTTAGAATCCAATTTTCACCATCATATTTAGCAGTTGTTGTTAAGCCACCTGCTACGTCAGATCCATGTTCTGGTTCAGTTAATGCAAAACATGTCATTAATTCATGAGATTGTAATTTTGGAATGTAGTACTTAACTTGTTCTTCGCTACCACCAAATAAGAAAGTGTTGTGACCAAGACCAATGTGTACGCCGACGAAAGTATTCATTGAAATATCAAAGCGAGAAAGCTCGTAACACATGAAAGCAAAGTACATTTCACTGCGACGTTTTGCACCATCTCGACCTTCAAACAAGAGTGGGTCATTTAAATAATTCATTTTACCCATATCTTTGAAGAAGTCTTCAGGAACTTCTGCTTTCATCCAACAATTATTTACTAAAGGACGATATTTTGTTTCTAATAATTCACGAATTTGAGTCAGTTTTTTGATTTCACCTTCAGTTAATTCTTGTGCAAATCCCATAACATCTTCTGGATAAAGTGCTTTAAGCATTTCTTGTTTTGTTGACATAGCGAGTCTCCTTTTTTTAGATAAAATATTTTTGTTTATTTATTAAGCGCTTACAATATGATTATAAGGCATGATATAAGAGATTACAAATTAAGAATTTTAATTGACACTATTAGCTAGGTTAATAGTTGTATTTATAGATTTGAAGTATAAAACAATAAATATCCAATAAAATCTTATTAAATCAGCCTTTTACTTCGCTAAAAATAAAAAACCATATTCTTCATAACTAAAATTAGATTGAATAATGTGGTTTTTTTGTAATAAAATGTTTAAATTAACTTATTATTTTGAAAGGACTTGATTAAGGAGTTTTTGAATTGCTAACTTGTCAATTTTCCCAATAGCATTTCGTGGAAATTCATCTAAAAGAAGATAAGCTTTTGGCACTTTATAGCCTGCTAAATGTTCTAAACAATAACGTGTTATTTCTTTTTCATAATCTGGACAATCAGCATTTAAAATGATAGCTGCACCGACTGACTCACCAAATTCTGGATTATCATAACCTAAAACGACTGAATCTCGAACAATTGGATAGTTGTTTAGAACTGTTTCGACTTCAGAAGGAAGGACATTTTCTCCACCAGTAATAATCAACTCTTTCTTCCGATTGACGATGTAGTAAAAACCATCCTCATCCTGTTTAGCTAAATCTCCAGTACAGAAGAATTTACCATAAGAGGCTTTTTCAGTCTCTGCCGAATTTTCCCAATAACCACGAAAGACATGCTGACCTGATAAGAGTAGTTCACCAATTTCACCCTGTTTTACATCTTGAAAATTTTCATCAACAATCCTTGCACCAACAAACATGAGTGGTTTACCAATACTCTTAGGATGATCAGCCACTTCACTAGCTAATATCCTAAAATTATTTGGACCCACTTCTGTTAAGCCATAAGAATTAATGATGTTATGGCCAAATTTTTCAAAGCTCTTTTGAACAAAATTAGAGGCTGGCGCACCACCTGAAATCATCACTTTAACTGAAGATAAAGCTTTACTATCAAAGGAATCGTGCGTCAATAGAGTATAATACATGGTCGGAACCATAAATAAATGCGTAATCTTATAATTTTCAATTAATTGAATAGCCTCTAAAGGATTAAAGTAACGTTGCAGTACAACCGTCAATCCATTGACGATGAAGGGAATAGCAAAGCCCCCAAAAGCAGCAATATGAAACATGGGCGCACTGACTAAAGTTGAGTCATTAGCGACAAAATTCCAACTAGCAATTCCATTGAGTGCATTTTGAATCATACCATTGTGGGATATCATAACCCCCTTAGGCATACCAGTTGACCCACTAGTATACATAATAAAAGCTGGGCTATATTTATCAATATGAAGCTCTGGCAAATCCTCACTAATAGGTTTGGAAAAAATGGCATCATAGTCTTGTGAATCAATATCTAACATATCTTTTTCAGCAAAAATCGACTCGATACGATCTTTATGATGTTCAGCGTATAGGACAAACTTAGGTGAACAATCTTTAACAATTTTTTCTATTTCAATTGATTTTAACCGCCAATTGAGTGGAACCATTATAGCTCCTATTTTTGTGCAAGCAAACAACAAATCATAATAGGCAACATCATTTGGGGCAAACAGAGCAACGCGATCACCTTTGGAAATATTGCGCTTTAAAAGATAATGGGCGAGGTTTATTGCACGTTGATGCAATTGACCATATGTCCATTGTCGTTCTTTTAAAGGATCAATAACCGCAATCTGATCAGAACTAAGTCGAGCCCTAGTCTTTAAGAAATCGATCTCCATCTTATCTCTCCTATATTTTATTGTAAGCACTTACATAAAGTTTACCATTTACTTTTAACTTACGCCATTATTGTGCCTCAATAATTTAAAAATTATCAGAAAAGATTCAGAAATTATGATAGGAAAATCCTCTATTTTCTGCCTTTGAAGAATAGTCAAAGGCTCTCATTTCCTGATGAAGTGTATAAACAAATACCATCTTGATAATCAAACATGCCCCAGGTACCACCGTCACATTAAGTAAATTCCCAAGTATCAAGCTTAAAACAGGAATAATAATTGCCACAAATTGATAAGCAGCTGATTTGTATAGACAAGAATAAGGTAACAAATGCGCACCAAATACCATAGCATAAACCATGACCATTTTGTTAGGCTCCACATTAAAAAACCACATTACAATTAATAAGTAAGCATTTGATTCATGGTAAAAAGCATTACCAACTTAGATATAGGGTTGTTAGTTTTGAACAAATCAACATTTAAAAATTTAGTTGCAATGCTTGCAAATAAGATCATGGGAGCTGAACAAGTAAAGACAAGGATATTCTGTGTCATTATTGACAGATGCATAAATAAAAGGTAATCCTTTTTTTGTCGCATAAGAATGTCATCACTTAATTATTCTAAAGTCATCAAGAATCTCTTTCATTTATTAAAATTTCAGCCATATTATAGCAAAAAAACCGAAATGAAAGCGCTTTTATCAACTATTTTGATATGTTAAAAAGACTAAAGGATTGATTCTGTTTAGTCTTTTCTTTAATTATTATCTTTGATTAATAAGCTGCCATTGCAGTTCTGAGACAACTTCAATCCCATAAGCATCATCTTTAATTGCCGTCTCATCATTCATGATATAAGCTGGGCTAGCTCCTAATTCATTTGCCCAATCAAGAACTGCTTGCATAGTATTATTAGGCAAATCAGGATGTTGTAGATGAGAAAAAATGGAGAAATCCACAATCCCTAAAGCTTGGTCTGAATTGACTAACTTCTGCCAGTCGACAAAGAAGGAACAAATTCTTGGGGTCAAAACCATACTTCCAGCACTAAGGCCAATGTAAAGAGCAGCTAGGTTAGGCATCAGCTCAGCAAAGCCAGACTCTTTCATCCAATAATACAAGTACAGTGGGGCTCCGCCATTAACCAAAATAAGATCAGCTTCTTGAACTTGCTTCTACCGGACATCTGAATCAATACTTGGTAGTGCTGATAATTCTAAGAGTGAAATTTGGCCCCAGCCTTGATAAGGAAGTGCTTCTGGACTCTTCTCAGTAAAGACATTCCAGGCATAGTATGCACCATTTTTCATAGTATAAAGTGCTGTCGTGATACATACAGCCTTAGAATCTCGAGGTGCTTTGCCAAGCATTTCCAGCATAGCTTTTTTTGATAGTGGGATTGGTAATTTCACCTGAAGTTAACAAATATCTCATAGAGAGTTTACTTCAAATAGTCTGGTAGGACCTGTAATAAGTGGTCAGAACTGCTGACAATTATACCATTTAATTTAATCAAACCAACGGTATAGAGGTTAACATAAGCAAATTGTGATTCGGCAACTGTTTGGAGTGCATCTATTTTTTTCTGATTATCTGCCCCTAATTGACGAGAATCTGTATATAAACCAATGATTGGGATACCAGCCTGATAGGCAATCCCAATTTCAGAAGCTACACCTGGATCAATCACTTGCCCGTCAAGGACGGCAATCATCAAATCACTTTCAAGTACTGCTTGTGTATCCAACATGGCAATCATTTTTGAGTCTGCATAGGCATTTTTGTCATTTATTTCACCTTGTTCTTGAGGTAAAAAGATATCTAAAGTTGGATAATCCCGTCTAATCTTGTTCACTAAGACTTGATTGAAAGTAAATTCCATCTCTGTAAAAAGTGGGCTGGCAAAATAAATTTTCATGGTATGCTCCTTGTTCTGATTAAATTGATTAATTAATTATACCATGTCTCAACAATCTTTTCTTACATCACCTGTAATTTCAGACTCTAATCTTCTACTTTAGTAATCATCTTAGTAATAATCATCACAACTGCAAATAATAGCCCTGCTATTGGCCAAACTATCCAAGTCTCTTGCCAATTATTAGTTGCAAATGACCAAGCGAGGTAGATGGCTGTTGTGCTGATCCAGTAAATTCCTGAAATACGACTTATTAATGGTGAGGCTTCTTTTTTAGACATGGTAAAATCACCCTCTTGCAGTAATTTATTATAAGCATCCATTCGCATTTGACTTCGAATAAAGACTATTACTGCAAATCCTATGACAATCAACATTATCCCAATCATTATGGTTAGAATATAAGATTCCTCTGTTAATGTTGACACAGCAATTAAGGGAATAACACTAAAGATACAAAGCATTACTCCTAGGGTAATATTGCGATGATAACTTGGTTCAAATTGAACTTTGTTTTTATTAGCTAAGCCATCAACACCATACTCTGTTTCAATATTATATTTTTCTAAAAATTCAAAGCGTTTCAAAATAAAACTACTATTAATCAAAAAATAGACACCGAAGCCAATAAATGATAATAGAGACACAATTCCAATGCTTCCTGCTAGTTTTTCTGTCACACCCATTTTATGACTATCAGCTAGACCACCTAATACAACTAATGGCACACAAGCTATGATACAGAGAAAAGCACCTTTGGCAATTTTTCCGGATTCAATCATTGTTGTAGTCATTAAATCTTGAGCTTCTTCCATTGAAACTTTCCTAAAAGGCTTTCCATCAAAGGCTTTATTGGTATCGTCACTTACTAGTGAAGTTTTTTCTTGGTCTTCTCTTAATAAATAATCTGTCGAAACACCAAATATTTCTGCCATTTGAATGATTCGATTTAAGTCTGGAACCGATTGTGCACCTTCCCATTTTGAAACAGATTATCGTGAGACATCTAATTGCTCGGCTAATTGTTCTTGACTCCATCCATTGCTTTTTCTTTCCTCAATTATCTTATCTGCTAAAATCATTTTCAGACCTCCAAGTCGTTTTTTTATTTGCCTTTAGTCTATCTTTTTTGGTGGTTGCAGACTAGAAAGTTTACCTTTCAATTTGTCAACTACTAGTTGCAAGTCTGATAAATCAATGTTTTACTTAATACTTTTCAAAAACGTTTTTATATCCGCCTCATAATTCAAATCCACTTTTCACGAACATTCTATACTCTAATTATACCATTCCAGAAAAAAAGATACTGCAAAATCAGATGTTTTACAGTATCTTTACAATTTTATTCGAAACAGACTCAACCATGAAGACTATTGTCCAAACAATGATCATGGCATTGAGGTTGTCCTTTTCATGGTGACGACTCCTCGTGGTTTTCTCCATTATTTTAGCACCTTTCACCAGATTTGTCTTTAGCTGTTACCAACCCAGATCCATTAACCAGTTGGTTAATTCTCGTTCTGTTTCTTTTTCGGTTAACCTCTTTTCAGAATTGATGTTGAACTCACCTTTAATATTGCCATCAACTATGTAAAGAACTTTTTTACATTTGGCTGCAACTTTTAAATCATGAGTAACCATCAGGATTGTCGTTCCTTCCTGATTAAGCTTTGTCAATTCGTTGATGACTTCGTTTGAAGCTTTTCTATTTAAAGCACCTGTTGGTTCGTCAGCAAACAATATTTTAGGGTTATTAATCATACTGCGACAAATACAGGCGCGTTGTAATTGACCACCAGAAACTTCATTGATGTCATTGTTAGCAACTTCAATAATACCTAATTTTCTCATTAAGTCTTTTGCACGCGCAATTTTTTCAATTTTAGATTCTCTACTGGACCGACTTTCAATGGCGGGCAATACAATATTATCAAGTATAGTCAAATTCTTAACCAGATACATTTGTTGGAAAATAAAGCCCATTTTATCTAATCTTAAATTAGCTAATTTCTTTTCAGATAGTTTGGTAATATCATCTCCATCAAAATAAACTTGACCACTGGTTGCTTGATCCATTCCGGAAACGGCATACAATAGTGTTGATTTTCCAGATCCTGAAGGTCCCATGATTGCTACCATATCACCTGTATCTAATGAGAAAGTTACATTTTTCAAGACATTATTTTGCCTTTTATCAATCACATAGGTTTTACATAAATCTTTCACTTCTATTAGCATAATTGACTCCTTACTAAGATAGCATTTCCAATTTTAATTCGTTTATTCAATGTTTGCTGTATCACTGCTTTTAATGCTTCGAATGTATTGGGCTGATAAAGTAGCTACAAAGATGGTAACAATGACTATCAAACCTGGGTAAAGTCCGAATACTTTCCAAGCCACGATATTAAATGAAACATCATTTGCTCCCATCATGCCAAATAATGGCGAGATACAAAGCTTCGTGATAGGTATTGATGTTATGGCTGCTAAAGCCACTGCCACGACACCGACAATAATGAACCGATAAATATGCCATTTCATAATTGAACTATTCTGAAAACCAATTGCTTTTAGAATAGCAATCTGATTTTTTTCATTGCTGATAAAAACACGTTCTGTTAATAAGGTCACTAAAGAGACTACTATTAGGACTATTGTTAATAGAAGAATCAGTAAGCTATTTAATACTTCACCAATACCAAAACTATCCATACAATATTCTTTTGCGGTCATAATGTCTTTTTGAGGGAAAAGTTTCTTCAACCTTTTTTGTCGCTTTTTAATTTGGGCTTCATCAGGTTGATCTGTAAAATTTATTTTATATGGAAGAACAATGGTGGCATTTTTCATAACAGATGGTGCATCTTCATGTAATAAAATGACTTGACCAAGTTGATTCATGGTTTGATAATAAGCTGTGACTATGCACTTTTCTTCTTTTTCACCAAAATTGACAATTAAGGTATCTCCGATTTTAGCACCTGTCATCTTGGAAATAATTGAGGTAATAGCTATTTCATGACCATTTTGTGGAGCAGATCCTTTGGTATATTTGAGCTGACTAACCTTTGAATTAACCCCTTGTTTAAAATTAAGAAAATAGCCATTACCCTCAAAATTTACTTTGTATTTGTATACGACATCTGTCGACATCCGAGAAGACATACCAAGTGCTTCAACCTTTTTGTTTGTCTCTGCTAAGTTAGCTTTCAATTTTTTCATATCTTTTTGATTCAAGTCTTTATTAACCTGATCATCATCAGTTAGGTATAAATCAGCCCGAGCACCAATTATTGTTATTAGTTTGTCACTATTAATGGTCTCAGTTGTATTAACCATAATCAGCACAAATAAGGTACAAAGAAAAAACGAAAGAATAATGGTCAAAAATCGTCTTGGGTTATTAACAATATCAGTGAATGCTAAAAATAAAGAGGGCTTAGCTGAACTTTTTTCAAATCTAAGAATCGCTTTAGTTTTGTAATGTTCACCAGTTTGACCACTTCGAATGGCATCTAGAGGTGATGTTTTTTAATTTTTGAGGTTGAAAGATAACTGAACCAAACAATTAAGAAAATCACTAATAAGGTACCAAGTAAATTAGGGAAAATACCTAAGTCATTTTCTAAAACCATATTTTCGGTTGCAGATTGAATAAGCATCTTGCCAAAAGGTAAACTTGAGAAAAAACCTATCAGAGAACCTATACATGCAAGCACCAAGTACTTAATGATATATAAATATCTAATTTTGCCATTCCCGATTCCGATTGCCTTCATGACACCAATTTCTCTAAATTCTTCAAGAATTGTAAAATTGATTGAGAATTTTAATACTGTAAAGGCTACTAAGATTAAACAAATGGAAAGAATCAGTATAATGAAAGCAACAATCATATCCATTACATAGCCAAACTTCATCATCCAACGAGAACCTGTAAATGATATACTTTCTAATTCAGCGGTAGCAGCTTCCATACGTTTCAAATTATTTGAAATGACGTAAGCAATCTTACCTTGCCGTTTACTAGCTATCTCTTTATTTTCTAGTAGTTTATTTTTTTCATTAGTGTTGATGATAAAACGACAGTTGCCAAACATTTCTGAACCTAAGAGTGCATCTTTGGCTTTGCCATCTAAAATAAATTTTATTTCGGTTTTACCTTTTTTAAAAATAATTGTATCACCAACTGAAAGATTATTATCTTTGATAAAGGATCCACCAATATAAACATGGCCAGGTTTAACTGTCTTTATATTTTTATTAGCCGAATCAAAAAAGTTAATTTTACTTTCTTCAATCGACTGGAGAATTATATCGTTTCGAGCCTGTGATTTCTTTCCTCTAACTGAGAAATCATCTTTATTCAAAAAGATAATTGGTTCAACTTTATATTTAGAAACTGCTTTTTCTTTTGCTAAAAAGGCTTCAACTTTATCCTTTGGATCTTCACCCATTGATATGAGGTCAAAATTACCAATCTCAGCTTTGTCAAAATAATAGTCAACCCCTTTATAAACAGTGACAAGATTATTAATTCCACTTGACACAAAGGTTGTAGCTAAAATAATGAAGAGTAACAAAATGAGATTCATAACCCTTTTTCGGTTAAAATCATTTTTTAAAATCCGTAGAAACATAGCTTTATACCCTTTTCCTTTTACTAGGTATAGTATAATCAAGAAGTTATTAAATAATCTTTAAATCCAAAATAGCAAATCAAGAATTCCTGATTTGCTTTAACTTATACTTTTTGAATCACTAATGTAAGGCAAAATTTATTATTTTTTATTTCAACAAAAATATCACCATGCATTTTTCGCATAATCGTTTTTGCAATATATAAGCCAAGACCACTTCCCTTAACTGATTTACTGTTACTACCTCGATAGAAAGAATCAAATATATGTGGCAATTCTTCTTCTTTAAAGAAATAGCCAGTATTTTGAATACTAATTAATTTGCAGTTTTCTTCTTCTGAAACAGAAATGATAATTTCTTTACCATCCCCATATTTAATAGCATTTTCAACCCCATTTTGAATAACTTCGATTGTACGATCAAGGTCACCCAATAGCAAACAATTGTCAGTATCATCGACTTTAAAGTCAATTTTTAAGTTTTTTAATTTTGGCTCATAATAACTCTTAACTTCTTGTAATAGTGAGGCTAAATAGTATTCGCCATCTTTTACAACAATATTAAGAAAATCCTCTTTAGAAGCTAGTGAAATTTCATCCACATAAGTAGTTATTTTTTTGATATTTTTAGAGATACCTTTTAAAGCTTCTTCATTCTTTTCTGGACTTTTATATAAACCAGATTGTAAAGCTCTTGTATATAGCTCTATAGCTGATAATGGTGTTTTTATATCGTGTGTTAAAGAGAGAATCAGTGTTTTTTTATCTTTTTCCAAGTTTAATGCTTTATGTTTTTCATCTGCTAAGTTTTCTCGCAACATATCAAGACCCCAAAGAAATTTTCCTAAAAATTTACTTTTTTCAGCGTCTAGCGGTTTAACTAAATATCCTTTTGCTAACTGATGCGTCATATCAGACATTCTGTTAAATGGACGAATAAGTTTCTGCCAAAGATAGCTTAGTAAAAACACACTAAGGAAAAATAAAACTAAAAAACCAATATTCAAAGGGATGATTTCAAAATATCTATCCCTTATTCTATATTCAATAGCATAGAGTTTATTATTAATCTTTTTAACGGCATAATGATTATTATAAGATTGACTACTATCATAAGAACTTACTTTTAATACCGACGGAAATTCAGTTAAATCCTTGGTAGAATTTGGATCTTTTTCAAGTTGCTTGACTAAACGATTAATGTCAACTTGATATATTTTTTCAGATGAGTTAGCAACATATTGAAAATAAAAAATATTACTAATGAAGATTATAATTATTTCAAGTAAAAGAAATAAGATTGAAAATTTTTTAAAGTTAGTCAAATCGATAACCTATTCCCCATACTGTCACAATGTGTTCAGGGTTTTTAGGATCTTTCTCAATTTTTTCTCGTAACCAACGGATATGTACAGCTAGTGTTTGCAATTCTGACAGACTATCACTACCCCATATGGTAGTGAATAAATAATCTTTCTTTAGGGTTACACCTCTGTTTTCCATTAATAATTTCAATAGTTCAAATTCTTTTTCTGTCAGATTAACCTGGTGGTCATTAACCGTTAAAGTTCTCATGATGGTATTTAGTTTCAGTCCACCGAGAATGAATTCTTCCTGATTGTACTTACGTTTAAAAATACCATTAATTTTAGCTAGTAAAATATCAATATCATAAGGCTTACCAATGTAGTCATCTGCACCTAAGTAAAGACCTTTTAGATTATCAGCCTTTTGATTCTTTGCGCTCGCAATGAGGATATGAGCATTGGAACTTTCTCGAATCTTTGAGCAGACCTGAAAACCATCCATTTCTGGTAACATGATGTCTAATATTATCAGCTTTGCTCCATATTTTTGATAAAGTGTTATGGCTTTTTCGCCACTTTCAGCAGTGGCAACAGTATAATTTTCCTTTCGTAGAAATTCTTGTAAGATATTTGCTATCTCTTGGTTATCTTCTACAATCAAAATATCTAACATAGTGCACTCCCCTTATAAGGTTATTCTATTTTCCTGTTCTCTTAATTTGATTATATCGTAATTCCGATAGATTAGGGAAAAATTAACGATTTTAGAGGAGAAATTTATATCTCTTTAAAAAGTCAGATTAATTTACTTTAACCTTGTAAACCTGTATACTGACATAATGAAAAAAGAGAAAAGGATAAAAAAGAGAGAACTAGTACTATTTTTACATAGCTCGCTTGATGGTTTTGTTGAAGGGCCAAATGAGGTGATGGCTTGCGCCTCTTAGACAATATCGTTGCTGATTTAGAATTAGTTCATTCAGAAACTTTTGCCTCTGGGGCTCTCGCTTTAGACTATAGAATTAAAAAGGACAGAAAAGAGAAATAAAAATGACATTACTTATTGCAATTATTACTGGAATTATTAACTTTATGATTGGTGGACTTTGGTACGGCATTCTTTTTAGAGATCCCTGGATGAAAGCCATGGGCATAAAAAAAGAGGATATTGGAAAAAATGGTGATGGCAAAAAAGAAATGGCTATGACCGCCATCGTCGAAATCATTATCAGTATCTTAGTCATCCTCTTCTTACAATCCGTCCATGCAGCAACACTGACATCTGCATTAATAATTGGTCTAATCGTTGTTTTAGCAGTACTCAAAAACTACTTCTTCGAACAAAAACCTTTCCAACTCATCCTCATCAATGAGAGCTACAAACTTGTGGCATTCCTTGTTATTGGATTAGCAATGTTATTTGTATAAACATATAAAAAAACCACTTCCTGTATTTGTGATCAGGTAGTGTTTTTTTATAAAAAGGAATCTATTTTAAATGGTGGATTAGCAATAACCTGTGTATCAGCTAGAAAATCTGCTAAATGTATTTTATCTTTTCTAAATAATCTCATTGCAACACGACTACCAACCCCAAAATAAACTTTCTCAATGATCATTTAAGAGGTAAATAGCTAACGAAGTTACCCCAACTGCTAATAGAGTAATAGCTTCTTTCATTTCAAGTTTACCTAAAATAGATAAAACGATTACAGCAACGCCCATGGCAAGTGGAATAGCCCTAAGAACTAGTCTAATGGTAGTTTGTGTGTCAGTCTTTGATTTAAGATTTTCTTTTTTTACTGATGTTTGCATAAGATCCTCCAATCTGATGTCTAAAATTTCAGCCAATTTAGGGATAGTATTTGTATCGGGTAAAGAGAGGTCTCGTTCCCATTTTGAAACAGCTTTATCCGTCACACCTAAAAGTGATGACAGTTCTAATTGTGTCATTGCTTTTTCTTTTCTCTTGCTAGCAATAATCATTCCCATACTTTCCTTGGTCATCCTCTATTCTCCTTCTTTTATTACCTTAATCATATCAAGCAAAGTCCAAAAAGACAATCGACTAGTGGTTTATTTTACTCGACTTTTAGTTTAGTTGGGTAAAATAAACTTTATTAGTCAGATTATGATTTGAATTATATTATATTAAGAAAAATCAAACTACTACAAATTATAAATTTCAATATTTTAATTTTAAATGACCCATATATATGAGTCCAAGGTGTATAATGAAGATAGAAATAACTTGGAGGAATAACTGATGATGAAGATAAAAGTTGTTAATGGACCGCAAGAGGCATCTGCTATTATTTTAGGATGTATGCGTATGCCTAGTTTATCAGTCGATGATGCCGCAAAAATAATTACTACTGCTGTTGATAATGGCATCAATTATTTTGATAATGCTACTTGTTATACTCAAGGGGAAGCGGAGACTCGTTTTGGTGATGCATTTGCTCAGACAGGACTCAAACGTGAAGACGTTTTTATCCAATCAAAAGTTGGTCTTGAGTTCCAACGTAATGAATTTGATTGGACTAAAGAAAACATTCTTACGAATGTCGATGCCAGTCTAAAACGTATGAAACTGGACTATATGGATGGCCTACTACTTCATCGTCCAGATGTACTTTTTGATCCTGAAGAAGTTTCTGAAGCATTTGAAGAACTCGAAAAAGCTGGTAAAGTGCGTCATTTTGGTGTCAGTAATGTTCCAAGCATGCAAATCGAATTACTTAAAAAATTTGTTAAACAACCTTTGATTTTTAATCAACTGCAACTTTCTTTGGAACAGTCACAACTGATTGACCAAGCACTCTATTTAAACAATAAAGCCACAGACATGTCTATTGACCGTGACAACGGTACTTTGGATTATTGTCGATTGAACGATATTACAATTCAAGCTTGGTCCCCATTACAATACGGGATGATTGGTGGCAGCTTCATAGACCATCAAGATTTCCCCGAACTCAATCAAGGACTGCAAGAATTAGCTGACAAATACGGTGTCGCCAAAGCAGCAATTGCGATTGCATGGATCCTCCGTCATCCAGCAAAAATGCAAGCTATCGTTGGTACAATGAACCCACAACATTTAATTGAAGTTAGCAAAGCTGCAGATATTCAATTAACACATCACGAATGGTACCAACTCTACCTAGCATCAGGCAAATATTTACCATAAGAAAAAGGCTTGTTTCCATGAACGGCTCCCTGTCAAGTAGACAGTCAAATAATAAAAGATAAGTTAAGCAACCTGATTCCTGAATTCTAGAGGAGTCAGGTTGTTTAATTTTGATTGATAACGTTGTGTGTTGTAGAATTCGATGTAACGTGTCACATCGTTGACCAACTCATCATAAGATTTGTATTTCTTAAGGTGGTAAGACTCAGTCTTGAAATG